>Ga0194132_10001674_pt1 | contig 44280 bp, 39 predicted proteins | sample TA2KigOf80mmetaG_FD_148612 | JGI IMG/M metagenome (GOLD analysis project Ga0194132, IMG submission 148612) | Freshwater microbial communities from Lake Tanganyika, Tanzania - TA2015054 Kigoma Offshore 80m | ecosystem: Environmental > Aquatic > Freshwater > Lake | place: Tanzania: Lake... | reverse complement strand
GCTGGCTTATTAATAATCAGGTAAATACCCGCCAGTGAAAACAGCAGACCCACTATCATGTTCCAGGTGATGGGTTCATTTTCTACGATCCCCCATGCCACAGCTACCACCGGAATAATAAACGTATTGGTACTAGCCACCAGCGCTGTTGTGTGTTTAATCAGAATATTGAAAGCAATCATACTCAGCGCACTGCCCACCACACCCAGTATGGCCAAATAGCCCAGTGCGGTCCAGGCTTTGTCCTCAGAAGCGTTCCAATGGTCCATTATTCCGGTCATTATCAATACCATAAAATACAGGCTTCCCATAAAGAAAAAGGGATATGCCGTTTTTACCATAGCCGGCAGGTGGCTCAGTTTATGCCTAATAAGGTTGATGTTGTAACCGTACATCATAGCTGCAGCAGTTACCATTATCACACCCAACGGACTAATAGGCTGACCAGAATGAAAAATAAAACCCGGAGCCAGCAGAACAACTGCACCAAGAATCCCAAGAATTACACCTATTAGACCATTACCGGTGAACCGGTCTTTGAAAAAAGCTACACCCAGCAACAAAGTAAACATGGGCGTAAAAGCATTTATAATACCGCTTAAACTGCTTGAAATAAGGGTTCCGGCATAGCTAAACAAAAAAGCGGGGATGCCGTTGCCGATGAGCCCGGATATAAAAAGAAAATAAAAATCGCCCCAGCTGATTTTGAGTGCTGCAGATTTGTCTTCCTTTTTTAAAGAATTGCCCAGGCTGTATTGAAAAATCCAGGGAAGCAATACCAGTCCGGCCAAAAACTGCCTTAATCCCGCTACCTGTATGGGCTGAAAAACCTCTAGCCCGCGCTTGATCAGTATAAATGAACTGCCCCAGATGCCTCCGAGTAAAATTATCAGGGATATAGGCCACCAGGATTTTTTCACAACGCAAAGGTATGGGGGCATGGGGGCCTCAGCTTTAACTTTCTTGTGCCCATAAAATAAAATCTGACAAATACCTGAGCATTTTATACCGAAATTTGTTGCCTGTAAATAAGATGTTTCGTATTGTTTTTGCATTTGCATTATTGTTTTACTGCGCAACGTTTGCCCGTGCCCAGGGCATTGTGCCGGATGCCTTGCTTTGTGCCGAAAAACAACACCTGCATAACCGCCTGAATTTTCGGATTAATCCCAATATTTATCACGGCTACAACATACATTACCACAAGCTTAACTTACGTATTAATCCCCATCACAACGGATATCTTAAAGGTTCTGTTTCAAGCATTTTTACCATAGAGAAAGATGCAGACAGCATAGGTTTTGACATGAAGTATTTCCTGCAAACCGATAGCGTTCTGCACCATGGTTCTGGTATTCGTTTTACCCGCGCAGCCGATGTGTTGTTTGTGCACAAACCGGGCGGCTGGAAAGCCGGAAAAACCGATTCCCTGACCGTTTACTACCAGGGAAACCCAGCCATACTTGGTGGTAAAGGTTATTATGTTTATGATTTTCATGCTACCGGTCCAAGTGTTCATACCCTCAGCCAGCCTTATGGTGCCTACTACTGGTGGCCCTGTAAGCAAACCCTTTCCGATAAGATAGATTCCCTAGACCTGGTAGTAAGTACCCACTCGGATTTTAAGGTCGCGGGGAATGGACTGCTGGTTCAGGATCAAACAATCAATGACACCACACGGATTTTTCACTGGAAACACCGCTATCCCATTGCCACGTATTTGGTGGCTACGGCCATGACCAATTACGAAGAGTTTAATCAATACGCCAGATTCCACAATCGCCCCGATTCCCTTTTGGTGCAGAATTATGTTTTTCCGCAAAGCAAGACAGAACTGATGCGCGATGCAGAACCCATTTTGCCCATGCTGCGCCTTTTTGACAGCCTGTTTGGCGAATATCCTTTTATGAAGGAAAAATACGGGCATGCACAGTTTACATGGGGTGGTGGTATGGAACACCAGACCATGAGTTTTATGGTCAATTTTAGTTTCGACCTTATGGCCCACGAGCTCGCACACATGTGGTTTGGCGACAAGGTTACCTGCGGCAGTTGGCGCGATTTGTGGCTGAATGAAGGGTTTGCTACCTACCTGACTGCACTAAGTTATAAGTATCTCAAACCCCGCAGCGAATATCTGCGCATCATGCGGGGAATCAGGGATGCAGTAACCGGAGTGGATGATGGTAGCGTATTTCCCAATGATACCGCACAGGTAAATCGCCTTTTCAGCGGACGTCTTACCTACAACAAGGGTGCATTTGTACTGCACATGCTGCGGGTTAAAATTGGGGATGCCGCTTTCTATAACGCTTGCCGTAAATACCTTAATGGATCTTCCAGAGCCTATTCCTTTGCTACCACGAAAGACCTGCAAATTCTGATGGAACAGGAGTCCGGACAAAATCTGGACACGTTTTTTCAGCGCTGGTATATGGGAGAAGGTTTTCCTTACCTGACCATCAAATGGGTGCAAAAAGGCACTTCCATGCAGGTAACCGTAAAACAAAGGCCATCCCATCCTTCTGTGCCCTTTTTCCGGGTTCCTGTGCCCATTTTGTTTGAAGGGAAATCACAAGACACCCTCATTACCCTGAATCCCACCCAATTAGAGCAAACATTTTCATTATTGCTCCCTTTTGCAGCAGATACCGCCCTGTTCGACCCTGAGGTGGAAGTGCTTGCCAAAACATCGCTCGGCGGCATGAACCAGGATAAAACCATCAAAGACTGGGTGGTTATTAAAGGTAACCCGGTTAAAGGCGATAAGCTGGAACTGGTAACCCTGAATATGAAGATTGATAAAATGGAAATTTTCAATGTCAGCGGTCAAAAATGCATGGAAACCGGAGCTGATTTCTTGCACAATCCGGGGGAAAATGCTATATTTGACATAAGTACACTGGCAGCCGGTATGTATGTAACCAAAATCACGGGAAGCAACCAACAAACCGCATTAACCTTTGTTAAATTATAAAATGAAAAACATCCTTTATACACTTCTGTTTTTGGGCCTTACGTCGGGTTTTCAGTCATGCAAAAAAGATCCGCCCAAACAGGAGGAACCCAAAACACAAAAGGGACTTACCCTTACCGTGTTGCCGACCTGGGAAGGGGCTACCATGGTAACCGGTAAAATGCAGTACAGCAAGCCCGACGGGGAGGTTTTGCAGCTCCGCACCTGGGGTATGATTCTTGCCAAACTAGCTTTATTGAAGAACGACAACTCCCTGGTGTTGCTGGGCGATGGTTATCAGTGGGTGGACGTAGCCAGTGGCCGCCTGTCGTTTAATTACCCCGACGCGCCAATTGGAACATACAAAGGCATTCAGTTTCAGCTGGGCCCGGATTCTGCCCAAAATCATGGCGATCCTACCATCTGGCCTGCCAGTCATCCACTGAACGGCAACCTGACAGGTTTACACTGGGGATGGGCCGGCGGCTATGTTTTTCAGGCATTTGACGGCGAATTCAAGGACAATGCCTCTGCCACGGTTATCAAAGGGTTCTCTTTTCACACCGCAGGGAATATATTCAACAAGGTGTTTTTCATGCCGTTTAATTTCGAACTGGCAGGTACGCCAAAAACCGCTGTGCTGGAGTTTAGGGCAGACGAGTTTTTCAAAAATCCCACTGAACTGCACCTGAAGGATAAGGCGGTTTCACATAGCACCGGCAATGACGAAATTACCCTCATGAGCAAGCTCATTGGCAATGCTGCAGATGCCTTTTCTGTTAAAAGTGTGAATTGATATGAAGAAAGGTCTTGTAGGGTTTTGTTTGCTTGTGGCTGTGGCAATGATGTTCAATGCATGCCGCAGAGATCCGTCACTGCCTGATGAGAAAACACCCTATGCTGTTACCTACATCAACCCCAAAAGCATTTTCCCGGATAAATACGGAATGCCGGCCCTGCCTGCTGACAATCCCCTTACAGAAGAAGGGGTTTTTCTGGGCAGAATGTTGTTTTATGATCCGGTTTTATCCATAGACAGCAGCATTTCCTGTTCCTCTTGCCATTCTCAGCAGCATGCCTTTGCCGATCTCAAACCTTATTCCAGTGGCGTTTTTGGACTAACAACCAACCGCAATGCCCAGCCCTTGTTCAACCTGGCTTACAGCCGTGTATTTTTCTGGGACGGGCGCCAGAAAACCCTGCGTGAACTGGTGCTGGAGCCAATCCAGGCGCACAACGAAATGGCCATGACCTTGCCCTACCTGCGCAAACGCCTCTCCGCCATTCCCCGCTACCGCGATGCGTTTCGCAAAGCCTTTAACAGCGAACCCGATTTTTTCAATATGACCCTGGCCATGGAGCAGTTTCTGCTTACCATTGTGAGCAGGGATTCCCGCTTTACCCAAATGTGGCCCGGTAATTTCAACATACTCACCCAGGAAGAAAAAATGGGTTTGCAGCTATACAACGGACTGGTGGATGTAGATCCGGCGACCGGTGCTTTGCGTGGCGGTGCCGATTGTTTTCACTGCCACGGCAGTGTGTTTGCCCAAGCCAACAATCCCAATTTCGGGGGCATTGCCAACAATGGGCTAGATGCCGTTATCACAGACAAAGGTTTTGGCGGTATTTCAGGCAAAAGCAACGATATCGGTACCTTCAAGACACCATCCCTGTTGAACGTTGGTCTCACTGCACCCTATATGCACGATGGCCGATTTGCCACGCTGGATGAGGTGATTGACCATTACAGCGACCATATCAATTTTAATTCACCCAACCTCAATCCGCAGATTAAGGTGCACGGGCCCAAGCAGCGTTTGCTCACCCCTCAGGAGAAGGCTGCGCTGAAGGCGTTTCTGCTCACCATGACCGACACGGTGTTCATCAACAACCCTGCGTATAAAAATCCGTTTTAACAGGCTTTAATAACCCAGCACGGGCCCGAGCCAGCGCTCTGCTTCCTCTAGTGTCCAGCCTTTGCGGTTGGCATAATCTTGCACCTGGTCTTTTCCGATTTTACCCAGTCCGAAGTATTGACTTTCAGGGTGACCGAAATAAAAACCGCTGACCGCCGCCGCCGGCATCATTGCCATGCTTTCGGTGAGTGAAATTCCTGCGTTTTCGGTGGCATTAAGCAGTTTGAAGAGCGTTGTTTTTTCAGTATGTTCCGGACAAGCGGGGTAACCCGGCGCAGGACGAATGCCACGGTAATTTTCGCGGATCAGATCTTCATTGCTCAAGGTTTCGGTCTGCGCGTAGCCCCACCAGCGGGTGCGCACCTCGCGGTGCAGGTATTCGGCAAAAGCCTCTGCAAGCCTGTCAGCAAGGGCTTTTGCCATGATGCTCTTGTAGTCGTCGTTTTCCTTGTCGTACCGGGCCGCCAGTGCATCTGCACCCAGTCCTGCGGTTACGGCAAAACCGCCCAGATAATCGATTACATCGCTTTCCTGTGTTGCAATGTAATCCGCCAGACAAATATTGGGAATGACGCCGGCCATTTTTCGCTGCTGACGCAGGAAGTGGAAGGTATGAAGTACCTGCGTTCTTGCAACATCTGCATACACGTTAACGTCTTCATCATTGCTGCTCGCCGGATAAATAAAAATCACACCTTTGGCCTGAAGGCTTTTGCGCTGTATAATTTCATCCATCATTTCATTGGCATCGGCAAAGAGTTTGCGAGCTTCATCGCCCACAATGTTGTCCTGCAGGATATTGGGGTAGCGTCCTGCCAGTTCCCATGTCTGGAAAAAAGGTGTCCAGTCTATAAATTCACGCAGCACCTTCAAATCCACATTTTCAAAGCTTTTTACGCCGATAAATGCGGGTTTTTCGGGGCTGTAATCCGTTTTTGAAGTTTGAAAACGGTTGGCGCGGGCCTCGTTCAGCGTGAGCAGCTGTTTGTTGCTTTGCCTGAGGGCATGGTCAGCGGCCATGCGCTTGTATTCATCGCGAAGTTGTTTTTCAAAACCCGGCTTTGTTTCGGGGTTTAGTAGGTTTCCGGCTACGGGCACGCTGCGGCTAGCGTCCAGAACATGCACAACAGGGTGTTTGTATTTGGGTGCAATCTTAACAGCAGTATGTATCTTGCTGGTGGTGGCACCACCAATCAGCAGAGGGGTATTCATTCCCAGGCGGTCCATTTCGGAGGCTACATGCACCATTTCATCCAGACTGGGCGTTATGAGGCCGCTGAGGCCAATAATATCAGCGCCCCATTCGCGGGCTTTGGCCAGAATTTTTTCCGTAGGCACCATCACCCCGATGTCTTTTATCTCGTAGTTGTTGCAGGCCATGACCACGCCCACAATGTTCTTGCCGATGTCGTGGACATCACCTTTCACCGTGGCCAGCAGAATTTTACCCTGCGCCCTGGCACCGGGATTGGCGGCCTTTTGGGCTTCCAGGAAGGGTTGAAGGTAAGCAACAGCTTTTTTCATTACCCGCGCACTTTTTACCACCTGGGGAAGAAACATTTTGCCTTCACCAAACAGGTCACCCACCAAGTTCATACCATCCATCAGCGGACCTTCAATCACTTTCAGCGGCTCCCTCAGTTTTTGACGTGCTTCTTCAGTGTCCTCTTCGATAAATTCGGTAATGCCTTTGATCAGGCTGTGCGTCAAACGTGCTTCTACTGTGCCTTTGCGCCATTCTGCCTCTTCCACCGTTTCTTCCTTTTTGGGTTTCACGGTTTCGGCAAAAGTAACCAGGCGTTCGGTTGCGTCGTCCCGGCGGTTTAGCAGCACATCCTCCACGTGTTCGAGCAGGGCAGGCGGAATTTCATCGTAAACCTCAATCATGCCCGCATTCACAATGCCCATGTCTAGTCCGGCCTTGATGGCATGGTACAGAAATGCGCTGTGCATAGCTTCGCGTACCACATCGTTGCCGCGGAAGCTGAAAGAGATATTGGAAATGCCGCCGCTCACGCGGGCGCCGGGCAGGTTTTGTTTGATCCAGCGGGTGGCTTCAATAAAATCCACCGCGTAGTTATTGTGTTCGTCTATGCCGGTAGCAACGGTCAGAATGTTGGGGTCAAAAATGATATCGTAGGCAGGAAAACCGGCCTTTTGAGTGAGGATGTCGTAACTGCGCTGGCATATCTCAATTTTTCTGGCAAAGGTATCGGCTTGTCCGGTTTCATCGAAAGCCATCACCACCACCGCAGCGCCGTATTTGCGAACTTTTTTGGCCCGTTTGGTAAATTCCTCTTCTCCGTCTTTTAAGCTGATGGAATTGACAATACCTTTTCCCTGAAGGCATTTCAGTCCGGCTTCAATCACTTCCCATTTGGAGGAATCAATCACCACGGGCACGCGGCTGATATCGGGTTCGGAGGCAAGCAGATTTAGGAAAGTAACCATGGCGGCAGGCCCGTCTAGCATACCTTCGTCCATGTTCACGTCAATGATCTGGGCACCGTTTGCAACCTGCTGCCGGGCAACATCCAGCGCCGCAGTGTTGTCGCCGGCCAGAATGAGTTTGGCGAATTTGCGGCTGCCGGTAACATTGGTTCGTTCGCCAATATTCACAAAATTGGTCTCTGCGGTGAGAGTAAAGGCCTCTAAGCCGCTGAGTCTAAGGGTAGGGACAATGTGCACGTGCCGTAAAATTGAACTGCAAATTTCGTGTTTTTCAATGGAATTCTAATATTTTAAAAGAATTGCCGTACCTTCGTGGAACAAATGGGGTTGCATTTCCCTGAATTTTTACACGACGACATCTGCCAAACCCCGCATTCACACATTATTAATGACTAAATTTAAAAAACTGGGTTTAGATCCTGAAATTCTGCTTGCCCTTGATAAACTGGGCTTTGAAACGCCCACCCCGGTTCAGGCCCAAGCCATACCTGCATTACTTGAAGAAAACACGGATCTTGTTGCGCTGGCCCAAACCGGGACTGGCAAAACAGCTGCCTTTGGACTGCCTTTGCTCCAAAAACTGGAATTCTCCGGTTTTACCGAAGGGTTGGTACTTGCACCCACACGTGAGCTTTGCATGCAAATCTCCTGCGATCTGGAAACCTATGCCGCCTTCAAACCTGGCGTGAGCATCGTGCCGATATACGGTGGTGCCAGTATCCGCGACCAGATTTCACTCCTGAAAAAAGGCGCCAATGTGGTTGTTGCCACCCCCGGCCGCCTGATTGACCTACTGGAAAGAAAGGCCGTTTACCTGGACCAGATCCGCGTGATTGTGCTGGACGAAGCCGATGAAATGCTCAACATGGGCTTTCAGGAAGCCATAGACCACATTCTTTCACACGCTCCAAAAGAGCGTCAGACCTGCCTGTTTAGCGCTACCATGCCGCCTGAAGTGCACAGCATCTCCAAGCGCTACATGCACAATCCCCGTGAAATCAGCCTGGCGGCCAACACCTCCAATGCCAACATCGAACACCATTATTATGTGGTGCGGGAAAAACACCGTTACGAGGCCGTTAAACGCATTTTGGACGTAGTTCCGGATGTGTATGGTATCTTGTTTGTCCAGACCCGCAGTTTGTGCCAGGAACTGGCTGAAAAGCTGATACACGATGGCTACAATGCCGACTCCCTGCACGGTGATCTGAGCCAGGTGCAGCGCGATAAGGTAATGGGGCGTTTCCGCAATAAAAACCTCAATGTGCTGGTGGCTACAGATGTGGCTGCGCGTGGCATAGACGTGAGCGATATTACCCACGTTATCAATTACAGTTTGCCCAACGAACTGGAAGTTTACACTCACCGCAGCGGCAGAACCGCACGGGCAGGCAAAAAGGGTATTTCTATCAGCATTATCGGGCAACGCGACTTACAAAAAGTGCACCGCCTGGAAAAAATAAACAAGGCACAATTCACCCAGATGCAGGTGCCCGCAGGCGATGAAGTGGTAAGGGCTAAATTTTCTCATTTTGTAGACGAACTCGCTGCAGAAGAACCCGATCAGCAGAGCATACACGTCTATCTGAGCATTTTCTATGATAAAATGAAAAAGATTACCCGCGAGGAGCTGATTGAAAAACTGGCCAGCCTTGAATTGCGCAAGTTTATTGAGTATTACAAAGGTGCTTCGGACATTAATGATTCTTCTTCAGGCAGGCGCGAACGCGGCAGCGAAGGAGGAAACGGGCAGTTTCAGAAGTTTTTCCTTTCGGTGGGCGAACTGGATGGTTTTGATAAAAAGACCATGCTGCGCTGGCTGAACGATTGCGGCCTGGGTAATGTGGATTTTGGCAAAATCAGAATTCACCGCACCCACACCTTTGTGGAGGCCGATCAAGACAATACACAACGCATTCTGGACACCCTGAACAAGGAAAAAGTGAACGACCGCAAGGTGCGTGTGGAATTGCAGGGAATGTCGGAAAATGGTTTCACCAAGCGCAAAAAGCCCGGTGACAAAAGCAAACCAGGCGAATACGGCAAGCGCGACTATTACAACAAAGGCAAAGACGGTAACAAAGACAAAAAGAAGTTTAAAAAGCGCTACTGAACAATAAGGGCATTACCCTTGTTAGTTTGGCGTGAAACATTTTGTTATTGCAGGCGGAAGCCACGGAATTGGTCTGGAGATTGCTCAGCAATTGCTGAATCAAGGACATAAAGTAACCAGTATCAGCCGCACGGCGCCCAGCATCAGCCATTCTGCGCTCAGCCATATAGCACACGATTTTTCTCAACCTTCCGAAATGCCAGGTATTGAAGGCCTGATAGACGGTGTTGCCTATTGCCCCGGCAGTATAAACCTGAAGATGTTCAGAAGCTTAAAGCCTGAAGAATTTCAGCAGGATTTTGACCTGAACGTTATGGGTGCGGTACGTTTGTTGCAAAAACTACAACCCGGACTAAAAGCCGTGCAAGGTTCATCGGTAGTGCTTTTCAGCACGGTGGCCGTACAACAGGGAATGGCGTTTCACAGCAGCATTGCCGCCGCCAAAGGCGCAATTGAAGGATTAACACGCAGTCTGGCTGCAGAATGGGCCCCTTCCATTCGTGTAAATGCTATTGCGCCGAGTTTGGTGGAAACACCGTTGTCAGCCAAATTGCTTTCCAGCCCCGAAAAGGCCGAGGCATCTGCCAAACGCCACCCGTTGGCCCGTGTGGGCAAAGCAGAAGACATAGCCTCACTGGCTGTTTTTTTGATGGGCGAACAAAGCGGCTGGATTACCGGCCAGGTAATGGGTGTGGACGGAGGAATGTCAGCCCTCAGATAATTTATTTTTTAGTCAGCGAAAGCTTCAGGGTCTCAACATCCCCGCTGGGATAGGTGGTGGAGTTGTACCAGACCTGTTTGGTCTTTTCGTTGGTTTGAATTTCGTAGGTAATAGGATCTTCTCCGGTTGGGGTAAAAGTAATCTTTTCGTCTTCTACTTTCCAGGTAAAATTGAATTCGTCATCCGTAGTTCCTAAAATCTTTATTTTTGCATTTCCTGTGCCGCCTTCATTAAATGTTAATGTGCCGGCATTGGTAGCAACATCCGGAAAAGTCTGTCCTCCGCTGGTGTAACTACCCTCATATTTGTCAATGTTCCACGTCCCCTCGAGTCTTTTCGTAATTTGTTTTTCTTTAGAACATGAAGCAAAAATAAATACTACTGCTGTAGTCAAAAGGTAAAGGTGTCTTTTCATGGTTTTAAGGTTAATGATACCGAAGTTAGTAAGGTATCCCTGAAAAAACAAATTTTACATTTTATGTTTTTATAAAAATGCACGTCCAAATGCTTACAAATCACTGTATTTTCGCCCTATGAAACTCACCGTCTGGGGGGCCGCCCAACAGGTAACCGGAAGCAAACACCTGCTGGAACTCCCAGGAGGTACCCGCGTGCTCGTGGATTGTGGTCTTGACTATGAAAAACAGCATGAGTTTGAAGAGCGCAACAACCGTTTCCCATTCGATCCCAAAAGCATAGATTTACTGATACTGACCCATGCGCACATCGATCACAGCGGCAATGCACCCAACCTGATTCGGCAGGGTTTTGACAGCCATATTCTGTGTACCCAGCCCACCCTGGAACTCAGCAATTACCTGCTGCAGGATAGCCTAAATATTCAGCGCATGGAAATCGCAGCCAAGATGAAATCCTTTAAGCGCAAACACGGTAAAAAAGGCAAACACTTTGGTGGCAGTGAGCCCAAGCCCTTGTATTCGCGCAAGCACATTGCCGATATGATGGACATGGCTCTGCTAATGGAATACGGGCATCGTTACGAATACAACGAAGAGCTGAGTGTCGAATTCCTGCAGGCGGGCCACATCCTAGGCGCGGGGAGTGTGGTGCTGCATGTAAAAACAATGGATGGTGTCAAAACCATAGGATTTACGGGCGATCTGGGCAATTACCAGAGCAAACTGGTACCCGATCCGCAGCCCATGCCGCAGCCTGACTTTATCGTAAGCGAAAGCACTTACGGCGGCCGCAACCACACGGTTTCGCCCATGCGGGCCGAAGACGAGATTCTGAAGCATGTGCAGGAAACCTGCTTGGAAAAAGGCGGTAAGCTTGTGATTCCTGCATTCAGCGTTGGACGCACACAGGCCATTATTTTTACGCTGAATCAGCTGTTTCGCAGTGGCAGACTGCCATATGTCAAAGTGTTTACTGACAGTCCGCTTGCCATTCGCAGTACATCGGTGTATCAACACAACGTGGAGCACCTGAATGAAGAGGCGGCGTTATTCCAGAAGAAGTATGGCTCACTGTTTGACTTTCCGTTGCTAAACGTGGTGGAAGATGAAAGGGAAAGCAATTTGCTGAGTGTGCTGCCCGAGCCCTGTGTGATTATATCTGCGGCAGGCATGTTAGAAGGCGGCAGAATACAAATGCATGTGAGGAACAATGTGGGAGACGCCCGTAACACCATTCTCATTGCAGGTTTCTGTGCCGAAGGTACGCTGGGACACCGGTTGCTGCAGGGACAGACTTTTGTGGAAATTAACTACAAGCAAAGGCCCGTACATGCGGATATTAGAAGAACAGACACATTCAGCGCCCACCCGGATCATGCGGGATTATTGAAATATTTGAAGGCGAGCACCGGAAAAAACACCCGCGGCGTGTTTTTGGTACACGGTGATGCCCGACATATGGAACAGCTGGCAGGCGACATTGATTTTTGCAGAGCGTTTATTCCCCAAAAAGGACAAACCTACGATTTGTTGGCGCTTTAATAATGCCGATATTCACCTGGTAGCTCTGGGTTTATACCCGGGGATATCAGGGGTTACAACTTCATAATCTCCAAATATTACCAGTGCAACACAATCTCACCGTTTTCTTCCATCTGTTTCAGTAATCTGCTGATAATCTCGCGGCTCGAACTCAACTCGTTGGCAATCTCCCGGTTCGTGATGTGAATGTCTTTGGTTTTAAATTGCTCACTATGTTTGCGCAGATAAAACCTTAGGCGTTCGTCCATATCTCGGAATGCCACTCTTGGTGAGAAACATCGATGAGATTTATATATCATTGTCTATGGCTGTCCAGCACAAAATTGCTCCAGCTGTGGTATTGCTGCATCCGTCTGTCCACGTCATACACGGGTAATGTAATCAGTTCAGTGTCCGCCACGGCCTTTGCCATCACAGGACTGTCGATTTGCCTTACAGCGCAATTTATTATAAACGCGCAGGTCCGCCCAAGTTTCATATAAAATATAAAAATTTATGGCCATGCCGGTCTTCGCGGTAAACTTTCACCAGGCCTTACGACACATGTTGAGTGTTGGGCATAAATTGGCCTGTCTTAACCAGCATATCGCCTGCCTTAACACTGCGAATGCTGCCAAGATTTTTAATCTCTTCAATTAATGTAGGCTCCAGAGTAAGAAATAGCTTGTGAGTGTCAGCTTGCGTGGAATAACAAATATAGACTAAAAGCTATTAACAATCGGCGTGCCTGGATGTTAACTTTGCCAGACATGCCTGCATTCAAACTTCATGCACCTTTTCAGCCCACCGGTGATCAGCCGGAGGCTATCAGGCAATTGGTAGATGGGGTGAATGACGGGGTTTCAGCGCAGACACTGCTGGGGGTTACGGGTTCCGGAAAAACCTTTACCATTGCCAATGTAATCGAACAAACCCAGCGGCCGGTGCTGGTGCTGAGTCATAACAAAACCCTGGTAGCACAGCTGTACGGGGAATTCAGCCAGTTTTTTCCGGAAAATGCCGTTGAGTATTTCGTCAGCTACTACGATTATTACCAGCCCGAGGCCTACATACCCACCAGCAACACCTACATCGAAAAAGACCTGAACATCAACGATGAAATTGAAAAACTGCGCCTGAAAACAGTGAGCAGCCTGCTTTCCGGAAGACGGGATGTTATTGTGGTCGCCAGTGTAAGCTGTATTTATGGCGCAGGCAACCCTTCGGATTATGAAAATACCATCATCCGCTTATCCACAGGGCAGTCCATTACACGAAACGCTGTGCTGTTATGTTTGGTAGAAAGCCTTTACAGCCGCACTGCGGCCGAATTTAAACGGGGCACCTTCCGTGTGAAAGGCGATACAGTGGATGTACACCTTGCCTACAACGATTTTGCCTACCGCATTTCCTTTTTTGGAAATGAAATTGAAGAATTATACAGTTTTGATCCGCATAGCGGACAAAAAATAGAATCGCTGGAGGATATTGCCATTTACCCCGCCCAAATATATGTTTCGCCCAGAGATCGCCTGCAGAGCATCATTTATCAAATACAGGATGACCTGATGCTGCAACTGGAATTTTTTAAACAACAGCAGCGCTTTCTTGAAGCCAAAAGGCTTGAGGAGCGTGTGAACTTTGATCTGGAGATGATCCGCGAACTGGGGTATTGCAGCGGAATTGAAAACTACAGCCGCTATTTTGACCGCCGAAAGCCCGGCGACAGGCCCTTTTGCCTGCTGGATTATTTTCCAAAGGATTTTCTGCTAGTGGTGGATGAAAGCCATGCTACCCTGCCGCAGTTACGCGCCATGTATGCCGGTGACCGCGCCCGCAAAATCAACCTTGTGGATTATGGCTTCCGCTTGCCCGCTGCTATGGACAACCGTCCCCTGCAGTTTGAGGAATTTCAGCGCATTATTGACCAGAGGGTTTATGTGAGCGCAACACCCTCCGAATTTGAAATACGGGAGAGTGAAGGTGTGGTGGTGGAGCAGCTTATCCGCCCCACCGGTCTGCTCGATCCTGAAATAGAAATTCGTCCATGCGGCAATCAGGTGGACGATCTGATGGAAGAAATAGATGAGCGCATCAAAATGGGCGACCGTGTGCTGGTAACTACCCTCACCAAGCGCATGGCTGAGGAACTGACCAAATACCTACAGCGGTTGGAAATTAAGGTTTCCTACATACACAGCGAGGTAAAAACCTTGGATAGGGTGGAGATACTGCGTAACCTGCGCCTAGGCAGCATTGATGTGCTGGTGGGCGTAAACCTGCTGCGCGAAGGACTGGATTTGCCCGAAGTGAGCCTGGTAGCCATTATGGATGCAGACAAAGAAGGATTTTTGCGTAGTGAAACCACTTTGGTGCAAACCATCGGCCGTGCAGCCCGAAACGAACGGGGAAAGGTAATTATGTATGCTGATGTGATGACCCAGAGCATGCAAAAAACCATTGACGAAACCAACCGCAGACGGGCCAAGCAGATGGCTTATAATGAGGAGCACGGCATTGTTCCGGCAACGGTTCGCAAAACGCGGGAAGAGATATTAAAGCAAACATCGGTAGCTGATGCCAAGACAGGCGATATTATACAACCCTACGAGCAGGATGAGCGCATGGGATTGGCGGCCGATCCTGTGGTGCAGTATATGGACAAAAACGCGCTTGAAAAAGCCATTTCTAGAACGGAAAAAGATATGCTTCGCGCCGCAAAAGAAATGGAATACATGGAAGCCGCCCGGTTACGCGATGAGCTTGAGGTTTTAAAAAAGAAACTGACAGAGCTGTGGTTAAGGTAGTCTAAACAATAGCACTCTAAACCTATTTTTGCCTGAAATGCAGTCATTTTATAGAGGTATATCCTACATTTTTTATCCGGGTAGTATGGCTGTTTTGGGTTTGGGATTTGCGCATGCTAAAACTCCGATTGCACCATCGGTTTGGGTGTTTTTTTTCTCAGGCTTTGTTGTGCTTCCACTGATTTCTCTCGCTTTGTTTATAAAGCTGGGAAAGGTTTCGGATACATTTGTTTTTAAGCGTGAACAAAGGCATGGTTTATACGTATTGGGAATTATATTTTCCGCAACTGCCGCATTTTTTATATTCAGAGAAAATGCTTTGGCCGCAATGATTTGGAGTATTTGCAATACCGCCGTTTTAACCTTTCTTTATATACTCAATTATACAGGTTGCAAAGTATCCGCCCATATGGCCGGTGCGGCGGGTCTGCTTGGATGGATACTATGTATCAATGCAACGGAATCAGCGATAATATCTGCAATATTACTGATTGTGATGATTTACGCAGCACGAAAGGGTTTGTCTGCCCACAGCCATTTTGAACTCATTCTCGGTTTTTGCCTTGGATTATTTGTTACATTTGCGTTGGCTTGCTTGTTGTTAACCTACTATGGAATCTCCTGCAGTTTTATATGAAAAAAAGGCCAATGTGGCCTATATTTCCCTCAATCGGCCTGATGTTTTTAACGCCTTTAACGATGATCAGAGCTATCAGTTGCAGGATGCACTAAAGCAGGCAGGTAAAGACGGTGAAGTACGTGTGGTTGTGCTTACCGGTACCGGAAAGGCTTTCTGCAGCGGTCAGGATTTAAAAGCTATTGCAGGCAGTAAAAATCGCAGTTTGAGTGAAAGCCTGTATAAGCGATACAACCCTATCGTCCGCGCCATGCGCGAAATGCCAAAACCTATCATTGGTAAAATAAACGGAGTAGCAGCCGGAGCAGGTGCATCTCTGGCGCTCGCCTGCGATTTTATCATTGCTGCCGAGCATGTGTCGCTGATAGAGGTTTTTGTGAATGTAGGACTGGTGCCCGACAGTGGCAGCAGCTATTTTCTGCCCAAGGCAATTTCACCCGCTCGTGCCTTTGAAATGTGCACCATGGCCCAGAAAATAACTGCTCAGCAGGCCTTTGAATGGGGTCTGATTAACCGTGTGGTAGCTGCAGATCTGTTGGATGAAGAAGTAAACAAAGCGGCAGATTATTACGCAAACGCTCCTACACTCGCCATTGGGTTGATAAAAAAGATGCTCAACAAAGCTACCCATTCCGATTTAGAAACCATGCTGCAATATGAGACCTATTGTCAGGAAATCGCAGGTCGCAGTGAAGATTACCGCGAAGGTGTAACCGCATTTAACGAGAAAAGGAAACCGGAATTCAAAGGAAAATAATCTGATGAGATATTTTTACCTGATACTTTTTACTTTAATTTTTAACAAGGTATTTGCCCAGATACCCGCCATAGAGCGATGTGGATACGATCTGGTTATGGAAAACCTGGAAAATCAATATCCGGGATTCAGGGCAACGTATGACAAGGCCTACATACAAAGTGTGTATGGGCCCAAAGTGCTCCCCAGGAAACTTAAAACAAAGGATACCACCTATTTTATGGATACTATCTATACCATTCCGATAGTATTTCACATCCTCTACAACAATACCAATGAAAATATTAATGACAGCCTAGTATACAACCAGCTAGAGGTCCTAAATCAGGATTTTAGTCGGCTGAACGCGGATACCGGCAATACGCGAAGTATCTTCAAAAGCAGGGCCGGCAGCACCAGGTTTAAATTCGTGCTGGCGACAACAGATCCCGCGGGAAATCCCACTACCGGAATCATACGTAAAAGCACCACACTTGCTAATTTTACCACCACCTCCGATAACATTAAATTCTCGGCACAGGGCGGAGACAATGCCTGGAACACCCTCAAATACCTCAACGTATGGGTAGGTGACCTTCAGGCTCCCAACCAAGGCAGCCTTATACTGGGCTATGCCTATCCGCCCTATGGCCACCCCAACTGGCCGAGTTCTTACTGGGTAGGCAATAACAATCAGGGAGTGGTTATACACTACCAAGTCTTTGGGCGGAACAATCCCAGGGCAACCGGTTCGCTTGCAACCAGTAAAAAAGGCCGTGTTGCCACACACGAATTCGGCCATTATTTTGGTTTGCGTCACATCTGGGGAGATCCACCCTTTTTCACCTCCGGCTGCACCGTCGACGATTACCTGTATGATACACCTAACCAGCGTAGCCGTAGTGACTTCAATTGTAATTTCGGTGCAAATACATGCACAGATGCTAAAGATGATTTGCCGGATATGGTAGAAAACTACATGGACTATAGTTCCGAAAATTGCCAGAATATGTTTACACGCCAGCAAATTCAGGTTATGCGCTCCGCCATTAAGGATTACCGCACCGCGCTACCCACCAAGGTAGAGGTAGTACAGAAGATGCGCATATTTGATACGTTTCTTTACAACGAAGTAAAGATTTTCGCCCGCAACACCAACCACACTGCGGTAGTAGAAGTAACAAACGAAGAGCTGCTGAATACCCTGACCCTGGATGTATACGATGCTGCAGGCCGCACAATCCTGCAGAATATGCCTGTTAAGCGCAATGAAGAGATTATATCTACTATCCGTTTTGCTTCCGGTGTATATGTGTTTCAGCTAAGGCGCGCCGATACCAAAAAACCCGTTAGAACCGAAAAGCTATACATCAATAAAATTTGAACAGCGGTAAACTCTACCTGGTAGCCACGCCGGTTGGCAATTTGTCAGACATGACATTCAGGGCGCTGGAGACGCTCAAAATTGTGGATGCCGTTCTTGCTGAAGATACCCGCAGCAGCAAAGTTCTGTTTAATCATTATGGTATTCAAACCCCGCTGGAGTCTTTGCATCAGCACAATGAACATCAGCGGTTGGCGGGAATTATAGACCGACTAAAAAAAGGCGCCGTGCTGGCCCAGATTTCGGATGCAGGCACACCCGGCATTTCAGATCCTGGGTTTTTGCTGGCCAGGGCTTGTGTTGAGAATGAAATTCCTGTAGTGGTAATTCCCGGTGCTACTGCCTTTATTCCGGCCTTACTGAAAAGCGGTTTTGCCCTCCATCGGTTTGTTTTTGAAGGTTTTTTACCCCAGAAAAAAGGCAGGCAAACCAAGTTGATTCAAATGTTGCAACAGCCCTGTACGGTCGTGTTTTATGAAAGTCCGCATAAACTGCTCAAAACCCTGCAGGCACTGAAAGACCTGGGTGCGGGTGAGCGTAGAATAAGTGTTAGCCGTGAGCTTACCAAAAAATTTGAAGAAACGGTAAACGGCTCCGTGGAAATGATGATTAGCCATTTTACCCAACACGCACCCAAGGGCGAATTTGTGTTAGTGTTGCAGGGAACCGATTACGCAAACGACAGTGAGAACAATGAATAAGTGGAAATGGCTGTATTACCTGCTGACACCCGGACTCTGCTTTTGGCTGGCCTGGCCTCCTATCGGCATTTTTGTATTGTTGTTTGTGGGTTTTGTGCCGCTTTTGCAACAACAGGAAGAATGGCAGGAGCGCAGTGGATGGCAGTGGTGGATTCGACTTTATGGTTCCTTATTTTTCTGGAACTTTTTCACCACCTGGTGGGTTTGGAATAGCACAGCGCCCGGTGCTGTGGCCATGCTGGTCCTTAATACATTGTTCATGACCATCCCTTGGATGCTGTATCGCTACAGCCGCAAAAAACTGGGCGATCCTGCCATTTATCTGTTTGTCTTTTTCTGGCTTGTGTATGAATACCTTCACCACCGCTGGGATTTAAGTTGGCCCTGGCTTACCCTTGGCAACGGACTGGCATCGGCTCCCTGGCTTGTTCAGTGGTACGATATTACAGGGACTCTCGGAGGTTCTGCATTCGTGCTGGCCATGAATGTGCTTATTTGGGAAACATGGAAATACCGCAGCCGGAATTTTGGTCTGGCGGCCATAGCACTGCTGATGTTTGTATGGGCTTCTTCTGTATTCAATGCCTGGAAATGGAAGCAGACAGTTGAGTCTGATACCATTATAAACGCAGTTGTTTGTCAGCCCAGTTATGATCCATGGACTGAAAAATTTACCCGGTCTTCATCCGAAATGGTAGCTGAAATGATTGAACTTAGCAATAATGCTGTAGATAAAAACACATACCTTTTGGTATGGCCCGAAACCAGTATCACTTCTCCCATCGATTTGAACCACCCTCAACAACATCCGGATGTATCAACCATTTCCGCACTTAGAAAGGATTTTCCTTCTCTGCACATCCTCACAGGAGCCAATATGCATCAGGTATATGAGAACTGCAAAGAGCGTCCCAGTATAACGGCCCGGCCCACGCAGGAACCCACACTGTGGTGGAATGCCTACAACAGCGCGGTGTTGATTGGTGACAAACCTCTTCAGTTTTATCACAAGAGCATACTAGTACCCGGAACTGAGCAAATGCCCCTCGTTCGGTATTTTCCGTGGATAGATGAACTGGCCGTGCAACTGGATGAAAATTCAATATCAGGAAGTTTGGGTAAAAGTCCTTACCCTGTGGTGTTTGATGCAGGAAAAATAAAGATAGCCCCCATCATCTGCTACGAGAGTATTTATGGCGACTACACCGGCCGTTTTGTGAAAGACAGCGCCGATGTTTTGTGTGTGATTACCAACGATGCATGGTGGGGATACACGCCCGGCTACAAACAGCACCTGGCTTATGCACAGCTGCGTGCTATTGAACACCGCCGATGGCTTGTGCGAAGCGCCAATACAGGAATTTCAGGGTTTATCAATCCTTACGGTGAAATAGAAAAAGGGACAAACTGGTGGGAAAAAACGGCCATTTCCGCAGAGTTGAATATTGACAGCAGCCGCAAAATGACATTGTATACCCGCATGGGAGATTGGATTTGGCTAATGATACTCAGCGGTATCTGTCTTTTACTGTGTACAGCATATTATCTGCGTTTGCGCAAGGCTTAAACCCCGCGTGTAATGCTTCTTATTACATCAAATCCCTGAAAAAACTCTTTGGCAATAATTCTTAGCATGGTATAAACCGGTGCGGCGACAATCATACCACCAAGGCCGGCCATTTGAAATCCGGCCAACACAACAAAGAACAGCTCCAGCGGGTGCACCTCCAATGAGTTTGAGAAAATCAGCGGATATGAAACCAGATTATCCAGCAAAATAGCCACAATAAAAACCGTGGCCACTTCCATCAGATGCGGCATAATGGAAGTATAAAAATCTGCACCTATATGCCCGCCTATGCTGAATAAGAGTGCGAAGGAAAGCCCCAGGGCAGGTCCAATGTAACTAATCAGGTTAATCAAACCACAAAAGACAGCTATGGTAAGTGCGTATGGTTCGCCAACAATACTCAATCCAATAAAAATATAACTTCCAAATACGAGAATTTGAAGCAAAACACTTCTAAAGTATTTTCCCAAAAGATCCTGAATTGCCCTCAGAACCTTTTGCATACGGGGTTCAACATTATCCGGAGTGAGCGTATGAATGAGCCGGTAAAGAAGAAATTTTTCTTTTAGAAAGAAGAAAGTTATAAAGAGAACCGAGAAAATCCATCCGCCTGCGATGCTTACTCCGCTTAAGACACCCTCAACAGCATTGTGTATATCGGTGGATTGGACCCAATGCATAAAATCCTGTTTTAACTTTTCAGCGCTAAATAACTGGCCATCTATGCCCCAAGTTCCGAGGTAGTGTTGTAAATCGGACAGCGGAGCCCCAAAACTGCGTTTAAGATCTTCATTGGATATGTGACTGATCCGGTCAGCCTGTTCCAGCAGTAGCGGTATAATCAATCGCAATAATCCAAAAACTGAAGTCAGTAAAAAAATGATAATTCCCAAGGCATATACCCAGCGTGGCAGGGGGTTTTTCCCCCACTTAACGTACTTTTCCATCCCTGCCATCAAAGGCGCTGCAATAAAGTTGATAAGTGCTGCCACCAGAAAATAGGCAATTACACTGCGGAGGAACCATGCCGCAATGAGGATGACCACAATGGCCACCCTGCCTATCCATTTTTTATGATTCGGGCTCAATAATAGTATTGTCCTCTGCGGGTGTTTCCGGTTCGGCAGTATCGGGTATTGTGTTTTCAGAAGGGATTTCTACGGTCTCAACGGCAAGTGCAGTCTTTTGATCGAACGGGCGCTTTCCAATCAGCCTTTCCAGATCTGCCTTAAACAGGATTTCCTTTTGCAGCAGTTCCTCTGCAACGACTTTCAGCTCATCTTTCTTTTCGGTCAACAGATTTTTACAGCGTGCGTAAACATCGGCAATGATATTGCGAACTTCTTCATCAATCAGCTCGGAGGTTTTTTCACTGTAGGGTTTCTGATAGCCATATTCACCTTGTGGATCGTAGAATGACAAGTTACCAACCTTATCACTCATTCCATAAACAGTAACCATGCTGTAGGCCATTTTGGTGATGCGTTCCAGGTCGTTCTGAGCTCCAGTACTTATTTTTCCAAAGAAAATATCTTCAGCAGCTCTGCCGCCCAGTGTCATACACATACTATCAAGCAACTGCTCGGTGCGGTACAGGTACTGCTCCTTGGGCAAATACTGAGCATAGCCCAATGCGGCTACACCGCGGGGTACGATACTCACCTTGAGCAGTGGATCGGCATTTTCGAGGAACCATCCCGCAATGGCGTGACCTGCTTCATGGTAAGCCACAATCTGCTTTTCTTCGGGCGAAATGATTTTATTTTTCTTCTCGAGTCCGCCAATGACCCTGTCGATAGCATCATAAAAATCCTGCATATCCACATGTTCTTTGCCATGCCTTGCAGCAATCAGAGCGGCTTCGTTGCACACATTGGCAATTTCAGCACCCGCAAATCCCGGAGTCTGTGCTGAGAGTTTGTGGGCATCCACATCATTTGCCAGCTTGGTGAGCGGTTTTAAGTGTACCTTAAAAATTTGCTCTCTGCCTGCAAGGTCCGGCCTGTCCACGGAAATTTGTCTGTCAAAACGCCCAGGACGCAGCAATGCGCTGTCCAGAATATCGGGACGGTTGGTAGCTGCCATGATGATAACACCGCTGTCGGTTCCAAAGCCGTCCATTTCGGCCAGCAGCTGGTTTAGTGTATTTTCACGTTCGTCGTTGCTTCCCTGCACCAGGTTTTTGCCGCGTGCACGGCCAACCGCATCGATTTCATCAATAAATATAATACAGGGGGCCTTTTCCTTGGCTTGTTTGAAAAGGTCGCGCACACGGCTGGCACCCACACCCACAAACATTTCCACGAAATCAGAACCTGATAGCGAGAAGAACGGTACACTGGCTTCGCCCGCAACTGCTTTTGCAAGCAGAGTTTTGCCCGTACCAGGAGGACCTACCAGCAGCACGCCCTTAGGAATTTTACCCCCCAGGTTGGTGTATTTTTTAGGATTTTTCAGGAAGTCAACTACCTCCATAACTTCTACCTTGGCTTCTTCAAGTCCTGCTACATCCTTGAAGGATATATTAACCTTGGTGTCTTTATCAATAAGCTGAGCCTTTGCACGGCCAATACTGAAAATATTGGATCCGCCGCCGCCGCCAACACCACCAACACGGCGAAAAAGTATATTCCAGAAAATGAGGAATATGCCGATGAAGAAAAGCCACTGAAACAACTGTCCCATAAAATCGCTGTGCGATTCATAAGAAATAGGCGGAATAGGGATTTCATTTTTCTTTTCCTTCATTTCATCCTTCAAATCCTTTATTTCATTGTTGAAATACCCTTTTTCTATCTCAAAATAATAATTGGGCTGATTGCCTCCAAGCATATCTTCTTTCTTGGCGCTGGACTTATGCTCATCTTTCTGGATAGCTCCCCTGGTCAGGTAAACTTCCACAATTTGCTCATTGACGATTAAGAGTTTTTCTACATCGCCCTGCACAATCATTTTTCTAACCTCATCCCAGTTGGTGCTTCGGCCGCCACTCCTGGGCAGAAAGGTTAGTATCAGCATCACAATGAATATGATACCATAAATCCAGTAAGGGTTAAACCGAAAACCGCCGGGTTTGGGTTTGTTGTTATTGATTTCGCTCATTTTACGGTTAAATATCTTATGGCAAAAGGTAAAGCCAAACAGAATTTCACTGCAAAGCTAAGATTTATACCTGCCAAATACCACATTTCGCAGAATTTGTATGTAACTGCATAAAAAAACTCGGTGTGTTAAATGTACACTATCTCATTTAAACAACAACAACTTTTAAAAGCGTCTAATTTTTATGATGATTTTGTTAACCCAAACAGGGCATATAATGTGGGCAATATTATAACAATACAACACAGGGGGTTTTTAATTTGCGTTCGTGAAAATCGCTGCGATTGATATTGGGTCAAATGCGGTCAGGCTATACATATCTAGGCCGCTTCATGAGGATTTGCCTGATACGGACTTTAAGCAGGTGGAGTTTACCCGATTGCCCCTTCGGTTGGGTGATGATGTGTTTAAAAATAAAGAGATAGGAAAGAAAAAAGCCGATTTGCTTGTAAAGGCTATGCAATCGTTTGCGTTGCTTCTGGAGATATACAATGTAGACGTCGTGCGTGTGTGTGCCACCAGCGCGATGAGAGATGCCGAAAATGGTGAAAATCTGGCCAAAGAGATCCACAAAATCACCGGATTAAAGATTGATATCATCTCGGGCAAAGAGGAAAGCCGACTGGTGCAGGTAGCAATTCTGGACAGCCTTCCGGGCAAAAGCACTTTCCTGCATATCGATGTGGGTGGGGGCAGTACAGAAATCAGTTTAATACGCAATCGCAAAATAAAGCAGTACGAGAGTTTCAATATTGGTACGGTGCGCATGCGTGAGGGTAAGGTAGAAAGTGCAGAAACACAGCGTATGCTTAAATGGCTTTCCAATTTGGATTTGCCAACAGACCAATCTGTAAAAGCCATTGGCACCGGCGGGAATATTGTGAAATTACATGCCCTTGCGGGCACTGCTTCCAGGGAAGTTATGAACCTGCACCACCTGAAAAGTACCAATGCCTACATAGAATCGCTAAGCCATCACGATCGCGTATATGAGTTGCAACTAAACCCTGACAGGGCCGAGGTAATCAACCATGCTGGAAATATTTTCATTCAGATTATGGAATGCTGCTACATTCATGAAATCTATGCGCCCAATGTGGGCTTAAAGGATGGAATTGTAAAGCAACTGTGGAAGAAGCGGTTTGTTACCAAGAAATCTTAAACCCTAGCAGCGCCTGCCCCAGTTTCCATACATCGGTGAAGCTGTTGTACAAGGGCACCGGTGCCATTCGGATGACATTGGGTTCGCGCCAGTCGGCCAAAATGCCCTGTTTTGTGAGGTGATCAAACAGTTTTTTCCCGTTTTCATCGGTCAGAAGGCTGATCTGGCAGCCGCGTTCGTTATCGGGGGTAATGATGCTGAAGCGAATGTTTGGATTTTGATTACGGCAGTCTTTCAGGATAAAATCCAGATATCCGGTGAGTTTTTTGCTTTTCTCGGACAGGTTATGCATACCGGCACGGTGGAAAATATCCAGGCTTGCAGCGTGCACAGCCATACCGAAAACGGGAGCATTGGATAATTGCCAGCCTGCGGCGCCGGGCTCAGGTTCATAGCCGCGCTGCATCAGAAAGCGCTTGTCTTCGCGGTAGCCCCACCAGCCGGATAAACGGGGTGTTTCGGGGTTGAGTGCATGTCGCTCATTTATAAATACTCCTGAAACGTTGCCAGGACCGCTGTTCAGATATTTGTAGCTGCACCAAGCGGCAAAATCCACATTCCATTCGTTCAGTTTTAAGGCTATATTTCCTACCGCGTGTGCAAGGTCAAAACCGGCCGGCACGCCAGCTTTATGCGCAGCTTCCGTAATGGCGGGAATATTGAAATACTGACCAGTGTAATACTGCACACCACTCAATAATACAAGTGCCAGCTTATCGGCATGTTCTTCAATAGCAGCAATGATATCTTCGGTGTGCAAAGTATGTTCGCCATCGCGAGGCTTGAGTTCTATGACTGCGTCGTCGTAATCAAAACCATGAAACTCTACCTGACTTTGCACGGCATACATATCGCTGGGGAAGGCTCCGGCTTCCATAATGATTTTGTATCGCTCCTCGTCGGGCCGATAAAAACTGGCCATCAGCAAATGCAGATTCACGGTAAGCTGGTTCATCACTACCACTTCATGGGGTAATGCACCTACCAGTTCTGCAGTATTGTCTGTTAAAAATTTATGGTAGTGGAACCATGGTTTTTTACCATGAAAATGGCCTTTCACACCCCATTTTTGCCAGTCATCAAGTTCAGATTGGAGGTATTTACCTGCAGTTTTTGGTTGCAATCCCAGCGAGTTTCCGCAGAAATAGACAAGCGTATTGCCTTTTTCGTCCGTGGGGAAGAAGAATTCATTGCTAAATGAAGCCAAGGTATCTGCCGCGTCCTGTTCTTCGGCAAATGCATGGGAATTGGCAAAAATCATGGGGCAAATTTAGGGAGATGCATGGTTGTGAACTCGCATAAAATCATTAAACTCGCAAACATTTTATCGGCATAGTATGAAACTGGAAGATGAAATAAAACAATCTCGTTTTACATCAGCACAACAAAAGGCACTGGTGAATATCATCTTTACTGCCAACTGGGCTAATGCCAGGCTTCGGGAGATTATCAAGGCGCATAACATTACCCTTCAGCAGTATAACGTACTTCGTATTTTGCGCGGTAAATATCCCAGATTGGCCAATCCGGGTGAGATAAAAGCTGTGATGCTGGACAAAAACCCGGATTTGACCAGACTTTGTGACCGCATGTGTACACAGGGGTTCATCAGCAGAACCATTGACGAGGTAAATCGTCGTAAAATGAATATCTGCATTACAGAAAAAGGGTTGAAAGTACTTGAGCAGACAGATCCTGAAGTTCACAAACTGGAGCCTCTGATGGTTCACCTTGCTGACACTGAGGCAGAGCAATTAAGTGATTTGCTGGACAAGCTGCGGGGTTGATTCAACCACTTCATGGTTGCTGCCGCCCTGCCGGACCACCCCCTGATTGGCATCCGGGGTAAATGGGGTTCAATCCCTGCCGGGTTTGGTATTAAGCAACCATTATTAATGGAAAAAGTGTTGAGAGTCACTTCGCTGTGGACGTTATTTAGTCTCTTTCTACCTTTTTCTTATCATTGTCAGTCCGTCGCGCAGAGGCAGCAACACCAAGTCTATGCCTGATGTATTAGCTACTTTTTGGTTGAATCTGTGCATATTGCTTGTATCCGAGTCATTTAAACAGTCTTCTTCGTTCAGTACCCTGCCGCTCCACAGCGTGTTGTCAAACATCATCAATCCTCCCGGTTTCAGTATGTGCAGGCAGCAATCCAGATAATCGCTATACTGCTGTTTATCTGCATCCACAAAAATCATATCCGGTGAAAGCTGCAAGTCTGGTATAATATGCAGGGCTTCACCTGTATGAACTTGAATTTGCTGCTGCTTTGGGTGTTTTTCTACCCATTGTTTTGCTTTCCAGGCCATTTCGGCGTTGGCCTCGATGCTGTGTAATACTCCATCGGATGAAAGCCCCTCCGCAAGGCATAGTGCAGAATAACCCGTAAAAGTGCCAATTTCCAAAATACATTCTGCTTTAATCAGTGCAGCCAGTATGGAAAGTAACCGACCTTGCAACTGCCCGCTCAGCATACGCGGATTGGTAGTGTTTCGCCACGTGTAAGCCGTGAGGTTTTGCAGCAATTCCGGCTCGGGACTGCTGTGTTCTTGGCAATACTGATGCAGGTCATCCTGCCAGTCTGGGTGCATATTGCAAATTTCGGGTTAATTATAAAAAAAATATAAATTTCTTATAGATTGTTTATCAATCATTTAAACTCCATAGAGAGATCGAAATTATGGATTTTTCGCATAAAAATGAAAAAATTTTGAGATTTCAAAAAAAAGTGTACTTTCGCGAGACAATAGGATTAAAAAATTATGTACTGGACATTAGAACTTGTAAGCTATCTGGATGATGCTCCATGGCCAGCTACCAAAGACGAGCTCATTGATTATGCCATTCGTTCCGGCGCACCGCTGGAGGTAATCGAAAACCTGCAGGAACTGGAAGATGACGGAGAACCCTACGAGAGCATCGAGGAAATCTGGAGTGATTATCCTACGGATGAAGACTATTTCTTCAACGAAGACGAGTTGTAATTTACGAAAAAGAGAAACCTTTGAAGGCCGCCCAAAGCGGCCTTTTTATTTGGCAAAAATAATGGTGTTTTTTTGGTGATAACATCACTGGTATTCAGTTTGAAACGAAAAGTGAGCTCTGCCCTGTCAGGCAGTTTTTGCCATGAAGGCTCTTTCTAGGTATACATGAATGTATATACCCTAGGTTGCTCGGTGGCTTGTATTACACTCAAAACACAGGCAGCAGATGGATTAACATAAGCACCGGTATCCAAAACTCTCAGATATACCATATTTCTTACATCATAGCTAAATTGTATAATAGTTTCTGCCACGTTGGCCACAGAATCCGCAAAATACACCTGCTTGACGTTGCTCACACGTTGCACGCTCTCAGGTCCATCGCAAACATCCGGTTGCAAAAACCCCAAAGGTAAACGCACTGAAGGGTAGAAGCTTCATGTAAAAAAACTTACAAGGTACGTTTCACCTGTTCTTCGGTGTATACTTCCAGATAGTCACCTACTGCTATGTCGTTGAAGTGCTCGATCTGCAAACCGCACTCGAAACCGCGCAGCACTTCCTTCACATCGTCCTTGAAGCGTTTCAGCGATGCGAGTTCGCCAGTATGAATTACCACACCGTCGCGTATGACGCGGATTTTGTTTTTGCGTTCTACTTTTCCGTCTGTAACCATACATCCTGCTACGCTGCCAACTTTGCTGATTTTGAAGACTTCGCGCACCTCCACGTTGCCCAAGATTTTCTCTACCACCTCGGGGCTAAGCATACCTTCCATGGCGCTTTTCACCTCTTCAATGGCCTGATAAATTACGGAGTGGTGGCGTATATCGATTTCTTCCTGTTCGGCCAGCTGGCGGGCTTTGGCGCTAGGTCGCACCTGGAATCCTACAATGATGGCATCCGATGCAGAGGCAAGCAGAACATCGCTCTCTGAAATTTGACCTACACCGCTGTGAATTACGGAAACCATCACTTCTTCTGTGCTGAGTTTCAGCAGTGCATCTGACAGTGCTTCCACAGAACCGTCCACATCGCCTTTCACGATAATCTTCAGTTCCTTGAAGTTTCCAATGGCCAGACGGCGTCCGATTTCATCCAGGGTAATGTGACGTTTGGTTCTTATACCCTGTTCACGAACAAGTTGCATTCGTTTAGTAGCCAGTTCTTTGGCGGCACTTTCTTCAGACATTACTACCCACATATCACCTGCGGTGGGGTTTTCGCTGAAGCCCAGCATCTTTACAGGTGTGCTGGGTGGTGCAAATTCAATTTTATTGCCACGTTCGTTGAACAGTGCACGTACTTTAGCGTAGTTAGGGCCTGCAATCATGTTGTCGCCTACCCGCAGGGTACCGGTTTGTACCAGCATACTGCATACGATACCACGTCCTTTCTCCATGGTGGCTTCTATAACCGTACCCTTGGCCCTGCAGTCAGGGTTGGCTTTCAACTCCATGATTTCTGCCTCGAGCAAAACTTTTTCAAGCAGTTTATCAACGTTAAGACCTTTTTTTGCTGAAATTTCCTGACACTGGAATTTACCACCCCAGTCTTCCACCAGTATATTCATACCGGCCAGTTGTTCGCGTATTTTATCGGCATTGGCGCCTTCCTTATCAATTTTATTAAAGGCAAACACCATAGGAACGACGGCAGCCTGGGCGTGCGCAATGGCTTCCCGGGTCTGGGGCATCACGCTGTCGTCTGCGGCTATCACTATAATTGCAATATCTGTAACCTTGGCACCACGCGCACGCATTGCGGTAAACGCTTCGTGGCCGGGCGTGTCAAGGAATGTAATTTTGCGGCTGTCAGCCAGTGTTACCTCATACGCACCAATGTGCTGGGTAATACCTCCGGCTTCACCGGCAATTACGTTGGCTTTACGAATATAATCTAGCAGCGATGTTTTACCGTGGTCAACATGTCCCATCACGGTCACAATCGGTGGGCGGTGTTTCAGGTCTTCAGGTGCATCGTTATCGTCCTCTTCCACTTCAAGCTGTGCTTCGGCGTCAACAAATTCCACTTCAAAACCAAAATCACCTGCCACCAACTGTATGGTTTCAGCATCCAGACGCTGATTAATACTTACCATCATTCCCAGCGAGAAACAGGCGGATATTACATTGGTAACAGCCATATTCATCAAACTGGCCAGGTCGTTTGCCGTCAGGAATTCTGTTACCTTAATTGTTTTACTTTCTTTTTCAAGACGTTCCCTTTCCTCCATGCGTACAAATTCACGTGCTTCTTTGCGCTGGGTTTTCAGTTTTTGTTTCAGTCCGCGGGTTTGTCCGGCACCACCCAGTTTACCCATAGTGGTTTTCACCTTATTGCGCACATCTTTTTGGGAAATTTCGGCTTTGGGATCGGTTTTTTCCTTTTCCTTGGCTATGCGTTCTTCTTCCCTGATTTTATCCTGAACGGCTACTTTTTCGCCACCTACTTTTTTGCGCTTGCGCTTACGTTTTTCACGCAGGTCATCCCGGGCTTCATCAGCGAGGTTTTTCAAGCCGCTGGGCGAATCCTTGGGAAGATTTATTTTACCGAGAACCTTTGGGCCGGAGAGTTTTTCGAATTTGGTTTCTACCTTCTCAACTTTTTCTTCCTCCTCTTCTGCCTTGGGTGGAGCGGTAGGTCCCAGAGTTTTCAACCCCTCAGCGGCAGATTTTTTAGCCTTTTTAACCAGTTTTTTCTCTTCTGTATTTTCCTCGGCCTTGGTTGATTTTCCCTTTTTGGATGCAATTGCTGTTTCTCCGAGGATTTTAGGACTGCTGATTTCTTTTTTTTGGGCCTCGATTTTTTCGGTTTCTACTACCAGCGGTGCTGGGGTAATTTCGGGCTTTGCTGCTATTGGTTTTAACGGTTCCGGTTTTTCGGTTTTCACAACCTGGGATTTGGTTGCAGTAGGGGGAGGTGGGGGTTTTCCGTCCCGGTTGGTTTTGAGTTTGTTGGCCTCTTCCCTTGCGCTTTTGTCCGCGGCAAATTCTTGTACCAGTACCTGGTACATTTCCTCTGTTATTTTGGTTGCAGGTTTTGCATCTACGCTAAAACCCCTTGCTTTCAGGGTTTCAGCCAGAATCTGGTAACTGCGATTGAGCTCGCTGGCAACTTTAGCTAAACGGTATTCCGCCATGTTTCGTGTTCAAATTTACATTTAATCCTCTGCAATGCCAATTCGGAATACTGGGGTTCGGTTCCGTCGGCATGCGGGTCGGTGGAACTAAACCTTAATATTAGTAATATCGGCGGTTAAATGTGGCATTGCTTTGCATATTTCCGCCGCTGTGGCGACAATATTTTTCATGAAATGAAAAACATCATCACCTATCAGTCTTCAAATTCAGCTTTCAGGATATCCTTTACCTGCTGAATGGTTTCTTCTTCCAGTTCAGTGCGGCGAACGAGATCTTCGCTGCTGGCTCTGAGCACGGAGCGTGCAGAGTCCAGGCCAATTTTCTTAAATTCATCAATAATCCAGGCATCGATTTCATCCAGGAATTCATCGAGTTCCACATCATCCTCATCCTGAGTTTCAACATTTACGCGGTATACCTCAATTTGGTAACCCAAAAGCTTACCGGCCAGTTTGATGTTGTATCCGCCTTTTCCAATGGCCAGTGAAACCTGGTCGGCATCGAGGAATACATCGGTTTTTTTGGCCGTCTCATCCAGTTCCATGCGGGAGATTTTGGCGGGTTGCAGAGCACGCTGAATGAACAGTGACAGGTTTGTGGTATAGTTGATTACATCGATGTTTTCGTTGCGCAGTTCACGCACTATGCCGTGAATACGAGCACCTTTCACACCCACACAAGCGCCAACGGGATCGATGCGGTCGTCATAGCTTTCAACAGCCACTTTGGCCCGCTCACCGGGCTCTCTAACGATTTTTTTGATGGTGATAAGACCATCCAGAATCTCAGGCACTTCCAGTTCAAACAGGCGTTCAAGGAATTCAGGACTGGTGCGGGAAAGGATAATGCGGGGCGAGCCTTTGTCCATGTTTACCTCATGAATAACGGCACGCAGGGTATCTCCTTTTTTATACATGTCACGGGGGATCATATGTTCTTTGGGCAAAACCAGTTCATTGCCTTCATCATCCAACACCATAATTTCACGTTTCCAAACGTTGTATACTTCACCGCTGAGAATTTCACCGCGCTTGTCTTTGTATTTGCGGAACAATTCGTCTTTTTCAAGTTCGATAATTTTACTCATCAGGGTCTGACGCGCATTAAGAATACTGCGGCGGCCGAAGTCATCCAGAAATACCTGTTGGATACAATCTTCGCCTACGGCGTAATCGGGTTCAAGCTCGTGTGCTTCGCTGAGGCTTATTTGCAGATTGGGGTCTTCCACTTCACCTTCTTCCACAATCAAACGCAGGTGATACATTTCGATATCCCCTGTTTCGATGTTGATAATGATGTCGAAATTGGCTTCGGGACCGTATTTCTTCCGCAGAATACTGCGGAATACGTCTTCCAGTACACGCATCATGGTGGCTCTGTCGATGTTCTTGAATTCTTTGAATTCTGAGAAGCTCTCAATCAGGCTCATGCCCAGCTCTTTGGTTTTGGCTTTGCTCATATCAGTTGAAAGTTATTTTTATTGTTGCATTTTTGATGTTTTCCCAGGCAATCTGAACGGGCCGGGTTTCTGTTTTTCCCCCTCTTATAACAATTATCTCTTCCAGTTGCAGCTCGTTACCCTGCATGGTTAACAGTTTGGCTTCTATGGTTGCTCCTTCTACCGTTTCGATTTCCAGGGTTCTGCCACAGTGTTTGGGCAGTTGTCTAAGATCTGAAAGAGGTTTATTGGCCCCGGGTGTGGAAATTTCGAATGTAAATTTTCTGTCTCCGAAATCGCCCTCGTCTATTTTCTGTGAAACATAACGGGTAAAGTCAGAAAGGCGTTTCATGGTAACGGGTTCTTCTCCGTCCACATAAAAACGGTAAAAACCGGCCGGGGTTCCGGTGTGGGACACCAAAAACAATTCGAAGGCAGGGGCTTCCTGCTCCACGAGTGTCTTGAGTTTGTTTTCCAAATTTGTCATAGTCAATAAAAAAGGGGACTGCTTTTGGCTTGTCCCCTTCCGTTATTTGTTTAGGAAAGTGATGCAAATGTAGGGCAAATTTTTCAATTACGCAAGTATATCAAATTCATCTCGTCAATTGCTACCGGAGCAGCAATATTACTGCCAGAAAAGATTCAATTTTACGGTCACATCTTTCTTGCTTAGTGCAACACTGACAGGATAGGCGCCGAGATACATATTCGGATTAAAGGAAACACTGCCAATCAAATCGCTTGGGTCGAGCAGATCATAATCCAAAATCTGTATATTTCTCGTGGTGTTCAGCGGTGTAATGACATGAGCAGGGCTCAACGTCCAGTTTCGGGGCAGATTGCTGGGAGCAGTATTGTCAAATCGGGCGCTGGTACCGTCTAACAATACGTCACCTGCGGCGTTGGTTATTTTGTAGAAAACATCGGGGCCGTCAAAAAAATCCCATCCGGCACCATTGGCATCCGCAAAAGGCATTGCTGTAACAGAAACACTCTGTATGGAACATTTGGTGGGAGCCGGAAGAATCGTCAGGGTTTTGGTAATACTATGTTGCCCTCCGGGTCCTGTAGCGGTAAGTTTTATGGTAAAACTTTCCCCATTTTGAAAGACATGGGATGGATTTTTTGCTGAGGAAGTGTCACCATCGCCAAATTCCCAAAGGTATCTGTCGGCATTGATGGAGGCATTTGTAAAAACAACGGTTGCAGGCGCCATGACGTCTGCTCCATTGTAGATAAAATCAGCCACCGGTGCAGATGGCTTTGGTGCTTCAGATTTCTTTTTGCAGGCTGCAAGAGTTGTGAGAGCCCCAACGGACAAAACAAACAGGGTATTTTGAAAGTTCATAATCAATACTATAAATTTCGAAAGTATGGATATGGATTGAGAAAGGCAACTTTTTGGTTTGGTATCGAAAAAAATCAGTGAGGTTCTCCATCTTTGCAAAATGGCAAATGCAATCAAAACGGACAAATACCCGTTTCAAGGTCATGTTTTGATTGATGTGCGCAGTGAGGCAGAGTTTGAAAGGGGGCATATTCCCGGAGCTGTCAATATTCCGCTATTGCGCAATGAAGAGCGGGTGCAGGTGGGCACAACCTACAAGCAACAAGGCCGGGATGCAGCGGTGTCAATTGGCTACAAGTTGCTTGGTCCGCGGTTTCAAGATTTATATGAAGCTTTCAAATCGGCCGGCCCCAATCCTCTTTTTTATTGCTGGCGGGGCGGTTTGAGGAGCTATGTTTCCGCAACTCTTCTGGAGTGGGGAGGACAATCCGTGCACCTGCTCAGAGGAGGTTACAGAGCCTACCGGCAATTTGTGCAATCTGAATTGGCAAAACCGCGTAAAATGCTGCTACTTGGGGGCATGACGGGCGTAGGTAAAACAGAAATTCTGCATGTACTTACCGAAAAAGGCTTTCCTGTGGTGGATCTTGAGGGTCTTGCTTCACACAAAGGCAGCGCTCTTGGCGGTTTGGGCATGCCTTGCCAGCCTTCGGTGGAGATGTTTGAGAATTTGCTGAACAGCGCAGTTTCGGCATTCCCTGAAGACCAAACCCTTATTCTGGAAAGCGAAAGCCGCAAAATTGGTACCTGTGTTATGCCTGAAGGATTTTGGAAAAATATGCTGCAAAGCCCTGTACTTGAAATAAAGGTCTCCCAGCAACAACGCATGGAAAGACTGAAAAAAGAATATGCACAGTTTGATGCCGGAATTCTGGCAGAAAAAACAGAAAAACTCAGAAAAAGACTGGGAGGTTTGCAGTGTCAGCAGGCTACTGCAGCTATTCTGGAAGGTAGAAAAGCAGAATGGGTCAAGATACTGATGGGCTATTACGACAAATCATACCATTTTTTTATGAATGAAAATAACTACATGCCGACGGTCCAGGACTGGGACTGGCAGCAAACCGAAAAAAGCTTTGAATTGTTGAAGAAAAAACTGAAAGAACATGGAATTGAAAAATAAAATTGCAGTTGTTACCGGCGCCAATAAAGGCATAGGACTGGAGTGTGTGAAAATATTGCTGGAAAAAGGTGCAACCGTATATGGCATCTGCCGCAGTGGCTGCAGTTTACAGCACGAAAAATACTATTGTCTACATGCAGATGTAGGGAACAAGCAGCAGGTAGATGTAGTGATGGACGGTATTTTACAAATGCATGGTGCCGTAGATGTACTCATTAACAATGCCGGACTGGGTTATTTTGATATGTGCGAAGAATTAAGCGTCGACCAGTGGCAGGAGATGTTCAACACCAATGTGAGCGGCATTTTTTATTTCACCCGCAGGGTATTGCCCGGAATGAAAAAACAAGATTCAGGCCATATAGTAAATATTGCCAGCATAGCCGGTCTTGAAGGTTACCAGCAAGTTTCGGGATACTGCGCCACAAAATTCGCGGTGCGTGGCTTTAGCGATGCGCTGTATAAGGAAGTGCGGGATTTTGGGGTGAAAGTAACCTGTATGTATCCGGGAAGTGTAAAAACGGATTTTTTTAGGCACAGCGCCAATATTAAGGCCCATGACAACATGCTGATGCCGGAAGATGTAGCTGCCCAGATTGTGTATGCGCTGGAAAGCCCGGCCAACTGTCATCCGGTGAATCTGGAGATAAGACCCCTAAAGCCAAGGGGATAGGTTGTGTTATACCGTTTACCAACCATAGGTCTTTGCTCAACGCAGTGAAGTGAGACCAGGCGCTGGTGAATTGTTTAATGGTCTCATTGTTTATTGGTTAATGCATGCCGGTCTTTTGCCCATCTATCCATGCATGGCAACTCTTTCATTTTTTCATTATTCAATTCCTTCATTCAAAAAACTCCTTCAACAACAACTTTGCCCCAAAAACCATTAAACAATTAAACCAATAAACTGTTAGTCTTAACGAGGATTATGCACAGAACGGTGGACTATCCACTGTAAACTGTTAACTAATATTTGCCTTATTTTTGCAACCCAATGTCAGAAGGATTTCACGGCATAACCGTACACAAAGTAGTAAGAGAAACCGCCGATGCGGTAACCATTCACCTGAATATTCCCGTTTCACTCACCGAAACATTTTCATATACTGCCGGGCAGTACCTCACCTTTGAGGCTGAAATTAACGGCGAAAAAGTGCGTCGAAGCTACTCGCTGTGCACCTATGCACCTGCTGATGCACACCCTGCCGTAACCATCAAGCGCGTAGACCAGGGCCGCATGAGCAGTTGCATGAACAGCTCTGTGAAAGAAGGCGATGTGCTGCAGGTTATGGCGCCTATGGGCAAGTTCACCATTATTCCTGACGCAGGCCGCAGCACGCACTATGTGCTTTTTGCCGGTGGCAGTGGCATCACACCTATGATGGGCATTTCCAAAGCAGTGCTTTTGCATGAAGCCGGTAGCAAGGTAACACTGGTGTATGCCAACCGCAACCCTGACAGCGTTATTTTTAAACAGGCACTGGCCGATATGGAAAAACAGTACTCCGGTCGTTTCAGGGTCATTCACAGCTACGATCAGGCGCCGCTGACCTGGTTTGGCATGAAAGGTCACCTGACCGAAGATAAGGTGGTAAACGTGTTGCAATCCAAGATTGGCGGCTCTTATGCCGATTATCAATATTATATTTGCGGTCCGGGACCTATGATGGATGTGGTGAAAAAAAGCCTTTCCAAAGCCGGTGTGGCTGCAGGCAATGTGTTTACCGAATATTTCTCGGCCCCAACCTCGTCAGAGCCAATGGCAGAGACGGTTACAGTAGCAGCTGCATTTGCAGGAACCGCCAATGTTACGGTACATGTTTATGGAAAATCGCAACAAATAACCTGCGACGACAAAACCACCATCCTAAAGGCCTGTATAAAAAACGGCATTGATCCGCCCCACAGCTGCACCGTGGGAGTTTGCACAACCTGCAGGGCCAAGGTTACCAAAGGAGAATTGCACATGCTGGAGCGAGAAGGACTGACCGATGATGAAATTGCCAAGGGTTATGTGCTCACCTGCCAGGCGGTTCCACACAGTGGCGAAATTGAGTTGTCTTACGAGTGAGCTTAATCGCATAATTTACAGGCCTATTGGGATGCCGGCATTACTTGGGCAACCTACCGCAAAAAAACTGACGAATTATTGCTGGAAGGCTGGTATGCCAAAGACAAAACACTTTCTACACAGCTCGAACTGGCCGATTGGCTGAAATTCTTGGTTTAAGCCAGGTAAATCCTGATTTTATCCAGCAAACTGCTAAAATCTTGAGGCAGCGGTGCGGTGAAGTGCATTTTTTTTCCGGTAACGGGATGAATGAAACCCAGTTCTGCGGCATGCAGTGCCTGACGCGGCATCATATCAAAGGCATTTTCGATAAACTGCCTGAATTTGGGCAATGCGGAGCCTTTCCTGATTTGCCTTCCGCCATAGATTTCATCGCTGAAAATGGGGTGACCCTGTGAAGTAACATGGGCTCGGATTTGGTGGGTTCTGCCTGTTTCCAGACTACACTCAATCAGCGATGAAAAATAGAAGTTTTCTAGGGTGCGGTAGTGGGTGATGGCAATTTTGCCATCTTTCTCATTTTCGAAATGCTTGCTGCGTTTGCGGTCTGCGGGGTCGCGGGCCATATAGCCGCGAATGGTGCCTTCGGGCTGTTCAAATTCGCCCCACACGAGCGCCAGGTAGCGTCGGTGAATGGTGTGGTGAAAAAACTGGTTGGCCAGGTGGCTGAGGGCAAATTCATTTTTGCCCACCACAAGCAGGCCGCTGGTGTCTTTGTCTATGCGGTGCACCAGTCCGGGGCGGTGGGAAGTGTCTTTTTGTGGTAAAATACCGGCATGGTAGGCAAGTGCATTCACCAATGTGCCGCTGTAGTTGTTACAACCCGGATGAACCACCATGCCTGCAGGCTTGTTCACAATTAGCAGGTGTTCGTCTTCGTAAATAATATCGAGCGGAATGTTTTCGGGGTAAATTTCCGTGTCGCGGGGCGGTTCGGGAAGCAGGATGCGCACATCATCACCGGGCTTGATTTTGTAATTACTCTTTACGGGCTTGCTGTTCACCTGAATGCAATCGGTTTCGGCAGCGGTCTGCACCTTGGTGCGGCTGACGTTCTGAAGCTTGTTCATCAGCCACTTGTCTATGCGCATAAACTCCTGACCAGGGTCGGCAACGAAATGGTAATGTTCAAACAGGGTGCCGTCTTCGTTCAGGATTTCTTCTTCCACGCTGCGAAGTTAAGGTCATTATAGTCGTTGGTCAGCAAAATGTGATTGTTGGGTTTTGTTGCTATATTGCATGCATGGATAAGATGATGGTTTTGAAATGCCTGATGCTGTTGTTTCCGGCTGTGATTTTTTTACAATCGGGGTTGGATAAGCTTTTCAAGATGGAAGGTAACAAAACCTACATTCTGTCTGTATTTAAAAAAACCTTTTTAAAACCGATATCTGGTACTTTGTTTTATCTGTTAATGATTTTAGAACTTGCCTGCGGAATGATGGCGATTACCGGATTTTTTACGTTGGTGTCACGGGATGATGAAACGATAGGATATTTCACATTTTTATTGTCCGTAATTACCCTCACCGGTTTGCTGGCCGGACAGCGCATTGCATGCGATTATGCGGGTGCAGCAGGTATTATACCGTATCTGATTCTGGCCTTTTTGGGATTGTATTTATTTTCGGTATAGTAAAATTTAATTGGAATAAAACAAAAGCCCCGTCGACGTGATGGGGCTTTTGTTCATTGAATATGAAGTATGTTTATTTGGCTCTCTTAAAATAGAAGCGACTGATAAAAATACCGTCATCTCCATTTACACTGGTGGAAGACTCCACGCCAGCCACGATGTTCACAATTTCCCAGCCCTCATTGAGCATGGCATTTACTTTACTGTTGATAACAGCATCATTTGCAGCAATATTCTGAAAACGGATACCGCCGAGGTTAAAAAAGTTAAGCAGTTTGGTTTCCTCAAAATTATTTACTCGGATTTCGCTGCGATCGGATTTGTTGCGTTCATTGTCTTCTTCTGTGCGTGTGGTTGTGAACGCTTTGTAGTCGCGCTGTTCCAGCGTATAAATCATTCTGGAGCGCCCAACGCCACTGGGAAGAATAGATTCTACCACAGTAAATGAAGTAAATTCATACTGGGCAGCTTTGTTTTTCTCTTCTTTTGCGGAAAAGGAATACATCAAAAATGCCACGGTTATAACAGCAACAGGTGCGAGGATTAAGGTTATTTTTTTCATGATTTATGAGTTTTAATATTTTTCAAATTTACCCTTTTCAGCCGGTGTCAAGATCATTTTTCTGACAAATTGACAAAATAAATTTTATAAATGCTGTTCTTTCAGTTCCCAAAGGCCCACATTTTCCACGTGCTGGGTGTGTGGGAACATATCCACCGGTTGAATCTTTATCAGTTGGTATTTTTCATCAAGCAGTTTTGCATCTCGGGCTTGTGTAGCAGGATTACAGCTCACGTACACAATGCGCGGTGGTTCGGATTCCAGAATGCGTTTTACCACATTGGGGTGCATCCCGTCACGGGGAGGATCGGTAATGAGTACATCGGGTTTGCCATGCTGTGCAATGAAATCTGCGGTTAGAATTTCTTTCATGTCACCCGCATAAAATTTCAGGTGGCTCATCCCATTTATATGCATATTTTCCCTGGCATCCATGATGGCTTCCGGAACGTACTCGATGCCCACAATTTCCCGGGCTTGGTCGGCCACATACAAAGCAATGCTGCCGGTTCCGGTATACAAATCATACACCAGCTCTTTACCGGTAAGACCAGCGAAATCTTTGGTAATGGTGTAGAGGTTTTCGGCCTGTTCGCTGTTGATCTGGAAAAAGCTCTGCGGCCTGATTTTGAACTGCAAGCCGCCCAGCTCTTCTATCAAGTGGTCATCACCATGGTAGCACTGCACTTCCAGGTCCTGCAGGGTGTCGTTTTTCTTGGGGTTGATCACATAAACCAGGGAAGTGACTTTATCGAAAGTATCCCGTATGTAATTCAGCAGTGCTTCCCTTTTCTCGGTATCATCCTTAAAAAAGCTCATCAGCACCATCCACTCGCCTTTGCGGTTGCATCGCAGCATCAGGTTGCGCATGAGGCCCTGCTGGGCAATCAGGTCATAAAAGGTATAACCGTGTGCATCGCAAAATGCTTTTACCCCTCGTTGAATGTCATTGACATAATTTGTCATTAGATGGCATTGCACAATGTCCACCACCTTATCGAACCTGCCCGGAATGTGAAATCCCAGTGCATTGGGTCTGTTGTCTGCAGTAGCATCAAAGGTGGTTATCCATCCTCGACTGCTGAAGGTGAGGTCCAGTTTGTTGCGGTATTCACGTGTTTTTTGGGCACCGAGAATGGGAAGCACTTCAAAACCAGACAATCCGGCCAGCCTTTCAAAGGCATCGATTACCTGCTGTTGTTTGAAAGCCAACTGTTCGGTGTAATCCAGATGCTGCCATTTGCAGCCGCCACAGGTCTGATAATGTATGCAGAAGGGTTCAGCCCGTTTGTCAGAAGCCTTATGCAGCTTGACGATGCGCCCCTCCTGGTAGTTTCTCTTTGTGGCTACTACCTGCACATCAGCCACATCGCCGGGTGCGGCGAATTTCACAAACACAACCTGATTTTCGGTTCTGGCTATGCAATTGCCCTCGGCAACGGCAGCCTGTATTTCCAGATTTTCAATGAGGCGCAGTTTTTTAAATTTTCGTCTCATTTTGCGGCTTTTTTGACTTCAATTTGTTTGAGAATCTGCATGAAAGCTAGGGGTTCGTGGTATCCTGCCAGACAATAACGCTCATCGGATTTGCCCGGCTGCAGCCAGAAGTAGGAGGCAGGGAAACCAAATTGTTTGCCATGACCCAGCCAAAGAAAGAGTTCGGCATTATTCATCACCGTATCGCCAAAACGGAAGGTAGCATCCACTTCTGGGTTCATTTTTACCGGAATAAATTGGGTGTTAATTTTTGCGATGATGGCTGAATCAGTATAGGTTTCACGGTCCATCACCTTGCACCAATAGCACCAGTTGGTGTATATATCCACCAGAATCATCTTATTTTCAGCAACTGCCTTTTTGTAACCGGTTTCGAAATCAAGCCAGACAAGCGTTTTGGAGGGAGCAGGTTTTTCCATAGGGATTTTGGATCGGGATATGGATGGTCTTTTTACAGGAGCAGGCGTTCCGGAATTAGCTGTTGTTTCTGCAGCCGTTTGGTTTAGTTTCGGTGCCTTGCATGAGAGCCCCAGTAAACCCAGAAATAGGAATATAATTGGTTTCCGCATATCAGATACTATGGGTTTTCATGCTGATATCCAAGCTTTTTACTGAATGGGTAAGGACACCGAGCGAAATGTAATCAACACCCGTAGCTGCATAATCGCGAAGGTTTCCGGCATGGATAACACCTGAGGCCTCGGTTTCACAGCGGCCTGCTATAAAATCCACGGCTTCCTTGCAGGCCTTAGGGGTGAAGTTGTCCAGCATGATGCGGTCAACTGCACCGGTATTCAGGGCTTCCTTTACTTCATCGAGGTTGCGTGTTTCTACCTCAATCTTTAATTTTTTTTGATGGGTTTTTAGGTAATCGACCGTGCGGTTTACAGCGGCGATAATGCCTCCGGCCGAGTCGTTGTGGTTGTCTTTCAGCATTACCATATCATACAGCCCTATACGGTGGTTATCACCACCTCCGGTTATCACCGCCCATTTTTCGAGCAAACGCAATCCGGGTGTGGTTTTGCGGGTATCCAGGATTTTTACTTTGTAACCCTCGGTTAATTTTACCATGGCGGCAGTTTGGGTGGCAATGCCGGAAAGGCGCTGTATAAAATTGAGAAGCAGGCGTTCGGCCAGCAACAGGCTGTGCACGGAACCTGTGGCTTCCGCCAGGAGGGTTCCGGCAGGGAGATGTTCTCCATCTTTGTGATACGGATTGAAAATAATCTCTGAATCTATAATATTTAGTATGGTTTTCGCCAGTTCCATACCAGCAATTACGCCATTTTCTTTTAGCAACAACCGCGAGTGTCCTCGGGTTCCTGCGGGAATACTTGCAAGGGAGGAATGATCGCCATCACCCTGGTCTTCCTGAATACAGGTTTTGATAAAAGCAATAAGTTCCTGGCTGGTAAAATCCATGCCTGCAAAGTTGCGGCTTATTTCTCAATTTTTAGTTCATGGATACTCATGGCCTTGCCGCTGCCTCGGTAAAACACCGTGGTCTTATATTCACCGGACCGGGCTGTAAGGGAAATGACCAGAAAGTGGGCGCCATTTTCGCTTTTGCCCTGTTGCAAGGATTTGGCTGTTTTAGGTATGTTTTGTTCAAAAAATCCGGAAAGGATCATTTTGGCCTGACTTTTACTATATACCCCTTGTTTTCCGGGGGTAGTAAGCTGCACGCTGGCACTGAAGTAACTCGCTATTTCTTCCGAATTGCCCTCGGCAAATAACTGCGTAAGGCGACTTGCATCTTCAGCGGATCGCGCAGTTAAGGCGGAGAAAGCAGCAGCTACGGCAACAAAAATCGGAGGTAACATTGTATTTGTTCAAGCCAATATTATGCCAAAAAGCCCGGTTTACAAAAAGAAAGGCCCGGTAAGGGCCTTTTCTGCAATTCCATTGCGTTAAAATCAAGGCTTTACTACTTTCACTGCTGCATGTGTATTGGGTGTGTGCGCATATAACATGTATACGCCTGAAGGCAATTTTGAAATGTTCAGTGTGGTTAATTTTCCATTGGATTTGGCTTCAAGTACTATGGTGCCGGTAATATCCATTACCAGCAAATTTGTGTTTTTCGATCCAAATGCGCTGAGATCAACGGAAACTTTATCTGTGGCAGGGTTGGGCATGGTTGCTATTGAAACGGTTTTCCTGCCGGCTTTGCGAGTAGATGCACTCACTTTGTTGCAATCCCCGGAAGCATTGTATTTCATATTGCTGAAATCAATGTAGCAAGCCCAGTTGGGGTTGTCAATAAATGGATTGCGGCTATTTTGCTTGAATGAAGCATACTCTTGCCGGGCCATTTCGTATTTGGATGGTGGAAACTGCAGGTTCCAGCGTTTTAAAACTTTTTGGTCTTGTAAATCGGTAATGAACTGATTGGATGTGGGTAATGTGAAGGGTTTAGCTGCAGTATGGTATGCCGCACAAATATAAAAACATGCGCGAGCCATCATCCCTTTGGCCCGATCCGGTGGTTCGTACGCGAGATTACCGGCACTATCCTGCCCATATTTCCCGTCCAGAAACTGGAAGGTCACTGTTTTAAGATTGTTGTAAGGTACATTGCTTCTCACAGCGTTGGCTTTATTTTGATGCACAGGGAACAGTGCAAATAAATCACTGCCACATGTACTGTCTGTTACAGAACTTGATGGAATGGGCATCCAGCTTCTTGGATAGGAATGCTCCCTGCTTAGTGTATCCCAGATGATGGGAGGCACGAACAAATATTTGTAACCGGAATAATTACAAGTTAAAACACGTCTTCCTCCTGTGGTGTCATACGCCTCAAAGTCCTCAACCATAGTAGCACCAAAGTTGCTGTAATAAATTTGGAAATGATTAGTTCTGAGTCTGGTTCTTAGTTTAGATACAAAAAAAGAATCAGTAACACTAAGGTTGCTGTAGTAGGTTCCAGCATTCAAACCTGGCGTGTTCACTTTGTCTATGGCATAGCCTGCTTGATAGTAGTTGGTGAAATTGCCGTAACCATTCCAGGCGTATACTTTTACAAAATAGCGGGTATTGGCTATAATCTGATCAATTCTAAAATTGCCTGGAGCACCGCTGGTTACCACACGGGCTTTACCCAAATATGATCCTTTCTCGTAAACAGATCCGTCGGCGGGAGTTTCTGTGATAGTGTCTTTGGAAACCAATACCAGCACGTTTTCGGCATTGGTTACGCCGGCATCAACTTTGCTTTGCCAGGCCCTAACGGTAGCAAAGTTTATAGTTGGGACAACATTGGGTTCGGTAGCGTAGATGCCACTGATGGCGTATATATTTATGGTATAAATCTGATTACCAACACCATCGTTGCTGTAAATTTTCATAGTGGCCTTTGCAGAGCCTGCAGGTGCGCCGGTAAGTTGTAGCAGCATATTCGCCTGACTTGATGCGGCTATGGCCTTTGGTGCACCGCCTGCTTTAAAATATTTTGCTGAAGCACCACTGAAGCGAATGGAATCAATTTTTAGGGAATCTCCCAATCCATTGTTTTTAAGGGTAATTGGATATAAACCAGAATTACCTGGCTGAAAATTGCCGCCGTTAATAATAGGAGAGCTTCCGTCAAAAACAGCAATTTCCGGACTGGCAGATGGTCCGGCAGGTTTTACCACCACATCATCCAGCGCCACATTAAATCCGGTTACTTTGGTGGTATAAATAAACCGTACATAACGGCTGCTATTCTTTAGCCTAACCATATGTTTGGTAAGGGTTTGCGGTAATGATTTGGTGTAGTTGCGCGCGTTGGTCCATGTCGTTCCATCAGCACTTTCTTCGATGTTAAATACCGTCCCTGCATCTGTTCCGGGGTTAGTTCTTACAAAGTATTCAATGGTGTCTGCTCTTCCCGAGTAATACAACTGAAGGTATTCACCACTACCGTCCAACCTGAGGGATTGTGGAGCTGAGTTGTAAAAGCCTGTACTGGTATATGTCAGATTGCCTGCTACTATATCTAGTTTGTGGCTCCATCCGGTAGGAGGAGTAGTTACATTGCTCATATCCCAGCTTGCCGGGAGAGACGCCTGCCCGAAAAGACCGGTGCAGATAAGCATGATTGCGGAGAATATGGTTTTTTTCATAAGGGTTTGTTAAAATGTGTAGCGAATCCCGGTCGTGTATCGGAATCCGGGTGAGACAAATACTTCGAGGTTGGTAGGCCTGAATGTATTGGCGGGATTATTGTCAATACTGCGGTGCTGGGCATCGCTAATGTACCGATTGTTGGTAATGTTCTGGCAATTGG
>Ga0194132_10001673_pt1 | contig 44284 bp, 47 predicted proteins | sample TA2KigOf80mmetaG_FD_148612 | JGI IMG/M metagenome (GOLD analysis project Ga0194132, IMG submission 148612) | Freshwater microbial communities from Lake Tanganyika, Tanzania - TA2015054 Kigoma Offshore 80m | ecosystem: Environmental > Aquatic > Freshwater > Lake | place: Tanzania: Lake... | reverse complement strand
CGTCCGGCTTCGGGTGCGTCGCTCCAATTCGGTCCGCTCGGCGGGCGTCAAGGCGATCGGCTGGGTGTCCATACCAGCCAATATAGCACTAAACACTTATCTGGTACAGTCCACTAGTGCTCGCGGCGTCGCCCATCATCGACCAGAAAGGTCGGCTGTACTTCCAGTCCTTCAGCGCCGATCTCAGGGCACTCGCGGCCGACTCGGCGCCGATTCTCCGGCTCGACCCCGCCTCGAAGCGGATCGACACCGCTGGGTATTTTCGGCCCCAGAAGCTGAATGTCGCGGTCGACGGGGGAAAGGTGCGAGTGGGCGGGATGGTCATGTTCGCGCCGGAGGAAGCCTGGACCGCCACCGACGACGGGCGGGTCGTTCGCGCGGTGCCGGAGCCATATCACCTCGTCTACTACGGGCCGGCGGCGCCCAAGACCACAGCCGCGATCCCCTACGACCCCATCAAGGTCACCGAGGCCGATAAGGCCGATGCGAAGCGGAACTGGGAGCGGGGGATGGCAACCGGACGGGCCGCAGCAGCCCAGGCGGCGGGGCGCAACGCCCCGCAACTGGCGGCCTCGGAACCGACCTTCGCGGCGACGAAACCTCCCTTCCTGGGACGGGCGGCACTGTCCGCCGCGCCCAACGGCGAGGTGTGGGTTGAGCGGAGCCAACGGCGAGGTGATGCCGCTGGTGGGATCTACGACCGGTTTGACCCGAGCGGGAAGCGCCTGGCCCAGATTCGGCTCGGGTCGCGGTCGCGGGTGATTGGCTTCGGAACCGGAACGGTCTATGTCGTTCGCCGTGACCAGGACGACTTGCAGTACCTCGAGCGGTACCAATACCCGGTCACACCCTAGCGCGACCCATTAGAAGGAAAACCCCGCCCCAATGCCAGCTCCGGCACCCGATCCGGGCAGGGTGACCCGGATCCACCGATCGGTTCGGAGGATGGTGAACCCGGCGACGACGCCGAGGGCCAATCCACCCGCGGTGCCGCGGACGAGCCAGCGACTGCTGCAGCTGTCGCCTACCCCACCCTCGCAGGTCGTGCCAAGCAGCCCCCCGGCGAGGATTCCGACCAGGGTCCCATAAATCACTCCGGGGACGACGCCCGCCTTCTTGCCAACGCTCTTGTCGATCACCTGAATGGCCCGATAGTTGAGCTCGACCGATTCGGTGGAATCCGCCGGTCGGAACACCAGCCGGTCGTTCGAGACCGATCGCACCGTGCCGATTCGGGCGTCCATCCGAAACGACTCGGCGCTGATTCGGACCCGATCGCCTTCGGTAATGGTCGTTTGGGCCGCGAGCGGCGCCGACGTCGCGAGCGCGAGCACGCCAAACCAGCGCCTCATGCCTGCCTCCTTTGGGATGGGGGTGGAAACGAGCCCGGTCCACCGCTTGAGTCAAGGCGGGCGGATCGGAACGAGGTTATCCTCCGCCGCATGACCAAGATCACGAAGACCGACTCGGAGTGGGCGGCCCAACTCAATCCGGAGCAGTTCCGGGTCACCCGGCAGCGGGGGACCGAACGAGCCTTCACGGGCGCCTACTGGGATCACCATGACCGCGGTACCTACCGCTGTGTCTGCTGCGGGATTCCGCTGTTCCGTTCGGCCGACAAGTTCGACTCGGGGACGGGGTGGCCAAGCTTCACCCAGCCGATCGAGGCCGAGCGGGTCGAGACCGAGACGGACCTGAGCCACGGGATGCGCCGGAGTGAAGTCCACTGCGCCCGGTGCGACGCCCATTTGGGCCATGTCTTCCCCGATGGCCCGCGGCCCACCGGTCTTCGGTACTGCCTGAATTCAGCCGCTTTGGATTTCGATCAGTCAACGTGACCTGTTCGTTACCTATCCTTGACATTCGCCGGCGTGTTTACCACCCAGGTGACGCGTTCGTCATCCGATCGTAACGCCAACGTCGTCGTTGTTACTTGAACCCCTCACCCGGGCGGTGGACCAATGCGAATGCGGATCTCGTTGTTGATCCTGGCGGCAGGGGCGGGCCGGGTTCGGGCGCAAGAACCGACCTATCCGACCTTCGTGGTCAGCGGCAGGTTGCAAACTCAGTTCTACCTGTTCGACAATGATGCCCTGACCCGGACCGGCTCGGAGAGCAACTTCTTCATCCGGCGAGCGAGGTTCCAGGTCAACGCCAGGCTCCGCGAGAACGTCAGCCTGGTGATCCAGCCCTCCTTCGAGGGCGGTCGGACCACCGGCGTCCGACTTCGAGATGCCTACATCGACGTCCGGACCACATCGGCCAAGTCCAAGACGAGTCTCACCTTGCGGATGGGAGCCGAGAAGAAGCCCTTCAATCGCTACGAGTTGGCCAGCTCGAATAACCTCCCGTCCCTCGAACGGAACGCCGGCCGAGGGCTGGCGCCGGTGGCGTCGAACAACCTGCTCGAGGCGGCCGGATACATCATGACCGACCTGGGAGCGGCGGCGATCGTCGGCCACCAGATCGACAAGGACCGGCGGTTCAACCTGCAAGTCGGCGTCTATAATGGGTCGGGAGAGAACGTGAACGACCTGAACTCCGCCAAGTCCTTCGGGGCCCGGGCCACGGTGGACGTCACCAAAAAGCTCGGCCTCGGGCTCGCGGTGTTTTCTCACGACGGGATCGTGGCCCGGTCGGCCACCGTGACCGACAGCTCCTTCCGTAACAACGCGATCGGTCTCGAAGCCCAGTGGGGCAGGATCGGAGATCCGGGGCTGGTGGTCGTTGCCGACTATGCCCGGGCTCAGGGCTTCTCGGCGACCAAGCCTTCCATGACAGGCCTGTCCCTGGTCGGCGCCTACCACGTCCGGACCAAGGGATCGAAGGCCCTGTTCGCCGTCGAGCCGGTGCTCCGTTTCGATTGGGCCGACCCTGATTCGGACGTCGGCGACAACGGATCGACGTTGCTCACGGGCGGGGTCAACTTCTACCTGACTGCCCGGTCCCAACTTCGAGTGGTGTTCGAGTCTCAGAATGCCCAAGCGGCGGGTCTGAAAACGATTTCCGGGCTCCGAACCGCCTGGACGATGAACTTCTGACCCGGGAGGACCGATCCGTGACGAATCCTTGATCCAACCGTGACGGTTCCAAGGCTTCGTTATCACGGTCCGTGTTGGGGTCCTCACACAAGGAGCGGGACGTGATGAAGCACGCTGTGGTCGTTGGATTGGCTCTGGCCGTGGGCCCGGGCGGCGAGGTTGCGGCGCAGGCCAATCTGAACGGCGCCGGGGCCACCTTTCCGAACCCGATCTACCAGAAGTGGTTCGACAGCTACGCCAAGAAGACCGGGGTGAAGATCAACTACCAGTCGATCGGCTCGGGCGGCGGGATTCGGCAATTCACCCAGGGCACGGTCGACTTCGGGGCGACCGACGGCCCGATGACCGACGAGCAGATCGCCGCGGTCAAGGGCAACGTTGCCCACCTTCCCACTGTGCTCGGCGCCGTCGTCCTTACCTACAACCTCCCGGCGCTGGGCGCCACCAAGCTCAAGCTCGACGGCACCGCGATAGCAGACATTTTCCTCGGCAAGATCACCAAGTGGAACGACCAGCGGATCGCCGCCCTCAACCCCGGCGTCAAGCTGCCGGCGACCGATCTCCTGGTCGTCCATCGCTCCGACGGCTCGGGCACGACGTACGTCTTCGTCGACTACCTCGCGAAGGTCTCCCCCGAGTGGCGGACCAAGGTCGGAGTGAGCACCGCGGTCAAGTGGCCCACCGGACTTGGCGGCAAGGGCAACGAGGGCGTTACCCAACAGATCAAGCAACTCGAGGGCACCATCGGCTACGTGGAACTCGTCTACGCCGAGGCGAACAAGCTCCGATATGCCTCGGTGAAGAACGCGGCCGGCAAGCTGGTCGACCCGACGCTCGCCAGCGTGACGGCTGCCGCCAGCAGCGCCAAGCTGCCCAAGACGACCGACTTCCGGGTCTCGATCACCAACGCCCCCGGCGAGAACTCCTACCCGATTGCGTCGTTCACCTGGCTTCTGGTCAAGGTCGACAATCCCGACGCCGGCAAGGCCAAGCAGATCCGCGACTTCCTGGTCTGGATGGTGGACGCCGAGGCGCAGAAGATCGCCGACGATCTCGGCTACGCCCCGCTGCCGGCCGACGTGGCGAGCCTGGTGAAGGATCGGCTCAAGGTCCTCAAGGCCGCGGGGAAAGCCGTCTAGCGTGGCCTCACCCGAGCCCAGTCGGGTGCCAGGCGAGGTTCCGCTCCGAGGGCGGAACCTCGGCGATCTCGCCTTCAAGACGCTGCTGACGATCGCGGCGATCGCGATCCCGGCCCTGCTCGCCTTCCTCGTCTGGGAGCTGTATCTCGGCTCCAAGCTCGCCATTGAGCGCTACGGACTGGGCTTCATCTCGGGCACCAACTGGGATCCGGTCGCCGAGGAGTTCGGCGCCCTGCCGTTGATATTCGGCACCCTCACCTCGGCGGCAATCGCCTTGGTGATCGCGGTGCCGCTGTCGTTGGGCGTGGCCATCTATCTCACCGAGTTCGCCCCGAAGTGGATCCGGCAGCCGATCGCCTTCGTGATCGAGTTGCTGGCCGCGATTCCGAGCGTGGTCTACGGCCTCTGGGGGATCTTCGTCCTGATTCCGCTCCTTCGCACCGCGGTGTTCCCGTTCCTCCGCGACACGCTCGGTTTCCTGCCGCTCTTCCAAGGACCGATCTATGGCAACTCGATGCTGGCGGCGGGGATCATCCTCGCCATCATGGTGATGCCGTACATCATGTCGGTGTCCCGCGAGGTCCTCCTCGCGGTGCCGACCTCGCAGCGGGAAGCGGCGTTGGGACTCGGCGCCACCCGTTGGGAGGCGGCCTGGACGGCGGTGGTGCCCTACGCCCGCTCCGGGATTCTCGGCGCCATCATTCTCGGGTTAGGCCGGGCCCTCGGCGAAACGATGGCCGTGACGATGCTGATCGGCAATCGGCACGAGATCGCGGCCTCGTTGTTCGCCCCGGGCTATACCATGGCCGCCGTCATCGCCAACGAGTTCACCGAGGCCGCCACCGACATCCACTTCTCGGCGCTGACCTACGTGGCCTTCACGCTGTTCTTCGTGACGGTGCTGGTCAACGCGGCGGCCCGCCTGTTGATCTGGAGGGTCTCCCGCGGCCGGCCGAGCGGAGGTCAGGGGGTATGAACCGCCTCGGCTGGCGACGCTGGAAGAGCCGCGTCATGGTCGGCCTGATGATGGTGGCCGTCGTCGTGGCCGTGGCCCCACTGGTGATGATCCTCGCCACGCTGGTCGCCCGCGGGGCGGGCAGCCTCAACCTCGCGTTCTTCACCCAGATCCCGGTACCGGCGGGCGAGACCGGCGGCGGGGTGGCTCACGCCATCGTCGGCACCTTGTTGATCGTCGGCACGGCGGCGCTCCTCGGCCTGCCGATCGGGATCGGCGCGGGCATCTACTGCGCCGAGTACCCGACGGCGAGACTCGCGGTCGTCGCCCGCTTTGTCGCCGACGTCATGAATGGAACGCCGTCGATCGTGGTTGGGGTGTTCGCCTGGACCCTGATCGTCGACGTCCAGAAACACTTCTCCGGTCTGGCCGGGAGCGCCGCGCTGGCGATGCTGATGGTCCCGATGGTGCTCCGTACCACCGAGGAAATGGTCAGGCTGGTGCCCCACTCGCTCCGGGAGGCCGCGCTGGCGCTTGGCTACCCGCGATGGCGAACCAGCCTCTCGGTCGTGGTGCGGACCTGTCTCCCGGGGATCGTCACCGGAAGCCTCCTCGCCATCGCTCGGATCGCGGGCGAGACCGCCCCGCTGTTGTTCACCGCGCTGGGCAGTCAGTTCATGAGCCGGGACCTCGATCAGCCGATGGCGGCGTTGCCCCTGACCGTGTTCACCTACGCCACCGGCCCATACGACGACTGGCATCGGATCGCCTGGGCCACCGCCTTGGTATTGATCCTGGTCGTGCTGGTCTTGAGCCTGTTGGCCCGACTGGCCACTCGACAGCGGTTCGGCTCACGTGGCTGACCGGGCTCCACCGGATGCGCCCCGGATCCGGGCCGCGGGATTGACCGCGTTCTACGGGGCGTTTGCCGCGGTCAAGGACGTGACGTTGGGCTTCGGCGCCAATCAGATTCACGCCCTCATCGGGCCATCGGGATGCGGTAAGTCCACCTTCCTGCGCACCATGAATCGGATGCACGAAGTAGTCGGCGGCCACGTCACCGGCCAGGTGCTCCTGGGCAACGAGGACATCTACGCCCCCGGGGTGAGCCGCACCAGACTTCGCCGGCGGGTTGGGATGGTGTTCCAGAAACCGACCCCGTTCCCGACCATGTCGATTTATCAGAATGTCGCCGCGGGCCTCAAGGTCGGGGCCAGGTTGCCCAAGGCCCGGGTCGATGAGATCGTCGAACGAGCGCTCCAGCAGGCCGCCTTGTGGAACGAGGTCAAGGACCGGCTCCATACCAGCGCGGTTGCGCTCTCCGGTGGCCAGCAACAGCGGCTCTGCATCGCCCGGACCGTCGCCCCGGAACCGGAGGTGGTCCTCCTCGACGAGCCGACCGCGTCGCTCGACCCCCAAGGGACCCAGCGGATCGAGGAGCTGCTCTTTACCTTGAAGGCGGCGTTCACGATCATCATCGTGACCCACAACATGCAGCAGGCGGCTCGGGTGTCGGACACGACCTCGTTCTTCTATCTCGGCTCCTTGATCGAGACCGGTCCGACCAAACAGATCTTCACCGCCCCGGCCGTGGAGCAGACCGAAGCCTACATCACAGGGCGGTTCGGGTGAGCGACCAACGATCGCCCGCGGTGGAGGCCCGGGGCTTTTCGTTTTCCTACGGGCCCCGCCAGGCCCTGTTCGACATCTCGTTCGCGCTCGACCGGCGGGCGGTGACCGCGATCATCGGCCCCTCCGGGTGCGGCAAGTCGACCTTTCTCAGGTCGATCAACCGGATGAACGACCTGATCGACGGTCACCGGTACGGGGGCGATCTCCTGGTCGAAGGCAAGTCGGTGCTCGGCGCTCGGCTCGACCTGGTCTCCCTCCGCCGCCGGGTCGGGATGGTCTTTCAGCGACCCAACCCGTTTCCCAAGTCGATCTTCGACAACGTCGCCTACGGCGCCAAATTGAACGCCTTGGCGAGTCGACAGGAGCTGCCGGCCTTGGTGGAGAACTCTCTCAAGCAGGCTGCTCTTTGGGACGAGGTGAAAGACCGCCTCGATCAGCCGGCGACCGGTTTGTCCGGAGGTCAACAGCAGCGGCTCTGCATCGCCAGGGCCCTGGGCAACAGCCCGGACCTTCTCCTGATGGATGAGCCCTGCTCCGCGCTCGACCCGATCGCCACTCAGCGGATCGAGGAGCTGCTGGTCGAGCTCAAGGAGCGATACTCCATCGTGATCGTCACCCACAACATGCAACAGGCGGCCCGGATCTCCGACAAGACGGCCTTCTTCGACGGGGGCCGGCTGATCGAGTACGGTGTCACCGAGCAGATCTTCACGGCACCGGCAGTGGAGCGCACCGAAGCGTACATCACCGGGAGGTTCGGATGAGTCAGTCCACGGCGCACCGCCACTTTCACGATGAACTCAGCCAGGTCAAGGTTCGGCTGTTGACCATGTCGGGCGAGGCGGAAGCCGCGGTCCAAGTCGCCATCGAGGCGCTCCTCGAGCGGGACGCCGACAAGGCCCGACGGGTCATCGGCGGAGACCGGATCATCGACGGGTTGGAAACCGAAATCGAGGAGCAGTGCCTCAACCTGCTCGCTCTCCAGCAGCCGATGGCCAAGGACCTTCGCCTACTCGTCTCCGCCATCAAGATCGCCAACGACCTCGAGCGAGTCGGCGATCACGCCGTCAACATCGGCCAGTGCGCGGCCCGCCTCACCGAGCGGCGACCCACGACCCCGGAGCCCGAGATCGTCGAGATGGCTCGGATCGCCCGGGAGATGCTCTCCGATTCGCTCGACGCCTTCGTGCGCGGCGACGCGGCGGCCGGGCGGGAGATCTGCCTTCGCGACGACAAGGTCGACGCCCTCAACCGCTCGGTCTTCCGGATTCTCCTCACCCACATGATGGAAGAACCCCACTCGATCGGCGCCGGAATGGAACTGCTCCTCGTTTCCCGGAATCTGGAGCGGATCGCCGACCTCGCCACCAACATCGCCGAGGACGTCGTCTTCCTGGTCGAAGGGAAGTCGATCAAGCACCACGCCGAGGAGTTCGGGAAACCAACGCCACCATCGGCGTGACCGTCGCCGCGCCCCCCAGTCGACACCTCCCGTCCGCCGGGTCTTGTACCCGGCGGGGCAGAGCCTGATCTCGAGAGATCCGCCCGAGCCGCTGGGGCGTTCCTCGGACTCATGGTAGCCATCACCAGCAATCATCATCAGGGAGGCAACATGCGCTTCACGGTAGCGGCGGCAGCACTCCTCGTCCTGACGGCCTGCGCCGACTCCACCGATCCGCTCGTCGATCCAAGCCTGGATCGCCAAGGATCCAGCGGCTTCCGAGAGTACGACGTCACCATCACGAACCTGACCACCGGCCAACCGTTGTCCCCACCGGCGGTGGTGGTCCACTCCCCGGGCCGCTCGATCTTCACCGTCGGGGCGGCCGCCTCGGAGGGGATCCGCCAGATCGCGGAAAACGGCGACCCGAGCTACTTGGTCAGCGCGGTGGCCGGAACCGACGGGATCGGGCAGGCATTCGCGGCAACCGTGCCGATTCACCGAATCGGCGGGCCAGGCCCGAACTCGATCACGGTCAAGGTGCAAGCCCGCGGCCAGGTCAACCGGCTTTCGCTCGCGACCATGTTGATCTGCACCAACGACGGGTTCACCGGACTCGATGGCGTCGTGCTTTCGGCCCGCTTCAAGCCGGTGAGCTACCACGCGGCCGCCTATGACGCGGGAACCGAGATGAACACCGAGGCCGACGGCGACATCGTCCCGCCGTGCTTCGGGATCGGTCCCGTGGGCGGCACGGGTGGTGGCGGCCGCACCGCCGAGCACGAGGTGATCCGCCACCACCCTGGAATCGTCGGCGGCGCGGCCCTCACCTCAGCCCACCAGTGGGGTGAGCGAATCATCCGGGTGACGATCGTTCGAACCAAGTAACCACCGGTGGGAACCAGCGCGAGGCGGGGGACGGTCGTCCCCCGCCCGCTACATCTTGATGAGCCCGATTTCCCGCTTGGCCATTGGCATCCCATCCACCATTCGTTCGCTTTCCAAGGTCACCGAAGCGGCCAGCACGGCACCGAGATCGGTTGGCTTCGCGACCACGAGGACGGCCGTCCCGCTGGTTCCCGCCAACGCGGCACCCTGCCGCATCCCCTTTTCGCACAGAAACCAGAGCCCATAACGTTCGCCGGCCGGAGCGGGCGGCAACCCGTTGACGATCACGGTCCATTGCTGGGTTCGATCGGTCTCGAACACCACCATGGTGGCGCGACGGCCCGCAATCGCGAGCTGGGCTTGAAGGACGCGATTGGCGGTCCGAATGGAGCCCAGAGTATCGAGCACGGCAGCCAGCCGGCCATCGCGCTCGAGGAGCCCGGCACGGACTTCGGCCAACTCCCGCCCGAGTACCGTCGCGCGGCGCCGCTGGTCGAGGCCGTACCAAGCCGCCCCCACCGTCGATGCCGCCAACGCCGCGGGGACCAGCCAGGTCCACGGGTTTCGTCGGGGCCGGTCGAGGACTCCGTTCGCCAGCCGGCGCACCATCCCGGGTGGCACCGTGACGGGTGCCGCGCCGAGCGGGAGCCAGCGGAGGTCGCGCTCGATCTCTCCGATGGCCTCGCGGCATTCCGGGCACCGCTCGAGGTGGTCACGAAAGGCCGAAAGTTCCTGGCGCTCGAGCGTGCCGACCACGAAGTCCTCGCGATGTTCGACGAACCACTGGTGCGCTTTCATTCGAACCACCCCCGCAGCGGCGCCAGCGCCCGTCGGAGCCGCCCGTACGCCAGCCTGAGCCTGGTCTTCACCGTGCCGAGCGGGAGGCCGAGCTGCTGGGCGATTTCGCTCTGGGTCAACCCGCTGAAGTAGGCCAGCCGAATCACGGTCCGTTGATCCTCGGGCAGTCCCTCGAGCGCATGGCGAACCTGACCGTGGATCTGCCAGCCCCCGTGTCCAGCCGCCGGGGCCGTCACGGTATCCGCCTCGGCGCGCCAAAGGGTGGCCAGGTTTCGCTGCCGTTTTCGGCGCCGCAGCCGGTCGATCGCCTTGTTGCGAGCGATTCGGAACACCAGCGGGACCAGGCCGGTGGGCCCGGCCGGGTCGATCGTGTCCCACACGGCGCGAAAGGTCTCTGCCACCACATCCTCCGCCTCGTCGGCGTCGTCCAACATGCCTTGGACCAACCCCAACAGCCAGGGGGTGGTCAGCTCGATCAGTTCGACCAGCGCCTGCTCATCCCGGGCGCACAGGCGCGCCCTGAGATCCCCCTCCGTTGCCGAAGTCAGCGCCAAGCGGCGCACCGGTGAACCATCCATGACCGTAATTAAAACGCCCGAACCGGTTTCCGGATCTATCCCAAGATCCCGCCGCTTGGCCCCCCCTCTTAGATTCCCGTCTGGTCGCCTCGACCGACCCGAACCCACACTTGGAGCCTGCTCATGTCGCGCCCCGTTCACGCTCTGGCCGGCATCCTGGCTGCCGCAGTCCTCACCTCGGCTGCCTGCACCCCGAAGGACGCCGCACCGCCGCCCGAACCCGCGCCAGTGGCCCGGATCGAGACCCGCGAGTTCGAGTACTCGGTCGGGACGACCAAGCTCAAAGGCTTCCTGGCGTTCGACGCGGCCCGCGGCGACCGACGCCCCGGGGTCTTGGTCGTGCACGAGTGGTGGGGCCACAACGAGCATGCCCGGGCGCAGGCGCGGCGTCTGGCGGAGGCTGGCTACGTCGGCCTCGCGCTCGACATGTACGGCGACGGGAAGATCACCAACCACCCCGATAGCGCCGCGGCATTCGTCGGAGAGGCCACCAGGGATGCCGCTGCCCTGCGGGCCAAGTTCCAGGCCGCCCTGGACCAGCTCAAGCAAGACCCCCAGGTGGACTCCACCAAGGTCGCGGCGATCGGATATTGCTTCGGGGGGATGATCGTGCTGTCCGAAGCCCGGGCGGGCACCGATCTCGACGCGGTCGCGAGCTTCCACGGCGCCCTGCCGACCGGCGCCATCCCGCCGGGAACGGTCAAAGCCCGGATCCTGGTTCTGACCGGCGGCGCGGACCCGATGGTGCCCCAGGCGGCGCTCGATCGGTTCTCCGGCGAGATGACCGCGGCCGGCGCCACCTTCGAGATCGTGAGCTACCCCGGGGTCAAGCACAGCTTCACGAACCCCGACGCCAACAGCCACGGCATGGACGCGTTGGGTTACGACGCCTCGGCCGACCAGGCGTCGTGGGCCGCGATGCTGGCGATGTTCCGGGAGGTTTTCGGCGGGTGACCGGGTCGCCCCGCCCCAGCGTCGCGCCGGCGACGCCGGAACGAATCGCGGCGATCGACGTTGGCTCCAACTCGATCCGCCTTTCGGTCGCCGAGTACGACGGCTCTCGTGGATTGGTCATCATCGACGAGGTCAAGGACCAGCCTCGCCTCGCGGCCGGCATCGCGGCGACCGGCAGTCTCGACCCGCTCGCCATGGCCCGTGCGATCGCCACCTTGAAGCGGATGAAAGAGGTCGCCGATCGGCGGGCGGTCACCCGGTTGCGGGCGGTCGCCACCTCGGCGGTCCGCGAGGCGGAGAACGGGGGGATGTTCGTCCGCCGGGTCAAGCGGGAGACCGGCATCGTCCTCGAGGTGGTCGACGGCGACACTGAAGCCAACCTCTCGTTCCGGTCGGTCGCCCACCACTTCTCGCTCGCCGACGGCCGGGCGATGATAATCGACATCGGCGGCGGCAGCCTGGAGCTGGTCGGGGCGGTGAACGGGCTGGTGGAGCTGACCCGATCGCTACCGTTAGGCGCGGTCCGAGCCACCGAACAGTGGCTCCGGGCCGAGCGGGCCACCCCCCGGGAGGTCGCGGCCCTCCGGGCCAAGGTCCGCCGCCTGCTCAAGAAGTCGTTCTCCCGGCGAGACTGGCGCGGCAGCACCATGATCGGCTCGGGCGGCACCTTCACCAATCTGGGCCGGATGATCCGGGCCCGCCGCGGCTACGACATCGGTGAAGCCGTTCATGGCGAATCGATCCGGACCGCGGAGGTGGAGCAGCTCCTCGAGTGGCTCTCGACCAAGACCTCCGAGGAACGGGCCCAGGTCCCCGGCTTGAACCCCCAGCGCGCCGACATCATCCTGGCCGGCCTCGCGGTGACCGCAGAGCTGCTCGACCTCACCGACGCGAGGAACATCACCGTGAGCGCCTACGGCCTCCGCGAAGGGCTCCTCCTCGAGATGGTGGGCGACCAGCGCGCCCTGGTCGCCGACCCGCTCCGGGCGATGCGGGAGTTCGTCGAGCGGTGCCAGGGCGACCTCCGCCACGTCGAGCAGGTCCGGCTGCTCGCGCTCCAGCTCTACGAGCGCCTCGCCGCGACGTTAGGATGCCAGCCGGAGGAGCAGTCTCTCCTCGAGGCCGCTTCCCTGCTCCATGACGTGGGCCAGGTGGTGAGCTATCGGCGGCACCAGAAACACAGCTACCAGCTCATCCTCCACGCCGAACGGCTCCGGTTCACCGCCCGCGACCGGCTCCTGGTGGCGACCATCAGTCGCTATCACCGGAAGGCAGGCCCCCGGAAGAAACACGAGGAGTTCACCCGGCTGTCCCCGGAGGACCAGGCGGTGGTCCGCCGCCTGTCGGGGCTGCTCCGAGTCGCCGACGGCCTCGACCGCGGCCACGCCGCGATGATCACCGGGTTGACCACCCGCCTCACCAAGGACGGACTGACGATTCGAGTCGCCCCCAGTACGCCCAAGGCGGATCTGTCGCTCGAGCTCTGGGGAGCAACGCGGAAGGCCGATGTGCTGGAAGATCTCCTGGGCAGGCCGGTGGCCATCGACGTGCGGCGCGAGCCCTAGCGCCGCGACCTCGGCGCCCTACCGAACCAGCGCCACCACCCGGACCGGCCCGCCCGACCCGTTGGCGATTTTCATCGGGAGAGCCAAGACCGTCGCCCCCACGGCCGGAACTTGGTCCAACCCGCGCAGGTTCTCGAGCGCCACCCCGTTACGCGCCGCGAGCACCCGGTGAACCGCGAAGTCCTTTGACGGTCCATGATCGATCGACGGGCTGTCGATGCCGAGCCCCGCCACATCGCGTTCCTCCACCAGGATCCTGGCGGCGTCCTCGCCGAAGCCCGGGAAATGCAGGTTCGACGCGTCTCCGGGGACGCTGTCGCCGAAGTACTCCAGGCGGCGACCCCAACGAGCGTCCCACCCGGTCTTGAGGAGGACCATCGCACCGGCCGGGATTCGGCCGTGATCGGCTTCGTGACGGGCGACCTGCTCGGGGGTCAGACGGGCATCGCGGTCGATCGCCGATTCCGCCGTGATGTCGATCACAACGGCCGGGACGATCAGTTGCTCGAGGGGAATCCGGTCGGTGGTCAGCCCGCCCTCGAAAAAGTGGATCGGGGCATCGAGGTGGGTTCCCCCATGCTCGGGGGCCGAAAAGGCGTAGGACGAATAGAACCACCCGCCCGGCGTGGGCCCGAAAGCCAGTTGCTCCAGTCGGAACCCCGACGGCGAGGTCGGCCAGTAGAGCGTCTCGGGCGTGAACGGGTGGGTGAGATCGACGAACCTCACCCCCCGGAGGTCGATCGGCCCGGTCCCCGCCCCCCCGCTGCAGCCGCCGACACCTAACGCCACCACCACCGCGCCGGCGCGGCCGCGCCACCTCGACGGCCGGCTCATGGCCAGGGCGCGCCCTGGTCTTTCTTGGTGACCCGAGCCATCCCGCGGTAGAGGAACTTCTGGACCCGCTTGCCCTCGTAGGTCTCGGTGGTGTAGATGTTGCCTTTCGAATCGGTCGCGATGCTGTGCACCGCGAAGAACAGCCCCGGCTGGCGCCCGCCATCGCCGAAGCTGGTCAGCACCTCGAGCGACTGCCGATCGACGATGTACACCTTCATGTTCTTCCCATCGGCCACGTAGAGGAACCGTTGGGCGGCATCTCGCGAGAAGGCGATGTCCCACGTCGAGCCGTCGCCCCGGGTCAACGGAGCGATCACTTTCTCCTTGAGGTACGACCCGTCGAGCCGGAACACCTGGATCCGGTCGTTCGGCCGGTCGCAGACGTAGACCAATCCGTCGTTCGAGGGCTCGGCGCAGTGGACCGGAGTGCGGAACTGCTTTGCCGGCGGGGCGGAGGGATCGTAGGGACCGAGGTTCGCGTCGTCCGGCTTGGCGCCATAGGCTCCCCAGAACCGCTTCAACGCCCCGGTGGTCGCGTCGAGCACCGCGACGCGCTTGTTGGCGTACCCATCGGAAACATACGCCTCGCTCCCGGTCCGATCGAACGAGACCTTTGCGACCCGGCCGAAGTGATCGGTGGCCTGGCTGTTGGGGTCACGGCCGGGAATCCCGAACTGAGCGAGGAACTTTCCATCGCGGCTGAACTTGAGAATGTGGGAGTCGCCCCGGCCGTTGCCGCCGATCCAGATGTTGTCGTTGGGATCCACCGTGATCCCGTGGTTCGAGGCCGGCCAAGAGTAACCATCGCCGGGACCGCCCCACGAGTTCACCAGGTTGCCCTCGGGGTCGAACTCGAGGATCGGCGGGGCCGGCTTGCAGCACTCACCAGACGGGGGGTTCTGGGCCGCCCCGAGTTCGGTGTTGGGTTCGCCGTTGCCCCGATGGACGATGAACACATGGTCCCGGGAATCGACTCCGACCCCCACCGCCGATCCGAGGACCCAGTGGTTCGGCAGTGGTTTGGGCCACAGTGGATCGACCACGAACCGCGGTGCCATCACCGCCTGAGCGCTCGCACTGTCGGCCGCCGCGGCCTGACGATCGAGCGCCGACGCCGCGATGCCGAGCGCGGCGATCGCCGCGACCAACGACAAGCCCACGAGGCCGGTGCGCCTGGTGCTCATCCACGTCTCCGATTTGGCGAGGGTGTCTCCAAAGATAGCGCCCCGCCGTTGCCAGGGCGAAACCGCTCCAAGCTCGCCGCCCTCGCGATGCTCGGTCCGGCCCCGGCAAGCCGCGATTCACCCGCCGCGAATACTCCGCTCGACGGCTTCGATACCTTCGCGGCGGCTTACTCGCCTGAACTGATCCGATAGCCGACCAGCACCCCATTGTAGAAATCCGCCTCCAACGTCCCGCCCTGCCACTTGTAGGTGTGGGTCGTCATCTGGCCGGCGGTCTTGGTCGCGATCGGCTTGCCCGCCATCGCCTCGACCTCCTCCGGCGACATTCCCTTCCGGATCGTCGCGCCGCCGGCGGCCCGCTTCCTGACGTCGACCACCACCTCATTGACCAGGTCCGCCTCATACTCGGCGTAGAGCCGAGTCTCCACCGGTCCGTTCTTGGAAACGCTCGACGCCGCCCCGGCGACCCGTTCCAGCTCGGCTGCCGTCATACCCTTCTGGGGTTCCCGCACGGCCGGAGGGTTCGCCGCCGGTGGCGCGGCAGCCTGCGCCGTCGTCCCGGTCGGCCCCGCTTTGCCAGCCACGCCCGTCGGGAACGTGGCGTATTCAGAAAGCGCCTTCACGATCGCCTCCGGCTCGAGGTCGTCAGGGGTAATCCCGTTCGGATACCGGAGATTGAACCGCGACCCCGAGGCGAGCCGCTGGGTCCGCTCGTTGCTCACCTTGAGCTGCTGCGCCGCGCCGCTGTCGGCCCCGTTGGTCGAGAGCGCCGAGTTGAAGACGTCGCCGAAGGTGCCGTAACCCCCGCCGCCGAGCTGCACCTCGATGACGTCGTCCTTGACCCGGATCTTGGTGATGATGCTCCGCTCGCCCTCTTTGATCGCGACCCCGCTGTTCTTGAGCCGGGCCGAGTACTTCTGGAAGTCGAGCGGTCGGCTGCTGCCCGGGAAGATGTCGACGCCTTCCGACGTCGCCGGCAGGTCGAGCAACGCCGTCACCCGCTTGCCCTCGAAGACCTGCTTGAGCCGTCGTTCGTCCTGAGCTTCCCCTAACGTGGCCCCAATGCTCCCCAGCGCCACGATTACCAACGCCACCCGGGCCACTCGGCCGGCGCAGGTATCGCCGGGGTCCTCGGTCCCACGTTCATCGGCAGGGACGTCGCGATCCCCGCTCGGTCGACGTCCCGGAGCGTCAGGAAGCCGCTCGATCCCGAGAACCCGACGCGCCCATTGAATTCGCCTGATCACACCCTCCGCGCTGTTGTCGGTCATGCCCCCGTCCTTTGCGTTTTCTCGCTGTTCGCCGAGCCCGTTTCCTCGGGCTACCGGACCCGCCACAATTCGACCCGCGCCATACACGCCTCGACGACTCCGGGAACCGGCCCCCCGGGAAGCACCGCCCCCGCCTCGACCAGCCGCCGTGGATTCGCTCCCGCGGCGAGCAGCCGGCGAAACGCCTCGGCCGTTCTCCGCCTACTGAGGACCGTGTCCGGTGGCAGCCGCGGCTCGCGCTCGGCCGGGACGAACACGGCGAAGCGACCGTTCGACCGGTTGACGGCCCGGGCAACCTGCTCGAACGCCGGTTCCGCCCCCACCGCCACCGACTCCTGGCCCGCCTTGAAGCCGACCCCGTCGATGACCGCCCGGCCGGCGTCCAGTTGGGCCAGTACTCCGTCGACCGAGGGCGGCCGCCCCCCAACAGAGGGGCAGCCCTGCCCGGCCAACCCGATCGCAACCAACAGCAGCGTCGCACCCATCATCGATCGTCAAGGGTAGTCCCCGGGCCTCACCTGCCGATCACTCCGCCATCATCCCGGGAGCCACCGACTTCCCAGAAGCCGCCGAGCGCGGTCGTGAAGGGATCTTCGGACGCTGTTCACCTGCCGCTCGGGTCGAACTCGCGATTGTCGGTGACATGGGAACCGCGGTTTTTCAGGCCCGGGGGCTTACCAAGACCTACCGGATGGGGGAGGTGACGGTCGCGGCCCTTCGAGCGGTCGACCTCGAGCTGGTTCGCGGCGAGATCGTGGTGATCCTGGGCCCGTCGGGAAGCGGTAAGTCGACCCTGCTCAACCTGCTCGGCGGTCTCGACACTCCGACCGCCGGGGAGGTCCACTTCCTCGATCACGACCTGACCACCGACGACGACCGGGCGTTGACCCGGTTCCGGCGGGAGCACGTCGGGTTCGTGTTCCAGTTCTACAACCTGATCCCGAGCCTCACCGCGCGGGAAAACGTCGCCCTGGTCACCGAGATCGCCGACCACCCGATGGCGCCGGAAGAAGCGCTATCCTTGGTCGGGCTGGGAGACCGGCTCGATCACTTCCCCTCCCAGCTCTCCGGCGGCGAACAGCAGCGGGTCGCCATCGCCCGGGCCATCGCCAAACGGCCGGACGTGCTTCTCTGCGACGAGCCTACCGGAGCGCTCGATTTCGAGACCGGCGTCCTGGTGCTCGACGCCCTGCTCGCGGTGAACCGCGCCATCGGCACCACCACGAACATCCAGGCCGCCGCGCTGATGTTCGGCGGTCATCAGCTGGTCCGGGCGGGACAGCTCGGCCGCGCCCAACTCTTCCTCGACTCGCTCAAGGCGCGGGCAGCCCTCCGCCCGTACCGAAACCAGGAGCGGGAAGCGCTCGCGATCCTCTCCGCCGACCTCGACCTGGCCCGCGGCAAGCCGGCCAGGGCGGACTCGGCCCTGGCGACCATCACCTTCGACGACTACACCACTTTGGGGATGAGTCTCAAAGCCGAAATTCACGCCGCGAACGGCGCCCGGGATTCGGCGCTCGCCTATGCGCGACGGGCCACCGAGTCACCGAGCTTCGGCCTCGAGATCCAGCAGGACTGGTTTCGGAGCATGAGCCAACTCGCCCGGATCGCCGAATCGGTCGGCGACGAGGCAACCGCCCGGAGCGGCTATTCCCAACTGATCGAGCGCTGGCAGCGCGGCGATCCGGACTTGCCGCCACTGGTCCTGGCTCGCCGCGAGTTGGTCCGCCTCCAGTCCGCCACCCAGCGGTAGCTTGGAGCCGATGGGCCGCCTGGAGGTCGAACGACGCTAGTCGCCGCTCCGGTCAATCCGGCTCGCCCGTCAGGCGATGAGCCGAAACACCCCGACGAACCCCCGTAGCTTCGGCCTCCATCGCCTCGAGTCTGGTGTAGTAGTCGGGAATCTCCTCCAGGTGCGCCAACGCGATCTTCGCCGTCATCAGCGGATCGTCGTGGGTCACGTCGGTGCTCGGGTTGCGGCGCCCGTGCTCCAATTCGACCAAGAGGCCACGCCGGAATTGCTCGAGGTCGACCCGGGACCAATCGACCCCGAGCGCCTTCCCGAGTCGAACCGCCTCGTCGACCGTAAACACCGTTCGATCCGTCACCGTACCCCACCCTCCTCCAAGGACACCGCAAGATTGCGCCGAGGCCGATGAGATGAGCGACAAGGTTGCCTGAAACGCCCTTCACTACCGCCGTCCCGAGCGCCACGAGGGCCTCTCACGACCGCTTCATCAACCGTTCAACCAGCCCAACCGAACATTCAGCAACCTCAGTCGGCTTGGGACCCTCGCATGAAACCGTTCGCTCTGCCCCTGACCGTCGACCTGCCGATAGAAGCCGCGGTCGAACGCTTGACCGAGGCGCTCCGGGGCGAGGGCTTCGGGGTGCTCACCACCATCGACCTCGCCGCGACGTTCAAGAACAAACTCGGGGTAGCGTTTCGACCCTATCTCATTCTCGGTGTCTGCAATCCGATGCTGGCCCACCAGGCGGTGTCCGCCGTGCCGGAAACCGGGTTGTTGCTGCCCTGCACCGTCACCGTCGAGGCGCTCGGCACCCAAGCCACCCAAATCCGGATCGCCAATCCGGAAGCGGTGCTCACAACGGCTGGATTCGGAGACGTTCCCGAGGTTCTGGGAGTCGCCCGCGAGGCGAAGGCCCGCTTGAGCCGGGTCCTCGACCACCTCGCGGCTTTGGAGGCCGCATGACCACAAGCGGCCCAGCCTTCGCTCGGGTCCTGGTGGCCACCGACTTCGCGCTCGACGGTGATCGCGCCGTCCGACGAGCGGCCTTCCTTCCGCTCGCCGACAAGGCCCTCATCGTGGTGACCCACGTACTGCCGGGCGACCTGGCGCCCGCGGTCGCCACCGTGGTCGCCGGCGCCGCGACCACGCGGCTCGACGGGGCGGCGGCAAAGCTGCGCCGCATGCTCGAGGACCTGGGCCGCCAGGACGTGTCGGTCCGGACCCGCCTGGCGCGGGGCCGAGCCGCCACCGAGATCGCCCGCGCCGCTCAAGCCAACGGGGCCCAACTGGTCGCCGTCGGTCGAGGCGACCACCCCTTGATCGGCCGACTCGGCTCCACCGCGCAGCGGGTTGCCCAACAGAGCCGGGTCCCGGTCCTCCTGGTTCGGAGACCTTCCACCGAGCCCTATCGGCGAATCGTCGTCGGCATGGATACCTCGGCCGACGCCCTCGTGGCAGCCCAGCTCGCCGCGAGACTCGCCTCGGCTTCGCGCTGCCAGCTGGTTGCGGTCCACGCGTTCGACGACCCCCGGGGCGACTTGACCCCCTCCTTGTCGAGCCGGGTCGCGCGAGCGCAATGGAAGAAGTTCACCCCAACGCTGGCAACCATCGCCAAGGACATCCGCCGAGCCCTGAAAGCGGCGGCCCCCGACCGGACCTGGGCGGTGTCGCTCCGGCCGGGCGATCCGCGCCAACAACTGTTGGCCGCCGCCGAGCGCCGTCGAGCCGACCTCATCGTGGTGGGAACCCGCAGTGCCCGGGGCCTATCGCGGATCGTGCTCGGCAGTGTCACCGAGGCGGTCCTCCGCAACGCCAGTTGCGATGTGCTGGTCAGCCCGCGCCGGCGTTGGGTCATCTGACCCGGAGGACACCCTAGTGCCAAGGCATGCTTCCGCCTGGCCCGCCGTTCGCGCGGCGGCCCTGGTGTTCGGTTGGGCCGCCGCGGCCGTGCCCGCCACCGCCCAACCGGACAGCACGATGGCCTGGCACCTCGACCTCAACATCGCCGCGACCCGCCTCCATCTCTGGCGCGACGGGGTCCTGGTGGCGCGCTACCGCGTCGCCGTGGGACAGCCTGGCTACCCTACGCCCGTGGGGTCCTTCGCCATCGCTTCGGTCGAATGGAATCCCTGGTGGGTCCCCCCAAGCAGCGACTGGGCCCGCGGTCGTCAGCCGGAGCCTCCCGGCCCCGGCAACCCGATGGGCCGGGTCAAGCTCAACTTCAAACCGCTCTATTTTCTGCACGGCACCCCGGCCGTGGAATCGATCGGCTCGGCGAGTTCCCACGGCTGCATTCGAATGGACAACGCCGACGCCATCGCGCTCGCCGCTCGCCTGATGGCGGCTGCCAGCGGCGCCGATTCGGCTACCGTGGCGCTTCTCACGGCCGACACCGTCACCACCAGTTCCTGGCTGCTCGAGCGCCCCGTCCCGCTGACGATCGACTACCAGGCCGTCGAGTTCCTCGCCGACACCCTCTGGCTCCATCCCGACCCCTATCGACGCTCTACAGCCGCGGACGAGCGAATCCGCGCCGATTCCTTGCTCGTCGCGGCATGCCGGGCCATCGATCTGGTCCCCACGGCGCTGGACTCGGTTCTGGCCGGTGATCGCACCCGATCGATCGCGGTTCCGACAAGATTCCTTCAGCCGCCGTTACCGCGGGCTTGTCGGCCCGGTCGCTAGCGTACCACCGTCCGCTCTTCTCTCGAGGCCGCACATGACCGCTCGCCAATCCATCCTCCGGCCCCGTGCGGAGCGACTCCAGACGACCAACCTCGCCACCCACCACGCTCCTCTCGAAGGGTTGTTCGCTCTCAGGTCCGACCGGCCCGACATCGTCTCCTGTTACGTTCGGATCGATCCCGAGTCGCGCAACCGACAAGGCTACCTGATCGACATCAAGCGGCGGGCCCGCGATCTCAACGATCATCTCCAGGCTCGCGGCGATCCGGTTGCCCCCGCCGTCGCCGCCGACTTGGCCCGGATCCTCGACTGGCTCGGCTCCGTCGACCGACTGCCACCGACACCCGGCGTCGCCCTCTTCGCCAGTGAAAGACTCGGCGTGTTTGCCGTGGTCCCTTTGCCTCGGGTCCATCGGAACCGCGTCGGCGCCGCCACGACCCCACTCCTCCATGGGGTCATCGACGCCCGCGAAGCGCTCGACAACTACCTGGCGGTCGTCGTCGATCGGCTCCACGCTCGGATCTTCGAGGTCGATGCCACCGGAGCCAACGAGCTCTCCGGACTGGTCCCCTATGGCCGTCGCGGCGGCAGGTTTCACGGCGACCGTCAAGACGCCCCCGGCTGGGGCGAGCGAGATTATCACCAGCGGCTGGAAACAGAAATCCATCGCCACTACGCCCGGATCGTCGAGGCGGTCACTCGGGTGTGTCGGACTCGGCCCATCGCCGGGATCGCCCTTCTGGGGCCGGACGAGCATTGCCGAGGGCTGACCAGCTTCTTCCCCCGGGCCCTGCGGGGCTCCCTGCTCGGAACCGCCCGCCTGAACCCGAAGTCGGCGACTGGCGCTCAAGTGGCCGAGGCCGCCTGGACGCTCCGCGATCAGCGCGAGCATCGAGACGAAACCGAGTTGATCGCCCAGCTCGAGGACGGAACGCCCCAAGGCTGGGCGGTCAACGGCGCCCGCGAGGTCTTGCGGGCGCTCGCCCATGGTCAGGTCCGGAGCCTCCTGGTGCCCGATGGCCAACACGGTGGCGGCTTCCGCTGTCGCGATTCCGGTCGGCTGGTGCTCTCCAAGGGCGACTGTGCCGGGGAGGGGGACCCGGACGCGATCATGGAGTTGGTCGACGCCGCGATCGAGGAGGCGCTCCACCAACGAGGCGACGTGGTCATCATCGACGATCCGGTGCTGGCCAAACGCATCGACGGACTCGGCGCCTTGCTCCGTTTCCGGGAGCAGTAGCCGACCCTGGGGCCGCTCGCCCCTCGGTCGGCCTGACGTTCCCCCCTTTGCCCCCCGGGCTCGGGTGGGGCAAATTTGCCCCAATGCTCGGACCCCGACTCCCGTTCGTCCTCTTCGCCCTCGCCATGCTCGGCTGCACCGCTCGGGCCCAATCGGCGCCGAAAGGCTATCGGATCGTCCGCGAGTTGCCCCACGACACCGCGGCCTACACTCAAGGCCTGATCTGGCGGCCGGGCGACACCCTGCTCGAATCCACCGGGCTCTTCGGCCAGTCCCGGCTCCGCAAGGTCGTGGCCCGGACCGGCGCCGCCGTCGCGACCATCGCCCTCCCCGACGACCGCTTCGGCGAAGGCATCGCCATCCTCGATAACAGACTCTTTCAGCTGACGTGGCAGTCAGGGGTCGCCTACGTCTACGACCCGGTGACCTTGGCCTTGAGCGACTCGATCCGCTACCCGGGCGAGGGATGGGGCCTCGCCAGCGACGGCCGGTCCTTGATCATGAGCGATGGATCCGACAGCCTCCGCGTCATCGACCCGCGGACCTTCGCGGTCGAGCGGGTGGTCAAGGTGCGCTACCCCTCCGGCGCGCCGGTCGCCCAACTCAACGAGCTGGAGTACTTCAAGGGCGAGCTGTTCGCGAACGTCTACCAGAGCGATTGGATTCTCCGGATCGACCCGACCTCCGGCGTCGTTCGCCAGGTGCTCGACCTGGGGCGATTACTCCCTTCCCACAACGCCGCCGCCACCGACGAGAACGTGCTCAACGGGATCGCGGTCGACGACAGTACCGGTCATCTCTGGGTCACCGGAAAGCGGTGGCCCCGGTTGTTCGTCCTCGAACTGCTCCCCCAGCCCTGAGCCGCCCAGTCCCGACGGCGCCTAGAACGGCGTGAACGCCGGCGGCACTCGCCCGTTCATCCGGAGATACGGGACCACCTGCCCCAGGGTCCAGGCCGAATGCTGGAGCGCGGTCAGATTCCACCGCCACCTCGGCATCGTCCCGCCGAACATCTGTCGGTCCTGCGACAAATCGGCCTCCGACACCGACTCCAGCGTCGCGATCACGTAGTCGAGGTACTTGGCCGCTTGGGTTCGCAGCGCGGCCTTGTCGTGGAGGTAGCGTGCCGTGTCGCCCGCGATCCCGGCGGGAAGCGGCGTCCCGGCAACCGCGCGGCTGACGATGAACGCCGCCGCCCCGGCGATGTGGTCGATCTGCTCGGCGAAGGTCCGCACCCCTGGTGTCGAGCGGAAGCCCAGCATCCCTGGCGTGGCGGAGTCGATCACGGCGAGCAGGTGGGTCCGCTGGTGCTTCCAGTCGTCGATCAGGGCCAGCCGAGCCGGCGCCTGAGCCAAGCCGAATGAGGGCAGTCCGAGTAGCATCACGACAGGTATGACTCGCATCCAGGCTCCAATACTCGAGGTCAGGAGAATATACCCGACCAAACCCCCGGCTCGGCCCGGCGGCCGTCTTCAGAGGACGGGCCAGGTTTTTTCCCAGTTGCCGGCTCGGCGGTAAGGGCCGATGTTTTCCGTCATCCCCGGAGGTCTCCATGCCCAGCACCACCGTCTACCTCGCCAACGATATCGTCCGGCTCCGTCGGGTGGCACCGGATGCCAAAGGCAAGCATCCCCTCGTGGCCACCCTCTTCTGGGGCGACCGAGTGACCCTCGTCCGCAAGGAGGCCGGCAGGCATGTGGTCCGGCTGCCCCGCCGAGAGTGGAACGAGGCGACCAAAGACTATGACGAGAAGGTGGTCGAGTGCTTCCTTCCGGCGAAAGTGACGTTCCGCGACGATCCTCTCCTCAAGGTTCGATTCGTCGACGTCGGTCAGGGGGACGGTGCCGTCATCGCAACCCCCCGGGGCGAGGTGATCTTGATCGACGGCGGCGAGGAGTCACACCTCCGCCGCTACCTCAGCGCGGCATACTCCCACATCCTTCACACCAGACCACTGCACTGCCGGGCCCTGGTGATCACCCACGGCGACGCCGACCACTTCGCCGGCCTCACCGATCTGGCCCGGGCGACCCGGAAGAAGACCAGCGCCGATCCGATGATCACCGTCGGGGCGGTTTATCACGCCGGAATCGTCAAGGGCGAGAAGTCCCACCTCGGCCGCACCGTGAAGGTGGGAACTCGAAAGTACCTGACCGAGCTCCATGACGACGTCCGCGACCTTCCCGACAGCCGCCTCAACGACTCGTTCCGAGCCTGGAAAGCCGCCTTCGCGGCCCTGAAGACCAAGACCGGTGGCAAGGTCAAGTCGCGACGCCTCGTCTGGGGCCAGGCCAAAGCCTTCGACTTTCTCAGCGACGAAGGCATTGGTGTCGAAGTGCTGGGGCCGATCGTGGAGCAGATCAGCGGGGCCGATGCGGTGCCGTGGCTCGGCGACGCGGGCCGCACCATCAACGGCCATTCGATCGTGCTCAAGATGAAGTACGGCAACGTCCGGTTCCTCTTCGGCGCCGATCTCAACGAACCGTCGGAGGAACGCCTTCTCGCCAAGGCCGCCGACTCGGGCGTTTCCCTCACGGCCGAAGTCCTCAAGGTCCCCCATCACGGCTCGGCCGACTTCAGTCCCCGGATGCTCGAAGCGATCCGGCCGGTGGTGAGCGTGATCAGCTCCGGCGACGAGAACGTCGCCAAGGAGTACATCCATCCCCGCGCCGGCCTCGTCGGCGCTCTCGGTAAGTACGCCCGGGCGACCGTGGCGCGACCGTTGATCTACGTGACCGAGATGGTCGCCTTCTTCAAGCGCTCGAAGAAGTCGTTTCGCTGGTACGAGAAGACGACGTTCGGCATCGTCCATATTCGGACCGACGGCACCCGGGTCCTCGCGGTCACCAACAGCGGCCGCGACGACCGGAAGGAGGCCTATGCCTTCCGGGTCGATGCCCAGGGCGACGTCGCGTTCGAACCGGAGGTCACCCCGATCTGAGGAACCGGACCCCGGGCTTACGCCCGGTCAAACCCGGTGCTAAGGTGTAGGCATGACCACGCCGCCGCGCGGCGAATCGACCGGCGAGATCACCTCCGTTCTCCGGCTCGCCTCCCATGGCAACAAGGGGGCGTTCGATCAACTCCTGACCCTGGTCTACCCCGAACTCAACCGCCTGGCTCACGCTCGCCTCCGCGCCGAGCCGGTCGGCCATACCCTCAACACCACGGCCCTCGTCCACGAGGCTTATCTCAAGCTGGTCGACCAGACCCAGGCCGACTGGAAGAACCGCAATCACTTTTTCGCCGTCGCCAGCGAAGCGATGCGCCGGATCCTGGTCGACTACGCCAAGCATCATCGCGCCAAGAAGCGAGGCGGCGGCGCGATCCCGGTCGACCTAGCCGCCGCGGACCAGGCCAGCGTCTTCAGCGATAGCCAGGTCGACGAGCTGCTCGCGCTCGACGACGCTCTCGACCGGCTCGCCCAGTTCAACCCGGACGGCGCCAGGGTGGTGGAGTTCCGTTTCTTCGGGGGCCTCGCCAACCCCGAGGTTGCCGAGATCATGGGGACCTCGGAACGAACCGTGCGGCGGGTCTGGACCGTGGCGAGAGCGTGGCTCAGGCGGGACCTGGGCGATCGGGCCGGCTTCCTCGACCCGACACCCGAGGGAAGCGGATGAGCCCGCCTAACGCCAGCGACCGGGACCGCTGGACCCGGATCGAGGCGATCTGCGCCGACGCCCTCGAGGTTCCGGCGGCGAGTCGTTCGGCGTTCCTCGACCGGGCCTGCGCCGGCGACCTCGATCTCCGCCGCGAGGTCGACTCGCTGCTCGCCGCCGCCGCCGCCGACCCGGACTACCTCGCCCGCCCGCTGCTCGCCCCGGCCGACCTGCCGGCGGCGGCGGCCGGCGACGATCCACCACCAGCGGCCATCGGACCCTACCGGATCGTTCGCCGCCTCGGTCGAGGCGGCATGGGCGACGTCTACCTCGCCATCCAGAAAGCCGACGATCTCGAGCGGCCGGTCGCCATCAAGGTCATCCGCGGGGCGACCACCGCCGAGGTCCTGGCCCGGTTCCGCCTCGAGCGCCGGCTCCTGGCCAGCCTCGATCATCCCAACATCGCCCGATTGCTCGATGCCGGCGCCACCGCCGACAACCAGCCGTTTCTCGTGATGGAGTACCTCGAGGGCGTGCCCCTCGACCAGTACCTCGCCACCAACACCCCGCCGCTCGCCGCGCGCCTCGACCTCTTTCGGGCCATCGCGGCCGCGGTCCACCACGCCCATCAGAACCTCATCGTCCACCGCGACCTCAAGCCTCGGAACATCCTGGTCACCCCGGACGGGGTACCCAAGTTGCTCGACTTCGGCATCGCCAAGTTGCTCACCGCCGACCAGACGGGGGCCCGGGTCGAAACCCAGACCGGCTATCGCCTGCTGACCCCGGAGTACGCCGCCCCGGAGCAGCTGGCGGGCGGCCCGATCACCACCGCCACTGACGGCTACGCGTTAGGCGTTCTCCTCTTCACCATGCTCACCGGCCGGCACCCGCAGGCCGCCCTGGGCGACAGCCTCCGGGACATCGAGCGAAAGATCCTCGACACCGATCCCCGCCCGCCGAGCGAGCTTGCCGGCGCCGAGTGGCGCCGCCAGCTGGCCGGCGACCTCGACACCATCGTACTCAAGGCCCTCGCCAAGGAGCCCCACCACCGCTATCCATCCGTCCTGGCGTTCGCCGAGGATGTCGAGCGGTTCCAACAGCGGCTCCCCATCGTGGCGCGACCCGCGACCCTCCGCTATCGAGTTCGGAAGTTCGTGGCCCGGAACACCGCAGCGGTGGCGGCCGGCGCCGTCGCCGTGGCGGCCCTGCTCCTGACCACCGCCGTCACCCTGGTCCAGTCCGCCCGGGTCCGGGCCGAAGCCGCTCGCGTCGCCCGGGAGCGCGACAAGGCGCTCGAGATCCGTGGGTTCTTGATGGAGATGTTCGGGGCCACCGGAGCGGATCAGGCCACCGGCGACACCGTGTCGGTCCGCCAGCTCCTCGACATCCAGGCGGCCCTGGTCGACTCCAGCTATGCCGATCGGCCCGACGTCAAGGCCGAGCTGATGGAAGTGCTGGCCGATGGCTACGATCGGCTGGGCCTCTACCGGAAGGCGGCAGCCCTGGCCACCCAGGCACTCGCCCTCCGCCGCGCCGAACACCGGACCGACCATCCCGATCTCGCCGGAGCCCTCAACCTCGCCGGCTGGATCCACCATGAGCTCGGCCAGGCCGACAGCGCCGAGCCGCTGCTCCGGGAAGCGGTCGCGATGCGGGAGCGCTTGGGACCTCGCCACCGCACCGACTTGGCCCGCTCCCAAAACGACCTCGGCGTCCTCTTCAACGCCACCAAGCGTTACCCCGAGGCCGAATCGGTCCTGACTCGATCGCTGGCGATTCGGCGGGAGCTGCTCGGCGACAACCATCGGGCTGTCGGGATCACCGCCAACAACCTGGCCGCGGCTCAGTATTTCCAGCGCAACGTCGCCGGCGCCACCGAGCACCAGACCCTCGCGGTCCGGTCGCTCGAGCGGGCGGTGGGGCCCGACCACCAGCGCACCATCGTGGCGTTAGGCAACCTCGCCGCCTTCAAGAGTGTCGGCGGCGACCTGGCGGGGGCCGAACGGGAGTATCGCGATCTGCTCGCCAGGCAAGCGCGGTTGCAGGGCGACCGCCACCCCGTCACCCTTCGCACCATCGGCATCCTCGCCGCGACCTTGACCAGTCGGGGCCAGCGGGATAACGACCCAGCCAGTTACCGAGAAGCCGACTCGCTCTACCGGACGCTCATTCCCGCCGCGGAAGCGGTGTTGGGACCGGCCCACCCCGACGTGCTGCGCTGGCGGTACCGGCAAAAAGTGCTCGATTCGGTCATGGCCGCGACCCGCTGAACCGGGCCACGCCGTCACCCGTTCGCCCCCCGTCGGCCACCGTCCCGCCGGAATCGAGCCGGCCGCGCATCCGGCGAGTCGCCTCGGCTCGAGGGGACGGTGTCGCGCCTCGAGTGCCCCGCAACCGAGGGCCTCTGAAACGGCTCCCATCCCGACCGCGTAGGTCCTCCATGCCCTTCCTCGCCGCGGCGCTGCTCGCCCAGGTCGCCCTCGCACCGTTGGTCGCTCAAACTCCCCTTCGTCTGACCTACCTCGGCAACATGGGTGTCCTCCTCGAGCACGCCGGCAAACGGGTCGTGATCGACGGGTTTCACCGCGGAGCCCTCGCCGACTACGCCTCGGTCCCACCGACCATCCTCACCGCGCTCGAGTCGGCCGCCGAGCCCTATCGCCGCATCGACCTCGCCCTGACCACCCACCGGCACCTCGACCACTTCGACCACCGGGCGGTCGCGGCTCGCCTGGCCGCGGACTCCACGATCGTCTACCTCGCCGCCCGCGAAACCGTCGATAGTCTGGTCGCCCGCTCCGCCGTGTCCGCCCGGGACCCTCGGATCCGTGCCGTGGTACCGCCTAACGGCGGCGCCGCCGACCTGACCTTGAACGGCGTCGCCGTGCGGGTGCTCGACCTGCCCCACAACGCCACCCCCACCGCCACTGTCGCCAACGTCGGCTTCATCGTCGATCTGGGCGGCATTCGGGTCCTCCACGTCGGAGACGCCAATCCGGATCGGGACCGCTATCGCGGCCATCGCTTGAACGCCGACCCGGTCGACGTCGCCGTGCTCCCCTATTGGTATTTCCTCGGCCGCAACCGGGCCGCCTTGCTCGCCGCCATCCCGGCCCGTCACTACGTCGCGAGTCACATCGGGCCGACTGACACCACGAAAGTGTCGAGCGAGCTGGCCGGCGCGATCGACAATCTCACCCTGCTCCTCAGCCCGGGCGCCGTGGTCGAGCTGGCCGGCACCCGATGACGATCCCGACCCTCGGCGGGTGAAGGTGTTGTTGGACTTCAGCGTTTCGCGGCCAGCGGTCGGGCATTCTGTGCCGCGTAACCAGGAAGAGATCGGAAGCTGAGCCGCCGGCGGCAGGCCTAGCGGCCGCGATTCCCTGGCTGTCCCCATAGCCCGTTTCCCGGTACCTTATCGAATTCGGTTCGCCCCAGCGATTCCCGGAGGTACCTTGATGACGAGCCCGCGACGGTCGGCAGCGCTTCTGATCGCGGTGGTTGGCTGTGCCAGCCCGGCGGCCACACCCGGCAATATCGACCTCGACCGCCTGACGGCCGCCGATCGGGAGCCGGGCCAGTGGCTCGCCCTCGGCCGCAACTTCAAGGGCGATCGCTTCTCACCCCTCGACAAGATCACCGCCGCCAACGCCACCAAGCTTGGCTTTGCCTGGGAGTACCCGGCTCGGAGCCGCCGCGGCCGAGTGGAACATGGTCAAGAAGCCACCCCGATCGTGGTGGACGGAGTGCTCTACGCCTCCGGACCGTGGGGAGTGGTCTACGCCGTGGACGCCAGGACCGGGCAAGAGAAGTGGCGCTACGATCCCGAGGTCGATGGCAGCTACAACCGCAAGGCCTGCTGCGACGTGGTCAGTCGCGGGTTGCAGGTCTGGAAGGGTCGGGTCTACGTCGCCACGCTGGATGGGTACCTGGTGGCGCTCGAGGCGGCCACTGGCAAGGAGGTCTGGAAGGTCGACACCTTCACCGGCGTCGATCGGGTCGGGCGGGCGTATACCATCACCGGCCCGCCGCAGGTGGCCAAGAATGTGGTCGTCGTCGGCAACAGCGGTGCCGAGTTCGGGGTCCGTGGCTACGTGACCGCGTTCGACCTCGAGACCGGGGCGGAGAAGTGGCGCTTCTATACCGTCCCGGGCGACCCGAGTCTCGGGCCTCCGGAGAACGCCGCGATGGCCGAAGCCGCCAAGACCTGGGGCCCCAAGACCGATTGGGAATCCGGGCTCGGCGGCACGGTCTGGGGTGAGATGAACTACGACCCTGAACTCAACCTGCTGTACGTGGGCACCGGCAACAGCACCCCGTACGCGGGTTGGCATCGCGATCCCTCTCGCGGCGACAACCTCTACCTGGTGTCCATTCTGGCCATCAACCCGGACGACGGTCGACTCAGGTGGCACTATCAGCAGGTGCCCTGGGAACTCTGGGATTATACCGCCACCGCCAACATGATCCTGGCGGACCTAACGATCGACGGCAAGCCACGCAAAGTGATCATGCAGGCCCCGAAGAACGGGATCTTCTATGTGCTCGACCGGCAGACCGGCGAGTTCATCTCGGGGAAGCCGTTCGTCTTCGTCAACTGGCTGACCGGCTTCGACTCCACCGGTCGGCCCCAGATCAATCCCGCCGCGATCTACCAGGATCGGCCGGCGGTGATCTTCCCAACCCAAGTCGGGGCCCACAACTGGCAGCCGATGGCGTTCAACCCGGCGACCGGTCTCGTCTACATCCCCACCCGGGAACAGGGGATGGTGATGGAGAACGTGCCGACCTATCAGTGGAGGCCGGGCGTGGGGAACGTCGGCGCGGGTGGCGCGTTCGGGTTCGTCTACGATCTGCTCGAACTCGATCCGAAGATCTATGACCCGGTGATCAAAGCGACCCCCGGCGTTCCGTCGCTCGATACCCGGGAGGCGTTGATCGCCTGGGATCCGGTCGCTCAGCAGGCCAGGTGGCGGGCTGATTTAGGCACCGAGGAGTACGCCGGCGGCGGCGTGGTGACCACGGCCGGCAACCTGGTGATCCAAGGATCCGCCGATGGCCGATTGACCGTCTATCGGGCTGATGACGGGACCAAGCTCCACGAGTTGGAAACCGGCACCGGCATCATGGCGGCGCCGGTCAGCTATGAGCTCGACGGCGAGCAATACGTCGCGGTGCTCGCGGGCTTCGGCGGCGCCCGTGCCCGGCTCTACCCGAAGGCATCCGCCGGGATGAAATACCAAAACTACGGCCGGATTCTCGCCTTCAAGCTCGGCGGTACCGCGACCCCCCTCCCGCCCGAACGGGCCAAGGCGCCGATCCCCGAGCCGCCCGTCCTCGAGGGCTCTTCGGCGGCCGTTACCAAGGGCGGCGAGCTGTTCCTGGCACATTGCGTCACCTGTCACGGAGCCAGGGGGGAACAGCGGATTTCGAGCTATCCCGATCTTTTCCAGCTACCCGCGGCGACCCACGCGGCCTTCGAGGCCATCGTGCTCGGCGGGCAGCTGGCGAACTTCGGGATGGCGAGCTTTGCCGACGTGCTCCGGCGCGAGGACGCCAAGGCGATCCAGCTGTACCTGGCGCGGGAGCAGGCCAAGTTGCGAGCGTCCGAGATGCAACGCTGAGCCATCCGAGAGTGGCACCGCCTCTTCGGCGCCGCCCACGAGCTCGATGTTGAGCCCCGATCGCTGTGGGCAGCCCCCTGCAGCGGCGTGCCGGTTATGGAACCCGTTCGAAACGAAGCCCCAACATCCGGCCAGAATGAAGCAAGAACCCCGACCGCCGAGCCGGCGCTCCGAGGAACTGGAGCAGTCCGGCCTCGGCCTGGAACGCCCCGGTCATCGCGGGCGAAAGCTGCATCCGGCCCATCGATCGATTGCGGACCAGCACCGTGTCGCCGGACCGCTCGATGACCCAGGTCGCGTCGAGCTCGGGGCTGTAGTACCGACCCACCAGGCCGTCCCATTCGGCCCGAGTTGGCGAGCCGGCCTCCACCCGATCGAGTGGGGGGCTCTCCTCTCCCGACCGAACCGACCGGACCGATGGGGCCGGCGCGCCATCGGCGAAGCGAAGCGTTAGGAATCCGCCCACGTCGAACTCGTTTGGCCCCCGTGGGGTCATCGGAGCGCTGAAACTCGACGTCGCGAACGACAGGCCGGCGGTGTCGCGGATCACCCGGATCACCCGTTGCTCCACCGCCGAGTAATACATCCCGACGAGCCGATCGGCATCCGCCGGCAGCGCGGCCGCCGGGCCCGCGGCCGCCGAGCCCGCCGAATCGGCTGCGAGATGATCGGCCAAGACGACATCGGCGACCCGCTCGGCCAGCCGGTTGGTATTCGCCGAACCCACGTTGCACGTCAGCGCGACCGAGGTGTGCTGGGCCGGGAAGCGCATCAGCATCGCCCGGTATCCAGCCCAGGCACCGCCATGGTGGATCCGCGCCAGCCCCCGATAGCTGTCGATGAAGAGACCCCGACCGTACGAGTGCTTCCGGCCGTCGTTGAGGGTGCCGGGCTCGGTAAGCTTGTCCACCAGCGCCTGCCCGCCGACCGTGCGCCGGTAATAGTCCTCGTCCCATTTGATCAGCTCTTCCACCGAGCTGTACACCGCGCCATCACCCAGCTGATCCCAGTTGGACAGGTCGATCTGGAATCCGCCACCGGCCCGCGGTGAGTACGCCAGCGCCCGGCCCGGCAGAATGGCCGTGTGATCGTTGCGGAAATGGGTCTCGGCCATCCCGAGGGGTCCGAAGATCCGCTCCCGGGCGAACTCCGCCAGGTTCTGGCCGGTCACCCGCTTCACGATCGTCGACAGGAGAAAGAACCCGGTGTTGCTGTAGTCCCACCGCGACCCGGGGGCGAAGTTCAGGGCCCGCTGGCGGGCGATGATGTCGAGCGCTTCTTCGTCGCCGGTGGCGTCCTCGAAACGATAACCGTGAGCATAGAGGAGACCGTTGTAGTCTCGGAGGCCGCTGGTGTGGCGGAGCATGTGGTCGATGGTCACCGGGGTACCGAAGTCGGGAACCTCGGGCACGTATTTTCGGACATCGTCGCCAAGCGAGAGCTTCCCCTCGTTGGCCAGGAGGATGACGGCCGCGGCCGCGAATTGCTTCGAGGTCGAGCCGAGATCGAAGATCATCGCCGGGGAGATCGGGATGTTCCGTTCCAGATCTGCCATCCCGTAACCCTTGGCATAGGCGATCTGACCGTCACGATACACCCCCACGGCGCACCCGGGCGTCGTGTCCGAGGCGTATTCGGCGAAGACCCGATCGATGGCGGCGGCGTCGATGCCGCGACCGTCCGGAGCACACCCGACCACGATCAGGACCGACGCCGCCGGTCCAAGCCACTTCGCCATGCCGTTCTCCTTGGGGCCCATCACATCGTCGGGGTGAACATGATGTGGGCCTTTGCGGTCCCGGCGGACATCAGCCAGGGATCGTTGCCCCGTGGCTTCTCGGGCAGCCCGGTGGAGGCGCCAGTCGCGAAGGGAACGTAGACGACGTACAGACGCCGTGGCCCGGCCACGGTGGTCGTCGCCGGCTCGTATCCGGTTCCGAAGATCTGATAGAGCGCCGCCGGCGCGGACGGCACTTTCAGCCGTCCGGCGGCGACCTCGGCGTATCGGATCGAATCGATCGTGGCCGGGTTGGTCGTGCCGGCGGCTCGAAGCTCCCGCCCCCTCCCCATGAACGGCTCCAGCGATTCATGGTAACAGGAGACGTGAAACCGCTCCTCCTTCGGGTATTGGGCCAGGCAGTGCATTCCCTTGCCCTCCCTCAGGATCACGAAGCGGCCATCTGAAGCGTAGCCGTAGACCCGAGCCCCGGCCCGGAACTCCTCGGGCATCGGGAGCACGGCCGCGGCGATCTGCTCGGCCGCGGGGGGTACGCTGGGCCCCGTTTGTCCCTGGACGGCCGCCGCGTTGACGGCCGCCCCGACCAGCAAAGCAAGTTGTCGCATTGGGAACGCTCTCCGCCTTGACTATACCAAAGGGTCGCGGCGCGATGAGATCACGCCGCGCACTGCTTGCATCTGCCCACCAAGATCAACTCGTGACCCTCGAGCTGGAACGACTTCGGCACCAACTTCTTCAAACCCTCGACGCAGCCCTCGAGATCGAACACCCGGTCGCAGCTCTTGCATCGGAAATGATGGTGATGGGCGAGACCGGCCGGTTCGTACCGGTCGGGTTCGCCCGGCAATCCGACGGCGGTCAGCCAGCCGTCATCGACCAACGACTTGATCGTCCGATAGACGGTCGCGATCCCCAGCCCGTCGACATCCTGTCGCGCCAGTTCGAGCACCTCGGTTGGGCCCAGCGGTCGCCTGGCCCGGCTGAACGCCGCCCGAATCGCCGCCCGCTGCCTGGTGTTCCGTTCCAAAGATCCGCCTTGCGTTGCTCGCCTAATTTAACGGAACCTACCGCCTCCCAGCGGCCAACGAATCGGCCTTGCGGGCCCAGGCCTTGGGGCTGTTGGGGTAATTGGCCGCGTTCATCCGGTAGAACGCCGCGGCCTTGGTGGAGTCCTGGGAAAGCGTCACCTGGGCGATCAGCTCGACCATCGCCTCGGGTGGGGTCACCTGGTAACCCAGCATCCGCGACACCCCGGCGAAGTGGTCGACCAGGAATCCCGGCTCCGCCATCGCGCGGGCCAGCGGAACCCGGTACCCATCGAAGATGAAGCGAAGGGCATCGTATTCGGCGATCAGCGGCACCGAGCCGTGATCGTCATCGGGATAATACTTGTAACCATAGCGCAGCCCCGACTTGTTGTAGGCGCCGAGCACCCCGTTGAACTGCTGGATCGCGCTGTGGTGCACGTTGGCGGTGGTGTCGTCGGGATTGATGGTGTTGGCCTGAGCCACGAAGAGAGCCCTGCCCTCGAGACCAGGCTTGCCCACCGCCGCCTTGGCCCGCTTGAGCAGAACCAGGTCGTCGTACCACAGGCTCGGGTCGATCGCGACGTAGGCGTTGAACGTCTCGGGAATGCTGTAGAACGCATTGATCGCCGTGATCCCCCCGAACGAGTGTCCGACCAGGACCCGGTACGGCGCGGTCCGGTATTCGGCCTCGACCTTGGGGATCAGTTCGGTCTGGAGGAACCGGAAGAAGGCCGGATTGCCGCCGGTGTTTTTGAGCCAGGGCGCCGGCTTGCCGTCGAAACCCCGCTCGACCTTGGTCGGGGTGAGGTCGCGGCTCCGATCGGTATTGGGGATCGCCACCACGATCATCTCCGGCATCACGTAGGTGGCATTGATCCCGGCGCTCATGATCTGGAGCAGCCCGGTGACGGAGTGGAAATGGGCGTCGCCGTCGAGGAGATACAGCACCGGATACCGGCGGGGGAGATAGCTGCTGTCGCGATAGGAGGCCGGGACCGACACCAGGAACCGGCGGGTTTCGTTGAGGACCACCGACTTGACCGAGTCGACCCGTCCGATCGCGATCGAACCGTCCTTGGGCAGCGGGGACTGGGCCACGCCGAGGCTCGGAACGAGCAGAGCGAGCAGCGGAACGACACGAGGCATGGTCAGCTCGACGGATGGGTAGCCTCCAGCTTACGCTGCCGGCCCGAGAATGCCAAGCAGCCGTCAGCTTGTCCCAACCGGACCGTGGCGCGAGATTCCCGCCTCGCCCGCTCCCAGCGACGCGACGACGACCCGCGACCATCCCGGCCCGATTATCTTGTCCCGAGCCCAAACCGAGTCTCCGATGCACAGCGAAACTTCGTCCGAGAACCGCGCCGCCGATCCGATCACCGAACGCCTGTTCCGGGCCCGTACCATCATCCTGAGCGGCGAGATCACCCAGAAGGTGGCCGCCAACGTCGGCAGCCAACTCCTCGCCCTCGCGGCCGATTCCGAAGCCCCGATCACCTTCTTCATCAACTCCCAGGGTGGCCACGTCGAGGCCGGCGACACGATTCACGACATCGTCTCGTTCATCCGCGCCCCGGTCCGAATGGTGGGAACCGGCTGGGTGGCGAGCGCCGGCGCCCTGATCTTCGTCTCGGTCCCCCGGGAGATGAGGCTTTGCCTCCCCAACACCCGGTTCTTGTTGCATCAGCCGGCGGGCGGCGCGGGCGGATCGGCGAGCGACATCGCCATCGAAGCCCAGGAGATCATCAGGATGCGAGACCGGCTCAATCGGATCTTCGCCAAGGCCACCGGGCAGCCCCTCGAACGGATCGAGGAGGACACCCACCGCAACTTCTGGCTCGACGCCGACGCGGCCATCAAGTACGGATTGGTCGGCCGAGTCGTTCGGAACTCATCCGAACTGTAGTCGCTCGGAGCGCCCGGGCCGCGATCACGGCCGTGAAGGTCGCCCGCCGGCTGACCGCCTAGCCGGTCGGCTACCGATCGACCGGCTTGGCGACGCCCAACTTCACCAGGATCGTCTCCATCAGGCACCAGCGGGTCAGCGCAGACTGGACCAGGTTGGCCCCCACGAAGGCGGTGAACAGAAACCACCACGGACTGACCAGCCAACCCAGGGCCAGCGACACCAGCACGAACGTTCCCGCGATCAACCGGATTTGGTAGTGCATCGGCATCTCAACCTCCTTTGACCACTTCGGCATACAACAAGGGAATGATCACCAGGGTGAGCAAGGTGGCCACCACCGCCCCCGAGATCATCGCGATCCCGAGTCCCTGGAAGATCGGATCGGCCATTCTCCCTCGATCATGATCATCTCGCCTGCGACCTTCAGAAGGCCGTGGGCGACGGTCCCATCCGGTCCCAGCCGGCGGTTGAGTTCCTCGGCGTCGAAGGTGCGGATGCAAAAGTCCATCTCCGCGGCGGCATCGCGGCACACCAGTCGCGGCATGACGATGGAGGTGTTTTCGGGGAGGCGGTTTCTCTTCTCGGCCATGAGAAGCTCCTGGTATCGATTGGGACCCTGCGCAGCCTAAAGCTCTGCCTACAGGCTGGGGCGCCGAAGGCGACCCTCGCGTTCAGCTCGTTTCCCCGACCGCTCTCAAGGTCGGCGTCCGCCGTCGCGTGGAAGGTCTGTCAAGAACATCTGGCCCGGCTCGTGGGTTATCATGAGTTCCACACGGGTCTTTTCCGCGACCACCTGCGGTGTCACGCCACAGCCCCAAAAAACCGGTACCTCCCTCGCATCGATGGAAACCGGGTCACCGTAGTCGGGCTGGCCGAGGTCGCTGATCCCGATCACCCCCGGATCACCGACGTGGACAGGCGCGCCATGGGCGTGTGGATAGCGGGATGAGATCTCGCCAACGAGATCGAGCTGCGCTTCGGGGATGGGACGCATGGTCACGACCATCGGCCCATGGAACCGGCCAGCGGGAACGCAGGCGAGCGTCGAGACGAACATCGAGATCGTGGTGTTACGCTCCACGTTGCGCACCGGGACACCAGCTTCGATCAACGCGTGCTCGAGGGTAAAGCTACAGCCCAGCAAAAAGGCGACGAGGTCGTCCCGCCAGAGGTCGCGGATGTCCCCGCGCCGCGCGACCAAGGCGCCTTTGCGGTAAATGCGGTAGCCCGGCAGGTCGGTGCGCAGGTCTGCCCCTGGGGCCGCGCACGCCGGCTCTGGATCACCCGGTGGGGTGATCTCAATCAGCGGACAGGGGGTGGGGTTGCGGGTACAGAAGGCGGCGAACTCCACGGCAGCCTCCTGCGGAAGGATGACGAGATTGGCCTGCTGGTAGGCGGGACAGTGCCCTCCAGTCGTGCCGTGCCAGGCGCCACGGCGCGCAGCTGCCCGCAGTTCAGCGGCCGATGTCATCATTGGCATGAATCTCAAATCGCCGTCGACGTGGCGAAGTCCGCGTTCGAGTTCGCCGTCTCCACCCGCCCGGGCCGACTGTTCATCGGCACCTACTCGATTGAAAGCGAGCCATCATCGATTTCGCGCAGCAGCCTGCGCATGATCTTCCCGGACGACGTCATCGGCACCGAATCAACGAACTGGATCCCGCGCGGTACCTTGTAGGCGGCCAGGTGCTCACGACAATGCGCGACGAGCGCCGCGCGCGACACCTCCACCCCTGGCTTGCGCATCAAGTAGGCCTCCGCGAGTTCGCCCTTTGCTTCATCAGGGATGCTGCCGACCGCGGCGAGCGCCACGGCCGGGTGCATGCACAGGACTCGCTCGATCTCCGCCGGGTAGACGTTGAATCCAGCGGTCAGGATCATGTCCTTCTTCCGGTCGACGATCGTCGCGAAACCGTCGTCGTCCATCGTGGCAATGTCGCCGGTATGAAGCCAGCCGTCGGGCCGGATGGTCTCGGCCGTCGCCTCCGGGTTGTTGTAGTACCCCATCATCACCAGGGGGCCGCGATACATCAGCTCGCCCCGCTCGCCCGGCGCCATGTCCTTGTCGGGGTCCTCCACGTCGACCACCCGAAACGCGTTGCCCGGATAGGGGACGCCGATCGTGCCTGGCTTGTTCGGGCCATAGACCGGGTTGGCGCTGACGGCGCCGGCCAGTTCCGTCATCCCCCAGACTTCGTGCACCGGACAGCCAGTCCGCCGAGTGAACTCGTTCGACTTTGCCGCCGGGAGAGTCTGGCCGCCGACCCAGCAACGCGTCAGGCTCGACAGGTCGTACTGGTCAAAATCCGGGTGTGCGAGCAAGTAGTAGTACGCCGTCGGCACACCGTCCATGATCGTGGCCCGATGCTCGGCGATGGCGCTCAACACGACGACTTCGTTGAAGCGCGGGATCACGATCAGGGTCGAGCCGGCCACCATGGCCGCGTTCATGACGCAGCTGCCGTAGACGTGGAACAGCGGGAGCGCGCTGATGACCCGGTCCTCCGCGGTGCGCGCGGCCATCAGGGCCGTGCCCACCGCCGCACCCATCACCGCCCGCTGACTCTGCATGGCTCCCTTGGGGCGCCCGGTGGTGCCCGAGGTATAGCAGATCGCCGCAAGGTCCGACGGCAGACGCGGGCGGGCGACGAACTCGGAGCTGGCGTGGGTCAGCCAGTCGCGCAGTCGCGTTGCCCCGGCGACGGGTGCCTCGTCCCAGACGACAAGTTCGAACCGGGCACCGCCTGCCTTCAGTTCTTGAAGCAGCTGAGCTTTGTCCGACGACGCGATCACCGCGCGGGCACCCGTGTCGCCGACCGCATACCGGACCTCGTCGGCCGTCAGCATGCTGCTCAGCGGATTCACCACGGCACCCGCTTTGGCTATGCCGTAGTACGACACGAGCCATTCCCAGCAGTTCGGACCAAAGAGCCCAACCCGGTCGCCCGGCGACACGCCGCTCGCGACCAGACCGTTCGCCACATAGTTCGAGAGTACGTCGAGCTCGCGAAAGCTCCAGCGCTGACCGTTGACTATGAGTGCGACGCGGTCCCCGTGCTTTCGGGCCGCCTGCGGAAGGATGTCAGCTATCGTCGTGGCCAAGTAGCTTCCCTCCCTCAACTGGTCCGTCGAACGCTCCGTCGGTTCCGGTGAAACTCCTCGCCGCGCGGAATCCCATCTCGCAGTCCCTACCTCGCGCCCATGACGTCCTGGAGCTTCGCCGTGTCGGCGTACTGCTGGAACCTGGTGACCTTGCCGCCCTTGACGTCCCAGACGTGGCACACCTGCGTGTCCATGCTCTTCCCAGTCGCTTTGTACCTCCCGCTGTAGCGGGCTTCAACGATCACGCTGTCGCCAGCGTCGTGAAATGACTTCGGATGAACGGCGAAGCCGTCCCAATCCGCACCCAATTTCATGAACAGGTTGTTCAGGACGGCGTCTGCGCCTACCAAGGCCTCGCCGCTGGGCATGTAGGGGTTGCTCTCCGCCTCATGCCAGTGGATGTCCTGGCTCATCGCACCAAGAACGGTCGGGATGTCTCCGCGCCCGAACGCGGCGTAGAGATTCTTCAGAAGATTGACGTTGTCCATGCCCTCTCCTCAAAATGTCAATTGCGGCCGACCTGGCACCCGACGGCGTGCCGAGGCACCGCGGATTAGCTGCACACCAACCCGCATGGCTCGAGCATTCTGGTTCGCGCGGGCGTGCTGGCGGAGCTGAGCGGCCGCGCCATCCACCGATCAAGTTCGGGGCGCGTCCACGGCTTGTCAAATCGACTTCTGGCGCCCGTCCGTCCGCGGGCACGAGCTACGCCACGCCGGCGATGGCGACGATCCTGGCAAGCATCGGCTCGATGCCGGCCGAGGTCGTCGGGCTGGGTTGGCAGGTCATTGCATCGGCTACCGCCCAGGCGTCTTCGTTGCTGCGAATCGGCCCAGCGATCGCCAACGCGGCTTCGCCCTGTCGTGCCAATTCCCAGGCGGCCACTAACCAGCCGGGGGTGCCGACCGACAGGTGCGTGCGCTAGCTAGCCATCGGCTGGCGCCGGTGCCGCCCGCAGGCGGCCAAAGAGCCAGAGGTGGCTCGCGATGATCAAAGGCACCAGGAACGTCGGGAGCACGCTCAGGGGCAGCTGAAGGAGCGCCTGCATCGAGCTGGCATCGGCCAGCGCCAGGCGGGCCGCCGTGGCCACCACGAACAGGATGTCGAGCAGGCCTAGGACGTTCCAGGCCCGGTACCACCACAGCCGCGCGGGGGTCGTCGGCGCCCCGACCAGCAGCAACGCCATGGCTCCCACGGCCACCAGGATGTCGCCCCAGCCGCCCGGCACTGCAAACGCGTACGGGAGCTCGCCCCGGCGATAGAGGATGAGAAAGTACGCCCCCACGACGCGGGTCACGTGGAGCGCGACGAGCACCCGGACGTCCACGGCCTGGAGCCAACTCCGATAGCCGGGAATCAGGCGGCCCACGATCAGCAAGGCGGCGGTCAGGCCCAAGAGCAGGACCTGCGGTGCCGGGGGCTGGAGTGGCCGGAGCCACCCGGCTCCGCCCACCGCGAGCGCCGCGGCCACCCAAAGCGCGAGGGGGATCGTGATGCTCCGCGGGGTAGGTGTCGTCATGGATTGGCCTCCTCGTGACCGGTCGACTCAGGGCTGCCTAACGCCTGTATTCGGCAGCGAGGCTGGCGGAAAGATCACGGCGACGCCGCCTTCCGCCAGGGCCTCGGCTGCGCAACACGTTGTCATGCGGCGCCTCCGCTAGGGTCCTCGACGGACCGGAGCCGAGGAATGCCCCGCGATGATGCGCCAGCCCGCGGACTCCCGCTGCAGCGTCAGGGAGATGGCGCCGGCGAATCCAAACCCGCCGCCAGCGGAGTCGACGAACCGAGTGCTGAAGAGCGCCGAGACGCCGGCGAGGCCCGGGGCGATCGGTTGCACCGCCACGTCGGTGTACTCGGTCCGGATTCGCGTTCCGGCGGGCACACCGCGGAGCGCCTCGCGAATCGCACCGGCACTGGCGTACCGGACTTCGCCGCTTTCCAGGAAGCGGAAGTCTGAGCGAGCGGAGTACAGCTGGCTCAGCGAGTCCCACTGTGCGGCCGCGGAGAGGCGGGTGAACTCGGCGAGGAAGGCGCGAGCGCTGTCCCCGAGGGCGGTCGCGTGGGCGGCGCCGAGCGCCGCCGGCTGACGGGTGCAGGCGACGGCCATCACGAGCGTGAGTAGAACGGCGATAAGGGCACCCATGGAGATTCTCCCGCTTCCTGGTCGACGCTCAGATGTTTGCCTGACGCTCAGGATCAGCGGCTGGTCGCAGCGCCGGCCGCTGCACGCTGTGGTCGGGCCGTCCCATCTCGGCCCGAATCGGTTCGGGTGTTTACAATGTCGCCCGATCCTTGGCACGGCGTATCCAGCTCACCAGGAACAAGACCCCCACCAGGAGGAGAGGCCCCGCAATCGGCAGGATCCACTCCGGGTGGTGTCGCGGCAAGCCGGCGTAGAGGGCATAGGCCAGCCCGAGCACGGTGAACACGACTCCGCCGATCCACTGCCATCGCCACGACAACGCGACGACCCCCAACAGGATTAGCATGGGGCTGAGGTGAAGCAGGAAGTCGCCAAGACCCTGCAGAAACGTCTTCCCGCCCTCGAATGCATCCAGGGCAAACACACTCAAGAACAGACACACGAGAATTCCGAGCACTCGAGGGCTCCAGAGTAGTAGCGAACCCCACCGACTGGTCATGAGTCAGGCTCCTCTATGTCCAGGGCCCACCGGCGCGACCCTCGTCGCAAGCTGGTCGGCCCAACTGGCTAGAATTCAACTGCGAAGAGGCGCAGCGGCTTGGTCAGCTGCAAGTGATGGTATGGACTCCTCCTCCGAACGGCACCATTGTGCCAGGTACCACCGGCCCCTGCGGGCCATCACTGCTGGAGGAGGAGCCCAATGAAACGTACCCAAATCGCGGTCGACGTGGCAAAGTCCGTCTTCGAGCTCGCCGTCTCCACCCGCCCCGGCCGGGTGGATCGACGCCAGCGCGTCACCCGCCACCAGTTCCCGGTCGCGGTCGCCTTCGAACCCGCCGCCGAGGTGATCATGGAGGCGTGCGGCTCGGCCCATCATTGGGGCCGAGCGCTCCGCGCCAAGGGCCACCCGGTGACGCTGCTGCACCCCGGCGATGTGGCCCGCTATCGCGATGGCAACAAGACCGATCGCGCCGATGCCAAAGCCCTCCTCGAGGCGGTCCGCAACGACGCACTCGATCCGGTGCCGGTGAAGTCACCGGAGCAGCAAGGCCTCTGGGCGCTGCATCGGATCCGCGCGGCCTACCTGCGCACTCGGACCGCCCGGATCAACGAACTTCGCGGCCACCTGCGCGAGTTCGGCTGTGTCATCCCGCTCGGCGCTCGCCAGGTCGGGCCCGCGGCCGCGATGGCGCTCGCGAGTGACGCGGTCCCTGCCTTCGTACGCCCGGCCCTCCAGGCGCTGCTCGACGACGTCGGCGAGCTCGCGACGAAGGCCGATGGGATGCGACAGGCGATCGAGCAGCTCGCGACCGCGATGCCGGCGGCGCAGCTGTTGGTGACGATCCCGGGGATTGGCGTGCTCACCGCCACCGCGCTCGTCGCGGCCATCGGCACGCCCCATCGGTTTCGCTCCGGGCGCGATTTCGCCGCCTATCTCGGCTTGACGCCGCGCGAACACTCGTCGGGGTCGGGCCGGCGCCTTGGGGCGATCACCAAACGCGGGAACAGCTACGTCCGGATGTTACTGGTGCACGGGGCCCGCTCGGCGCTCCGGGCGGGGGCCGTCAGTCGCTGCCCGGATGATCTCCGGGTGTGGGCTCAGGCGGTGGCGGCGCGGAACGGCCACAACGTGGCAGCGGTCGCGTTAGCGAACAAGTTGGCGCGGGTCTGTTGGCGGGTCTGGCGGGACGAGCGGCCCTTCGAACGCCGGGAGGCCGCCGCGTAGGTCAGCACGGCTGCAAGGGATCACGACGATGGCGTCCGGTCGGACCGGCGCGGGGGCGTGCCGATAACAACGGTGGCTGACGGAGCCGTGCGAAAGCGATTGGCTCCCCGCGCGCGACTGATCCATCGTGGCCGAGACCCTTCGGGGTCTGATGTGACGGGCCGGAGATACGACTGCAGTCGACCTCCGTCATCGTGTGAGGCCTTGCGGAAAAACCCGGAGGAGTCCAGATACGTTGTTAGGCGGCAAGGAGTGCGGCCGCATCGAACCGCCGCAACAGATACCCGCGCTGATCATTACGAGGCACCGCCAAGCGAAAGTGCCGGGCCGACAACCTAAAGGGTAGCGCAGCGGTCGCGAGTCGCAAGAGGTCTCGAAGGCGGCCATCGTTCGGGGGGTACGGGAACCAGAACTCCGGCTGGACGGAACTGCGTCGGGCCAAGTTCACTTCTAGCCAGTTCGGAAGGCTGCCATCATCGGTACAGTGCCCGGCGAGCTGCTCGGGAACAGGCCCGAGGCCGTCGGGGTCCCGCCAGAAAAACCCATGCGCGCAGGACAGCGAGATTGGGCCAAGGACGGCCTTGGGCAGCGGCTCGCGGCTGCTGAGATAAGCCAGGAATTCCCGAAACCGCTCCGGATCGCCTCGCCACTCGAGGTAGCCCCCTCCGGCCGTCTCGCCGCTAGGCCAGATCCGGCCGCCGCCGGATGTCACGTCGGGCGGGCCGAACCGCTCCCGAGCATGAGCTACCCAGGCATCGACGACGCTGGCGTCGTCCCATTCGGTCGGACGGTACGCCCGCAAGCAGATCCGGGTTGGGCCGGTGACATCAGCGCAGTCGGCGAGGAAGCGCTCGACTGCTTGCCAGGCGCGGCTGGGTCGAGTGGTACGCAGGCCGTGCGAGAAACCGGCGTCCTTGCCCGGACTGTAACGCACGACGGGGGGGTGAGTCATCTGCGGAGTATATCCGAGTTGCCGCCGGGCTCTGTGCCAGCCGCGCTGGCCGCTACCGATGGCCGCTTGCGGAAGTGTAGTCCAGAAATCCGCGGTCCGCCGGTCCCCGACGAAGTAGCTCTTGACCAGATAGTCCCCCGGGGGAAGAGCGACCAGGCACAGCAGCTGAGATGACTCGCCAGGTTCAAGCCAGAAGTCGACGCGGTCCTCATTCAGATGCACATACCCGGGCAAGAGGTTGATGTCTTCCAGACCAGGTACCTGTGCTAAAGCAACGCTGTCGTACCAGCCAATTGCAACGGCGGATGGCGCGTTGGCCCAAGTTACGTGCCGGAAACCACGCAGGGGCCCGTTTGCCGATTCCGCTACGACCCAATCGGCCCCAGCAAACGCCAACTCGGTGCTGGGGGACGGCCGCCAAGTCCTCGAGCCACCATTCACCTGGCGCGGTGGCGCCCCGGTTCGAGCCACCCGGCGCCGCCAGGTGGCCGACCGCGCCCGCCGAAC
>Ga0194132_10001672_pt1 | contig 44331 bp, 50 predicted proteins | sample TA2KigOf80mmetaG_FD_148612 | JGI IMG/M metagenome (GOLD analysis project Ga0194132, IMG submission 148612) | Freshwater microbial communities from Lake Tanganyika, Tanzania - TA2015054 Kigoma Offshore 80m | ecosystem: Environmental > Aquatic > Freshwater > Lake | place: Tanzania: Lake... | reverse complement strand
GTCGCCGGCCCGTAGCGCTCGGGGATGTCCGCCCACGGCGAGCCCGTCCTCAGCCGCCAGAAGATGCCATTGAGCACGCGCCGGTCGTCGGCGCGTGGAACCCCGCGCGGCTTGTTCGGCAACAGCGGCTGTAGGATCGACCATTCGAAGTCCGTGATCTCGTAGCGGCGTGCAGGCATCCTCGACCCTTCTCGAGGACCCTTGAATCACCCTTCGCCAACTTTGGGAATCCCATTTATGAGTTCATGACCTAGTGCAAAGGCACTTAAGGCCGCGTGAAAATGGCTTGCCCAGCGGGCTTAGACCCGAACGCTAATGAACGCAAGCGGTCTTGCCCGTGCTGGCGGGCGATGGCCGGGACGGGCTATAAGCGTGTTTGGGAAGTCGACCCTGGCACGCCGAGGAACTGCCATGCTGAACGCTGCTGCCCCGCTGGCGAACGAACCATTGGTCCGGGTCCAGCACGCTGCCCCCGGGGTGTTTCGCCTGACGCTCAATCGGCCGAAGGCGTACAATAGCTTGTCAACCGACTTGATGACGGCGCTGGAAGCGGAGCTGGGGCGGCTCGCCGACCTGCCGGAAGCGCGCGCGATCGTGCTGGCGGGCGCCGGTCCGGGCTTCTGCGCCGGGCACGACCTGAGGGAAGTCCGAAGCCTGGCCGACGATGCCGCCAAGCGTGCCCTGATGGCGCAGTGCTGCCGGCTGATGCAAGGCATCGTCGAGCATCCCAAGCCGATCATCGCCCAAGTGCACGGCACCGCCTCCGCGGCCGGATGCCAACTGGTGGCGAGCTGCGATCTGGCCTTGGCGAGCGACGAGGCCCGCTTCGCCACGCCCGGCGTCAATATCGGTCTGTTCTGCCATACCCCGATGGTCGCGTTGGGCCGCAACGTGGCGCGCAAGCACGCCATGGAAATGCTGCTGACCGGCGAGCTGATGGACGCGCCGACCGCGGTGCGCTTCGGCCTGATCAACCGCGCGGTACCGGCCTCGGAGCTGGACGGGGCGACCTTGACGCTGGCCCGGCAGATCGCCAGCAAGTCCAGCCATACGCTGAAGCTCGGCAAGCAGGCGTTCTACAAGCAGCTCGACCTGGACCTGGGCGAGGCCTATGCCTTGGCCAGCGAGGCGATGCTGGAAAACCTGCTGGCGGCGGACGCGGCCGAGGGGATGGGCGCCTTCCTCGAGAAGCGCAGCCCGCGTTGGCTGGATCGCTGAGATGGGAGAGCCGGCCGCCGGCGAGGACGAGGCGGCCTTCCAGGCCCGGCATGCCGCCTATCCCGACGAGTTGATTCGCGACCTGCTGCGGCGGGTCAAGGTGATCGCCATGGTCGGCGCCAGTGCCAACTGGAACCGGCCCAGCTATTTCGCCATGAAATATCTGCAGGAAAAGGGCTACCGGGTGATACCGGTCAACCCGCGCGAAGCCGGCAAGACGGTCTTGGGCGAGGTGGTGCAGGCCAGCCTGAAGGACATTCCCGTCGCGATCGACATGGTGGACTGCTTCCGCGCCTCGGCTGCCATCGAACCCATCGCCCAAGAGGCCATCGCCATCGGAGCCAAGGTGCTGTGGATGCAACTGGGCGTGCGCAACGATGCCGCCGCGCGCCACGCGGAAGCCGCTGGCTTGACCACGATCATGAACCGTTGCCCGAAGATCGAATATGGCCGCCTGTCGGGCGAGATCAGCTGGCTGGGCGTGACCAGCAAGGTGATCAGCAGCCGGCGCCAGAAGAAGGTTTGACCCGACATGACCGCGACCTATGGCTTCGAAACCCTGGCGATCCATGCCGGCGCCTCGCCCGATAGCGCGACCGGCGCGCGCGCCACGCCGATCTACCAGACCACCTCGTTCGTGTTCGACGATGTCGACCACGCCGCCTCGCTGTTCAACCTGCAGACCTTCGGCAACATCTATTCGCGATTGACCAACCCGACCGTCTCGGTGCTCGAGGAACGGGTGGCGAGCCTGGAAGGCGGCACCGCGGCGGTGGCGGCCGCTTCCGGCCACGCGGCGCAACTGCTGGTATTCCATACGCTCTGCACCTCGGGCAGCGAGATCGTGGCCAGCCGCAAGCTCTATGGCGGTTCGATCACGCAACTGAGCCACAGCCTGAAGCGCATGGGCTGGACCGCGCGGTTCGTCGATCCGGACGATCCGGCGAACTTCAAGGCGGCGATCAATGACAAGACGCGCGCCGTGTTCCTGGAGAACCTGGCAAATCCGGGCGGCGTCGTGGTCGATCTCGAAGCGGTCGCCGACATCGCGCACGCCACCGGGGTGCCGGTGGTGGTCGACAACACGCTCGCCACCCCCTACCTCTGTCGGCCGTTCGAGCACGGCGCCGACGTCGTCGTGCACTCGCTGACCAAGTTCCTGGGCGGACACGGCAACTCGATCGGCGGCGTGGTCGTCGATGGCGGCAAGTTCGACTGGGCAAGATATCCGGGCAAGTATCCGGCGTTGACCGAGCCGACGGAGTCCTATCACGGCCTCCGATTCTACGAGACCTTCGGCAATTTCGGCTTCGCCGTCGCCTGCCGCGCCATCGGTCTGCGCGACCTGGGGCCGGCGCTCTCGCCGTTCAACGCGTTCCTCATCCTGACCGGCATCGAAACCCTGCCACTGCGCATGGCGCGTCACTGCGAGAACGCCTTGAAGGTGGCGACCTTCCTCAGCAAGCATCCCAAGGTCGCCTGGGTGTCCTATGCCGGGCTGCCGAACGACCGCTATCACAACCTGGCCAAGAAATACCTGCCGCGCGGCTGCGGCTCGGTCTTCACCTTTGGCGTCAAGGGCGGCTACGAAGCCGGCGTGAAACTGGTCGAGAACATCAACCTGCTGTCGCATCTCGCAAATATCGGCGACACGCGCAGCCTGATCATTCACCCGGCCTCCACCACCCATCGGCAGTTGACGCCCGAACAATTGGCCGCCGCCGGCGCCGGCCCGGACGTGGTCCGGCTGTCGATCGGCCTGGAAACGCCGGACGACGTGATGGCCGATCTCGACCAGGCGTTGGCCAAGACCTGAGCCGGCGGCTCAGTCGCCGGTTCCGGCCGTTGCCAGCCGGCCGGCCGGCCCGGACCGCCGACCGGATCGCGGCAGGAAGCCGGCGGCCGCGGCGGAGACCACCGCGACCGCGGCCAACACCAACAGGATCGGCCCGATCTGCCCCAAGCCGGCGTGAATGATAGGGACCAACGCCACACCCAGCGAGCTGACGCCCAACGTCAACACGAACTTGGCGCCGAATACCTTGCCCCGCCAGCGCTCAGGCGTGTGCCGGGCCAGGAGCGAGTTCTCGGCCGGCTGGCCCATCACGTTGAGCGAGACGACCACGGCGGCAATCGGCAATAGCGCGGCCCCGAACAGCGCGAAGCCAAGCACGCAGAACGGCGCCAAGGCGACCTGGCAGCCAAGATAGACCCATTTCAGCGGATACCGGTCGGCCAATTCGCCGCCCACGAGCTGCGCGCCAGCGCTCAACAGGTAGCAGAGCGAAACCGCACCGCCGATCCCCAGCACCGAGCCGCCCAGCACCCCCTGCAACCGCTCGTCGAACAACTTGGGCAGCGCATAGGCCATCGACTGATAGACCAGGCCGGTGCAGGTAACCGTCAGCGCCAGCACCGTGAACACCCGCAAGCCATCGCTGCTGAACCGGCCGGGCGTATCGGCCACAGCGACGGCCGCCTCCGCCAGGCGTCCGCCGCGCCACGCCCACAGGAACAGCAATCCCGCCGCCAGCGCCGCCACGCCCGGCACCACAAACGCCGCCCTCCAGCCGAGGCTCTGCGCCAGGAAGCCCGCCACCAGCGCCGCGCCGGCGGTACCGGCCGAACCGAACACGCCATTGATGCCCAGCGCCCGGCCGCGATTGGGCGCCTGGGCGATCAACCAGGGTATGCCGACCGGATGGTAGATCGAGGCGAACACCCCCAACAGGGCAAGGCCAAGCGCGATGCCGATCGGGCTGTCCATCAGTCCCGTCAGGATGCTGGCGGCGCCGATGCCGAAGAAGAACACCGCCAGCATTCCCGAGGCACTCCAGCGGTCGGCCAGCCAGCCCGCCGGCAATGCGCAGGCCCCCATCAGCACGGCGCCCGGGATCGACAAGGCGAACAGCTCGGCATAGCCCAGGCCCCATTCTCGCTCCAGCGCCAGCACCACGGTCGCGTAGAACAGCACGAACATGTGTGAGAAGGCATGGGCCAGCCCGGCCAGCCACAAGGTCAGGCGATAGGAACTCTGTTGCATGGCGCTCGCCCCGTTCCGCCTAGGACCGACCGGCGACGGTCGCCAGCCGCCCGGCCGGTTCGGCCGGCAGCCGGAACGCCACCGCGACGGCCACGGCCGAGAACGCCGCCAACACGGCGAACAGGCCGGCCATTTCACCCGTCAGCTTGTGCAGGATCGGCAGCAATGAGAGGCCGACCGCGCCGATGCCGAGGTTCAGCAGGAAAACGAGGCCGAAGGTCTGGCTGCGCTTGCCGCGGGGCGCATACCGCGCCAGCAAGGCCGATTCCACCGGCGACGAGGCGAAATTCGCCGACACCATCATCGCCGCGACCGGCAGCAGGATCGGGCTGGCCAGCAGGAATGCCAGGAAATAGAACGGCGTCTGCAGCGCCAGGCAGGCGACGTAGACGGTCTTCAGCGGCAAGCGGTCGGCCAGTTCGCCGCCCAGCAGCAGGGCGCCGGCGCCGACGACATAGACCGCCGTGACCGCGCCGCCGATGCCCAGGAGCGAACCGCCCAGGCTGTCGAACAGACGCTCCTCGAACAGTTTCGGCAGCGCATAGGAGGTGGCTTGGTACACCAAGCCGCCGCAGACCGCGGTGACCGCCAGCACGGCAAAGGCGCGCCGGCGATGGGCGCGCGGCTGCTCCGTCTCGCCGCCGCCGCCCGTCCTCCGGTCGGTCAACAGCCCCAGCCGCCAACAGGCGATGAAGCCCAACCCGAGCAGCAGGACAACGAAGCCCGGCAGCAGCAGCGCCCAACGCCAGCCGAGATACTGCGCCAAGGCCGCCGCGATCAGCGCCGCGGCAGCGGTGCCGGCGGTGCCGAACACGCCGTTGATGGCCAGCGCCCGGCCGCGATTGACCGCGTGTTCGATCACCCAAGGCACGCCCACCGGGTGGTAGATCGCGGCGAACAGGCCCATGCCGGAAAGACCCAGCGCCATGCCGATCGGTCCTTGCGCCAGGCCGGTGGCGATCGTGGTCAGTCCCAGGCCGACGAAGAACACGGCTAGCATGCCCGTGCCGCTCCAACGGTCGGCGAGCCAACCCGCCGGCAACGCCCCCAGCCCCAGCAGCACGCCGCCCGGCACCGACAGCGCCATCAGCTCGGCATAGCCCAGGCCCCAGTCGCTCTGCAGGCTCAAGACCAGGGTGGCATAGAACAGCAGGAGAGCGTGCGTGCAGGCATGCGCCAAGCTGCCGAAGGCGAGCGTCAGGCGGGGCGAGGTCGGCATGACGTTCCTTGTCCTAGCCTTCACCGGTCTCGCCCTCGATCCATTGCAGGTATGGCGCGTGGCCGCCGACGATAGGCAAGGCGACGATACAGGGCAGCTTATAGGAGTGCATCTGCCGGATCCGCTCGCTGACATGCACCAGCAGCTCGGCTCTGGTCTTCAGCACCAGCGCGGTTTCCGCCTCCTCCGCGAGCTTGCCCTGCCAGCGGTAGATGGCGGTGTGCGGCGCCATGACATTGGCGCAGGCCACGAGGCGGGCCTCGACCAGGACCCGCCCGATCCGTTTCGCCTCGTCCTGATTGGCACAGGTCACATAGACGAACAAGGTCGCCGCGTTCATGTCGCGCCCTCCGCTGGCGGAAGCGGTCCGGCACGGTGCCAGGTCCACAGCGCCGCCGCCAGCAGCGCCATTGCGCCGCCCTGATGCGCCACGCCCAGCCAGACCGGCACTCCCGCCAGCACCACCCAGACGCCGAGCCCGAATTGCAGCAGAGTCAGCATCACCAACAGGTTAAGCGGCCAATGCAAGACCTCGTCGCGCGCCCGTCCGCGCCACCACAGCGTCAACACCGCAACCGCCGCCAGATAGGCGACCAGGCGATGCTGGAACTGAACCATGGCCGGGTTGTCGAGATGGTTGCGCCAGGCGGGCGACAATTCGTGCGCCTCCGGCGGCAAGAACCAGCCGCCCATGTCCGGGAAGCTGTTGTAGCCGAGCCCGGCGTCGAGGCCGGCCACCAGCGCTCCCGACAGCATCTGGACAAAGAGCAGCAGGATGATGCCGGCAGCAGCGCGCCGCACCGCCGCTCGCCCGGCGGTTCGCCGGTCGAGCAAGCCCAGGCTCAACCGCAGGAGCATCGCGAAAATGGCGATCGCCAGGGCCAAGTGCGCGCTCAGCCGATAGTGGCTGACGGCGGGTTGCTCGACCAGGCCGCTGGCCACCATCCACCAGCCGACCGCGCCCTGCAGACCCCCCAGCAGGAAGATGCCGGCCAGCGGCCAAGCAAGTCGGCCGGTCAACCAGCCGAGCCACAGAAACCAGGCAAAGGGCAGCAGGAAAGCCAAACCGATCAACCGGCCGAGCAAACGATGGAAATATTCCAGCCAAAAGATGCGCTTGAAGCCCTCGAGCGTCATGCCGCGATTGATCCGAGCGTATTCGGGCGTCGCCTGGTAGTCGGCGAAGGCCGCCTGCCAGTCGCCCGCGCTCAGCGGCGGCAGGATGCCGGTCACCGGGCGCCATTCGACGATCGACAGACCGGAACCGGTCAGCCGGGTGGCACCGCCCAGCAGCACCATCGCCAGCACCAATGCCGCCAGAGAGGCGAGCCACCAACCGACCGCGCGCCGGCCGTCGCGCGGCGGCGCCGTGCTCAACCATCGGCTCAAGCCAAGCGGTTGCGGTCGGGACACCCTGGCCCTCATCGGGGGTCGGTGGCAGCAGAAGCCGGGAGCGGAAGCCGTAGCCCTGCGTCCGCCCCCGTCCCCCCGCCCCTGCCAGTGGTCGGAGCGGCGGGATTCGAACCCACGACCCCCAGCGCCCCATGCTGGTGCGCTACCAGGCTGCGCCACGCTCCGCCAGTGCGCCCCGCCCCGACCGCGAGCGGCAAGGGAAAGGCGGCGGCACTATACCGGCCACCCTGGCAGCCGGCAACGTTAACGGCGCGCCCGCCTCACCAGCTCGCGCAGTTCCTGCAAATCCGAGAGCAACCGCTTGAGTCGAATACCTGTTACAGGCCTATCCGGGGTCCGGCTGACCGGCTCGACCGCAGCCGCCGTGGCGGGCGCGTTCTCGGCCGCGGACGGACGGCGGCCGCGCTCGCGCAATAGCCGCTGCACGCCCTTGATCGTATAGCCCTGGACGTAGAGCAGCTGCCGGATGCGCCGCAGCAGCTCCAAGTCCTCGGGCCGATAATAGCGCCGCCCGCCGCCCCGCTTCAGCGGCCGGATTTGCGCGAACTTGCCTTCCCAGAAGCGCAGCACGTGCTGCGGCACATCGAGTTCCTCGGCGACCTCGCTGATGGTGCGAAAGGCTTCCGCCGATTTCGGCCCCCGGCGCGATCGGGCGGCGTCTTCGACCGCCTCGACCACCGTCAGGCCTTGCCTTGGCCGGTCAAGGCCCGGCTGATCTGATCCTTCAGGACATGCGAGGGCCGAAACACCATCACGCGGCGCGGCGAGATCGGCACTTCCTGGCCGGTCTTCGGGTTGCGGCCCATGCGGCCGCCCTTCTGCCGGATCAGGAAGGTGCCGAACGACGAGATCTTCACCGGTTCGCCCTTGACCAGATGGTTCGACAGCACGTTCAACACCGCCTCGACGAAATCCGCCGATTCATTGCGCGACAGGCCAACCTCTTGATAGACCGCCTCGCTCAATTGCGCGCGGGTGATCGTCCGCCCCGTCATGGCCTTGTCCTCAGCTTTCGCTAAAGCTTAGACCGCCCGCAAAACTGGGGTCAATATCAAAGAGATGGAAGTTTGCCTTGAGGTGACCGGCAATCTGGTGCCGCTACCAGCGCGCGAGGGCCGCACCCCATGTGAAGCCGCCGCCCATGGCTTCCATCAACACCATGTCGCCCTGCTTGATGCGACCATCGCGCACCGCCACGTCGAGCGCCAGCGGCACCGAGGCGGCGGAGGTATTGCCGTGCTGCTCGACCGTCAACACCACCTTTTCGATCGGCAATGCCAGCTTGCGGGCGATGTAGTCGATGATCCGCCGGTTCGCCTGGTGCGGCACCAGCCAATCGATGTCGGCCGCCCCCAGATGGTTGGCGGCGAGTGCTTCTTCAACGACTTGCGCAAGATTGATCACGGCATGTCGGAACACTTCCTGGCCCTTCATGCGCAGGTGCCCGGTGGTCTGGGTCGACGACGGCCCGCCATCCACATAGAGCATGTCGTGCTGGCGTCCGTCGGCGTGCAGGTGAGTGGAGAGGATGCCGCGCGGCCGGGCGTTGGACGGCGCAGTGGCGGCGGCCTCGCAGGCACCGTTTTCCGCCCGCAGCACCACCGCTCCGGCGCCATCGCCGAACAACACGCAAGTGCCGCGATCCTGCCAGTCGAGAATGCGGGAAAACGTCTCGGCGCCGATCACCAGCGCAGTGCGACTTTGCCCCGCCTTGATGAAATTGTCCGCCACCGCCAGCGCATAGATGAAGCCGCTGCAGACGGCCTGCACGTCGAAGGCCGCCCCCTGACGCGTGCCGAGCTTGGCCTGCACCGCGGTGGCGGTAGCGGGAAAAGTGCGGTCTGGCGTCGCCGTTGCCAGCACGATCAGGTCGACCTGTCTGGCGTCGATACCGGCACTGGCCAGCGCCGCGCGCGCCGCCTGCTCGCCAAGATCGGACGTCAGTTCGCCGTCGGCCGCGATATGCCGGGTGCGGATACCGGTGCGCTCGACGATCCATTCGTCGGTGGTATCCACCCTGGCCGCCAATTCATGGTTGGTCAGCACTTGACTCGGCAGATAGGCGCCGCAGCCGACGATCAACGATCGGGTCATGTCAGGACAGCATGGCTGCGGCCCGCGGGCCGGATGGGTTGAGGAGGCCGCCGAACTGGCGGAAATCATCGGCGATCCGGCCGGCAATGTCGCCCAGCGCCATGTCGGCCGCCAAGCCGATCGCGGTGCCGAAGCCGGTGGCGTCGGTACCGCCATGGCTTTTGACGGTGATGCCGTTCAGGCCGAGCAGCACGCCGCCGTTATACAGCCGCGGATCGACCCGTTCCTTCAATGTCCTCAGCGCCCCGCTGGCCAAGATGAGGCCGAGCCGCGAGAAGATCGAGCGGCGAAACGCCTCCCGCAGGAACTGGCTGTAGAGCTTCGCGGTGCCCTCCGCGGTCTTCAGCGCGATGTTGCCGGCGAACCCGTCGGTGACGATCACGTCGGTCGTGCCCTTGGGTATGTCGTTGCCTTCGATGAAACCGTGGAACTCCAGCGGCAAGGCGGCATTGCGCAGCATCTGCGCCGCCGCCCGCACGGTCTCGTTGCCCTTCAGTTCCTCCTCGCCGACATTGACCAGGCCGACCGTTGGCCGGGGCATGCCCAGGACGGTGCGGGCGAAGGCCGCGCCCATGATGGCGAACTGCACCAGGTTGTTGGCGCTGCATTCGACGTTGGCGCCCAGGTCGAGCAGCACGCTTTCTCCCCGCAAGGTGGGGAAGAAGCCGGCAATGGCCGGCCGGTCGATGCCGGGCACCGTCTTGAACACGAACTTGGACAACACCATCAGCGCGCCGGTGTTGCCGGCCGACACGACGCCCGCTGCCTCGCCCGCCGCCACCGCGTCGATCGCCAGGCGCATGCTGGTCCGCTGGCCGCGGCGCAGCACATGGCTCGGCTTGTCCTCGGGCGACACGGCCAGTTCGGTATGGCGCAATTCCACCACGCCCTTCAGCTTGACCGACTTGCTTAGCAACGGTTCCAGCCGCTGCGCGTTGCCAAACACGATGAAACGCAGGCCCGGATGGCGCTCGAGCGCGATCTCGGCGCCGCGCAGCACGACCGTGGGGCCGCGTTCCGCCCCCATGCCATCCAGTGCGATGACCGCCTGTCCGCTCAAGCGGGCGTCCTCGCCGGCCCGCCGATCAGGCGCCGCCGCGCGGGGTCACGACTTCGCGGCCGTCGTAATGGCCGCAAGCCTGGCAGACATGGTGCGGCCGCTTCAACTCGCCGCAATTCTTGCATTCCACCAGCATGATCGGCCGCAGGGCATGGTGTGCCCGGCGCATGTCCCGGCGCGACTTGGAGACCTTCTTCTTGGGTACCGCCATGAGCTGTCATCCTGTCGTTGCTGGCGCCGTCCTGGCGCCGGGTGATCGATCGCGCGCTAGCGCCCGGCGCGGGCCTTGGCAAGCGGGGCGAACGGGCTTTCCGATGCTTCCGCGGGCTCCTCTGCGGACTGCCACGCGGCACCGGGCTGGCGGGGATAGGGGTCGAGCGAAACCGCCAGTTGCTGGGCGACGCACTCGCCAATTTCCATGTCGCCCGAAATCAGCGATTCGTACTCGGCCGCATCATGCTCGCGGATCTCGACCTTCTCGCCCTCTGCCTCGGGCAGGCGACTGAACACCACCTCGAACGACTCGTCCACCACCTGCCGCACCGGCTCCAGCGTCACGACGCAAGCCTGCGCCAGCTCTGCCCGCAGACGCCCCCGGCAGCGCACCCGATTGTCGTCCAGGCGTCGAAATCGCACGTCGGCATCCAGCCGATCGAGCGCCAACAGGCCAAATCGGGCCGCCAGCGCCTGGCGCTCCTCCGCCGTCGCCTCGACATGCAGGTCGACCGGGCTTTCGCGCACCCGATCCCATCCGACACGTCGGCTGAACTCGGGCTGAATTGACCGCTGCACCTGGCACTCCGCAAAAGCCGCCGTTCGCCGAGCGCTCGTTTGTGCGGCAGGTCGGAGAAAATACGGCGCCGACCGGGTTTGGTCAATCGTCGCCGGGCGGGGAGACGCTAATTTGTGTCGCCTCGATGACACCCGACAGTAGTGCCTCCGCCGCCAGCCCGGCATGCTTGCGCTCGGCTGCCCGGGCATAACGGCCGGCGGCGGCAAGCACCGCGCCGGCCACCGGCTGGCCACGATAGAGATTGCGCGCCAGGGCGGCATGCAGGTCCGCCAGATCGCCGCCGAAAGCCTGGTCATAGGCCCGGCCGCGGCCGTAGAACGCCTTAACCATGCGCTTGACCTGGCGGCCGACCGACAGATCGCCGACGCCCATTTCGCGCAAGCTGCGATCCATGTCGGCCACCATGACGTCGACCAGTTCCTGCCCCAGCGCCTGGCCGGCGGATCCCAATTGTCGCAGCCGGCGCAGCAGCAGGTGGACATGCAACGCGATCATGTCGAACCGGCCGTCCACGCTGTCCGGCACGGCCAGCGCGGCATAGACCGCCGGCTGGCGCGCGGCGCCGACGGCGGCAAAATACAGCCGCTCGGCCGCCCGCCGTCGCGTCCCGCGCTCGCGCATCCAAGTCAGCAGCCCCACCCTACGCCTCGCTCCCCTAGCGGTGCCTCTTGCCAGTTTCCCGCGTAACGGCTATCCGGACGGCATGTTCGCGAACCATGGCCCCCACCCAGTGGCGCGGTCAAACGTCGGCCGGAGGCTTGCCTCGCTGGCGGGCCTGGGTCTCTTGCTGCTGGCTTGTTCGCCGCTGCAAGAAGTGCGCGGCTATGTGCCGGGCGACGAAGTGGCGGAGATCAAGCCCGGCGTGCACGACCGCGCGTCGGTTGCCCGGCTGCTGGGCTCGCCCTCGACCACGACGACGTTCGACGGCGAGACCTGGTACTACGTCTCCAAGCGCAGCGAACGCTATGCCTTCCTGAAAGAGAAGGTGACCGAGCAGAACGTGCTGGCCGTTCGGTTCGACCGCAACGGCGTGGTCGAACAGTTCCGCCGCTACGACTTGGCGGACGGCCAGGAACTGACGCCGGTCGATCGGGTGACGCCGACCCGCGGCAAGGAACTGGGACTGCTGGAACAGATGTTCGGCAACATCGGCCGGTTCACGCCCACGCGCGACCGCTGAGCCGTCGGGATGACGGGTGCCTGCCCGCCAACCCGACCGCATTCTCAATGCGCCAGCGCCGCCAACAGCAGCAGCGCGACGATGTTGGTGATCTTGATCATCGGATTGATCGCCGGACCGGCGGTATCCTTGTAGGGATCACCAACGGTGTCGCCGGTGACGGCGGCCTTGTGCGCCTCGCTGCCCTTGCCGCCGTGATGGCCCTCCTCGATATATTTCTTGGCATTGTCCCAGGCGCCGCCGCCGGCGGTCATCGAGATCGCCACGAACAGCCCGGTGACGATGACGCCCATCAGCATGGCGCCCAAGGCGGCGAACCCGGCTGCCTGGCCGGCGATCGCGGCAATCACGAAATACAGCACGATCGGCGCCAATACCGGCAACAACGAAGGCACGATCATCTCGGCGATCGCCGCCTTGGTCAGCAGGTCGACGGCGCGGCCGTAATCGGGCTTGGTGGTGCCCCCCATGATGCCCGGAATCTCGCGGAACTGCCGGCGCACCTCTTCCACCACCGAACCGGCGGCCCGGCCGACCGCGGTCATGCCCATGGCGCCGAACAGGAACGGCAGCATGCCGCCGATGAACAGGCCGACCACCACATAGGGATTGGACAGGCTGAAATCGACGGCAACGCCTTTGAAATACAGCTTCAGATCCTCGGTATAGGCGGCGAACAGGACCAGCGCCGCGAGGCCGGCGGAGCCGATGGCATAGCCCTTGGTTACGGCCTTGGTGGTGTTGCCGACGGCGTCCAGCGCGTCGGTCACCTTGCGCACCTCGCCTTCCAGGCCGGACATCTCGGCGATGCCCCCGGCGTTGTCAGTGACCGGACCGTAGGCGTCGAGCGCCACGACCACTCCGGCCAGCGCCAGCATGGTGGTGGCCGCGATGGCGATGCCGAACAGCCCGGCCAGCAGATAGGAGACGATGATGCCGGCGCAGATGATCAGCGCCGGCAGGGCAGTCGCCTCCAGCGAAATCGCCAGGCCCTGGATGATGTTGGTGCCGTGGCCAGTGGTCGACGCCTTGGCGATCGAGGTGACCGGGCGATAACCGGTGCTGGTGTAGTACTCGGTCGCCCACACCAGCAGCCCGGTCACGGCAAGGCCGACCAGGCCGCAGACGAACAGGTGCCAGGCCGGGAACGTGGCCGCGCCGGCCGTCAGCGTGGCGCCCAACCCGAAGATCCAGTGGGTGACGATCGGCAGGAAGATCGCCGACAGCACGCCGGCGGCGATCAGCCCTTTGTAGAGCGCCTTCATGATGGCGTTGTCGGCGCCCAGACGAACGAAGAAGGTGCCGATCACCGAAGCGATGATGCAGGCCCCGCCGATGGTCAGCGGATAGACCATGACCGCCGCGCGCATGCCAGCGTCGGCGGCGAAGAAGATGGCGCCCAGCACCATCGTGGCGACCACGGTGACCGCGTAGGTCTCGAACAGGTCGGCCGCCATGCCGGCACAGTCGCCCACGTTGTCGCCCACGTTGTCGGCGATCACCGCCGGGTTGCGGGGATCGTCCTCCGGGATCCCGGCCTCGACCTTGCCCACCAGGTCAGCGCCGACATCGGCGCCCTTGGTGAAGATGCCGCCGCCCAAACGGGCGAAGATGGAGATGAGCGAGCCGCCGAAGCCAAGCGCCACCAGCGCGTCGACGACCTGCCGATCGCTGGCGCCGAGTTGCAGCAGGGCGGCGTAGTAGATCGACACGCCCAGCAGCGCGAAGCCGGCCACCAGCATGCCGGTGATGGCGCCCGCGCGGAACGACAGGCTGAGGCCGGCCGCCAGGCCCTGGCGGGCCGCTTCCGCCGTGCGCACATTGGCGCGCACCGAAATGGTCATGCCGACGAAGCCGGCGGCGCCCGACAGCACCGCGCCGATCAGGAAGCCGACCGCGGCATAGACGCCAATCACGAACATCACCAGGAAGATGACCGCGCCGACGATGGCGATGGTGCGGTATTGCCGGTTGAGATAGGCGCCCGCCCCCTCCTGGATGGCGGCGGCGATCTGCTGCATGCGCTCATTGCCCGGACTGGCGGCCATGACCTGGCCGCGCGCCCAAATGCCGTACACGACGGCGATCAGGCCGCAGACGATGGAAAAGACGAGCGCGCCGGACATCCCCGATTTCCCCCCGGATTGTGAGACGTCGTTGAACAAGGAAAAACTTCGGCTCGGCCGAGCGTTACGTCGCTGCGTTAGGTCGGCGTCGGCGAAAAGCGGGCGGAACATGCCAAAACTGGTCCCGCCGCGCAACCGCCATAGTGCCTCGGCCACGCCCGGACAACTCAGGCTGGACGCGGCACCCGCCGGATCTGGCGCAGCCAAAGGACAAGCCCCAGCGACACCAGAATCGCCGGCAAGGACAACAGCCCGACCCATTGCCAGCCGAGGTAGTAGATTACCTTGCCTGACATCAAGGACGCCGTGGCGGTCGACCCGAACACCAGGAAATCGTTGCAGGCCTGCACCTTGGCGCGCTCGGAGGGGCGATAGATCTCGGTCAGCAGGCTGGTGGCGCCAACGAACATGAAATTCCAGCCGACGCCGAGCAAGGTCATCGCGGCCCAGAAATTCACCACCTCGATGCCGGCCAGCGCGAAGCCGACGCAGACCAGCAGCAGGATGCTCCCGGCGGCGATCACATTGACCACGCCGAAGCGTCCGATCAGATGGCCGGTGAAGAACGACGGCACGAACATGCCCAGCACGTGCCACTGGATGACGAAGCCCGCCGTTTCGACCGGATAATTGCAGGCGACCACCGCCAGCGGCGAAGCCGTCATCATGAAGCTCATCACCATGTAGCCGAGCACACTGGTCAGCACGGCGATAATGAACAGCGGCAGGCGGGCGATCTCGGTCAGCGGCCGTGCCGGGCCTCCCGATGCGGTCTCGGCCTCAGGCGGCATGCGGATCAGCAGCGCCAGCGCCATCGCCAGCCCGGCCAGGCCGGTCAGCGCCAGGTAACTGGCGAGATAGGTGATCGGCGCCAGCAGGTCCTTGGTGCGATTGGCCAGTTCCGGTCCGATCAGGGCGGCCAGCACGCCGCCCGCCAGGACGAATGAGATCGCCTTGCTCTTGAAGGCGGGGTCCGAGGTCTCGGCGGCGGCGAACCGGTAGTACTGGCAGAAGCCGTTGTAGATGCCCACCACGAAGGCGCCGGCGCAGAACAGGTAGAAGTCCGAGAGGTAGATGCCGTAGGCGCAGATCAGCGTGCCGACCACGCCGATCGCGGCGCCGGTGAAGAAGCCCAGCCGGCGACCGACGATGCGCATATAGAGAGCCGCCGGCACCGTGCCGGTGGCGGTGCCCAGGATGACGCAGCTTACTGGCAGCGTGGCATAGGCCTTGTCGCTGGCGAGCGCATAGCCCACCAAGCCGCCCAGGAAGACCAACGTCGTCTGGCTGACAACGAACAGCGCCTGGCCCAGCGCCAAGACCAGCACATTGGCGCGAGCGCGCGTGAGCACCATGGCGCGCAAGCTACGTCAGTCCGAGCGCGCTCGACAAGCCGCATGGCCGGCGCCCGGTCAGCGCGGTGTCCGAGCAGATGGAATCGCGATCAGCGAGCCATCCGATCGCAGCCCACGGCGCTGCCGTCATGGGTGCAGGGCAATGGCTTCCGTTAAGACCGAACATGCCGGTTCGGTTTGAACGGAAATTGCCCTAGCCGATGCGCACGGCCTTCACCACCAGGATATTGCGCACCTTGTCCTTGCCCACCACGCTGCGGGCCGCTTGCAGCATGCGTATCTTCAAGTCCTCCAGATCGATGGCGCCGCTGCCGTCTCCGCGCAGGATGCTTTCCGTGAACAGGTCGCGCAGCATCGCGTCGCGCAAGCGCGGCAGGTTCTTCAATGCATTCTCGCGTGCGTCCGAGCCGATGATCTCCAGGCTCAAGGTCAACATGATCTGCTGCTTGAGCCGGTTGTTCTCCATCACCGGCGCGGTCAGCGGCTCGCGTTGCAGATAGACCGGCTGAGCGGCGGCCATAGCTGCCTGCTGCTTCTTCTCCTCGGCTTGCTTGTCAACCGGGGCCTGAGGACCCAGCAGGCCCGAGACATAGAGGCCGGCACCGCCGCCGCCCAACAACAGCAGAGCGGCGCCGCCGATGATCAGAAGCTTCTTCGCCATGGGGTGCTTCCCTCCGCCGCGCGAATGGCATCGACGCGCAAGCTCACCAGGGCCCGGTAAAGGCTGGGTTATCACCGGTTAACGGTTCAGAAATGCCGATAGCCGGCGCGTTCGAGGGCAAGCGGCCGGCCGTCGGCGCCGATCACCCGCACGCCCTGACCGCTGGCCAGATGGCCAACCTGGCTGACCGCGACGCCCAGGCGCCGCCCCTGTTTGGCCAGCCCGGCCGCCGCGTCGGCGGGAATGGTGAACACCAGCTCGTAGTCGTCGCCCCCGGTCAGCGTCAAGGCCCGCAGCCCCGGCTCGCGCGCGATCGCCGCCGCCGCGGCCGGCGACAACGGCACCGCGCCGGCCCACAACTCGGCCGAGACGCCCGAGACCTCGCAGATATGGCCCAGGTCGGCGACCAACCCGTCGGAAACGTCCATGCCAGCGCTGGCCAGTTGGCGAACCGCCGCGCCCAGCGCCAGACGCGGGCGTGGCAGGCGGTATCGGTCGGCCAGGAAGGCGCGTTCCGCCTGTGCAAGACCGCGCAGGCCGCCCTTGGCCGCCAGCAGGCCCAGCGCGCCGTCGCCGATCGTGCCCGAGACGAAAACCAGGTCGCCGGGCCGGCCCCCGCCGCGACGCAGGTGCTGCCCACGCGGCACCTCTCCGACCGCGGTCAGCGACAGATGCATGGGACCATCGGTCGCCACCGTGTCGCCACCCAGCAGCGCCACGTCGAACTCCTGCTGGTCCTGCGCGAGGCCAGCGGCGAATCCGGCGATCCAGTCCTCGGCGATGTCGCGCGGCCAGGCGGTCGTCATCAGGTAGCCGAGCGGCCGGGCGCCCTTGGCGGCGAGATCGGAGAGGTTGACCCGCAGCAACTTGCGCGCCACCAGGTCGGGCGGGTCGTCGGCCAGGAAATGCACGCCCGCGACCATGGCATCAGCGGTCAGCACCAGGTCGCAATCAGCCGCCGGCCTCAGCCAGGCCACGTCGTCGCTGAGGCCGTAGGCGAATGGCTGAGAGCGGGCGAGCGGCGCAAAATACCGGGCGATGAGCTCGAATTCACCCGCCGTCGGCGAGGTTGCCATGGGCGTCGTCCGACAGGCGTTCGCCGCGCAGGCGCTGCGCCAGCGCGTCCAGCACGCCGTTGACCAATTGCGGCTCGCGCTCGCTGAAGAAGGCGTGCGCCACTTCCAGATATTCGTTGATCACCACCTTGGGCGGAATGTCGTGGCGCACCAGCAGCTCATAGACCGCGGCGCGCAGCAGGGCCCGTAGCACGCATTCCAGCCGCTCGATCGGCCAGTCCGCCACCAGTGCCTGCGACAGCAGCCGATCGAGCTCGCCGCGCCGCCGCCAGGCGCCGCGCACCAGATCGGCGAACAGGGCCGGGTCGGCCGCCTGCGCCGGCCCCTCGGTGAGGCGGTGGGTGCGGAACTCCAGGATCACCGTTTCGACTTCCTCGCCACCCAGGTCGAGCTGGTAGAGCGCCTGGACGGCCGCCAGCCGGGCGGCTCGCCTGCGGCCGGGCGGGGCGCGCGGTGGCTTGGCGGCCGGCTCGCCCATCTCGCTCACCCGGGGAAAAAGCCAAATCGCCGTTTCAGCTCCAGCATCGTCAAGGCCGCGGTGGCTGCCTTGCCGCCCTTGTCGCCAGCGTCGACCCGTGCGCGCTCCCACGCCTGATCGTAATTCTCGCATGTCAGGATGCCGTAGCCGACGGCGATGCAGAATTGCAGGCTCAACTCCATCAGGCCGCGCGCGCTCTCCTGGCAGACATAGTCGTAATGCGTCGTCTCGCCGCGAATGACGCAGCCCAGCGCCACATAGGCATCGTAACGCCGCGGCACCGCCATCAGTTCCAAGCCCTTCAAGGCGAAGCGGATGGCCGCCGGCACCTCGAAGGCCCCCGGCACCGTGATCCGTTCGGCGCTGGCGCCCGCCTTGGCGATCGCCGCCTCGGCCCCGGCCACTAGCTGATCCGATATCTCGGAATAGAAGCGCGATTCGACAATCAACAAGTGTGGCGGCAAGGCCATGTCAGGTCTTCCGTTCAATCGGGATGCGGCGCTGCTCAACAATCTTCAGATCATAGCCCTCGATGCCGACCACGTCGTAGGTATTGTTCGACAGCAAGATCATCTCGCGCACCCCCAGATCCAGCAGGATCTGGGCGCCGATGCCATAGTCGCGCAGTTGGGTCGGGGTCTGCACCGGTTCGCCCAGACGCTTGCGCAGCTTGTCCGACATCGCGGTCGGCACCGCTTCGCGGATCAGCACGACGACACCGCGCTCCTCGGCACCGATCATGCGCATCGCCTGGCGCAGCAGGCCCGCCTTGCCCTGCAGGTCGCCCAGCGCATCGGCCAGCACGTCCAGCGCGTGCATGCGCACCGGCACCGGGCCCGGCCTGGCGACATCGCCCTTGACCAGCGCGATATGCTCGGCGTAGCTCGCGGTGTTGACGTAGACGACGGCGCGGAACTGGCCGCCGAACTCGCTGTCGAGCGTCGTTTCCAGCGCGCGCTTCAGATAGCTCTCGGTGCTGCGCCGGTATTTGATCAGCTCGGCAATGGTGGCGATCTTCAGTGCGTGGAACTGGGCGAAGGTCACCAGGTCCGGCAACCGCGCCATGGTGCCGTCGTCGTTCATGATCTCGCAGATCACGCCGGCCGGATAGAGCCCGGCCAACCGGGCAATGTCGACCGCGGCCTCGGTATGGCCGGTCCGCACCAGCACGCCGCCCTCGCGCGCCACCAGGGGAAAGACATGACCCGGCGTGACGATGTCGCTGGGGCTGGTGGCCGGATCGATCGCCACCTGCACGGTGCGCGCCCGGTCGGCCGCCGAGATCCCGGTGGAGATGCCGTCGCGCGCCTCGATCGACACGGTAAAGGCGGTGTCGTGGCGCGACTCGTTCCGCCGGGTCATGAGCGGCAGCGCCAGTTGGTCGCAGCGCTGCCGGGTCAATGCCAGGCAGATCAGGCCGCGGCCATGCTTGGCCATGAAGTTGATCGCGTCGGGCGTCGCCATGGAAGCCGGAATGACCAGGTCGCCTTCGTTCTCGCGATCCTCGTCGTCCACCAGGATGAACATGCGGCCGGCCCTGGCATCGGCCAGGATTTCCTCGATGTCGGAGAGATAGTCGTGCCGTTTCACCCTGCCACCCCGCCGATCAGGCGCCCTACATAGCGTGCCAGCAGATCGACCTCCACGTTCACCCGGTCGCCCACTTGGGCTTGGCCGAAGGTCGTGTGCTGGCGGGTGTGGGGAATGATGTTGACGCCAAGCTCCCGCTCCCGCACGTCGTTGACGGTCAAGGACACGCCGTTCAGCGCGATCGAGCCCTTGGGTGCCACGTAGCGTTCCAGGCCGGCCGGCAGGCGGAAGCGAAACCGCACGGAATCGCCTTCGGGCTGCAACGCCGTGATCTCCGCCACGCCGTCGACATGGCCCGACACGATATGCCCGCCGAGTTCGTCGCCGACCTTGAGCGCGCGCTCCAGGTTCACCTGGCGTCCCGGCCGCCAGGCGCCCAGCGTGGTGCAGGCCAGGGTCTCGGCGGAAGCGGTGACGGCGAACCAATCCGCGCCCCGCTCGGTCACCGTCAGGCAGGCGCCGTCGCAAGCGATCGAGGCACCGAAGGCGATGCGCAGGCCATCGTAGGCGGTGGCGATCTCGAACCGGCTGTCGCCGCCCGGCGCGATGGCGCGTACCCGCCCGATGTCGGTGACGATGCCGGTGAACATGACAGTGTTTTAAGCGGTAACGTCGAAGGTTTCCAACAGGTCCGGACCGAGCGGCTGCCATTCCCGGGGGGCCAGCGCGATTGCCTCCGCCAGCCGCGCGACCTGCAGCTCCGCCACCGCCGGCCGTCCTTCCTGGCCCAGCAGCAGCGGCGCGCGGAACCAGGCGACGCGGTCGACCAGCCTGGCCCGCAACAGGCTCGCCGCCAACTCGGCCCCGCCCTCGACCAGCAACCGGGTAAGCCCACGCCCGCCCAGCAGCCGCAACGCCGCCGCCAGATCCAGGCGGCCGTCCGCCCCCCGCGGCACGGCCAGCAGTTCGACGCCCTTCGCGCGCAAGTTCGCGCCCCGCTCGATCGCCTCCGGCGCGCAGAGGCACCAGGTCGGCTGCCGATCGGCGCCGCGCGCCAGCCGGCTGTCCGGCGACAGCCGCAATCGGCTGTCCAGCACGATGCGGACCGGCTGCCGCCCCGACCAGCCGGGCAGACGGCAGGTCAGTTCCGGATCGTCGAGCCGGGCGGTCTGGGCGCCGACCAGCACCGCGTCATGCGTTGCGCGCAAGCGGTGCGCCCGGGCCCGCGCCACTTCGCCCGTGATCCAGCGGCTCTCGCCGCTGGCGGTAGCGATCCGGCCGTCCAGCGTCCCCGCCAGTTTCAAGGTGACAAGCGGCCGGCCGCGCTGAATACGGGACAGAAAACCGGCATTGAGCCGCCTCGCCGGCTCGGCCAGGAGGTCCTCCAGTACCGCGACCCCCGCTGCCCTGAGCCGCGCGATGCCACCGCCATCCACCCGGGGATCGGGGTCGCGCAGCGACACCACCGCACGGGCGACGCCGGCTTCGATCAACGCCTGCGCGCAGGGCGGTGTCGCCCCATGATGGTTGCAAGGCTCCAGGCTGACATAGGCGGTGGCGCCGCGCGCCGCCGCGCCGGCCGCACGCAACGCCTCGGTCTCGGCATGTGGCCTGCCGCCAGCCCGCGTATGGCCGCGCCCGACCACCCGGCCGTTGGCGACGATCACGCAGCCTACCGCCGGGTTGGGCCAGACCTGCCCCAACCCGCGCGCCGCCAGAGCCAGCGCTTGCCGCATCCACGCCAAGTCGGCCGGTTCAGCTCTGATTGCCGCCGTCACCACCGCCCAAGCGCCCGACGAAATCCTCGAAATCCTTGGCCTCGCGGAAATTGCGATAGACCGAGGCGAAGCGGACATAGGCCACCTGGTCGAGGCCCGCCAGCGCATCCATCACCATTTCGCCGATGGTGCCCGAGGCGATCTCGCTCTCGCCCGAGCTTTCCAGCCGCCGCTGGATGCTGGTGACGATGCGGTCGATGCGGTCGGGATCGACCGGGCGCTTGCGCGTGGCGATCTGGATAGAGCGCGTGAGCTTCTCGCGGTCGAAGGGGACGCGCTGGCCGTTCTTCTTGACGATCGTCAGCTCGCGCAGCGACACCCGTTCAAAGGTCGTGAAGCGCGAGCCGCAACTGGGGCAGAACCGCCGGCGGCGGATCGCGCCATTGTCCTCACTGGGGCGCGAGTCCTTCACTTGCGTATCGTCGTGGCCACAGAATGGACACCGCATGCGCTACCTCCTCCAGGCCGGCGGCTAGAACTGGCCGCCCTGGTAGATCGGAAAACGCTGGCAGAGCCGCGCCACCCGCTCGCGCACCGCCTGCTCGACCTGCGCATCGCCCTCCGGCTGCCGGGCCAGCGCCTCCAGCACGTCGGCGATCAACTGGCCGGTCTGACGAAACTCCGCCACCGCGAAACCGCGCGTGGTTCCGGCCGGCGTGCCCAGACGGATGCCGGAGGTCACCGTCGGCTTCTCGGGGTCGAAGGGTATGCCGTTCTTGTTGCAGGTGATGCCGGCCCGCTCCAGCGCCTTCTCGGCGGCGTTGCCCTTGAGCCCCTTGGGCCGCAGGTCAACCAGCAGAAGATGCGTGTCGGTGCCGCCGGAGACGATGGCAAAACCGCGCTCGGTCAGGCTGTCGGCCAGCGCCCGGGCGTTGGCGACCACCGCCCGCGCATAGTCGCGGAAGGCAGGCCGCAGGGCCTCGGCGAAACAGACGGCCTTGGCGGCGATGACGTGCATCAGCGGACCGCCCTGCAGACCGGGAAACAAGGCGGCGTCGATCCGTTTGCCCAGCGCCTCGTCGTCGCAAAGCACCATGCCGCCGCGCGGGCCGCGCAGCGTCTTGTGCGTGGTGGTGGTGACGACATGGGCATGCGGCAGCGGGCTGGGATGCGCGCCGCCCGCCACCAGGCCGGCGAAATGCGCCATGTCCACCATCAGCATGGCACCCACGCCATCGGCGATGGCACGGAAGCGGGCGAAGTCGATGATCCGCGGATAGCCGGAGCCGCCGGCGATGATCAGCTTGGGCCGATGCGCCTCGGCCAGCGCCGCCACTTCGGCGCAATCGATCAGGCCGTCCTCGCGCCGAACGCCATACTGCACGGCGGTGAACCACTTGCCCGACTGGTTGACCGCCGCGCCATGGGTCAGATGGCCGCCCGCCGCCAGCGACATGCCCAGGATGGTGTCGCCCGGACGCAGCAAGGCCATGAACACGGCCTGGTTGGCTTGCGCGCCGGAATGCGGCTGCACGTTGGCATGCGCGCAGCGGAACAGCCGTTTCGCCCGTTCGATCGCCAGCCGTTCGGCCACATCCACCGCCGCGCAGCCACCGTAATAGCGCTTGCCCGGATAACCCTCGGCATACTTGTTGGTCAGCACCGAGCCCTGGGCTTGCAATACCGCGCGACTGACGATGTTCTCGCTGGCGATCAGTTCGATCTCCTCGCGCTGCCGGGCCAGCTCTCGCTCGGCCGCGGCGAACACTTCCGGATCGGCGGCGGCCAGGCCGCGCGCGAAAAAGCCGTCGGCGGCTACGTTTGGGACGAGCGGATCGACAAGCGACATCACAACCTCAATTGAACGCGATCGAACGGCCCGGCCGCCGCGCCACCGCCGCCCGCGACCACACCGCGTCGCAGCACGCCCGGCAACCGCGTGCGGCTAAGCTTCCGGCTCTGAATACCAGATATGGCGGTTGCCTGCCAGCTTTGCCCCATTGCATGGGTCCGACGGGGGCAGCCGTTCGCCGAGCGCGACAGACGAGAACGGGGCCCGGTGGCCCGGACCCCGCCCGACAACAACTCCGTTGGATCCGGGCTTAGGAGCCCGGCTTCTCGGCGTACTTGCCGTCGCTGAACACATAGAACACGTATTTCGAGTTGGAAACGTCACCCTTCTTGTCATAGGACAGCTTGCCGATCACCGTGTCATAGGTCTGTCCCTTGATCTGCTTGGCAACATCGCTGCTCTTGGTCGACTTGGCCTTGGCGGCGGCCTGGGCATAGACCTGGAACGCGGCATAGGTGTAGAGCGTGTAACCTTCCGGGTCGTAGCCCTGCGCCTTGAACTTGGCCACGATATCCTTGGCTTCCGGGGCCTTCCGCGGGTCGGGCGCGAAGGTCATCAACGTCCCCTCGCCGAACTTGCCGGTGATCTTCCAGTACTCGTCGGTGACCAGTGCGTCGCCCGAGATGAGCTGGGCCTTGAAGCCCTGCTCGCGTGCCTGACGCACCAGCAGGCCGGCCTCGGTGTGGTAGCCGCCGAGATACATCGCATCGATGCCCGCCGCCTTCATCTTGCTGATCAGCGCTTTGAAGTCCTTGTCGCCCTGGGTGATGGCCTCGTACATCGCCTCCTTCAGGCCGGCCGCGTTCATCGCCTTCTTGGTCTCGTCGGCCAGGCCTTTGCCGTAGGTCGACTTGTCATGAATGATGGCGACCTTCTTGCCCTTGTAGGCCTTGGCAAGATAGGCGCCGGCCACGCGGCCCTGCGCGTCGTCGCGCCCGCAGGTGCGGAAGACGTGGCCCCAGCCCTTCTCCGCCGCGCCCTCGGTCAGCGCCGGGTTGGTCGAGGCCGGCGTGATCTGAAGCGTGCCCGACTCGGCGTAAACGGCCGACGCAGGGATCGAGGACGACGAGCAAAAATGGCCCGCGACGAAGACGAGCTTATTGCTGGCGAACTGGTTAGCCACCGCCACCGCCTGCTTGGGATCGCAGGCATCGTCGCCGATTTCCAGTATCAGCTTCTTGCCCAGCACGCCGCCCTTGGCATTAAGGTCGGCGACCGCCATTTCCGCGCCACGCTTCAACTGCTCGCCGAAGGCGGCGTATTGCCCGGTCATCGGCCCGGCGGCGGCAACCGCCAACTTTTGGGCCAAGCTTGCGGAAGTGAACAGCAAACCCGCTGTCGCCACCGTAACGCCCAGGGTCGTCTTACGCATCGATTGCTCCTCCCGGTTGTGAACCACGTGTTGCAGCGGCTCCTGATCTGGCTCCGGCAGCCAATGCCGGGCACCGGCCGACCACTATAACGGAAACCGCGCGCGGCCTCAGCAAGCCCGCACCCTCATGTGACATCGCCCTCCCGCCGCGCCCGCCAGGCGAACAGCCCGGCGCGCTCGTAGAGCCAGGGATATTGCCGGCACATGAGATGCACCCGCGCCAGCCAAAAAGCTAGCGCGGCCAGCCCCAGCAATACGACCCAGGCACTGACGAGGCCGCTCAGCGACAACAACTCGCCCTCGAACAGCGCGAAGCCCAGGAACCGATTGGTGATCGCGAGCAGCAGCGAATAGGGCAGCGCATGCCAGAACGACCGCCAGGTTTCCGACAGCGCCTGGCCGGTCATCCAGGCGGCGGCGCCGAACAGCACCACCGTCAGCCCCAGGAACACGCCCAAGTCATTGCCCAGCCATTCGCTCATGCCGGCACCGCGCCATGACCGCCTTCGAGATAGGCGCTGCGCACCTCGCGGTTCGCCAGCAGTTCCGCGCCGGTGCCGGCCAGGGCGATGCGGCCATTCACCAGCACGTAACCCCGGTGCGCCAGGCGAAGGGCGTGGAAGGCGTTCTGCTCGACCAACAGCACCGTCACCCCTTCGCGCTGATTGATCTCGGCGATGGTCCGGAAGATCTGCTTGACCAGCAGCGGCGCCAGGCCGAGCGAGGGTTCGTCCAGCAACAGCAGCCGGGGCCGGCTCATCAGCGCCCGGCCGATCGACAGCATCTGCTGCTCGCCGCCCGACAGCGTGCCGCCGCGTTGCTGCTGTCGGCGCTCCAGGATGGGAAACAGCTTGAAGACTCGCGCCAGGTCGTCGGCGTAGTGCGCGGGATCGGCGACGGTCGCACCCATCTGCAGGTTTTCCAGCACGCTCATGCGCGGGAAGATGCGCCGCCCCTCCGGCGCATGCGCCAGGCCGTGCCGCACGATGGCATGCGTCGACAGCCGCGTGATGTCCTGGCCCTCGAACACGATGCGTCCCGCCCGCGGCTGCGGATTGCCACAGATCGACATCAGAAGCGTCGACTTGCCGGCGCCGTTGGCGCCGATCAGGGTAACGATCTCGCCCTGCCTGACCTCGATCGACACGCCCTTCAGGGCCTCGATCTGGCCATAGAAGGTGCGGATGCCGGCGACGCTCAGCATGCCTCAATGGCCCGCCTGCAGGTCCCGCGCCACTTCCTCCGGCAGCGCCGCGTCCTCGTCCTCGCCCAGATAGGCGCGGATTACCGCCGCGTCATTGCGCACCTGGGCCGGCGAGCCGTCAGCGATCTTGCGGCCATAGTCCAGCACCACCACCCGGTCCGAGATCTGCATCACCACGCTCATGTCGTGCTCGATCAACAGGATGGCGATGCGATGCTCGTCGCGGATCAGGCGCAGCAGATCGTTCAATTCGGCCGACTCGCGCGGGTTGAGCCCGGCCGCCGGCTCGTCGAGACAAAGCAAGCAGGGCTCGGTGCACATCGCCCGCGCGATCTCCAGGCGGCGTTGCGCGCCATAGGGCAAGGCGCCCGCCTCGTCGTCGGCCTGTGCCAGCAGATCGACCTTTGCCAGCCAATAGCGCGCTCGCTCCACCGCCGCGCGTTCGGCCCGCCGGTAACCGGGCCAGGCGAACAGTCCCAGCAGGCTCATGCCGCTTGCCCGCATCAGCGGGTTGTGCTGCGCCACCATCAGGTTTTCCAGCGTCGTCATGTGCGGAAACAGGCGGATGTTCTGGAAGGTGCGGGCGACCTTGGCCTCGCGCGCGATGCGAAAGCCCTCCATGCGTTCCAGGAAAAACTCGCCCTCCGGCCGCCTGAGCGCCAGCCGGCCGACGGTCGGCTTGTAGAACCCGGTCAGGCAGTTGAACAAGGTGGTCTTGCCCGCGCCATTGGGGCCGATCACGGCGGTGATCTCGCGGTCGGCCGCGGCGAACGAGACGTCGTCGACTGCCACCAGGCCGCCGAACCGCATGGTCAGGTGCTCGACCTGGAGCAGCGCGCCCATCAGCCGTCCGCCGGCCGGCCCAGGCGGATCGACGGCTCACGCCCGGAGATCAACCCCTGCGGCCGCCACAACATGATCAGCACCATGGCAAGGCCGAACAGCAGCATGCGGAACTGCGCGAATTCGCGCGCCAGTTCCGGCAGCACGATGAAAAAGGCGGCCGCCACCACGACACCCAGTTGGCTGCCCATGCCGCCCAGCACCACGATCGCCAGGATCACCGCCGATTCCATGAAGGTGAAGCTTTCCGGGCTGATGAAGCCCTGCCGGGTGGCGAAGAAGGCGCCGGCGAAGCCGCCGAACATGGCGCCGATGGCGAAGGCGGAGAGCTTGGTGTTGGTCGGGTTGATGCCGAGCGAACGGCAGGCGATCTCGTCCTCGCGCAAGGCTTCCCAGGCCCGGCCGATCGGCAGCCGCCTTAGCCGGAGGGTCGCCCAGTTGGTGACGAGCGCCAATGCCAGGATCAGGTAGAACAGGAAGACGATGCGGTGTTCGGGTGCGTATTCCAGGCCGAAGAACTGATGGAAGCTGGTGCCGCCCTCGGGCGGCTCCTCGCGGAACGGCAGGCCGAAAAACGATGGGCGCGGGATCGAATCGATGCCGTTCGGCCCGCGGGTGAAGTCCTGCCAGTTCAACAGCACGATGCGGATCATCTCGCCGAAGCCAAGCGTGACGATGGCCAGGTAGTCGCCGCGCAGGCGCAGCACCGGGAAGCCCAGCAACACGCCGAACGTCGCGGCCAGGATGCCGGCCAGGGGCAGGCATTCCCAGAAACCGAACTGTAGATAGAGCGCCAGCAGGGCGTAGGAATAGGCGCCGACCGCGTAGAAGGCGACGTAGCCGAGGTCCAGCAGGCCGGCCAGACCGACCACCACGTTCAGCCCCCAGCCCAGCATCACGTAAATCAGCACGGTGATGGCGGTATCCAGGACATAGCGGTTGCTGAACGGTAGGAACGGCAGCACCAGCACCGCCGCCAGGATCACCAAACCCACCAGGCGGGCATTGCGCTTGCCGCTCGCGCTGCGCCGGGCATCGCGATGGCCGCTCGCGGCGGCCGGGCGGCGGGTGATGGCCAGCAGGAAGCGGCCGGCGAACACCGCCAGCATGGCATAGACCACCCAGGACAGCCGGCTTTCGACGCTGACCCCTCCGGTCACGTCGACCAGATGGAAGCCGATCAGCGGCAGTGCCAGCGCTCCCGCCACGCCGGCCGCCAGTGCCGCCTCCTTCAACGCCCCCGCCAGCGCGTTCGGCGGCTTAGGCGCGGCCTCGGCGATGCTTGCCACCCGGCTAGACCTTCTCGACTTCCGGTTGGCCCAGCAGTCCGGTCGGCCGGAAAATCAACACGATGACCAGGATGGCGAACACCGCCAGGTCCTTGTACTCGACGGTGAAATAACCCGCCCAGAAAGCCTCGATCAGGCCGATCAAGAGGCCACCCAGCATGGCGCCCGCCAGCGAGCCGATGCCGCCCAGCACCGCCGCGGTGAACGCCTTCAGCCCGGCCAGGAAGCCGATGAAGAAGTCGATCACGCCGTAATAGAGCGTGACAAACACTCCCGCCACCGCCGCAAGACCGGCGCCCATGACAAAAGTCAGCGAGATCGTGCGATCGACGTCGACGCCCAACAGCGAGGCCATCCGCCGGTCCTGTTCGCAGGCGCGCTGCGCCCGACCGAGCGGCGTGCGGGCGATCACCACGGAGAACGCGGCCATCAGGCTGACCGTCAGCAGCAGGATGATGATCTGCAAATAACTCAGGCGCACGCTGAAGCCTTCCACCTGCATCAGCGTAAGACCGCCCTCGATCATCGGCGGCAGGGTCTTGATCTTGGCGCCCTGCAGCACCTGCACGTAGTTCTGCAGCAGGATCGACATGCCGATCGCGGAAATCAGCGGTGCCAGGCGCGGCGCCGAACGCAACGGCCGATAGGCCACCCGCTCGATCGACCAGCCGTAGATGGCGGTGAAGCCGATCGCCAGCATCAGCACGATGGCGAGCGACAGCGGCACCCAGGTCAAGCCCAGCAGGCCCAGCGCGGTGAAGGCAATGACCGCGATGAAGGCGCCGATCATGTAAACTTCGCCATGCGCGAAGTTGATCATGCCGATGATGCCATAGACCATGGTGTAGCCGATGGCGATCAACGCATAGATGCCGCCCAGCGTCAGACCATTGATCAACTGCTGGAGAAAATACTCCATACGCCCCCTTGCAACGGCGCGCTGCGCCGGTCGGCCGCCCCTGCCCCGGCCTGCGCCGGTTGGTGTCGTTGCGCTGACGGTAGCTGAGGCCGCTTCCCGCCGGCAAGCGGCAAGTCGGCGCGTCCGCGCGCTGTCCGATCGGATGGCAGCGCGATCAGCGATGCTTCGGATCGGGGCCGACCGCGCCGCGCTGCGCCAGGACCACGCCGCCCAGCACCGCCAGCGCGCCCAGTACCTGCAACAAGGCCAGGCGTTCGCCCAACAGCAGGATGGCGATGGCGACGCCGAACAGCGGCTGCACGTAGATGTACAGCATGACCCGCGTTAGCCCCAGGCGTTGCAGCCCGCCCGCCCAGGTCAAGTGTCCGACCGCCCCGGTGATGATCGCAAGGTAGAAGAAGTTCAGGGCCAGCGCCGGCGGCGTCGCCGTCCAGTCCTGCCGCGCCAGCCCGGGCAAGGCCAGCAGCAGCAGCGCCAGGCTACCGAACAGGCCGGAATAGGCAGTGGTCCGCACCGGTCCCAGCCGCGCCAGGGTCGGCCGCGCACAGGCCGAGAACAGGGCCCAGATCGCCGCCACCGCCACGAACAGCAGATCGCCGATCCAGCTCTCGGAGCCGGGCCCGGCGGGCGTTGCGCCCTTGCCGACCAGCAAGCCGACGCCCACGAAGGCCAGGGCGATGCCCAACCAGCCGATGGCGCGCGGCCGCTCGCCGCCCAGGCTCGCCAGCAGCGCCGCGAAAATCGGCGAGGTGGCGATCAGGACCGCGCCGTTGGCGGCGCTGGTCCACTGCAATGCGACCGCCCACAGGCCCTGGAACAGGGTGAACCCAAGCAGGCCCAGAGCGGCCAGCGACAACAGGTCGCTGCCGCGCACGCGCGCCGGCCGGCCGCTGACCGCGAGGAACAGCAGCAGCGCCAGCGACGCCACCAGATAGCGCGCGGCGCTGAACGTGAGCGGATCGACGGCCGCGACCACCGGCTTCGCCACCGGATAGGTGGAACCCCAGACGAAAGCGGTGAACAGGCCCATGGCGTGGCCGGCACCCAGTTCCCGCCGCTGTCCGCCCGTGCTGCCGCCTCCGCCCATGCCGGCATTATGGCGGCTGTCTTGGCGAATGGCTGGGCTAGGCCAGAATACCGCCCTTGCTCGGCTTTGCCTTGACTTGCGCCGGCTTGCGGCGGCGGCCCAGCACATAGTCCAACCGGCGCCTGGCGGCATCGCCGAGCGCCGCCTCGGGCGCGCCCGCCGGGCCGGTAATGGCCGCCTCGACGCCGGTCTCGGGGTCGATGGCGGTCACCTTGACGAAGCCGCCGACCTGCTCGAATTCCAGCAGCACTTCCCGGGCCGGCTGATCGCCTCGCTTGCCGGCACCGGGCATGGCGGACCGGCTAGGCGGCGCGGCGCAGTTGCAGGCGGCCCCACACCGTGGCCAGCGCCGCCACCAGATCGTCCATCAGGGCGTCGGTGTGGCAGGGATTCGGCGTGAAGCGCAGCCGCTCGGTGCCGCGCGGCACGGTCGGGTAGTTGATCGGCTGCACGTAGATGCCGTGCTCGTCCAGCAAGGTGTCGGAGACCTGCTTGCACTGCACCGGATCGCCCACCAGCACCGGCACGATGTGGCTGGCGGACGGCATCACCGGCAGACCAGCCTTGGCGAGCAATTGCTTCAGCCGGGCCGCCCGCTCCTGGTGGCGCTGGCGTTCGGCGCCGCTGGCCTTGAGGTGGCGGACGCTGGCCAACGCCCCCGCCGCCAGCGCCGGCGCCAGCGAGGTGGTGAAGATGAAGCCGGAGGCGAAGCTGCGGATGGCGTCCACCAGGTTGGCAGAACCGGCGATATAGCCGCCCATCACGCCGAACGCCTTGGCCAACGTGCCCTCGACGATGTCGATGCCGGTCAATTGACCGTCGCGTTCGGCCACGCCGCCGCCGCGCGGGCCGTACAGCCCGACGCCATGCACCTCGTCGAGGTAGGTGAGCGCGCCATGCGCCTTGGCCACCGCCACGATCTCGGCGATGGGGGCGATGTCGCCATCCATCGAATAGACGCTCTCGAACGCCACCACCTTGGCCGCGCCCGGCGGCGCGGCGCGCAGCAATTGGTCGAGATGGCGCCAGTCGTTGTGCCGCCAGATCTGCCGCGGGCCGCCGCCATGGCGGATGCCATCGATCATCGAGGCATGGTTCAGAGCGTCGGAAAAGATGATGCAGTCGGGCAGCAGCTTGGCCAGGGTGGACAGCGTGGCATGGTTGGAAACGTAGCCGGAGGAGAACAGCAGCGCCGCCGGCTTGCCGTGCAGGTCGGCCAGTTCGCGCTCCAGCAGCACATGGTAATGGGTCGTGCCGGAAATGTTGCGGGTGCCGCCGGAGCCGGCGCCGACTTCGTCAATTGCCCGGTGCATCGCCTGTCGGACTGCCGGATGCTGGCCCATGCCCAGATAGTCGTTCGAGCACCACACCACGACCCGCCGCTCGCCGTCCGGCACATGCCGTCGGGCATGCGGGAACTGCCCTGCCTCGCGCTCCAGGTCGCAGAACACGCGGTAGCGGCCTTCCGCCTTGAGACCGGCAAGGCGGCTGGCGAAAATCGCGTCGAAGTCCATCGGGCGCTGTCCCCTGGGCAGTCCGTCGGGCAGATCTAATCCGAACCCGGTTAACGGAACTTAACCGATATCATTCCGCCATCTACGCGCAATTTGCGCCGGAACATCCCGGCGGGCTTGGTGGCGAAATGCCGCAGGGCGAACGGCGCCCGGACGCCGATTGTGGCGGGCCCGGGAACGGGGCTAAAACGATGTCCTACCGCCGCTGAGGAAGGACACCGCATGGCGAGCATCGTGCAGCCCCAGGACTGGCCGCGGCCGCGCGGCTACTCGCATGGCATGGTGGCCAGCGGGCAGCAGATCTATATCGCCGGCCAGGTCGGCAACGAGCCGCGGTCTGGCGCGGTTTCGGCGGATTTCGGCCAGCAGGTGGCGCAGGCCTTTCGCAATATCGTAGCGGTGCTGCGCGCGGCCAGTGCCTGGCCGGAGCACTTGGTGCAGATGACCTGGTTCGTCACCGACAAGGCCGCCTATCAGGCCGCGGGTCCGGCGATCGCGGCGGCCTGGCGCGAGACTTTCGGCAAGCATTATCCGCCGATCACGCTGATCTTCGTCTCCGGCCTGGTCGACGACCGGGCCAAGGTGGAGATCGAGGCGATCGCCGTGGTGCCGGCGCCCGAGCCGGAGCGGATGCCATGAGCCCGGCCGACAGCCGGCCCGCCGGGAAGGCCGAACGCGCCAGCTTCCAGTGGGACGACCCGCTGTCGCTGGGGGGCCTACTCGACGAGGACGAACGGCTGATCCGCGACAGCGCGCGGGCCTTCTGCCAGGACCGCCTGCTGCCCGGCATCCGCGAGGCGTTCCGGCATGAGCGCTTCGACCGGGAACTCATGCGCGAGATGGGCAAGCTCGGCTTCCTGGGCGCCACCATCAAGGGCTATGGCTGCGCCGGCGTGAACTATGTCAGCTATGGCCTGATCGCGCGCGAGGTGGAGCGGATCGACAGCGGCTACCGCTCGGCCATGAGCGTGCAGTCGAGCCTGGCGATGCACCCGATCCATGCCTATGGCAGCGAGGCGCAGCGGCTGAAATACCTGCCCAAGCTGGCCAGCGGCGAGTGGGTCGGCTGTTTCGGCCTGACCGAGCCCGATCACGGCTCCGACCCCGGCGGCATGCAGACCCGCGCCCGCAAGGTGGATGGCGGCTATCGGCTGAACGGCGCCAAGATGTGGATCACCAATTCCCCCATCGCGGACGTGGCGGTGGTGTGGGCCAAGGACGACGAGGAGGCGATCCGCGGTTTCATCCTGGAACGCGGCATGGCGGGTTTCAGCACGCCCAAGATCGAAGGCAAGCTGAGCCTCAGGGCATCGGTCACGGGCGAGATCGTCCTGCAGGACGTCTTGGTGCCGGACGACAACCGCCTGCCGAACGCCCGCGGGCTGGCGGGTCCGTTCGGCTGCCTCAACCGCGCGCGCTACGGCATCGCCTGGGGCGCGCTCGGCGCCGCCGAGTTCTGCTGGCACGCCGCGCGCGGCTACACGCTCGAACGCAAGCAGTTCGGCCGGCCGCTGGCGGCCAACCAGCTCGTGCAGAAGAAGCTCGCCGACATGCAGACCGAGATCGCCATCGGCCTGCAGGCCTGCCTGCGGGTCGGACGGCTGCTGGACCAGGGCCAGGCGGCGCCGGAAGCGATCTCGCTGATCAAGCGCAATTCCTGCGGCAAGGCGTTGGACATCGCCCGACAGGCGCGCGACATGCACGGCGGCAACGGCATCTCGGACGAGTATCACGTGATGCGTCACCTGATGAACCTGGAGACCGTGAACACCTACGAAGGCACGCACGACATCCATGCCTTGATCCTGGGCCGCGCGCAGACCGGCCTGCAAGCCTTCACCGGCTAGGGCCGGCGCCTCTTGTCGGCTGGCGCGACGGTCGGCGGCCGGGCGGTGGTGCTGCTGCTGGCGACCTCGGTCGCCTGGGGGCTGTTCTGGCCGCCCACCAAGTTCATCTTCAGCGAGGTGCCGATCTTCAGCTTCCGCGCGCTGTGTGGCGTCGCTGGCGGCGCGGGCATGCTGGCGATCGGCTGGGCGGCCGGCCAGAGCCTTCGCGTTGGGCGCGGGGAATGGCTGCCGGTCGCCCTGTTGGGGCTGCTCAACACCGCCGGCTGGCTCTACTTCTCGGCGCTGGCCATCGTCGCGTTGGGCTCCGGCCGTGCGGTGCTGATCGCCTACACCATGCCGCTGTGGACCTTCCTTCTGAGCCTCGCCTTCCTGGGCGAGCGGCCCAGCGGGCGCCGCTGGCTGGGCCTCGTCCTGGGGCTCGCGGGCGTGCTGGTGCTGGTGGCGGAGGACACCCAGCGCCTGCTCGCGAACCCGCTCGGCGCCGCGGCCTCGCTGCTGGCGGCGTGGTCCTGGGCGGCGGGCGCGGTGTGGCTGAAGGCGCGTCGCTGGCAGGCCGCCGAGATGGCGCTGGTCGGCTGGCAACAGCTCTTGGGCGGCCTGCCGCTCGCCGCCATCGCGCTGGCCAGCGAATTGCCGTTGTTGCGTGCCACCTCGTTCGCGGTCGGTGCCGCCATCCTGTTCAACCTGGCGGCGGGCGTGGTGTTCGGCAGCTGGGCCTGGTTTCGGGTGGTGCGCATGCTGCCGGTGACGGTGGCCTCGCTGGGCGTGCTGCTGGTGCCGGTGATCGGCCTGCTGTCCTCCGCGGTCATCGTCGCCGAGCCGCTCGGCCCCTATGCCCTGTCGGCCTTGGCGCTGATCGTCCTGGGCGTCGGCGCCGTGCTGCCGCTGCGCTGGCCGCCGGCATGGCGCAAGCTGGCTCGGCCCTAGCACGGCTTGCTATCCTGCGGCCGGCACGGGCTGGGAGGGCAGGCGGATGAGCGGCGTTGTCGGCGTCTGGCGGCTGGTGAAGGCGAGCGCGACCGGCCCCAATGGCGAGGCCTTGCCGCCACCCTATGGCGGGCAGCCGACCGGCAGCCTGACCCTGACCGCCGAGGGGCGCATGCTGGCCGTCACCTGCGACGGCCGGCGGGACCTGCCGGCCGGCAGCGAGCGCGAATACAATTCCTACTGCGGCAACTACAGCTTCGACGGCAAGACCTTGATCACCAAGGTCGATGCCGCCGCCAACCAGGCCTGGATCGGCGGCGAGCAGGTGCGCGCCGTCACGCTTGAGGGCAAGCGCATGGTGCTGCGCCCGCCCTTGCGCCCCTATGGCAGCGTGACGCAACAGCGCGTCCTGACCTGGGAGCGGGTGGGTTGAGAGAGACGATTCGAAGGTTGCTTGGCCAACCTGATCTGGATGACTTGGCTATATGATCGTAGCCAAGATTTCGCAACTGAAGAACCAGCTCAGCGCCTACCTGCGGAAGGTGGCGGCGGGCGAAAGCGTGCTGATCCTCGACCGCGACCGGCCGGTGGCCCGCCTGGAACCGGTCGCCGGCGCGGCCGCTGACAAGCCTCTCGCAGGGCTGATCGCCTCGGGCGCCGTCCGCCGGCTGCCAGCGGGCTTCTGGTCGCAACCCTTGCCGAAGGCCGAAGCCAGCGTGGTGGAGGCACTACTGACCGAGCGCCGCGAAGGTCGATGAGGTTTTGGGACAGTTCGGCGCTCGTCCCGCCGCCCGTTGCGGAGCCCAGCAGCAAATCATTGATTGCGTTGGCAGAGGCAGAACCAGTCCTGGTCACATGGTGGGCCAGCATGGTGGAGTGCGCATCGGCGATTGCCCGCCGCGAGCGCGAGGGGCGGATGACCGTCGCCGGCGCGAATGTGTCCTTGCTCCGGCTGCAACAGTTGTCGGACAACTGGAATGAGGTCATGCCGAGCAACCGCCTGCGCCGGACGGCGTTGCGTCTGCTTGGCAGTCACCCGCTGCGGGCGGCCGACGCCCTGCAACTGGCGGCGAGCCTAACGGCGGGCGCCGACCAGGACCGCTACCCGGAATTCGTGACGCTCGACGACCGCCTTGCTCTGGCCGCGCGCCGCGAAGGCCTCACGGTCGTGCCTTGACGGTGGACAAGGCCCCTTACGTCGAATAGTCCGCGAAGGCCACCGTGCCGGCCCGCGCGCGGTGGTCGGTCCTGACATTGACCAGCGCCACCGCGCCGGCATCCACCCGCTTCTGCGCCCGTTCCAGCGCCGGGCGGATGTCTTCCGGCTTGTCCACATACTCGGCATGACAGCCAAGCGCCTCCGCCATCTTGTCGTAGCGGGTGTAGCCCAGGTTGCGGCCCGGCTTGACGCCTTGCGGGTCGCCGGTCCAGCCGCCGTTCAGGCTGATCACCACCAGCACCGGGATGTTGTGGCGAACGGCGGTGTCGAGTTCCATGGCGTTCAGGCCGAACGAGCCGTCGCCATGCACCACGATCACCTGCTTGTCGGGCTTGGCGACCTTGGCGCCCAGACCGAACGGCAGACCGACGCCCATCATGCCGAACGGCCCGGAATTCAAGCGGTGTCCAGGCGCGAAGGTGGGCATCGACTGCCGGCCGAAATTGAGGATCTCCTGCCCGTCCACCACCAGGATGGCATCGCGGCGCATGAAGTTCTTTACCTCCTCGCAAAGCCGCAAGGGATGGATCGGCGTTTCATCCAGCAACTTGTTGGCGCCCGGGGCGGCCCGCTTGCCGGCCTCGCCGTCGGCCAGCTTCTTGCGCCAGCCGGCGTAGGACTCGGGCTTCACCCGGCCGTCCAGGCCGTCCAGAAGCTGCCGCAGCACCATCTTGCAATCGCCGACGATGCCGATGTCCACCTTGCGCGGCGCGCTGGCGATCTCGTCGGCATCGATGTCGATGCGGGCGATGCTGGCTTGCGCGCCGAAGCGCGGCGGCGTGGCGTGGCCGATGACGTAGTTCATGCGGGTGCCCAGCACCAGGATCAGGTCGGCATCGCGAAAGGCGCTGGAGCGCATGGTCAGGAACGACAGCTCGTGGTCGTCCGGCAGCACGCCGCGCCCCTGCGGCGTGGTGTAGAACGGGATGCCCGCCTTCTCCACCAGTTCGCGCATCTCGTCCCAGGCCTGCGACCAGATGACGCCGCTGCCGGAAACGATGATCGGCTGCTTGGCCTTGGCCAGCGCGTCCAACAGCCGGTCGACCTGGCGGGGCTCGCCCATCGGCCGCGCGTTCAACAGGGGCCGGCCGGACAGGCTCCAATCCACCTGCTCCTCGGGTATCTTGGCGTAGAGAACGTCGCCCGGGAAATCGAGATAGACCGGCCCCGGCTTGCCGCCCATCGCTCGCTGGAACGCAACATTCACCTGTTCGGGGATGCGCTTCAGGTTGTGCACGCGGTCGGCCCACTTGGTCATGGGCTTCATGATCGCGACCTGGTCGATCTCCTGGAACACCTGGCGGCCGAACTGGCCGATCGGGCTGGAGCCGCCGATCGCGACCACGGGCGTGCAGTCGATCAGCGCGTTGGCCACGCCGGTGGTCAGGTTGATCACGCCCGGCCCGCTCGCCGCCATGCATACCGACGGCTTCTGCAGCAGCCGGCTATAGGCCTGCGCCATAAGCGCGGCCGACTGCTCGTGCCGCACGTCGAGCGGCCGGATGCCCTCCTTGATGCACGAGGTCTCGGCCAGCAGCATCGGCCCGCCCATCAGGAAGAACAGCACCTCGGTGCCTTCCCTTTTCAATGAGCGCGCCAGGACTTCCGAGCCGGTCAGTTCCGCCATAGCTTTCCCCCAAGAGATCGTTCAGATCACGCCGTCCTGTTTCAACCGTTCGACGGCCCGTGCATCGAGACCCAGCCACTCGCCCAGCACAGCCGCGCTGTGCTCGCCCAGCAGCGGCGAGGTGGCGAGCGCTGGCGGCGCGCCGTCGTGGCGCACTGGCCAGGCCGGCATCTTGAAGGCCCCGCGCGTCGGGTGCCGCATCACCTGCATGATGCCGCGCCGTTCGAAATCCGGCTCGTTCTGCAATTCCATGGTATCGAGCACGGCCCCGGCCGGAATGCCGGCGGCGCCCAGCACGCGCATCGCCTCGTGCTTGTCCCGGGCGCGTGTCCAGGCCGCGACCATCGCGTCGACCTCGGCTTCGCGCTCGGCCCGCGCGGCACCGGTCGCATACCGCGGATCGCCGATCAGTTCCGGCCGGCCGATCACCTGCAACAGGCGCTGCCAGTGCACCGGGTTGGCGCGGCTGGTGTAGACATAAACGTAGTCGTTGGGGCCGCCCGGCTTGCAGGGATAGACACCGCAGGGCGGGTTGCCGGGCGACAGGATCTTGTCGGCGGCGCGGGGGGCCGGCTTGCCGCTGACCGCCTGCGCCGCGAACGCGAAGCGGATGTAGTGCAGCATCGCGTCCTGCATGGCGAGTTCCAGGCGCTGGCCCTGGCCGCTGGTCTTGCGCTGGTAGAGCGCGCCCAGCAGGCTGATCGCCAGCAGCATGCCGGTGCCGGTGTCGCCTAGCGTCGGGCCGGGCTTGGCGGGCGGCCGGTCCGGCTCGCCGGTGATGCTCATCGTGCCGCCGCAGGCCTGCGCGATCATGTCGAAGGCCAAGTTGTCCTGGTAGGGGCTGCCGCCGCCGAAGCCCTTGACCTGGGCGTAGACGATGGCCGGATTGATCGCCCGGATCGCCTCATAGCCAAGGCCCAGCCGTTCGACCGCACCGGGCGCGAAGTTCTCGATGAAAACATCCGCCCGGCGCGCCAGGTCCTTGACCAGGGCGATGCCGGCCGGCGCCTTCAGATCGACCGTCAGCGACTTCTTGTTGGCGTTGAACAACAGGAAGTACCAGGAATCCTGGCCGGGCCCGCCGCCGATCGAGGCGCGGCCCGGATCACCGCCCTTTGGGTTTTCCACCTTCACCACTTCGGCGCCGAGCCAAGCCAGCGCTTCCGTGCAAGACGGTCCCGCCTCGAACTGCGTCAGATCAAGTACGCGAACGCCGGCGAGACAGCCGGCGGCACCGTTGGCCGACATCGAACGCTTCCCCTTGCGCTAGCGCGCCCAAGGAAAGCGTGGCACGCGGCGGCCCTCGCCGCCAGGGGTGCGACCGGAATGCTGCTCAGCCGCCGAAGCGGACCTGCGCGCTCCAGAAGCCCTCGAGCGCGCGCAAGGCGCCGTTGACTTTCTGCAACTCGTCCGCGGCCATGCCAGAGACCGTGAACAGGGCCTGCACGTGCCAGTCGAACAGGCCGCTGATCTGCCGGCGCAGATCCAGGCCTTTCTCCGACAGCCGGATGCGCACCGCCCAGCGGTCGTGCGTCGAGCGTTCCTGATGCAGGTAGCCGAACTCGACCAGTTTCTTGACGTTGTAGGAAACGTTCGAGCCCAGATAGTAGCCGCGATTGCTCAACTCGCCGACCGTCAGTTCGTCTTCGCCGATGTTGTAGAGGATCAGTGTCTGCACGTTGTTGACGTCGCTGCGGCCCAACCGGTCGAGCTCGGCCTTCAACACGTCCAACAGCCGGCGGTGCAGCCGCTCGATCAAGAGCAGCACCTCCAGATAGGTGGCCTTTTCGGCCGTGGCGACGGGGCCGATCTGATTCATGGTCGCGGGCGTCCTTACGCGATAACTCCGGACAACGACGCACCGGCCCAGCCAACCGGCCGCGCCCCAGTATCGCCGCGCAGGAGTTAACGGCTGGTGCCGCGAAGGGCGTTTATCACCCCGCTGAAATCCTTGTGGCCGAAGCCGGCGCCGTCATAGAGCGCGTAGATCTGCTCGGCCAAGGCGCCGATCGGCGCGGCGGCGCCCACGGCCTGCGCCGCTTCCTGCGCCAAATGCAGATCCTTCAGCATCATCGCCGTCGTGAACCCGGCCTGGTAGTCGCGGTTGGCCGGCGAGTTCGGCACCGGCCCGGGCACCGGACAATAGCTGGTGATCGACCAGCACTGGCCGGAGGACTTGGCGGCGATGTCGAACAGCTTCTGCTTGTCGAGGCCGAGCTTCTCGGCCAGCACGAAGGCTTCCGCGACCACCAGCATGGAAGCCCCCAGGATCATGTTATTGCAGATCTTGGCGGCCTGCCCGGCGCCGACGGCACCGGCATGCACGATGGTCTTGCCCATGGCTTCCAGGATGGGCTTCGCCCGCTGGAAAGCCACCTCGCTGCCGCCGCACATGAAAGTCAGCGTGCCCGCCGCCGCCCCGCCGGTGCCGCCGGAAACCGGCGCGTCCAGCACCTCGAAGCCGGCCCTGGCCCCGGCTTCCGCCACCGCCCGGGCGTTGGCCACGTCGATGGTCGAGCTGTCGATGAACAACGTGCCCGGCGCGGCGGCGGCCAGGATGCCGTCCCCGCCGGTGAACACCGCGCGCACATGTTGCCCGGCCGGCAGCATGGTGAGGACCGCATCGACCCCGCGCGCCGCCTCCGCCGCCGACTTGGCGCCGGTCGCCCCGGCCGCGGTCACCGCGCTCAGCGCCTGGCCCGAAAGGTCGAAGGCCTTTACCTGGTGTCCCGCCTTCAACAGGTTGCGCGCCATCGGGCCGCCCATGTTGCCAACGCCGATGAAACCGATGCGTGCCATTGCTGCTGTCCCTCACTCCGCGGGTTGTTCGGGAAAGGTCAGATCGCCGCCCGGCGGCGGAACCTCGAAATGGCGCGCCACCACTTCCGGCCCGACCTCCGACAGACTGGCGGGATGCCAGCGGGGCGCGTTGTCCTTGTCGATCACCGTGGCCCGCACGCCCTCGTAGAAATCGTGGCCGACCGTGCAGGCGGCGGCCATGCGGTATTCCATGCGCATGCAGCCCTGGAAGTCCAACCGCGCGCCCTCGCGGATTTGCCGGTGGGTGATCTTCAGCGAGGTGGGCGACCTGGCCCGCAGCGTCTTCGCCGTCGCCTGGGCCCACTCGCCGCCCATGCCGTCGAGCGCGGCCAGGATGGCCTCCACGCTGTCCTTGTCGAAGGACTGCGCGATGACCGCGCGATGCGGCGCCAGCGGCGCCGGCCCCGGATCCGCGGCAAAGGGTCGCAGCAGTGCGTCCACCTTGGCGCGCGCGTTGCCGCCCAGATCCGCCGCGGCCAGTGCCGCCAGCAAGGTCGGCCGCCGCTCGCCCGGCACGTGGAAATCGCAGACCCCGGCGGCCACCGCATCGGCGGCCTTGAGCCGCGTGCCGGTCAACGCCAGGAACATGCCCAGCGCGTCGGGCAGGCGCGAGAGGAAGTAGCTGCCGCCCACATCCGGGAACAGGCCGATGCCGGTCTCCGGCATGGCGAACAGCGTGCGCTCGCCGGCGACCCGGAAACCGCCATGCACCGACAAGCCGACGCCGCCGCCCATGACGATGCCGTCCATCAGCGCGACATAGGGCTTGGGAAAGCGATGAATGCGCGCGTTCAGGCGGTATTCGTGCCGGTAGAAGTCGTAAGGGTAGCGCTCGCCGGCGCGGCCGGCCTCGAACAGCCGGCGTACGTCGCCGCCGGCGCAGAAGGCGCGCTCGCCCGCCCCCTGGATCAACACCGCCTTGACCTTGGGATCGGCTTCCCAGGCATGCAACTGCCGGTCGAGGGCGATGGCCATGTCCAAGGTCAGGGCGTTCAGCGCCGCCGGGCGGTTGAGCGTGACCTGGCCCAGTTCTCCCCGCCGTTCGAACAGGATGTCGGTCTGCTCGCTCATGGGCTCAGCAACTGCCGGGCGATGATCACGCGCATGATCTCGTTGGTGCCTTCCAGGATCTGGTGCACGCGCACATCGCGCAGGAAGCGCTCGATCGGGTGGTCGCGCAGGTAGCCGTAGCCGCCGAACAACTGCAGTGCGCCGTTGACGATGTTGAAGCCGGCATCGGTGGCCAGCCGCTTGGCCATGGCGGCGGTCAGCGTCGCATCGGCTGCCTTGCGGTCGACCTTCTGCGCTGCCTGGCGCAGCAGCAGGCGCGCCGCGGCCAGTTCGGTCGCCATGTCGGCCAGCTTGAACTGCAAGGCCTGAAAGCTGGCCAGCGGCTGTCCGAACTGCCGGCGCACCTTCAGATGCTCGGTCGCCGCCGCAAGGCAGGCATCGGCCGCGCCGAGCGAGCACGCGCCGATGTTGAGCCGGCCGCCGTCCAGACCCTGCATGGCGATGCGGAAGCCCTCGCCCTCCTCGCCAAGGCGATTGGCCACCGGCACCCGGCAGTCCTCGAGGATCACCATGGCGGTCGGCTGCGAATGCCAGCCGAGTTTCTTTTCCCGCTTGCCGAACGACAGGCCCGGCGTGCCGTTCTCCACCGCCAGGCACGAGATGCCGTGCGCCCCGTCGGCGCCGGTGCGCACCATGACGACATAGACGTCCGAGGTGGAGCCGCCCGAAATGAAGGCCTTGATGCCGTTGACGACGTAGTGCTGGCCGTCGCGCCGCGCGCGGGTGGCAAGCCCGGCCGCGTCGGAGCCGGCGCCCGGCTCGGTCAGGCAGTAGCTGGCGAAATGCCGCATGCTGCAGAGCGGCGGCAGGAAGCGCTGGCGCTGCGCTTCGTTGCCATAGCGGTCGATCATCCAGGCCGCCATGTTGTGGATCGACAGATAGGCGGCGGTCGAGGTGCAGCCGCCCGCCAAGGCCTCGAAGATCAGCGTGGCGTCGAGCCGCGACAGGCCGCTGCCGCCCACGTCCTCGGCGACGTAGATACCACCAAAGCCCAGCGCCGCCGCCTGCCGCAAGGCATCGACCGGAAACACTTCATCTTCGTCCCATCGCGCGGCCTCGGGCGCCAGCTCGGCAGCGGCGAATTGCCGGGCGGTTTCCTGGATCGCCCGCTGTTCCTCGCTCAGCTCGAATTCCATGAGGTCCCGTGCCGGTTGGGCGCCCCGCGTGATAGGCAAGGCCCGTCGGCCTGTCAACGCAACGGACGTTCCGGTCCGTCCGCTGGCGCACTAAGATGGCCGCCGACTTGAGGGAGAATGGTCGATGGTCGAACGGTTGCGCCGGCCGCCGGCGGCGCCGGCGGAAGCGCCGGTGAGCGACAACGGCGAGCGCGTGCATGGGCAATTCCCGCGCGTGCGCCTCAGGCGCAACCGCCGGGATGCCTGGACGCGGCGGCTTGTGGCCGAGCATCGGCTCGGCGTCGACGACCTGATATGGCCGCTCTTCGTGCACGAAGGCGGCGGCCCGGTGCCAGTGGCTTCGATGCCCGGCGTCGAGCGGCTGTCGCTCGCACTCGCGGTCGAGGCGGCGCGCGAGGCAGCCGACCTGGGCATTCCGCTTCTCGCCATCTTCCCGCAGATCGAGCAGGCGCTGAAGCGCCCGGACGGCAGCGAGGCGATCGCGCCCAACAATCTCGTCTGCCGCGCCGTCGCCGCCATCAAGCGGGCGGTGCCGGGCATCGGCGTGCTCTGCGACGTGGCGCTCGACCCGTTCACCGACCACGGCCATGACGGCGTCATCCGCCAGGGCTATGTGGCGAACGACGAGACGGTGGCCATCCTCTGCCGGCAGGCGGTGCTGCAAGCGGAAGCCGGCTGCGACGTGATCGCGCCGTCGGACATGATGGACGGCCGGGTCGGGCGGGTGCGCGACGCGCTGGACGCCGCCGGATTCGAGGCGGTGCGCATCATGTCCTACGCGGCCAAGTATGCTTCCGCCTTCTTTGGCCCGTTCCGCGACGCCATCGGTTCCAAGACGAATCTGGGCCTGGCCGACAAGAAGACCTACCAGATGGACCCGGCGAACAGCGACGAGGCCTTGCGCGAGGTGGCGCTCGACCTCGCCGAGGGTGCCGACATGGTGATGGTCAAGCCGGGCATGCCCTATCTCGATATCGTGGCGCGCGTGAAGCAGCGCTTCGCCATGCCCACCTTCGCCTACCAGGTGAGCGGCGAATACGCCATGATGAAGGGCGCGGCGTTGAACGGCTGGTTGGATCACGACCGCGTGGTGCTGGAGACCCTGCTGGCCTTCAAGCGCGCCGGCGCCGACGGCGTGCTCACCTACTTCGCCCGCGACGCGGCGAAATTGTTGGCCAAGGGCTAGCGCGCCGCCGCCAGTTCGCCGAACGGCGCGTCCGCCAGCTCGACGAAGGTGTCCACCGCGAAGCCATTGAACCGGCTCATCAGCGCGACGGAATAGGCCCCCATCTGGCCGATCTCGATCCAGTCGCCTTCGCGCGCGTCAGCGGGCAAGCGGAATGGCCGCGGCAGCACGTCCAGGGAATCGCAGGTCGGGCCGAACAGCCGGAACTCGCGCAATTCGCGCTGCGGCTGCCCGTCCAGACGCAGCAGGCGGGCCGGCGGATTGAGGCTGGGGGTGTAGGCAAGATCGGCGAGGCAGCCGTAGATGCCGTCGTTCACGTAGAGGCCGCCCGGCTTGGCAAGCTGCACTTGCAGGACGAGCGAGCAGCCATCGGCCACCAGCGCCCGGCCGGGCTCGCCCAGGACGACGCAGCCGGGGGCCAGGTCCGGCCGCCAAAGGCCGCTGCGAATCGCGCCGAAATAGTCCGCCAGCGGCGGCGCGCCGCTGCCGGGATAGTGCGCCGGAAAGCCGCCGCCGACATCGAAGACTTGCGGCTTGACGCCGGCGTCGTCGACGATGGTCTCGGCCAGCCGCAGGGCCAGGTCGTAGGCCTGCGGGTGCGGACATTGCGAGCCGACATGGAAGGCAAGACCCGGCCGCTAGCCGCGGCGCGCCACCTCGGCCAGCAGCAGCGCCGCGTCCCGGGCGGGGGCGCCGAACTTGGCCGACAGATCGAAGGCGGCAAGCCCCGCGGCCGTGGCAAAGCGCACCAGCACGGCTGCGTCCTGCCCCGGCAACGTGCGGGTGAGCTTGTCCAGTTCGCCGCGATCGTCGATGACGAAATGCCGGACGCCGAACACCTCGTAGGCATTGCGGATGGCCGCGGCCCTCTTCACCGGGTGATGGAAATAGGCGGTTGCGTCGGCAAAGTTCTCGGCCGCTAGCGCGATCTCGGGCAGCGAGGCGGCATCGAAATGTCGGATGCCGGCGACGTGCAGCGCCTGCAACACCGCCGGCAGGGGGTTGCATTTCACGGCATAGAGCACGGTGCCGGGGAAGTCGGCGAGGAACTGCCGCGCCCGTTCGCGCAGCACCGCCGGCTGCACGCAGAGGACCGGGTAGCTGGGCCGCAGGTGCGCCAGCATCGCTTCGACGTTGGCATGGCGCGCGAGCCGCTGCCGCATGTCCGACCCCCCACCCCGTCCGTCCCGCCGGCGGCCGCCTTCGCGACGCTCGTTCAAGCTCCCTTCACGCTTCGCGCCAACCCCGCCTTTACCCGGTCGCCGGCAAGATGGCCCCCTGATCCTAACCCGCATTCGCCGGATGACATCGTATTGTGATGCAATTTCTTAGAGATTCAGATATAAGAATCAATAAGTTAATCTGGATTGAACGAGGCTATTTTGCAGAACCCAACGGGTGAATCAGGTGATGGTCCGCTCCGGCTCAATTTCGACCGCCGCGTGAAGCTGGAG
>Ga0194132_10001671_pt1 | contig 44365 bp, 40 predicted proteins | sample TA2KigOf80mmetaG_FD_148612 | JGI IMG/M metagenome (GOLD analysis project Ga0194132, IMG submission 148612) | Freshwater microbial communities from Lake Tanganyika, Tanzania - TA2015054 Kigoma Offshore 80m | ecosystem: Environmental > Aquatic > Freshwater > Lake | place: Tanzania: Lake... | reverse complement strand
CCACCCCCCTGCGATCTTGTACGTGTGGTTCGTTTCAGACGCATGAGCGGTACAAGTTCGATCTTGTACGTCTGGTTCGTTTCAGACGCATGAGCCGTACAAGTTCGATCTTGTACGGGGGTGCGGGTCGGTGGTCTGGCGGTACAAGTTCGATCTTGTACGTGTGGTTCGTTTCAGACGCATGAGCCGTACAAGTTCGCAGGGGGGGGTTGGGTTGGTCGGTGCGGGAGTGGGAACGGTGCGGAGGAGAAGTGTCAGGAATCGTCGTCGGGAAGCTCTCCGGAGATGACGAGTGAACGTGATCGCTGCGGGACAGGAGCAATCGTGGGTGACTATGGGATTCCGATCGGCGCCAGAGGACTCCAAGAGTGGAGCGCCCCGGAGCGTCGGGCGAGCGTTCGAGGGCCGTCGTGTGGACGCTGAGTACCGGGGAGCGGCTGGTGGCCTTCGCCGCCCGGGGGCCGGTGCGGTTCCCGGCTCGGCAACGACACAACCCCGCCGGTCTGCAGCTCGGAACACATCTGATTCAAATCTCGCGGGGGTCGGCTCCCATGGCAGGATTGCGCTGTGAGCGTCGTGGTCGACGAACTTCCCGACGCCGATCTGGTTGCTCTGGCATGCGACGGCGACCGGGCAGCGTTTGCCGAGATCTACGACCGCTACGCCGACCGGATCTTCAGCACCTGTCTGCGAATGTTGTCCAACCGGGACGATGCCGCAGAGGTCACCTCCGATGTGTTCCTCACGGCCGCCCAGCGACTCGGCCAACTCCGGGACCCGTCACGGCTCCGGGCGTGGCTGTTCGCCATCGCCCGGCGCAAGGTCTACCGACGCACGAACCTCAGGTCCCGGACCGTCCTCACAGGCGAGGACGCTGACGTGGATACTCCGGTCGTCGGGGATGGTGGGAGCGTCGTGGAGACCGCCACGGAATCGACGGAGATCGTACGCGTCCTCCACGACGCAGCATCGGGCCTCGATGAGAGCGATCGGATGGTCCTCGAACTGCACCTGCAGGGCCTCGAGGGCTCTGACCTCGCCGACGCTCTCGGTGTCTCGGCCACCAACGCCTACCAGGCGTCGCACCGGATGAAGGAACGTCTCGAGCGCTCCATCGGAGCCCTCATGGTGGCCAGACAGGGCCGCGACGATTGCGATGCGCTGGCGAAGGTGCTCAACGGCTGGGATGGGACGTTCTCGGTCCTATGGAGGAAGCGGGTCGCCCGGCACGTCGACGGCTGTGCGGTCTGTTCCGAACGTCGCCGGAGAATCCCCGGGACCATCCTCGAGGGCGTCGCCGGCGCCGCAGAGGTTGTCCCGGCACCGATCTCGTTGCGCACATCTGTGCTCGAGTCCGCCACGCTCGGGGTCGCCACCGGTCGGCCGTGGCCAGGTGACGGGTTCCCGCCGGGGGATCGGCGTGCCGGTCGGCTCGTTGCTGCCGGGTTGGCGGTCCTCGTGGCGCTCGTGGTCATACTCGGCGCCGCCGTCGTCCTCGGAGATGCCGGTTCGCCACCGTCGCTCGAGCAGCTGCCGTCAACGACACCGCCGTCGACGACGGAGCCGAACCGTCCATCGGGCTCGGGTGGCATCACTGGTGAGGTTCCAGTCGGCGGATCGGGTGATGCGGTGGTGCCGACCGCTCCGGAGTCGTCGCCTGAGACATCAGTCGACCCCCCCGACGCGGGGGGTGGCTCCGGCCGCGACCCCGGTGGCGGTGGGTCACCTCCGACGACGCCCGATAGGCCGACCGGTGGCGGTGGGTCACCTCCGGCGACGCCGCCCGATACGACGCCCGATAGGCCGACCGGTGGCGGTGGGTCACCTCCGGCGACGCCGCCCGGTACGCCGCCCGGCACGCCATCGGGTGGCGGTGGGTCGCGTCCGACGACGCCGCCCGATACGCCGCCCGATAGGCCGACCGGTGGCGTTGGGTCGCGTCCGACGACGCCGCCCGGTACGCCGCCCGGCACGCCATCGGGTGGCGGTGGGTCGCGTCCCACGATCCCACGCTCGTCACTGCCGGGCGGATCCGGCGGGTTGACCGGCTTCGGCGGGGGCCGCTGACCAAGGCCGCACCCGGCGCCACGACCGGGCGCTGGGTCCGTCGCAGCGATCTCGCCGGGGCACAAAGTGTCAGACCGGGACGCTCCGGACTCCTGCAGGTGAAGGCGGCAACGGGTCGCCGCAGGATTCGGAGGTGACCTCGTGAGTACTGCGAAGGTCGTTCGCCAAGCCGGTGGCCAGACGGGTTCACCCCGGCCGGTCGCCAGTGGGCTGATTCTCGAACCGCTGTGGTTGCGGATCATCGCCGCAGCGACGACGGCAGCGGTCGTCGCCCTGTTGACCTCGGCCGCCCTGGCCTCGGTGGCTGCGGTCGCCGGGGCGCTCGTCGACGACGCACTCGACTCCTCGGTGGTGGCCGAACCGGTGCAGGTTGTCGTCCTCGACACCGTGCCCGAGCCGCTCATCGCTCCGACGAGCACCGTCGAGTTGCCCACGCTGGTGGTGGGCCACGATTTGGGCTGGGCCGCAACAATCGGTGTGGATTCACCGCTCCCCGTGGTCGGAATCGGACTGCTCGTCGCTGCGCTGGTGTTCGGTGCTGTCGGGTCGGTGGGCCGTCGGGTGCAGTCGTGAGCGGGTCCCGATCTCAAGGCCCCGCCGACGGCCGGTCCGAGACGGAGCCGGAGGGGGCAGCGCCCTCGGAGGACGCACTCCGGCCGGGTGACCGCCCCAGATCCGTTCGGCCGCTCGCTGCGGCCACCGGTGCGGGTCTGCCGTTGTCGTACCTGACGGTCACAACCCGCCGGTCGTGGTGCAAGATGGTTCCGCACCAGGCGAAGGGGTCGGGGTCCATGAACACACTCACTGACGCTGCGCTCGTGGAGCGCATTCTCGACGGTGAGACGGACTCACTAGCGATCCTCTACGACCGTTACGCCGATCGCATTCACACCATGTGCGTCCACATGCTCCGCAACGACGACGCTGCGGCCGATGTGACCGCCGAGGTCTTCCTCACCGCCGCCGAACGTCTCGGCCAGCTGCGGGACCCGGAGAAGCTGAAGCCGTGGCTCTATGCGATCGCCCGGAATGAGGTCTACCGCCGCAGCCGGCACCGGCGTCGGGAGGTCCCGCTGTCGGCGCTGGGCGCCGCCGCCGGGAACCTCGCTGCCGATGAGGACGCATTCGCCGACAGTGGTGCCGATTTCGAGGATCTCGCCGCAGTCGACGACTTCGTCGTCGCCGACCCGTTCGGCTCATTGTCGAATGAGCCGAACGACAGCGTCGGCCCCGGTGCGGGTGCCCGGCCCGAGGAGCTCGCCGCCCTGCTCCAGGATGCCGCCGCCGGACTCGACGACCGCGACCGCATGGTGCTCGAGCTCCACCTGGCCCAGGGTCTCGACGGACAGGACCTCGCCGATGCGCTCGGCGTCAAGCGGGACCACGGCTATCAACTCGTCCACCGGATGAAGGAGCGCCTCGAGGCTGCGACCTCGGCGCTGCTGATCGCCCGGTCCGGACGTTCCACCTGCGACGGTCTGGACGAGGTGGCCGACCGTTGGGACGGCGAGTTCAACGTCCTGTGGCGCAAGCGTTTCGCTCGGCACATCAATCAGTGCGAGCGGTGCAGTTCCATGCGGTCGCGTGTCTCCAAGGCGGTGCTCTCGGGCACAGCTCTCGCCGTGTCGGCGCAGTCAACCGTGCTGGCCGCACCGATCTCGGCCCGGGAGCGGTTCCTCAGCGAGGCGCCTGCCCGTCTGGGCGTGCCCCGCGGCGGCCGGTGGCGAGCCGACGGGTTCCCGCCCAGCGATGCAGGGCGACGCCGGTGGCCCGTCGCCGTCGGGGTGCTCGGGATCGCACTCCTCGTCCTCGGCGGTGGGGGGCTCCTGCTCGATCGGGGAGAGGTCGAGCAGGTGGTGGCGGCTCCGCCGGGGCCCACGAGCACGTCGACGTCCGAGGCCACTCTTCCTCCAACCGTTCCCCCCTCGAGCACCGTGCTGCTCCTCCCGGGCCTCGAGCCTCCCGCCGAGCCAGAGCGACCGGTGACCGCCGCAGCTCGTCCGACGAGCAGCACGACGACACCGACCGGTCGCCGACCGGCCCCGCCGGTGACTGAGCTCGTGCCACCCCCGGTACCGCAACCCGCACCGCCGCCCGTACCCCAACCCGCACCGCCGCCCGTACCCCAACCCGCACCGCCGCCCGCACCGACCACGACCACGACCACGACCACGACGCAGCCCCCGGATGTCAAGGGCCCAGCGGTGTCGATCACCGGCCCCTCGTGTGTCCCTTGGGGTGGGAGCGGCACGTTCACGGCGTCGGCGTCGGATCCGTCCGGTGTCAACAACATCAAGATCTCCTGGACGGGGGCCATCTCCGGTTCGAAGTCCGCCAACGGCAAGTCAGTCACGGTCACCCTTTCGTTCCCCCAGCCGGCGACATCGGTGAGTTTCTCTGCGACTGCGACCGACGGCGCCGGCAACTCAGGCGGCGGTTCCAAGTCGGTCTCGAGCGGGCCGAGCTGCTCGTCGTGACATCACCTCGGCCGCTCTGGTGACCTGCCGGCGGCGAGTTGCGTTGATGTCGGTCGGCTCGCCTCGTTGAACGTGGCGGTCTGTGAACCTACGGCTACGCTCGCACACCCGGGCGTTCGTCCCGGTGGGTGTCCGGCCGTAGTGGAGGTTGACAGGTGGACCACGAGTGAAGGGCATCGTCTGGGACGGCGAGACCGCAGGGCTCCGCAACGACGTCGAGGTACGCGATCTCCGGCCGGGTGAGGTCCGGGTCCGCCTCGCCGCCGCCGGGCTGTGCCACTCCGACGTCTCGGTGCTCGACGGCACGATCATGTTTCCCACCCCGGTCGTGCTCGGCCACGAGGGCGCCGGCGTCGTCGAGGCGGTCGCCGACGACGTCACCTCCACCAAAGTCGGCGATCACGTCGTGTTGACCACGCTCGGGAACTGCGGGACCTGTGCGGCGTGTGCCCGTGGCAAGCCGACGTTCTGTCGGACGAGTCTCGGCAAGCTCTCCCGGCCGTTCACCGTCGGTGGCGAGAAGGCCTTCCAGTTCGCCAACACGTCGGTCTTCGTCGAGTCGACGGTGGTACCCGCCACATCGGCCATCCCGATCCCGGCCGACGTGCCGCTCACGAGCGCCTGCCTGATCGGTTGCGGCGTCCTCACCGGGGTCGGGGCCGTGTTCAACCGGGCACGCGTCATCCACGGTGAATCGGCGGTCGTCATTGGCGTCGGCGGGATCGGCCTCAACGTTATCCAAGGGCTGGGGCTGAGCGACTCGCTCCCGATCATTGCGGTCGACACCAACCCGGGCAAAGAGGCCGTTGCTCGGCAGTTCGGCGCCACGCACTTCATCTGCCCCCAGCCCGACGACGACCTGGTGGCTGCGGTCCGCGAGGTCTGCCCGAACGGCGTCGACTGGGTCTTCGAGTGCGTCGGGTCGACGGCGCTCATCCGGCTCTCCACCGATCTGCTGGACTTCGGAGGTTCGGTGGTCATGCTCGGGGTGCCACGCATGGGCACCGAGGCCAGTTTCGTGGTCAACACGATGTACAACGACAAGGGCTTGCTCGGCTGCCGCTACGGCTCGGCGCGGCCCGCCCACGATGTTCCGCTCGTCGTCGATCTCTACCGTGCCGGACGACTGAAGCTCGACGAGCTCGTCACCGCCACCTACCCGATCGAGGGGTTCGACGACGCACTGGCAGAACTGCACGACGGGCGTCTTGCCCGTGGCGTCGTGGTGATGGGGGATTGAGACCGACGTGCCGCTCCCGGATCATCTCATCGAACTCGGCGAGCAGGTCTCCAACTGGGGACGGTGGGGTGACGATGACCAACTCGGCTGCGGCAATCTGCTCGATGCGGAGGCCGCACGCCGCGGCCGGGATTCGGTGCGGACCGGGGAACACCTGAGTCTGGCCGTGGAGCTGCGTGCGGACGGAATCCAGGTCGGGCAGCCCGCCCGGCGCTACAACCCGATTCTCACCGTCACGTCACTCAACGAGCGGGACCAGTTCGCCCCCGGGATCTGGGAGGGCACCGACGACGCAGTGTTCATGTCGACGTGCGCCGGGACCCACATGGATGCGCTCTCGCACGTGGCCTACGACAGTCTGCTCTACAACGGCTTCCCCACGACGGCGGTCACTGCGCAGTACGGCGCCACGGTGCTCGGCGCCGAGCGGTTGCCGCAGATCGTCACCCGAGCTGTGCTGCTCGACATCCCACGGGTCCACGGTGTGGAAGGCCTCGATGTGATCGACCCGGGATACGCAATCACTGCTGACGACCTCGACGCCGCTGTCGACCTCGCTCGGGTCGACGTTGTCGCCGGCGACGTGGTCCTGGTACGCACCGGCATGATGCGTCACTTCCACCGTGGTGACCGGGTGCGTTACGCCGTCGGCAGCGAGCACTCCATGCCCGGTCTCTCGGAGCACTCCGTCGAGTGGATGCATCGCCACGACGTGGCTGGTGCGTTCACCGACTCCTATGCCTACGAGGCGTTCCCGCCGTCACTCCCGGACTGGTCCGACTGTCTGGCGGTGCATCTCCTGCAGGTGCGGGACATGGGTCTGCTGCAGGGACAGAACTGGAACTTCGAGCGTCTGGCCGAGCGGTGTGAGGAACTCGAACGAGGTGACGTCCTCCTCGTCGCTGCGCCTGAGCCGATCGTCGGAGCGTCGAGCACGCCTGTCGCTCCGGTCGTCGTCCTCTAGGCGGTCCGCAGTGGCCATCGGGTTCCGTTCACGCCGAAGCAGCCGGCGTCGACCGAACGAGGAGGCTCCCAGCGTCAGGCGGACCGTCAGCATCTGGCCCTTCTTGGCGGCCTTCCTGCTCCTCGGAGTGGTGGGTCTGATCGGTGTGCTGCTCGGATACAGCACCCAGAGGTCCAACAGCGAACAGATCGTGGTTCCCCAGACGACGGTCGGGACCATGCCCGCCGAGGCGCCCGGCGCCTCGATCCCGGTGACCGTCCCGGGCGGGGCGCCGGCTCCGGACGGCGTCTCAGGGGTTCTGCGGGAGAACTCCGTGACGACCTACACCTTCGCGGTTCCGGAGTCGGTATCGGCGGCGGCGAGTGACACTGCGATCTTCCCGACCACGGCGGTGCCGACCGCCGATGGCACAGGCCTGACACTCAGCGTCGGGTGCGCAGCGAGCGCCGAGGAGGCGTTGGTCCAGATCTCGGTGACCGAGGACCCGACTGCGGTGACCGTCCTGGTGGTCGGGTTGGTGCCGAGGGCCGGTGTCCCGTGCCAACCCGAGACACCACCGGAGGTGATCTCGGTGCCGCTCGAGTCGCCGATCGGCAGTCGACCCGTCGTGGTGGTGTCGCCCGGCACTCCGATCCCCGGTCTGGACGGTTCCTGAGCCGGCCCTCGAATCGACAGCCACGTTTGCGGGGGATCTACAGTCCCTGCCGCACTGACGAGCCACTGGGGGCGAAATGTTGCCGGGATTGACACTGTGGGAACTGATCGATCAGCGGGTCGAAATCACACCCGATGATCGACTCGCTGTCGACGAGAACGGTCGCACGCTCACCTTCGGTGAGTTCCGTGACCGGTCCGAGAGGGTAGCGGCCGGACTCGCCGACCTCGGCGTCGGCCCCGACACCGTCGTGTCGTGGCAGTTGCCCACGTGGCTCGAATCGCTCGTTCTGGTGGCAGCGCTCAGTCGTCTCGGAGCCGTTCAGAACCCGCTCCTCCCGATCTACCGGGAGCGCGAGGTCGGCTTCATCGTTCGTCAGGCCCAGGCGGCACTGTTCATCGTTCCGTCGGTCTGGCGGGGCTTCGACTACGAGGCCATGGCCCGGTCGGTGGTCGCCGACGTGCCCGGCTCGTCGGTCCTCGTCGCCGACCGTTCCCTCCCTGAGGCGGACCCCGCAAGCCTGCCGCCGCTCGCCCCGGCCCTCGACGCAGAGCACCAGCCGGTTCGTTGGCTGTTCTACACCTCGGGAACCACGGCGGACCCCAAGGGTGCTCAACACACCGACGCATCGATCGCCGCTGTTGCCTACGGCATGGGTGAACGACTGGCCTTGATGCCGGAGGACCACAATGCGCTCGTGTTCCCGTTCACGCACATCGGTGGGATCACGTGGTTGTTCGCTGGCCTGCAGTCGGGATGCTCGAACATCCTGACTGAGGGGTTCCACCCGCAGGACACTGCGACCGTGCTGTCCCGAGAGGGCGTCACGCTCGCCGGAAGTGGCACGGTGTTCCACCAGGCGTACTTGGCGTGCCAGCGGTCCGCAGACTCACCGCTCTTCCCTGACGTGCGCGGGTTCCCCGGTGGTGGCGCCCCCAAACCACCGTCGCTGGTGGCGGAGCTGCGAGAGGTGTTCGGGGCTCCGGTCCTGTCGGGATACGGACTCACCGAGGCGCCGATCCTCACGATGGCGGCCACGACCGACTCCGACGATGAGCTCGCAACGAGCGAGGGCAAGCCCATGCCCGGAGTGGAACTCAGGCTGGTCACGCTCGAGGGTGCCGTGGCCGGGCCCGGCGAAGAGGGTGAGATCCGAGCCAAGGCGCCGCAGATCATGCGCGGCTATCTCGATGCCTCGCTCGACGCCGCAGCCTTCGACGACGAGGGTTACTTCCGTACCGGCGACCTGGGCCGCATCGACGATCGCGGCAACGTCGTGATCACCGGTCGACTCAAGGACGTGATCATCCGCAAGGGTGAGAATGTCTCGGCCAAGGAGGTCGAGGATCTGCTCCACGCCCATCCCGATGTGGCCGACGTCGCAGTGATCGGTCTGCCCGATCCGGCGAGTGGTGAACGGGTCTGTGCGGTCCTGCAGTTCGTCGACGGGACCGAGCCGCTCGACCTCGACGGCGTGGTTGCGTACCTCCGGGAGCAGGGGCTGATGAACCAGAAGCTTCCCGAGCAGGTCGAGGTGGTCGACGTGATGCCGCGCAACCCTGCCGGCAAGGTTCTCAAGCACGTACTGCGGGAGCAGTACACCGACTGACGCTGCGGTTTCGCCGTCCATCGACCGGGCCCGTACGATCTGACGCTTCGTCAGATCTGGTGTGGTCATGTCCGTGGCCCGGATCGGCGGCACACAGGAGGACGAGACATGGGACTGCTCGACGGCAAGGTGGCGATCGTGACGGGCGCCGGACACGGCATCGGCCGGGGTCACGCCCTCGAACTCGCTCGTCACGGTGCACAGGTGCTCATCAATGACCTCGGGGGCTCGGTGACCGGAGAAGGTGCCGGTCGCGACGCCGACCTGACCGTGGCGCTCATCGAGGAGCGGGGTGGGGTCGCCCGATCCAACTACGCCGACGTGGCCGATGAGGTCCAGTCGGCGGAGATGATCGCCCAGGCCATCGCAGAGTTCGGTCGACTCGACATTCTCGTCAACAACGCCGGGATCGTTCGGGATGGAACCATCTTCAACATGTCCGTCGATGACTTCGACGCCGTGGTGCGGGTTCACCTGCGGGGGACGTGGCTTCCGTGCAAGCACGCTGCAGTCCACTGGCGATCGGTCGCCAAGGAGACAGGCCAACCCGTCAACGGACGGATCATCAACACCGTCTCCGGCGCCGGACTCACCGGCAACTTCGGGCAGTCCAACTACGCCCCGGCCAAGGCCGCCATTGCGAGCCTGACCCAGACACTGAGCCTCGAACTGCAGCGCACGGGAGTCACAGTCAATGCCGTGGGTCCCGCAGCGGCGACGCGGATCACCGCCACCATGCCCAACGCCCCGGCGGTGATCGAACCCGACGAGATCCCCGCAGATGAGTGGAACCCGATGGATCCGTCGGTGTCCTCTCCGCTCGTGGCGTGGCTCGCATCCGATGAGGCCGACCATGTCACCGGTCAGATCATCCGCGCCGTCGGCGAGCGGATCATCCTGATGAACGGCTGGGCGGACGGCGCCACGATCACCAATGGCGCCAAGCGCTGGGATGCAAACTCGCTCGGCGGGCGACTCGCCACCGATGTGTTCCACACACGGGCACCGGGTCTGCGCTACTGAACCCAGTCCTCGGGACCGGGACCGGGACCGATTGCAGGATCACTCCTCGGTGAGCCGGTGCCTCGTAGTCTCGTTTCGTGCCCCGCCGTTCCGACGGTTCCGACGCGCCACATGCTGCGCCGGTCGACGATCCCGCCGCCGCCACCGACTCTGGCGCATCGTCACGTCGTGGCACCGTGACATCGACCTTCGGAGTCTCGAGACGGGAGTCGCACGACTCGAGTGGGTTCTACGCCCGATTCAGTGCCCCCCAACTCGACCTCGACGCCTCACCGGCTGACCCCTCAACCCAGCGGGCGCTCGACGAGTTGTTCTGCGGCGACGCCCGCAGCATGGGTGCGGTTCCATCGGACTCCGTGGCGCTGGTCGTGACCTCACCGCCGTACTTCGCCGGGAAGGACTACGAGTCCGAGTTGGGCGCAGGGCCGGTTCCGGGTTCGTACGTCGAGTACCTCGAGATGCTCACCGATGTGTTCGGTGAGTGCGTACGCACGCTCGAACCCGGAGGGCGGATCGCCGTCAACGTGGCCAATCTCGGGCGGCGGCCGTTCCGTTCGCTCGCAGCCGATGTGACGGCGATCCTGCAGGACCGTCTGCGCCTGTTGCTGCGCGGCGAGGTGGTCTGGCTCAAGCAGCGAGGGTCGGCGGGGTCGTGTGCCTGGGGTTCGTTCCAGCGGCCGGGCAACCCGGTGCTGCGTGACACCACCGAGCGGATCATCATTGCGTCCAAGGGTCGGTTCGACCGTGCGGTCAACGTCGCTGATCGCCGCAGGATCGGTCTGCCGTGGGCCTCGACGTTGCAGCGGGACGAGTTCATGGATGCCACCCTCGACGTCTGGGAGTTCCCTCCCGAGTCGGCCACCCGGGTCGGTCACCCCGCTCCGTTCCCGGTGGCGCTCCCCGAACGTCTGATCGGCCTGTACACGTACCTCGGTGATCTCGTCCTCGATCCGTTCGTCGGTGCAGGGACGACAGCGGTCGCTGCGCTCCGCACCGGGCGGCACTACGTCGGATACGACACGGAAGCCGACTACCTCGCCGTGGCCGCCGAACGGGTGGCCGCCGAGCGAGCCGCTCTGACAGGCCGCCCGGCACCCGGTCCGATCGAGGTCCGATCAGACGGCGGCCCTCTCGCCCTGTCCGACGCACGCGCTCGGGGTTGCTCGGCGAGAGAGTGCGCCGCTGTTGTGGTCCGCTCGGCCGTCGCCGGGTTCGGGGGTGATCCCGGCGAGGTGCTCACCGACGTTGCAGTCGGTGCGGGCCTGAGCGTCGACGTCGCGTTCACGGATCGCAACGGTCCGTGGCACGTGCTCGTCTGCGGCGGATACTCCGCCACCCGTCCCGGTCTGCGTCGCAGCGACGGGGTCCTCCGGGCGCTCGGGACCGCTTCGGCGCTTCGTTCACTCGACGACTCCGCCCGGGTCGTACTCCTCGCACCGGGGCTGCCCGGGCCGTCCACGTCACTCGGGTCGATGCTCTCCGCAGCTGTCCGCTCGGGCACCGTGACCGCCGTGGTCGACCTCGACGAGGATCCAGTCGGGAGCTTCGAGCAGTTGCTCGGGGCCCAGTCACCGCAAACCGGGGCGATCGGGGTGTCCGCCTCGCGACGGCGCCGGTGAATCCCGCCGACGTCGACACCGGCCGGGATCTCAGTCCGGCGCAGGTGGACCGTCGTCGACGGATCCTCGACGCTGCGGTGGAGCTCGCCCGGACAGGCGGTTGGGACGGGGTGCAGATGCGGGAGGTCGCTCGGGACTCGGGCGTGGCGCTCGGGACGCTGTACCGGTACTTCCCGTCCAAGGAGTACCTGCTCGTCTCGCTCATGCACGAGCAGGTGACGGGCCTCGCGGAGCGGCTCGCGGTTCGGCCGCCCGAGGGCACCGATCCTGTCGAGCGGGTGAGCGACGTGCTCCGTCGGGCCAACCGGGCGTTGCTGCGGGAGCCGTCAGTCACCGAGACCCTCATCAGGGCGCTGGTCACCGGTGGACCGGCCGTCGCCCCCGCCGTGGCGGGTGTCCGGGACTTGATGCGCCGGATCATCACCGACGCCCTGGGCCTCGGTACGCCCCAGGGTGAACACATCGATCCTCAGGAGGCGATCGATCTCCTGACCGACGTCTGGCTGGCCTCGCTGGTGAGTTGGATCACGGGCATCGAGCCGCCGGAGCGACTCGTGGAGAAACTCTCCGGGGCCGCCCGGTTCCTCTTCGGCGCAGGCCCGGACGAGGCCTGAGGCGCAGCTGGAGTCAGATCGACTCGAGTCCGAGGACCCGAGCGGCGTTGTGGCGGAGGAACTTCGGCCAGACCTCATCCCGCAGCGGCACGTTCGGGAGTTCGTCCATGATGCGGTCGTAGGTGAGTCCGGCGGGGAAGTACCCGGCGTACAGGATCTTGTCGCCGCCTCGGGTGTTGGCGTAGTCGATGATGGCCTTGGGGTAGTGCTTCGGAGCGAACGCCGAGGTGGAGTAGTGCAGGTTGGGCCACTTGAGCATCAGCTTGACCGCGAGTTCCTCCCAGGGCTCTGCACCGTGGCGCATGACCACGGTCAGCTCGGGGAAGAACCAGCAGATCTCGTCGAGATACTCGACCTTCTGGGGTGCCAGCGGTAGCCGCGGGCCGGGGACGCCGACGGTGATGAAGATCGGCAGCCCGAGTTCCACGGCGGTGGCGTAGATCGGGTAGTAGGGGGCCTCGTTGATGGCAGTGCGGTAGCCGGACGGGAACGTCGAGAGCGCCACGAGTCCGAACTCCTCGTGGAAGCGGCGGATCCGCCGGATCTCATCGACGCCGCGGCGGGGATCCACCTCGAGCGCAGCGAGGAACCGGCCCGGATGCTGCCGCACCGCTCGTCGCGGATCCTCCCGTGTCTCGTTGCCCACGTTCACCAGACCCCGGTCGATCCCGAAGCGGTCCATCGTGTAGAGGGTCACGGCAACGGGATCGACACCGTCTTCGATCTCGGCGGGTACGTCGTTGAACATGTACTGCGCCGGCATCTTGAAGGTGCCTGATTCGCTGTCGCGCAGGTCGTCGGCCATGAACCGGTAGATCTCGCGACGATCGGTGCTCGGGAACCCGATCATCGTGTCGATGATCGGGAGATCGGTCGGCATACCCACGGGTTGGGACTCTACGCGGCCACTCGGGATCTGCTGCAGTTCGACCCGGGGACCGGCATGGTCCACGCTGGTGGGGTGGCCCGATGGTTCGAGCGTCTCCTGCGAGCCGGTGAACGCACCTCGGGTCTCCCGCCATCGGCCAACGGTGCGTCATCGTTCCACCTCCGGTGGGAGATCGACGGCCGGTTCGCCTCGGCCGAGGTGACCCTCGAGGTGCTCGAACCACCGCAGGTCGACTCGCTGTACTTCTGGGCACTGCAGGCGGACTTCACCGACCGGACGGGACACCATCGAGGTGGAGCCCACCTCGGCCTGCAGTGGTTCGCTCGCCACCCCGGGTCGACGGCGGTGAACTGGGGCGGCTACGACGACACCGGCCGGGAACTCGAGGGAACCCTCTCGACGCTCCCGTCCTCGACGCAGAACCCCAACACACGTGACTTCCAATGGCGGCCGGGTGTTCCGTACCGTTTGCGTATTGCGCTCGCCGGAGTGACCGGCGACGCCACTGCGTGGACCGGTTCGATCGTCGAGCTCGGTTCGGACCGCCGCACGCCCGCAGGGCCGGGTGTGGAGATACGGCGACTGCTCGTTCCGGGTGGCTCCGAGCTGGCGGGCTGTCTCGTCTGGTCAGAGGTGTTCGCCCGTTGTGACGCTCCGTCGGTGAGTGTTCGCTGGTCCGATCCGTTGGTGGTCGGTGTCGACGGCCGAACCACGGCGCCGAACTGGGTCACCCCGACCTTCCAGCGCCACGAGGACGGTGGGTGCGCCAACACCGACTCCATGACTGACGCAGTCGGTGTGATCCAGCGCACTGGGGTGAGACGGTCCACGCTTCCGGGTCGACGGCTCGCTGTGCCATCCTGACTTCGGGGAGTTCGGTCGGCCGCAGGGCCGGTTGGCCGACACGGAAGGGTCACCGATGTCGAGATCGAGGGAGAGCGCCCGGAGAGCGATCATCGAGGCGGCATGGAGGCTCGTCGACCGTCGGGGCGTCGTGCAGTTGGTCGCTGGGGTGTCCGTGCGGGACATCGCCGAGGAGATCGGCATCTCGCCGTCGACGGTCAGCTACCACTTCGGCAGTCAGGAGGGACTCGCCTGGGCCATGATCGACTCGTTGGTCGAGGAGCGTGACCTCGAGCCACTGCGGGTGCTCACTGAGATGCTCGGCTCCGATTCCATCGGCTTGGATGCCTCGGAGCTCGTGCGCCTCGCTGCTCAGGGCGACTGGGACGAACTCGTCCGCCCCGAGTCGGCTGTCTTCGAGAGGCGATTGATGCGAACGCTCGCCGCCACTGGGTCGAGCGCAGATGGCGACCGCATTGCCGCACGGCTCCGTGACGGCGTGTGGCGTGAGTATCTCGGGTCGTTCACGGCGCTGATAGACGCGGTGTGCGTCTCGCAGCAGCTGCGCTTCGTCGAGCCGTTCACCAGCCTGGAAGTGGCCCGGATCGCAACAGCGACCGTCGAGCGGTTGCTCCACCAGTACATGATCGATCCGGAGTCGATCCGCCCCGATCTAGCAGCCGACGCCATGGTGGCGTTCTTCAGCGCGGTGCTGAAGCCCGACCACGCTCGGCTTGGTATCGACGAGCTCGAGGCGTCGATGCGTTCGTTGAGTCGGCCCGACGAAGTCGATCCGGAACTGCTCGAGTGGCGGCGGCACGTGGCGGCCGCTGCGGCCCCCCTGTTCGACCGACCCGCCAACCAGGTCAGCCTGACCGATGTCGCTGCTGCCTCCGAAACGAGCGTCCGTATGGTCGCCGATCGGTTCCGCAGTTCCAACGAGGTGGCCGCAGTCTCGGTTCACCGCTACATGAAGGAGTTGCGCGCGGCCGTGGAGCGGCGGCTCGACCAGGACATCGAACTGGCGCTCACCGACTACCTCTGCGAGATCGCTCGCCTGGCCAGGATCGACCCGATCGTGTGGGGTGCGCTCGGACTCGAGCGTCAGCGGGCGGTGTTCGAATCCGGGCCCGGGATCCACGTCGATGTTCCGCTCGATCTGGCGGTGCAGGCTGCGCTCCGGGCGATCGGTGTGAACGGGACCGATGGCGAACGCACCGACCTCAGTCGCCTCGTCGTCGACACGGTCCTCTCGTACAGCCTCACCCGGCCGGCGGTGGCGCCGCACGTCGTGGCGGCGCTGGCGTTGCGACTCGTCAACGTCCCGTCCTGAGGTCATTCGAACCACTCCTGCGCCGATCGTTGGACTGAACATCTGCGCGGTGGTGGGCGCTCGATTGGCAACAGGAATGTGAACTCCTGGCGGTCCAGTGGAGACTCCCGGAGGATGCTGAGCCACAGTCTCGTCTGGGACTGCAACGTCCGCCCGCCCCATCGCTGGCGTTGCGATCCTCTCCGGGCCCCGGGTGTGTTCTCACCCCGGGGCCCGTTCTGTTCTCTCGGCCCCGGGAGTGTCCGGCTGGCCCTCGGATAAGTTCCCCGCATGTCTGCACCGGGCCTGAGCACCTACAACTTCGCCGATATCTGGGAGGCGGTGGCCGATGTGGCGGCGGATCGGCAGGCGCTCGTCGTCGGCGATCGTCGACTCACCTACGGTGAACTCGAACGCCGGGCGAATCGACTGGCGCACGTGTTGCTGTCGCTCGGAGTCGGACCCGGCGACACCGTGGCGTGCCACCTCGGCAACTCCTCGGAGTACCTCGAGACGCTCATTGCGGCCTGGAAGATCCGGGCGGTCCCGGTCAACGTCAACTACCGGTACACCGCTGAGGAACTGGCGTACCTCTACACCGACTCGGCTGCAGTCGTCGGCGTGGTGGACGCACACCTCCTCGAGCGGGTCGTGGCGATCGCCGACGATCTGCCGGACCTGCGATCCGTGCTCGTCGTCGGCAACAGCACCGAGGTTCTCCTGCCCGAGGGGGCCGTCGAGGTGCGGTGGTTCGACGATGCCACTCGGGTGGCTCCGGATCACCGACCCGAGATCGCCGGTCGTGGAGATGAGGACCGGTACATCATCTACACCGGCGGGACGACGGGCAGGCCGAAGGGAGTCGAGTGGCGCATGGGCGATGCGTTCTTCGGTTGCCTGGGTGGCGGCGATCCGATGCGGCTCTCCGGCCCGGTCACGTCGCCCGCCGAGATGCTCGACCGCATCGTCGACTTCGATTTCACGTTCTATGCACTCGCACCGTTGATCCACGCTGCCGCCCAGTGGGTCTCGTTCATGTGGCTCTTCGCCGGAGCACGGGTCGTGCTGCACCGGGGTCCCTTCGACCCTGCGACCGTGTGGCGCACCATCGCCGAGGAGCAGGTGTCGACGACGACGGTCGTGGGCGACGCCATGGCCCGACCGCTGTGCGACGAGTGGGAGCGCACCGGCCCGTACGACACGTCGTCGTTGTTCGCCTTCTCCAATGGAGGTGCACCGTTGTCGAGTTCGGTGCGTGAACGACTCCAGGTGATTCTCCCCGGCGTGGTGTTCACCGACGGGTTCGGGTCGTCCGAGACGGGGATCCAGGGCAGTAGCCGGCTCGAGCCCGGGACCCGAGGTGCAGGGACCGCGCAATTCGATCAGGTCGTCTCCGGCACGGCGGTCCTCGACGACGACCTGCGACCCATCGAGCCCGGCGACGATCGCATCGGGCGGGTGGCGCACTCGGGACACCTGCCCCTCGGCTACCGCAACGATCCGGCCAAGACCGCTGAGACGTTCGTCGAGGTGGACGGTCGCCGCTACGCACTCAACGGCGACATGGCCCGCGTGGCTGAGGACGGCTCGATCGTCCTGCTCGGCCGTGGGTCGATCAGTATCAACTCCGGCGGCGAGAAGGTCTTTCCCGAGGAGGTCGAAGGGGTCCTCAAGTCGCACGCCGCCGTGTACGACTGCGTCGTGGTCGGTGTGCCGCACGAGCGGTGGGGGGAGCAGGTGACCGTCGTGGTGCAACCGGTCTCCGGGGAGCGGGTCGACCTCGAGGAGCTCACCGAGCACGCCCGGGAACACCTTGCGGGCTACAAGCTGCCCAAGGCGCTCGTCGTGGTCGAGGTGATCGAGCGCTCACCGACTGGCAAGGCCGACTACCGGTGGGCGCGTCAGGTTGTGGCGTCAGCGGGTTGAGGATCGGCCACGGAACACTCAGTTGGTGACGAGGTGGTCGCCGGACTCCGCGACCTGCTTGGCCCACGGGTAGTCCGGTTTGCCCGACGGCGACCGCTGGATCGCCTCGACCCGGTGGAGCTCACGGGGGACCTTGTATCCGGCGACGTGGGACCGGGCGTGGTCGGCGAGTTCCTCGACGGTGGCGTCGTGACCGTCCCGGAAGTGGACCACTGCAGCGACGCGCTGACCCCAGCGCTCGTCCGGCACCCCGACGACGATGCAGTCGAATACGGCCGGGTGCGACTTGAGGGCCTGTTCGACCTCCTCGGGGAAGATCTTCTCGCCGCCGGAGTTGATGCTCACCGTGCCGCGGCCGAGCATCACCAAGCGGCTGTCCTCGGTCCACCGGGCGAAGTCGCCGGCGACGGCGTACCGACGACCGTCAACCTCGACGAACGTCTCGGCGGTCTTGATCGGGTCGTTGTGGTAGCCGATCGGGATGTTCCCGGAGCGGGCGAGCCGTCCGATGCGGTCGTCGCCGGGCTCGATCGGCTGCAGGTCGTCGTCGAGGACGACCACGTCGGGTCCGGGGTCCACGGTGGGTCCACCCCCTTCGATCGCCTGGCCCTTGGCCGCGTAGGTGATCCCGTTGAAGCCGCCTTCGGTCGAGCCGATCGAGTCGGTGATGATCAGGTTGGGGAACCGCTCCAGGAACCGGTCCTTGACCGACTGGCTGAACAGCGCCGCACTCGAGGACAACACGATGAAGCTCGACGCGTCCCACCGGTCGGGCTCGGCTTCGAGCGCCTCGATGAGCGGCCGACCGATGGCGTCGCCGGTGATGAGCATGGCGTTGATGCCGTGTTCGTCGACTAGGTCCCAGACAGCGTCGGGTTCGAACTTCGGGAGCAGCACGATGGTCGTCCCGATGAACCACTGGCTCATCGTCGCGATCTGCGCAGCGCCGTGCATGAGGGGCGGGATGACGCAGAAGACCATGCCCGCTTCGGACGCAGCGGCCTGTTCCGCCTTGGTGAACTCAGAGGCGACCTTCTCGCCGGTGAGCGCGTCGATGCCCTGACCGAGTGCGAAGTAGATGTCCTCGCTGCGCCACACGACCCCCTTGGGCAGGCCGGTCGTGCCGCCCGTGTAGATGACGTAGTGGTCGTCGCCGGAGCGGGCCGGGAAGGTGCGATCAGGCGAGCCGCTGGCCACGGCCTGCTCGAAGGGGACCGATCCGAGGAGCCCGGAGGCATCCGCACCGCTGTCGTCCTCGATGTGCACGAAGACTCGGAGGTCCGGCGACTCTCCAGCGACATGCGACAACCGGTCTGCGAAAGTCTGGTCGAATACGCACGCCACCAGTCCGGCGTTGTTGATGATGTGAGCAAGTTCGCTCTCGACGTAGCGGTAGTTGATGTTGATCGGGACCGCTCGGACCTTGAGTGATCCCAGCATCGCAGTGACCCACTGCTCGGAGTTGAACCCGTAGATCCCCACGTGGTCGCCAGCGGTCACCCCAGCGGAGTCGAGGTAGTGCCCGAACTGGTTGGCCCGGGCGTCGAGCTCGGCGAAGGTGAAGCGGCGGTCGCCGTCGATCACGCAGAGCCGGTCCGGCACGGAGTCGACGGTGTGTTCGAACAGGTCGGCAATGTTGTACGGCACACCGGAAAACTAGAGCACCTGTGCTCGGCGCGCCCGACTGTGTCCGTACCGGCCCCGCGCCAGCGGGAACCGACCTCACTGGGTCTGTCCCTAGTCGCCGCAGACGATGAAGGATCGCTGCGGCGTCAGGGGCGGTGATCTACTTCCTGATCGCAGTGGCGGCCCATCTCCGCGTCGGTGACTGGAACGGCATCACTGCGCCGACGGTCGTTCTCGTGATGTCGGTGGCGACGCTCACCCTGCGACACACGACCATGTTGGCGCTTCGGCGGAAGCGCTTCGGTCACCGAATGTGGGATCCAGCACCCACGGCGTCAGCGAGTGTGGTGGGGGCGCTTCCGCAAAAGCGCCCCGCGCGACTCAGGCACAGTCGGATACGCCACGGGTCCCAAGGTGCCAAGGGATTCGTCAGAAGCAACCTCCGCTTACGAACATGACGAGGGTCCAGTGCTCGCGCCAGCATCTGTCTCGGAAGGCGTTCAGCCAGCGAAGGCCGGCCTCAGGCGCATGGAGTAGAGACCGAAGCTGTCCCGGGAGAACCCGTTCCGTTCGTAGAACCGCCCCAGATGGCCCTCGGCAACAAGTTGGAGCAGGCCGGTGGTCGAGCGCAGCGCAGCTGCCTGTACGAGAACGGCGAGCAGCCGACTTCCCAATCCAAGACCCTGGTGTTCAGGGCGGACGACAAGATCCACGACGAACGAGTAGAAGACCCCGTCTCCGACGGTTCGCCCCATGCCGACGGCCTCGCCACCACGCTCGGCGACCGCAGCATCGATGGTGGAACCAAGGGCCCTGTCGCAGTCGTCGGGGCGAGGGACCTTCCATCCAACAGCCTCACGAATAGACCGGTACTCCTCGGCGGTCGGGGTGCGGGCGACGACCTCGATCATGGTCAGCGGTAACCGACCTCAGGCCGGCGCAGGCCCGGCTTCGGCGCGAGCTCGGGTCGAGGTCGGCGTGACCGGCGCCGGTCGCTTGGTGAGGGTCGGGTCGATTCTCCCGGCGAGCTCGACGATTTCACCGAATGCCGGTTCGACGTCGGCGGCGAGGTCCCATATGTCAGCGACGAGCTCCTCATCTGCGAGGAAGCCGATGTCGACGTGGTCGCGGTAGCTGAGGACCGTGATGTTGAGTCCGGCTCCGTCCATGATCGGGCCCATCGGATAGGTGGCGACCATCTCTGCACCGGCGAAGTAGAGCGGGAACGGAGGTCCGGGGACGTTCGAGATCACCAGGTTGTGGATCGGACGGTGCTGACTGGCGAGGCCCATGGAGGAGTAGAGGCGGGCGGCCCGGCCGAAGGTCCGGGGGGCGGCCCACTCGGCCCACTCGGTCAACATGGTGGCTCCGATGGCGTTGTGATCCTCCTTGGCGCCCTGCGTGCTCGCAATGATGGCGTCGACCCGCTCGGCAACGTCGTCAAGGTTGACTGGGAGCGCCGTGAACATGGCCGAGACCTTGTTGCCGCCGGCACCGGTCTCGGCGTCGGTCCGCACCGACACGGGGACGACCGCCACGAGCGGGCTGTCAGGGAGTGCATCGTGGCGTTGGAGGTAGCGGCGGAGCGTACCGGTGCATATCGCCAGCACGACGTCGTTGACCTTCACGTCGAGAGCGGTCTTGACCTGCTTGACCGTGTCGAGCGGAACCCGGGCGAACGCCACGGTCCGATGCGGTCCGATCGCCTGGTTGAACGGGGTGTGGGGGGCGGTCAGCGGCACTGCGCCATGGCCCATGGCTGGATTCCGGATGTTGCCGAGCAGCCGGGCGATCGAGCGGGCCGTCCGGCCGAGCAGTCCGAACGCATCGCTGGCGAGACGGAGCTTGGACGCTGCTGCATACGAGACGAGTTCGAGGTCGCTCGGCACGTGATCGGGAAGGACCGGCTCGTGTGCGAGGTCCCGACCCTCGGGTGACAGATCGAACAGCTCGGTCATGATCTCGGCGCCGGCGGCTCCGTCGATCGCAGCGTGGTGGACCTTGCAGACGAACCCGATCCGATTCTGTTTGAGGCCTTCGACGATCCACATCTCCCACAACGGACGGTTCCGATCGAGCGGTATCGACACGATCTGTCCGGCGACCTCGGCGAGTTCACGCCGGCCTCCCGGCGAGGGACAGCCGATTCGTCGGACGTGGTAGTCGAGGTTGAAGTGCGGGTCCTCGATCCATACGGGGTGGTGCAGATCGAACGGCACCCGCACGAGTCGCCGTCTGAACGGCGGCACCAGCGGGAGTCGCTCGCGGATGGTGTCCTTGATCCGCTGGAACGAGTAGCCGCCGGGCATGGTGTTCGCATCGAAGATGCCGACCATGGCCACGTGCATGTGACCTGCCGGAGTCTCGAGGTAGAGGAAGGTGGCGTCCATTCCCGACAGTCGTTCCATGCTGCTGCTCCGCTACTGGAGTCGATCGGCCACTGCACCCGTCGTGAGTGGCTCCCTTGCTCGGGCCCAGCGACCCGCACGTGCGCAGTCTGCCGCATCCGACCGGCACCGTGCCCGTGAACCGGAACTAGGGTCCTCGGTGGTGTCACCCCTACTTCGTCAGGGACTCGTGCGGATCGTCGTCGCACTCAACGCCCGCTACCCGGTCCATCGCAATCGACTCCTGACGGTCCCATCGTTCTTCGCTTCGTGGCTGGCCACGGAGGCGGCGCCGGTGTGGCTCGGGTGGTGGGGGATCAGGACCGTGGCCGATCTGTTCGGTCGCCGGAGACGGCTGGGGGTCGCTGATGCTGTGGGTGTGGGGCTCACCGGAGCGGCGGCGGGGATCCTCCTGCGTGAGGTGCTCGACGGTGCCCGTGCAGGCGAGCAACTCCGCGGCGCCCTCAGCGGCGTGGTGCCGGCATCGTTCCTCGACGCCCGACCGCCATGCGACCGGAGGGGTGCAGTGCTGCCCGTGCTCAACGGACGCAAGCGGCGGAGGAAGGTCCGTGGGCTCGTCTACCGGGAGGTCGACGGACATCGCCTGAAGCTGGATGTCTACGAGCCGCTCGATCCGCCGTCGTCGGGCCAGCGACGCCCGGCGATCATCCAGATCCACGGCGGCGCATGGGTGGTCGGATCCAAGGACGAACAGGGTGTCCCGCTGTTGAACCATCTGGCGTCGCTCGGCTGGGTCGGGTTCAACATCCAGTACCGGCTCAGTCCCAATGCCAAGTTCCCGTCCCACCTCGTCGACTGCAAGGCAGCGTTGGCGTGGGTCCGCGAGCACGCCGACGAGTTCGGGGTCGACCCGGAGTTCATTGCCGTCACCGGAGGGTCGGCCGGAGGTCACCTGTGTGCGCTCATGGCGCTGACGGAGAACGACCCCGAGTTCCAGCCGGGGTTCGCCGACGCCGACACCTCGGTGCAGGCCGCTGTGCCGTTCTACGGCGTCTACGACCTGTTCGATCGAGGACAGGATCAGGTCGACACGTTCCTGCGGTTCATCGAGCAGGTGGTGATGGGGAGCCATCCCGAGCAGGATCCGGAGGGCTGGGCGTCCTACTCACCGATCGACCGGATCCACGGTGATGCGCCGCCGATGATGCTCCTGCACGGAGACTCCGACGTGCTCGTTCCGGTCGGGGGAGCGCGACGCTTCGCCAGTGAGTTGTCACGGGCGTCGACCAACCCGGTCGTCTACGTCGAGCTCCACGGTGCCCAGCACGCATTTGAGATCTTCCCGAGCGTCCGAGCGGTGCAGACCGTCGAGTACGTGGAACGGTTCCTGACTTGGACCCACGACGTGGCCCTCGCCGGTCGGGAACTCAGCCATTCCGACGGTCCCGAACCGACCGAGTCGGGGGATCCGTCCCCAGCGACCAGTCATGAGCCCACAATGACCGGTGATGGAGGACGACCCCGAACCGGGGTGGTCGGAGCGCCGAACCGGAACTGATCCGGATCCCGACGACGGCCACCCAGCTCATCGCCACGAGCACGTCGCCGCGGCATCCGCCGGCCACTCCCACGACCTGCGAGACCTCTCGTCGAGCTTCGACCAGTCGCTCCGGCGCCGCTTGAACCTGATCGGCGCCGGGTTGTTCGTCGTTACCCTCGTCGGGGTGGCGTTCTGGTGGCCTCACAGCGATCGCCGCGCCGATCCCGGTTCGCTCGGGGTGGCCGACGGTTACTTCGACGCCACGGTCACCGCCGTTGATCCCTTCGACTGCCCGGGAACAGCACCGTCCACCGTCGACCCAGGGTCGTCGGGCGAGAGCGGCGGGGCCACGAAGACGACGTCGCCCGTCGCTGGGTCGTCGTCCGAACCAGCGGTGTGCCTGACCGTCACCTTCCTCCTCGAACAAGGACCCGATGCCGGCGAGGAACGAACCGTCGAACTGTTCGACTGGGCCCCGTATCCCGAGGTGGAGGTCGGTGACCAACTCGTGGTCCCGTACCTCGAGGACGCTCTCCCCGAGTACCAGTACGCACAGTCCTTCGAGCGGGAACGGCGGTGGCCGCTCGTGGCACTGGCGATCGCCTTCGCCGTCCTGGTCGTCGTTCAGGGTGGACTCCGCGGTTTCGCTGCGCTGGCCGGGCTCGTCGCCAGCATCGGGGTGATCGTGGTGTTCGTGCTGCCGGCGCTCGTCGGGGGCGAACCGCCGGTCCCCGTGGCCATCGCTGCGGCGTCACTCGTGGCGTACCTCGCCCTCTACCTCGCCCATGGCTTCTCGCCGCTCACGACCGTGGCGCTGCTCGGCACCCTGGCGTCGCTGGTCCTGGTCGGCGTGCTGTCGTGGGTCTTCACCGAGCTCACCGTGTTGTCGGGACTGTCCGAGGAGGCGCAGTACATCCGCGCCTTCGGCGGAGACCTCGAGTTCGGCGGGCTCCTGCTCGCCGGGATCATCCTCGGTGCCCTCGGAGCGCTCGACGACATGACCGTCACGCAGGCGTCGGCAGTGGCGGAGCTGCGTCGGGCCGATCCGACCATGGGGTTCGCTGCTCTCTATCGGGCCGGTTCCCGTATCGGCCGGGACCACATCGCATCGACGGTCAACACCTTGGCGCTCGCCTACGCCGGTGCGTCGCTGCCGCTCCTAGTGTTGTTCATCGAGTACGACCGCCCGCTATCCCGGGTGCTCACGTCTGAGGTGGTCGCCACCGAACTGGTCCGCACGCTCGTGGGCTCGATCGGCCTGGTGGCGTCGGTGCCCCTCACGACACTGCTCGCCGCCCGACTCGTCGCACCCCGTCGGCGCGACGCCGGCCCGGACATCCTCGCCCGCTGACCCGTCCGTCCGGAGGATGTCGAACCGGTGCGGCCGACCCGAGGTCGCCGAGCGACCGTGTTCGTCGGGTGCCTCAGCCGGGGTGGTCCGCCCAGCGGTCGGCGGCAGCCGCCCAGTCGAGCCGACGGGTCACGGCCTGGTTCTCGACACCGGCCCACGCCTCCTCGGGGAGCTGCCAGCAGACCTCGAACTCGATCCCGTCGGGATCGACGGCGTAGAGACTGAGCGTCGCTCCGTGGTCCGACTCCCCGGTGAGCGCACCGAGGTCGAGGAGCCGGGTTCGGCGGTCCACCAGGTCCTCGAACCGCTCGACCTCCCAAGCCAGGTGGTAGAGGCCCGGTCCCGATCCCGCCGCCGGCCCGTCGCCGCCGACTTCGAAGAGCCCGAGGTCGTGATGGGCGTCGCCGGCGGGCAGCGTGAGGAACACTGCGCGGCCCAGGTCGGTGAGGACCTCCATTCCCAGCGCCTCGCTGTAGAACGCCGCCGACCGGTGGGCGTCGCGCACGTAGAGGACGGCGTGGTTGAGTCGTCGGACCGGCACCTTGCGATCGTAGATCCCACCGTGCGGGTCGTTGCAGGTGTGCTAGAGCCTGAGCGTGCACCTCCTCCCGGAGCACTCCGAGTCACCGTTGTGGACGCCGCCGCCCCACCGCGTGGCTGCGTCGGCGATGGAACGGTTCCGCCGGCTCGCCGAGCGGGAGTTCGGTCAGCCGCTCCCGGACTCCGCTGCCCTGCACGAGTGGTCGGTCGCCGAGCCGACTGCGTTCTGGTGCCTGCTCGCCATGGAGTTGCTGCCCCGGGTGCCCAGCCCGGGTCCGGTCCTCGTCCCGGGGATCACCGGTGTCAGCGGGTCGAGCATCGCAGGGTGCCGGTGGTTCCCCGAGGTGCGGCTGAACGTCGCCGAGCAGATCCTGGGAGGCGCCGCGGACGACACGGTGCTGCTCGTCTCGGTCGACGAGCTGGGCGGCCGGCGGGAGGTCACCCGCCACGAGGCCACCGAGCTGGTCCGGCGCTGCGCGGCGGCGCTGCGCCTCTCGGGTGTCGGTCCGGGCGACGTCGTGGCGGCGTGGATGCCCAACGTCACCGAGACGGTCGTGGTGATGCTCGCAGCGGCGTCGATCGGTGCGGTGTTCACCTCGACGTCGCCTGACTTTGGAGTGGATGGCGTGCTCGACCGGTTCGGCCAGGTGCGACCGCGGGTGCTCGTCGCCGCCGACGGCTACCACTACGGCGGCCGGGCGTTCGACCGGCGCGCCGAGCTGGCGCAGGTGGCCGGCGCCCTGCCCGGGACGACGACGGTGGTCGTCGGGTTCCTCGGTGACGGTGTCGCCGGCGACCCCGCCGAACCGGCCGGTCCCGTCGCCGGGACGCTTCCGTACGGTGCGTGGCTCGACGCCGCACCGGACGATCCGCTGCGGTTCGAGCAGCTCCCGTTCGACCACCCGTGGTACGTCCTCTACAGCTCCGGTACGACCGGTGTGCCCAAGTGCATCGTGCACCGGACCGGTGGGGTGCTGCTGCAGCACGCGAAGGAGCACCAGCTTCACCTCGACCTCCGTCCCGGTGACCGTGCCTGCTACTTCACGACCTGCGGCTGGATGATGTGGAACTGGCTGGTCTCGGTGCCCGCCTCGGGGGTTGCCGCCGTGCTGTTCGAGGGCAACCCCTTCCACCCCGGACCCGAGGCACTGTGGGAGCTGGCCGACCGGGAGCGACTGGAGTTCCTCGGCGTGTCCGCCAAGTATCTGGACGTAGTGCGATCGAGTGGGTTGCGACCGGCGGACTCGGTGGACCTGTCTCGGCTCCGGACCCTGGCCTCCACCGGGTCACCGCTGTCGCCCGAGGGCTTCGAGTGGGTCGCTGATGCGGTCGCTCCCGCAGCGGGAGGCGACGGTCTCCACCTGGCGTCGATCTCGGGCGGCACCGACCTGTGCGGGTGCTTCGCCGCCGGTGACCCGACCCGGCCGGTTTGGGCGGGTGAGATCCAGGCGCCGGCGCTCGGCATGGCCGTCGAGGTCTGGACCCCGGAGGGAGTCCCGGCACCGGTCGGGGAGCGCGGCGAGCTCGTGTGCACCGCAGCCTTCCCGTCGACCCCGCTGCGGTTCTGGGGTGACGAGGATCCCGACGCTCCCGGGATCGTGCCCGGTCCCAGGTACCGGGCCGCCTACTTCGACGCCTTCCGTGACGTGTGGACCCACGGGGACTTCGCCGCCCGGACGTCTCACGGTGGATTCGTGATCCACGGTCGGTCCGACACGACCCTCAACCCCGGGGGCGTTCGGATCGGTACGGCCGAGATCTACCGCCAGGTCGAGCGGGTCGACAGCGTGCTGGAGTCGCTCGTGTTCGGCCAGGAGGTCGGTGACGACGTCCGGATCGTCCTCCTGGTGCGGCTCGTCGACGGGGTCGCGCTGGACGACGAACTGGTGGCGGAGATCCGAGCGCAGGTCCGGACCGGCTGCACACCACGTCACGTCCCCGCCGTCGTCGTGCAGGTCGACGACCTGCCCCGGACCCGGTCCAACAAGCTCGCCGAGCTCGCCGTTTCGGACCGGGTCAACGGGAGGGTGGTCCGCAACACCGGTGCGCTCGCCAACCCCGAGGCGCTCGACCACGTCGCCGATCGGGTCCCCGACCCCTGACCCCGCCCCGCCCCGCCCCGTCCCCGTTCCCTGCTTTGTGGTGCGAGCGACATGCATATGCATGTCGCTCGCACCACAAAGCAGGGGGTCCGGTGGGGTGGCGGAACTCAGCGGCCGAGCACGTCGGCGAAGGCGTCGGGGACCGACATCGGCCCGTCGACCGTGGCCCAGCGAGCGCCGACGGACTCGGCGAAGCTCTCGGCATCGGCACTGTCACCAGCGGGTGCAATGACGACGAGCTCGTCGAGTCGTAACGCGGCCCCGGTCGGATCCACTCCGGTGGTCGCCCGACAGTCCGAGAGGAGGACGGTGATCCGCCGTCCGGCAGGAGCTCGGTCGAGCTGCGCTCCGGCGGTACGCAGGGCCAGATCGAGGTTGGTGACCCCGAATCCACGCAACCGGAGCAGATCCACGACCACGTCGTCGGGTGACCGGTACTCCTGTTGGGACACCACGGCGACCGACTGCTCGGCGAAGGCCACCACCGAACACGCATCGGGAACGCGGTACAGCACCGACGAGGCCGCCACGGCGGCCGTGGCGAGCCGGTCGCCGCCCATCGACCCGGAGCGATCCACGAGCAGGCACACCGACGTTGCCGGCCGGTGCCAGTGAACGACGTGCAGGCCGTCCCGATCGGGTGGTCCGCCCCGTCGCCAGGTGGTGAGGGCGTCGAGCGACCGGTCCACATCGATGTCGCCCTCGGCCCAGTCGATCGGTGACGATCCCAGGCGGCCCAGCCCGGGCCGCAGTGCGCCGCCGGTCCGGGCCACATCGACCATCACACGCCCGGCGAGCCGTCGAGCGAGGTGGCGGAGCCGTTCGTCGGTGGCACCGGTCAGGTCGGCGAGCAGGGCGAGTGCATCGTCGGGTTGCCGTTCGAGCAGATCATCGAATGCCGACTCGTCGAGGACGCCGAGCTCTGGTGAGATCTCCTCGAAATGCTCACGTTGCTCGAGGTGACGGCGTGCAGTGGTTCGACGACCGGCCTCGTTGATTGCGTCGCGGGCGGCACCGCCCTCGAGGACCTCTTGGTCGGACACCCCGCTCCGGGGCGGGGTCAGCCTTTTCCCTGGCGATCCGCAGCGGCATCGGAACCGCTGGAGTCGGCGTTCCGACGTTGCAGTTCCCACAGTTCCGCAACGACGTCCTCCGGCCGGCGACCCGACCCCTCCCGGACCCGGATGCGTCCGGAGAGGGCGACCAACGCCGCATCGAGCGTGACCCGGTCGTCGGCTGGGTCACAACCTCGCAGTGGTGCGAGCTCCTGGGCCACGAGCGTCATGTCGACCGCCCCCCGGACCGAGGAGCCGGTCCGGACGTCAGGGTGGTTCCGGGTTGAGCGCACCAGTGCCACCACTCGGCGGAGACCGTCCTCCCCCAACCGCTCGGTCGCCTCGGGCGCCGCCGCAGCGACGATCGTCGCCTCGTCTTCAGCCCCCTGGTAGTCCACGGCGAGTCGGCAGCATCGGTCGTACACGGCTCCGGCGATTCTGGCGGTGCCCACGGCGTCGAACGGGTTCATGGCCGCCACCAGACGGAACCCCGGTGCCGCCTGCACCGAACCCAGCCGGGGGACGTGGACCTCGCCCTCGCTCATGACGGTGATGAGCACGTTCAACGTCTCCTCGGGGATCCGGTTGATCTCCTCGATGTACAGCAGCGAACCTGACCGCAGTGCCCGCAACAGCGGGCCGTCGGTGAAGACCTCGGGCACGTAGCCATCGTTCAGGACTGCGGCCGGGTCGAAGTTCCCGACGAGGCGGGCCGGCGTCAGTTCGGCGTTGCCCTCGACGAACTCGAACCCGGTGCCGGTCTCCTCGGCGATCGCCCGCAGGATCGTCGACTTGCCGGTGCCTGGGGGCCCCTCGACGAGTAGGTGGCGTCCGGCGGCGAGTGCGGCGACCACCACCTCGAGCGCAGCGTCCCGGCCGACGACCCGATGACGGAGTCGGTCGATCAGGTCCGAGCCGAAGTTGACCACCGCCGCTCGTCGCTCCGGCTCAGAACTCGATGACGCCGCGGATGTTCACCCCGTCGCGCATGTCCTGGTAGCCCTGGTTGACCTCGGAGAGGGTGTATCGGTTGGTGATGAGCTCGTCGAGCTTCAGTTCGCCCTCGCGGTACATGGAGAGCAGGGCGGGGATGTCGGCCCGAGGATTGCCCGAGCCGAACACGGTGCCCTTCACCTCCTTGTTCATCATCGACAGCATGAACAGGTTCATCGTGACGTTGGACTCGAGCATGTTCCCGATGGCGGTCACGACCAGCGTCCCGCCCTTGGACACCAGGTTGAGCGAGGGTTCGATCATGTCGCCGGTGACGACGCCGGGGACGAGGATCACCGAGTCGCACATGTCTCCCCACGTGAGGTCCGGCACGGCGAGCAGGGCTTCCTCGATGGAGGAGTAGGTGTGGGTGGCGCCGAGCTCCATGGCCTTCTCCCGCTTGAACTCCACCGGATCGATCGCAATGACCCGCTTGGCACCGGCCATCCGTGCGCCCTGAACGGCATTGATCCCAACACCGCCGATCCCGATGACGGCCACGTTGTCGCCGGGCTGCACCTCTGCCCGGTGCACCGCCGAACCCCACCCGGTCGCCACGCCGCACGACACGAGAGCCGCCACGTCGAAGGGGAGGTCCTTCTCGATGCGGACCACGGAGTTCTCGCTCAGGAGGAGCTCCTCGGAGAAGGTCCCGAGCTGGGCGAACCGGGCGACGTCGACATCGCCGATCGTGTGCGAGTGGTCACCGAGTCCCCGGGTCATCATGTGGGTGTCGAACAACTTGGCGCCCTCGTCGCAGAGGTTCTGGCGACCTGTCGAACACCACTTGCAGCGTCCGCACGACGGGATGAACGACATGGCGACGTGATCTCCGAGCTCAACGGAGCGGACCCCGGGTCCGACCGCCACGACCTCACCGGCACCTTCGTGGCCGCCGACGAACGGGAAGTGGGGAATCATCATGTCGCCCTGCACCACGTGCTCGTCCGAGTGGCACATTCCAGCCACTGCGGTCCGGACACGGATCTCACCGGGGCCCGGATCGTCGATGGTGATCTGCTCGACCTTCCAGTCCTGTTGCGGCCCCCACAACACAGCGGCGTTGGTTTTGGTTGGCATCAGACCCCCCCTGCGGTTCTCAGGTGCACCCCGCTACTCGAAGCGCTGCGACGCGGTTCTACACCACCGGGGCCAGTCGGGGTAGCCGAGCGACTCCGTGCCCACACCGTTCGTGACGGTCGGGGCTACGATCCTGTCGCACAGGCGAACGTGTCCGAGGAGGCCCTCCGTGTCGAACGCATCCATCCAGACGAGCAACCAGGCTGCTGCAACCGGTGAGGAGTCTCCTCACGCAGATCCCGTGGTCGAGGAACCCGTGGTCGAGGAGCACCTGGTCGAGGAGCTCCTGGTCGAGGAGGTCTCGATCGATGGGATGTGCGGGGTCTACTGATCCCGGTCTCGGCTGCAACAACCCTCAGGACGACACAGTATGGACCCGGTGCCAGTGACCCTTGCGGACCGCCTGGTCCTCCACCCCGACGTGGCCCTCCGGCCGGAGCGCTTCGGAGCGCTCGCCTACCACTTCGGCAACCGCCGGTTGTCGTTCATCAAGCACGTCGACCTGCTCGCCGTGGTCGAGGCGCTCGACGGGGAACGCACCGTTGGTGAGGTGCTCGACTCCGCCGGCGTCGACTCCGGGCGCCACGCCTCGTTCCTGACGGCCTTGGCCACGCTGTCGGACTCAGAGGTGCTCTGTGCGACCTGAGGTCGTCTCCCAACCGCCGGCGGCCACCCGACCGCTCGTCGAGGAGTTCCGCCTCGGCCTCGACGCCCCCATCTGCCTGACCTGGGAGCTGACGTATGCGTGCAACCTGAGTTGCGCCCACTGCCTGTCGAGTTCCGGGCGACGTGATCCGGCGGAGTTGAGCACGGAGGAGTGCTTCGCCGTCATCGACGAACTCCAGCGCCTGCAGGTGTTCTACGTGAACCTCGGCGGCGGCGAGCCGATGATGCGAAGCGACTTCTTCGACATCGTCGACCATGCCGTGTCCCACCACGTGGGGGTGAAGTTCTCGACCAACGGAACGTTCATCGACGCTGCTGCGGCTCGACGCCTCGCCGGGATGGACTACCTCGACGTCCAGATCTCCATCGACGGTGCCACCTCCGGAGTCAACGATGCGCTGCGAGGTCGGGGATCCTTCGCAGCAGCTCGTCAGGCCATGGATCATCTCGCCGACGCTGACTTCGGTCCGTTCAAGATCAGCGTCGTGGTGACCCGCCAGAACGTCGACCAACTCGATGCGTTCGCCGACATCGCAGCGCAGTACGGCGCCCAGCTCCGGGTCACCCGTCTCCGTCCCTCCGGCCGGGGCGCCGACACCTGGCACGATCTCCACCCGACCCAGGAACAACAGCGCCAGCTCTACCACTGGCTCCTGGAACGTCCCGCCGTGCTCACCGGCGACTCGTTCTTCCACCTGTCCGCACTGGGCGAGCCACTCCCGGGGCTCAACCTCTGCGGTGCCGGCCGGGTGGTCTGCCTCATCGACCCGGTCGGTGATGTCTACGCCTGTCCCTTCGTGATCCACGACGAGTTCCTCGCCGGCAACGTCCGTAACGACGGCGGGTTCACCAGCGTGTGGCGCGAGTCGGAGCTGTTCACATCGCTCCGGGAGCCCGACAGCGAAGGGGCGTGCGTGAGCTGCGGCAGCTACGACGCCTGCCAGGGAGGGTGCATGGCGTCGAAGTTCTTCGTCGGATTCGACCTGACCGACCCGGACCCCGAGTGCGTTCTCGGCCATGCCGAGCCGTTGCTCGCTGCGCTCGGCACGGATTCCGTTGTCCCTCGGGCACGAGTCGACCACTCGAGGCCCGGGGTGTCGGTGCCGTCGCCGGTGACGTTGCGCCCCACCAGGCGTTCCGGGGCGTGAGCTGACCCTCCTGCACCCAGGCCGTCGCAGCTTCGCTCTGCTGAGAGGCGACGTCGTCGACGTCGGCCGAACCACGGTCTCCGGGTTGGGGCGGGCCGTTCACCACGGGGCAGCATGAGCGGCGTGTCCCCACTGCTCGAGTCGTTCGACCTGGCCAGTCGATCGGTGCGCAACCGGATCGTCCTCGGACCACACGAGACCAACCTCGGCCGTGGGCGCAGCATCTCCGAACGTCACGTCGCCTACTACCGCCGCCGGGCCGAGGGCGGCACGGGGTTGATCATCACCGAGGAGGCCTCGGTCCACCCGTCGGACTGGCCGCTCGAGCGGGCTCCGCTCGCCACAGAGTGCGGACCCGGTTGGACGGAGGTGTCCAGGGTCTGTCACGACGCCGGGGCTGTGGTGTTGGCGGCGATCGGCCACAGCGGCGGGCAGGGCACGTCGCACTGGAGCCAGCGTGAGCTGTGGGCACCGTCCCCGGTGCCCGAGGTCAACACCCGGGAGATCCCCAAGGTGATGGAGGCGGGCGACATCGAGGCGGTGGTGGCGGGCTTCGCCTCTGCTGCTTCGCTGGCGGTCGGGTCCGACTGCGACGGCGTGGAGGTCAACGCCGGTCAGTACTCGTTGGCCCGGCAGTTCCTCTCGGGCCTCACCAACACCCGCGACGACGAGTGGGGGGCGGATCGGAGCAGGTTCCTCGTCGAGGTGCTCGCTGCAGTCCGGGCGGCGATCGGATCCGACGCCGTGCTCGCCCTTCGGTTGTCGTGCGACGAACTCGCCCCGTGGGCGGGCATCACCCCCGAGCAGGCCCCGGATCTCGCCGCAGCGCTCGTCTCCGGTCCGTCACGTGTCGACCTCCTCACCGTCGTGCGCGGCTCCATCTACTCCGCTGGGGCGACCCGACCCGACGGCCACACCGACCCGGGATTCAACCTGGAGCTGACCCGTTCGGTTCGACGAGCCGTCGTGGCCGCCACGGACGGGAGGGTCGCTATTTGCGCCCAGGGGTCGATCGTCGACGTTGACCAGGCAGCGTGGGCGATCGACGACGACGTCGCTGATCTGGTCGAGATGACGCGAGCGCAACTCGCCGACGCCGACCTGGTGGCCAAGCTCGCCGTCGGGACGCCCGAACGGATTCGGCCGTGTGTGCTGTGCAACCAGCAGTGCGCCGTGCGCGACAACAGGAACCCGATCGTGAGCTGCACGGTCGACCCGGCCACCGGCCACGAGGCCGACGAGCCGTTGCTGAGTGCACTCGACGTTGCTGCGAACACCTCGCCGAGCCGCAGCGGAACAGCCGTGACCGTCGTCGGAGGTGGGCCCGCCGGACTCGAGGCGGCCCGGGTGGCGGCTGGGCTCGGTCGTCCCGTCACCGTCCTCGAGCGTGGCGATCACCTCGGCGGCCTCCTCTGGACCGTGGCCGCGCTCCCGGGCCGTGAGCGTTTCGCCGATCTCGCCCGTTGGTACGAACGCGAGCTGCTCCGCCTCGGTGTGCGTGCCGAGACCAGCTCCGACGTGGATACCTCCGACGCAGCAGCGCTGAGCGCCAATGGCCCGGTGGTCGTCGCGGTTGGCGGGACCGACGGCGACCCCGGGGTGGACCTGCTCGATGGAGCGGAGTTCGTCCCCGCACGCAGCGTGCTCTCCGGCGATCAGATCCCCGACGGTGACGTGCTCGTCTGGGATCCGATCGGCGGACCGATCGGCGTCGGCGTCGCCGAACTCCTCGCCGCAGCGGGACGGAACGTCCACCTCGCCACCTTGGACTTCATCGTCGGCAACGAACTCGCCCGCTCGGGAGACCTCGGCGACGCCAACGGCCGACTCGCTCGCTCCGGGGTGACCATGCACCGGCGAAGTGTGCTGCGCTCGGTGGCCCCCACGACGGCGACGCTCGAGGACCGGTTCACCGCTCGTCGCTACGAACTCGACGTGGTCGCCGTCGTCGATGCCGGTCACAGGCTCCCGGCGGCGAGCGCTTCGGGTGACCTCGGTGTGGCCGCCGACGGGCGTTGGGTCGGCGACGCCGTGGCGCCGAGGACCGTCCACGAAGCAGTCCTCGAGGGCCGCCGTGTCGCCGGCACGTTCTCGGGTTGATCGACCCGGCCGGGGCCTTCCGATGGGTGGCGTGAGCAGGTAGCATGAAGAGGCTGGCGGGGCGAGCGGGCGTCTCGGCCGGCTTCCGGAGGCGACCATGTTGAACACCACCAAGGAACTGCTCGAGCGGACCATCTCCCAGGCCGTTGAGCTCGCCAAGTCAGCCGACTCGGCATTTCGTTCCCACGAGGATGTGGCAGTGGCCATGCCGGGCGGACTGTTCGGCCACGTTCGCAACGGGCGTCTCGTGGGTTTCGGACTCGAACCCGTCGGCGACGTCCTCGTCGATGCGCAGCGTCGGGTGATCGGCCTCCCCGACGGCGGACCGGGACAGTTCCTCTGGGGTCGCCTCGCGGCCGTCGCCGGAGGAGCTGCGGCTGCGGTCTCGACCGTCGCCGGCGTGGCCACGGCCGTGCTGCGTGGCCGCCGTCGAGCCTGAGCCGAGCCTGAGCCGAGCCCACCTGCGCCCGCTGCAGTCCCTTGGCGCCGCCGTCCCTTGGCGCCGCCGTCCCTTGGCGCCGCCGTCCCCAGGTCCACCGTGTGTCGGGATCGTTGCGCGATGTACTTCGTGGGTAGCCTGCGCACATGGCTGATCCGTTGATCTGGTCGCCGCTCCAACTCGGGCCGCTGACCGTCAGGAATCGGATCGTCTTCTCGGCGCACCTCACCAACTACGCCGAGAACGGTCTTCCCACCGAGCAGCATGCGGCCTACTACGCCGCCCGGGCTGCGGGTGGAGCAGGACTGATCATCACCGAGGAGCACTCGACCCACCCGACCGACTGGCCGTACGAGAAGCTCATCCACGGATTCCACCCCGAGGTGATCCCCGGCTACCGGCGGATCACCGAGGCGGTGCATCGTCACCGTGTTCCGATTCTCGCCCAGATCAACCACAACGGTGGGCAGGCGAGCTCGATGTACTCGAGGTTGCCGGTGTGGGCGCCGTCGCCGGTGGCCGATCCGCTCTTCCGAGAGGTCCCCAAGGCCGTGACCACCTCTGAGATCGCCGAGATCGTGGCGTCGTACGGGCTCGTCGCCGAGCACTGCGCCGAAGGTGGGTTCGACGGCGTCGAACTGCAGTGCTCCCACAGTTCCATCGTGCGCGGCTTCCTCTCTCCGGCGACCAACCGCCGCCACGACGACTACGGCGGGAGCCTCGCCAATCGGGCTCGGATCCTGCTCGAGATCGTCGCTGAGGTCAGGAGGGTGATCGGGCCCGACCTGGCGCTCGGCGTGCGCCTCTGCGGCGACGAGCTCATCGAAGGTGGCACCACGATCGACGAGGCCGTGGAAGTGGCCCGCATGGTCGAGGCCACAGGATCGGTCGACTACATCAACACCTCGATCGGTGTGGCCACGGCGTCGCTGTTCATGATCGAGGCGTCGATGCACATCCCGCCGGGCTACTCCATGTTCATCCCCTCGGCCATCCGTGAGGCCGTCGACCTGCCGGTCGTGGGGGTGGGGCGCTTCAAGGATCCGCTCCAGGTGGAGCGGGCGCTCACCGAGGGCCAGTGCGACCTGGTCGGGGTCGTGCGAGGTCAGATCGCTGACCCTGAGTTCGTCGCCAAGGCCCGTGCCGGTCACACCGATGACACCCGCCTGTGCCTGTCCTGCAACCAGGAGTGCGTCGGGCGGATGGGTCTCAATCGCTGGTTGGGGTGCATCGAGAACCCCGCCGCTGGACGGGAGTCACTCGGTGTCGGACAGGCCCGACCGGTGAGTGTGGGCCGACGGGTCCTCGTCGTCGGCGCCGGACCCGCCGGTCTCCAGACGGCCATCGCTGCAGCCCGAAACGGTCACCATGTCACGGTGCTCGAGCGGTCCGAACACGCCGGCGGGCAGGTGCGACTGGCCGCCACCGTTCCCAACCGGGCCGAGTTCGGCGATCTGGTGCGCAACCAGTTGCAGGAGTGTGGCCGGCTCGGCGTGGAGATCGAGTGTGGTGTCGACGTGGACCTCGCCGAGGTCCGACGTCGGGATCCTGACACCGTGGTCGTGGCCACCGGATCGGTCCCGGCCCGACCGTGGTGGGCGCCGGACGATGCCGAGTGGATCGTCGACGTGCGCGACGTCCTGGAGGGGTCCGTGCAGCCGAACGGTTCGGTGCTGGTGCTCGATGAACTCGGGTTCCACCACGCCACGTCGGTTGCCGAGTTGCTCGCGGATCGCGGGTGCCAGGTCGAGGTCGTCACCCCGGGCATGGTCGTCGGTCAGGACCTCGGGATCACACTGGATCTGGAGAACTGGTGGATTCGAGCTGAGGCCAAGGGGATCGAGCAGACCACCGAGTTGGTCCCCATGTCCGCAGGGGACCACTCGGTGACGTTTCAGCACCACCCGACCGGCACCGAACAGGAGCGCCGGGTGGACTGGGTGGTTCTCGCAGTCCCCTCGACCCCGGCCGACGCCCTCTTCGGAGAGCTGCAGGCGGCTGGCTACGCCGTGCACCGGGTCGGCGACGCCGTCGCTCCCCGACGGGCCCACGCCGCAGTGATCGACGGTGAGCGGGTCGGCGCCGGGATCATGGCGGCCAGCGCCGTGCTGGTCGGTCGCTGAGTCCCGATGCCCGACGCCCTCGCCATCGTCTGCGTCCGGAGTGGAGTCCTGCCGTCCGGATCGCTGCGGGCCGTGGCCGCAGCCGGTGGCGCGGCGTTGCTCGTCGGTGACGGCACCGACGAGGCGGCGGCGCACCTCGGTGCCTCGGCATCTGACCTGTGGGTCTGGGAGACCTCCGGGTTCTCGCCGGGGCGGTGGGCGGCGCCGCTCGCCGAGTTCGTCGAGCGGTTCGATGCGGTGATCCTCCCTGGGTCACCGGATGGCCGCGATCTCGCTCCCCGCTTGGCGGCGGAACTCGGCCGACCGCTCGTCGCCGGGGTCGTCGAACATGATGACGGGGTCCTGACCGTCTCCGCCTGGGGCGGGTCGGTGATGGTCGATGTTCCCGTCGAGGGGCCGGTGGTGTGGACGGTCCAGCCGGTGGCGGTGACCGCTGAGTCGCACGAGCACGGGACGGGACCACAACCGGTCGATCTCGAGATCCGAACCGGCGGAGCACGTGACGCCGTGACCGTCGAGGTGCTCGCCCCGGACCTCTCCACCATGGACCTCGTGGAGGCGCCCAGGTTGGTCGGAGGAGGAGCCGGCCTCGACGGCCCGGGGCGATTCGAACAACTCGCTGCGGTGGCGGGTCGGATCGGAGCGGCCATGGGGGCGACCCGTGTGGTCACCGACCGGGGGTGGCTCGCCCACGAACGTCAGATCGGGACGACCGGTGTGGTCGTCGATCCGGCGCTGTACCTGGCCTTCGGGATCTCCGGCGCCGTGCAGCACACCGCCGGCCTGGGCGATCCGGACCACATCATCAGCATCAACACCGAGCCGCACTGTCCGATGATGTCCATGGCCGACGTGGCGATCGTGGCCGACGCCAACGAGACCATCGCCGAACTCGCCCGGCTCCTCGATGAACCGGCACCGGCTGACTCGACCGGAGCGACGGCGTGAGCGGAACCGACTTCGACGTGGTTGTCGTGGGCGCTGGCCCGGCGGGGTCTGCAGCTGCGATCGAGGTGGCGCGGGCCGGTCGGTCGGTCTGCCTCCTCGAGCGAGGTCCGTCGCCAGGGTCCAAGAACATGTACGGCGGCGTCGTCTACGGACGCATCCTCGACACGCTCGTTCCGGCGTGGTGGGAACAGGCGCCAGTCGAGCGGTGGGTGACCCGGCGGAGCACCATGCTGATCTCCGGGGACCAGGCGCTCACCGTCGACTTCCGCAACCCCGGATGGGGCGAGGCTCCGCACAACGGAGCGACCGCCTACCGACCCGAGTTCGACAGCTGGCTCGCCGGCGTGGCGGTGGACGCCGGTGCCGAACTGGTGTGCTCGACGACGGCGACCGGTCTGATCCGTGAGGCCGGGCAGGTGGTGGGCGTTCGCACCGACCGCCCGAACGGTGACCTGCGGGCCTCGGTGGTCGTGGCCTGTGACGGCGTGAACTCGTTCCTGGCCAAGGAGGCCGGGATGTACCCCCACGACGATCCGTCCAACTTCACCGTCGGCGTGAAGGAGACCATCGCCCTGCCGCGCCACGTGATCGACGAGCGGTTCGCCGTCCGCGGTGACGAGGGCGTGGACATCGAGATCCTCGGATGCACCGGTGACGTTCCCGGCGGCGGGTTCGTCTACACCAACCGTTCCACTGTGGCGGTCGGGCTCGTCCTGTCGCTTCCAGCACTCGCCGCCGGTGGCACCCGTCCCGAGGAGATCCTCCGGCTGCTCAAGGCCCACCCGGCGATCGCGCCGTTGATCGAGGGGGGCGAGGTCGTTGAGTACTCGGCTCACGTGATTCCCGAGGCCGGCTACGACATGATGCCCGAGCTCGTCGGTGACGGGATCCTGGTCGCCGGCGATGCGGCCGCCATGTGTCTGGCCGCCGGGATCTGGTTGGAGGGTGTCAACTTCGCCATCGGCTCCGGTGCCCTGGCCGGCCGCACCGCAGCGCTCGCCGCTCGACGCGGTGATGCATCCGCTGCGGGTCTGGCCGGCTACCGATCGAGTCTCGAGTCGAGCTTCGTCCTGTCCGATCACCGCCGACTCCGTGACGCCCCGCACCTCGTCATGAGCGATCTCGCCCAGCGGGTGCTGCCTGCAGTGGCCTGTGGTGTCGTGGAGGACGTGTTCACTGTGACGAACCCCACGCCCAAGCCGGGCATGCGCCGCATCGTCCGGCAGCGTCTCCGTCGCCACGGGGTTCGGTTGCGTGACCTGTTCCGTGAGGGCCTGCGTGCGCTGCGCACGTTCGGATGAGCGATGCTGGAGGAGTCATGACTGCGTCGTCGTACCCCGAGATCAGCTTCGAGCGCCGGATGAGCACTGTCGAGTTCCGGGTCGACTCAGATCGGGCGCACATCACCGTCGATGACACCGTGTGCCGGGACTGCACGACGCGGGGTTGCATCACGGCGTGTCCGGCCAACCTGTTCGTTCCGACCGCTGCCGGCGGGATCCTGTTCAACTACGAGCAGTGCTTCGAGTGCGGCACCTGTTACCTCGTGTGCAACGAGGAAGGTGCGATCACCTGGACCTACCCCGAGGGCGGGCACGGGGTCGTGTTCCACCGGAGCTGAACGCCGTGCTGATCGCTGCGTGCGTCAAGCTCGTCGAAATCCGCCCGCTGGTCGATCCGCTCACCGGTTCGGTCGATCCCGGTCGGGAGGTCGGATGTTCCGCTGCTGATCGTGCCGCGGTGGAAGTGGTCCGTCGACTCGCTGAGTCATGGTCGGCACGGACGCTCCTCATCAGCGTCGGCCCGCCCCGGGCCGAGCCGCTGCTCGTCGAACTCGCCGCTGTCGGCATCGACGCTGCCGTCCGCATCGACGCACCGCGTGGGGTCGACTCCTCGACGGTGGGCCGGCTGCTCGCAGCAACGCTCGCCGACGTGGGTGCCGATGTGGTCGTCTGCGGTGACTACTCGAGTGATCGGGGGTCGGGGTCGGTGCCGGCGTTCATTGCTCATCACCTCGGCGCTGCCCAGGCGTTGGGGCTCGTCGAGGTCCACACGGAGGGCCCCGGCTCGTTGCGGGTCGTGCGCCGGCTCGACGGAGGTCGCCGGGAGGTGGCGGTGGTCGATGCGCCCGCAGTGATGTCGGTGGAGGGCAGCGTGGCGGAACTCCGACGAGCTCCGTTGCGTTCGGTGCTCGCCGACGCCGTCCCCGTGGAGGTGGTGGCCACCGACGTCCCCCTCTCGGTCCGGACGCTCCCGACGCGCGCGTTCTCGCCGCCGACTCGGGTGGCCTCGGCGCCGACTGGAACGCCGCTCGACCGAGTTGTCGAACTCACCGGGGCGCTCGTCGAGCGGACGCCGCCGCGCACCGTTGCGCTCGATCCACCGGAGGCTGCGGGGATGATCCTCGAGCAACTCCGCAGCTGGGGCTACCTCGACGAGCCGGATCCGGCGTGAGTGCGCTCGCCGGGATGACCTGGACCGAGGTGACGGCCGGGCGGTTGCTGTTGGTCCCCCTCGGGAGTTGCGAACAACACGGACCCCATCTCCCGTTCGACACCGATACCCGGATCGCCGTGGCGCTCGCCGCGTCGGTCGCTGAGCATCTCCCCGAGGCGCTCGTCTCACCACCGATCGGGATCGGTGCCTCGGGGGAGCACCAGTCGTTCCCCGGGACGCTGTCGATCGGTTCGACGGCGTTGGTCGACGTGCTCGTGGAGTTGGCTCGCTCGGCCTTGCCTCCGTTGGGGTCGGATCTGCCGCAACCGTTCTACGGGATGGTCATCGTCAACGGCCACGGAGGGAATGTCGAGGCGACCGCAACGGCGGCGGCGCTGCTCGCAGACGAGGGGCGCCCCGTGTTGGTGTGGCATCCGCAGGTAGCCGGTGGAGACTCTCACGCCGGACACACCGAGACGTCGGTGCTGCTGTACCTCGACCCCGAAGCAGTTCGCCTCGACCGGATCGAGGCCGGTTCGACCGTGCGATGGCGCGATGTCCGGGACGTCGTGGTGCGGGACGGACTCGCAGCGGTGAGTCCGAACGGCGTCCTCGGTGATCCTCGTGGTGCGTCGGCGGAAGAGGGGGAGCGGATCGTCGCTGCACTGGTCGAGGACCTGTCCAACGCCGTGCGTTCGTGGCGTGCGAACCTGACGGTGTCGGGCGTCGACGTCGATCCGTCTGCATCCGGCGTCGGGGCACAGCGGTGAGTGCCCCCGTCGCTCTCGTCACCGGTGGTGCCCGAGGCATCGGGGCTGCGGTCTGTCGGCGGCTGTCGGCGACAGGACACCGGGTGGTGGTCCTCGACGCCTGCAACTCCGATGCCTGTGGCAGCGATGACCTGCTCGACTACCCACTGGCGACCATGGCGCAACTCGAACAGGTGGTCGCCGACTGCGGACCTGGCGCCGAGGGGGTGGTCTGCGACGTCCGTGACAGCGAATCGCTGGAGAGGATCGTCGCCGAGTTGGACCGACTCGACATCGTGGTCGCCGGTGCCGGTGTGGTCTGGGGTGGCGTTCCGCTCTGGGAGATGCCTGAGCGGGTCTGGGACGTCGTCATGGACGTCAACGTCCGAGGCGTCTACCACCTGATCCGGGCCACTGTCCCGGCGCTGTTGGCCCAGCCCACACCCCGTTGCGGACGCTTCGTCGCCCTGGCGTCGGCCGGGTCGAGTCGGGGGCTGCTGCACCTCGGTGCCTACAGCGCCGCCAAGCACGCCGTGGTGGGGCTCGTGCGCAGCCTGGCGGCGGATCTCGCCGACAGCGGGGTCACCGTGAACGCCGTTGCGCCAGGGTCCACCGATACGGACATCCTGGCGGCATCGGCTGCGGTCTACGACCTGGACTCGCCCGGTGAGTTCGCTGCGCATCACCCCGTCGGCCGGCTCATCGAAGCCGACGAGGTCGCTGCCGCCGTCGCCTGGCTGTGCGACCCCGCTGCTTCCGGCGTGACCGGCGCAGTGCTCGCGGTCGACGGCGGCATGACTGCCGTCTGAGCGGTGCGCTACCGACTCGACCACGCCGCACGGCGCTTCGACGGCGGGCGGGTCGTCCTCGGCGGCGTTCCCGGACGGCTGTTCCGCCTCAGTGACGCCGGTGCGGCGTGGGTCGATCGGCTCGTGAGTCCGGAGGAACCGTGCGAGCCAACGACACCGGGTGAGGTGGCACTGCTCGAACGGCTCACATCGAGCGGTGTCCTGCACCCCGATCCCGACCCTGCGCTGCGTGGCCATCGTCGAGGAGTGACCATGGTCGTCCCGGTTCGTGACCGAGCCGCTGCGCTCGCCGAACTGCTCGACTCGGTGCGACGGAGTGGTGACGAACCGGATGAGATCATCGTCGTCGACGACGGATCCACCGACGGCCAGGCGCACCGGAGGGTCGCCGAGGCCCACGGCGCTCGTTGTCTGCGGGCTGAGACACCGCACGGGCCGGGAGGCGCCCGCAACCTGGGGTTGGAGGCGGCATCCCACCCGATCGTCGTGTTCGTCGATTCCGACGTCACGGTCACCCCGGGTTGGATCGCCGGCCTCTCCGCACACCTCGCCGATGCGCAGGTGGTGGCCGTGGCTGGCCGGGTCCGGTCCGCCGCCGTTCCCGGTTGGATCGGTGACTACGAGCAGCGCAACGGTCCGCTCGACCTGGGAGCCGATCCCGGGCCCGTCGGTCCCGGCCGGAGGATCGGCCACGTGCCTGCAGCGCTCCTGATGGTGCGCCGGGACGCGGCCGCCGACGGGTTCGACGCAACGATGCGAGTCGGGGAGGACGTCGATCTGGTCTGGCGCCTGACCGCAGCCGGTGGCGTGGTGCGCTACGAGCCGCAGGTGGAGTGTCACCACTCGCCCCGGGAGGACCTCCGGTCGTGGGTGGCCCAGCGTTTCGCCTACGGCACTTCGGCCGAAGCGCTCGACGAGCGGCACCCGGGGTCCGTGCCTCCCTGGCGGTCCTCGTGGTCGAGCCTGGCCGTGGTGGCGGCCGCCCTCGCCGGTCACCCGTTCGCAGCGGTGCTTGTGGCCACCGGGACGGCGTTGCCGCTCGTGCGACGCCTGTCCGGAGTGCCACCACTGCCCGCCGTGCGCATCGGGCTCGAGGGTCACGTCGCAGCTGGCGCATCATTCGCCCGGGCGTCGATCCGGGTCTGGTGGCCCCTGGTGCTCCTCGCCCTGGCGCTGCGCCCCACCCGTCGACCGGCGGCGCGCTTGTTCGCCGCCGCCGTTGCGGTCAGATGGTGGAACCGAGGCGCACCGCTGCCGGTCCGCGACGTCCCGCTCGCCGTCACCGAGGATGTCGCCTACGGCGCCGGTGTGTGGACCGGATGTGTCCGTGGTCGGCGGGCGGGACCGCTGACTCCGACTGTCGGCACCTGACCAGCACGATCAGGGCAGTTGGAACCTCACCGGATCCGAGGCGCTCAGGGTTTCCGAGGGGACGGTCGATGAATTCGGTGGTGCTCCACGAGGAGCCGAACGACCGAGGGGACCGAACGTGCAGCATGCCGGACGGCGCCGACTGGGACATCGCCAATCCACCGACCTCGCAGTGAAACCGTCTCGACGGCGGGGTCGTCGGTTGGCTGCTGTGGTGGGGCTGGGGGTGGCCCTGTCGATCGGGGCGTGCGTGCCCGGCGCTCCGGGCGGCTCGCCTCCGAGACCGGGAGTTGGTCCATGTTCGATGTTCCCTGCAGACAGCTACTGGTACGCCGATGTCTCCTCGCTCCCCGAACACCCGCAGTCCGGGGTCTGGCGTTCGGCGATCGGCGCTGGTGCCGGGCTGAAGGCGGACTTCGGTTCGGGCACGTGGGACGGAGGACCGATCGGCATTCCCTTCACCCGGGTCGGCGCCGGCCAACAGCGCGTCCCGATCAGCTTCTACTACCCCGACGAGAGCGACCCCGGCCCGTACCCGATTCCTCCGGGGGCACCTCGGGAGCATGGTTCTGACCATCACGTCATCGTTGTGGACGACTCCGACTGCACGCTGTACGAGGTCTACGACGCCACACCGCTTCCGAACGGTGCCTGGGACGCCGGATCTGGAGCGGTGTGGAACCTCAGGTCGAACGCTCTGCGGCGTGCAGGGTGGACCTCGGCGGATGCCGCCGGCCTGCCGATCCTCCCGGGGCTCGTCCGTTACGACGAAGTGGTCTCCGGACGGATCAACCACGCAGTTCGGTTCACTGCCCCCCGGACCCAGCGCAGCTACCTGTGGCCGGCACGCCACTTCGCATCGAGCTCGCCCGATCCGAATCGACCACCGATGGGAGCCTGGTTCCGACTACGTCCTGACTACGACACATCCTGGATGCATCCGCAGGCCCGGGTGATCGCCGAGGCGCTCAAGGTCCACGGGATGATCCTGGCCGACAACGGGTCGTCGTGGTTCATCTCGGGTGCACCCGATCAGCGATGGGACAACAACGGCCTTCGCGACCTGCTCTCGGTGAGCGGATCGGATCTCGTCGCCGTCGACGCAGAGCGCCTGCGGGTCGAGCCCGACTCCGGTCGTCGACGTTGAACGTCGACCTCAGCAGTCCGGGTCCTGAATGAATCGGTCACTGTCGCACACGCCGTCGGCCGGGTCGCTGTTCAACTCGGGAAAGAAGTCATTGGAGTCGAGGTTCTCGAGTTCGCTCGTCGTGGAGTCGGCGATCACGAAGAAGAATACGACGAAGGCGATGCTCGCCAAGATGGCGAGGCCGCCGGTGATGAGCCCACCGATGGCCATGCCGCGGCCGGATCCATCGCTGCGCTTCTTGGCGGAGTTGAGTCCGATGGCCGAGAGGATCACGGCGACCACACCGAGCAGACCTCCGAGTCCACAGATCCAGAAGGTCAGCAACCCGATGATCCCGCACACCAGACCACCGATGGCCAGACCGTTGCTGCCACCGGGTTGGCCGGACGGAACTGGGTACGCCGCTGGAGAGGGAATGAAGCCTCCGGGTGGCATGGCCCCGGGTGGCGGTGGCATGGCCCCGGGTGGCGGTGGCATGGCCCCGGGTGGCGGTGGCATGGCCCCGGGTGGCGGTGGCAAGGCCCCGGGTGGCGGTGGCATGGCCCCGGGTGGCGGT
>Ga0194132_10001670_pt1 | contig 44372 bp, 45 predicted proteins | sample TA2KigOf80mmetaG_FD_148612 | JGI IMG/M metagenome (GOLD analysis project Ga0194132, IMG submission 148612) | Freshwater microbial communities from Lake Tanganyika, Tanzania - TA2015054 Kigoma Offshore 80m | ecosystem: Environmental > Aquatic > Freshwater > Lake | place: Tanzania: Lake... | reverse complement strand
CAGAGGTGCGTCTTGGCGAGAACAATATCGTAGCTTCCGCGACCCGACGCGCCGATTTTACCCGCATCCGGGCCATCTGGCCGCCCGCGGCGGGGCTCGGGCTTGCCAATGCGCACTCTAGGCGTCAATCTTGCCCCCAAAAGCCAGTCATCCGGTGGATGCTGGGTCAATAACGTCGAAGAACCGCCGCAGTCGCGCTGACTATAGTCCGCACCCACATCTAACAATACGAACACATTACTAGTAATACAACCAAAAGGCGCAGATGACCGAGCGGACCTCGCCCCGCGGCCCGGCCGTCAACTTGCCGGGCGCAGCGCGGCGACGAGCTGGCCGATATTGTGCCGCATCATCGCGAGATAGGTGGGCGCCGGTCCGTCCGGCGCCGAAAGCGCGTCCGAGTAGAGCCGGCCGCCGATCCGCACGCCGGCCTCCTGCGCTATCCGTTCCAGCGTGCGCGGATTGGCGATGTTCTCCAGGAAGATCGCCCGCGTCCGATCGCGCTTGAGTTGCTGGATGAGCCGGGCGACCGCCTTGGCCGATGGTTCGCTGTCGGTGCCGAAGCTTTGCGGCGCCTCGAACCGGATGCCAAACCGTTCGCCCAGATAGCCGAAGGATTCGTGGCTGGTGACGACCTTGCGCTGGTCCTTGGGCACGCTCGCGACTTCGGCCGACGCCCAGTCCCGCAGGCGCCACAGCTCCGCGTCATAGCGTTCGGCGTTGGCCCGATAGAGCGCAGCCCGCGCCGGGTCGCGCTTGGCGAGGGCTGCCTCGATATTGCGCACCATGGCACGCGCCCGTTCCGGGTCCTGCCAGACATGCGGATCGAAGGCGCCATGCGCGTGGCCTTGCGCCTTGCCGTGGCCATGGTCGTGCTCCTTGCGCGTCGGGATGCCGGCGCTGACCGGCACCAACTCGCCACGAAAGCCCGCCGACTTGGCCAATTGCTGGACGCCGCGGTCGAAGCCCAAACCCAGCACCAGCACCAGTCCGGCATCCGCAAGACGTCGGGCATCGGCCGGAGCCGGCTCATAGACGTGCATGTCCTGGTCCGGGCCGACGATGCTGTCGACCGTCACCGCCTCGCCGCCCACTTCGCGCGCCATGTCGGCCAGGATGCTGAACGAGGCCACTACCTTCAGCTTGCGCACCGGATCTTGCGCCAGGGCCAGCGTCGGAAACAGCAGCAGCAAGCCAAGCACCAACATCGAACGGCGCATCCTCGCCCTCCTCACGCTTCGAGATGGCGGAACCGCGCGAGGTGCCGCCGCAGCAGCCCCTCACGCCCCAGCAACAGCGACGAGACATAGAGCGCGCCCGCCGCCAGCACGATGGCCGGACCGCTCGGCACGTCGACATGAAAGGACAGCACCAAGCCGCCATAGCCGGCGGCGATGCCGAAGGCGACGCTCAGCGCCATCAGGCTCCAGAGGCGTGTTGCCCAGAGCCGCGCGGACACCGCCGGCAGCATCATCAGGCCGACCGCCATCAAAGTCCCCAGTGCCTGGAAGGCGGCCACCAGGTTCAGCACCACCAGCGCCATGAAGGCCATGTGGTAGAAGCCGCCGCGGCCGCCCACCTGGCGCAGGAAGCCAGGGTCGAAACATTCCGTCACCAGCGGTCGATAGATCGCCGCGCCCAGCAGCAAGGTCAGCGTGGCGACGGCGGCGATCAGCAGCAGGGCGTCGTCGTCCACGGCCAGGACGCTGCCAAACAGCACGTGCATGAGATCGACATTGCTGCCTTTCCACGACACCAGCAGCACGCCCGCCGCCAACGCCACGGCATAGAAGGCGGCGAAGCTGGCATCCTCGGGCAGCACGGTGGCCCGCGACAGCAGGCCCGAGCCCAGCGCCACCGCGAGGCCCGCCAACAGCCCGCCCACGCTCATCCAGCCCAGCGACAAGCCCGCCATCAGAAAGCCGACGGCGGCCCCCGGCAGGATGGCATGGCTCATCGCATCGCCGACCAGGCTCATGCGCCTGAGCACCAGCAGCACGCCAACCGGCCCGCAGCCGAACGCCAAGGCCAGGCTGGCCACCAGCGCGCGCCGCATGAAGGCGAACTCGGCGAACGGTTGCAGCAACAGCTCGTAAAGCGCCATCAGGCGACCGCCGACCGGCATATCGCCGCCGAGGCTGCCCAGTTCTCGGCCATGCCGCGCGCGCGGAACTGATTTTCGGCGGTCAGCACCCTGGCGGTCGGCCCCCAATCGACGCAGCGCCGCGCCAGCAACAACGTTTGCGGGAAATGCTCGCGCACCTGGCCCAGGTCGTGCAGCGCGGCAACCACCGTGCGGCGCTCGCCATGCCAGCGGTAGATCTGCTGCACGAGATCGGCTGTCGTCCTGGCGTCGATGGCGTTGAACGGTTCGTCCAACAAGATGATGGGCGCGTCCTGCAGCAGCACGCGGGCGAACAGCGCGCGCTGCAACTGGCCGACCGACAGGCTGGCGATCGACCGTCGCTCGAAGCCCGCAAGCTTGACCGCCGAGAGGGCGCGTCGCCCCTCCTCGCGCATCGCCATTGTCACGCGGCCGAATGGACCGACACGCCCCCACAGGCCCAGCAGCACCATCTCCAGCACATCGATGGGGAAGGTGCGGTCGAGGGCCGAATGCTGCGGCAGATAGGCGAGATCGCCGGGCTTCAGACCGCCCAGGTCGATGCGCCCCTCGGCCGCGCGCAACTCCCCGGTCAGCGCCTTGAGCAGGGTACTCTTGCCCGCTCCGTTCGGCCCGACCAGCGCGGTCAGCGACCCCGGTTCGAACCGGCCGCTCAGGTGGTGCACCGCCGAATGGCGGTCGTAGGCGACGGTCAGGTTGTCGAGCACCAGGGCGGGCGGCATGCCAGCCTCCTCAAACGCTCGACAGCAGCCAGACGACGATCAGCCAAAGGCCGAGCGCGGCCGCCCCGGCGCCCGCCACACGCTGCCACATGCCCGCAGCCGACAACATGCTCCGCCCTCATCCCGACACCTGGAAGATTATAACATATCCTAAGGTTGCGTCCGGCGACACGACGATCTCAGCGCCGGGTCAGCGCCTCGATCTGTTGCTTGATTGCGGCGTGGTCGGCGCCGTTGGGGTCGAGCTGGGTCAGCAGACGGCGCCATTTCTCGCTGGCGGCCACCACGTTGCCAAGCCGCAGGTCGCCTATCCCGGCATACCACAGCGCTTCGGGATGTTCCGGCGACAGCGCCAACAGGCGCCGATAGGCTTCCACGGCCCGGTCGGTGGGCGGCGCCTCTGGCGGCGTCGCCGCGATCAGCGCCTCGGCCACGCGGGTCGCCCGCGCGACGTCGTTCGATTGCAGGCCGGCGGCGCGCTCGTAGGCTTCCTCGGACTGCGCCGTCTCGCCCAGTACCGCGTGCGCCCGGCCAAGCCGCATCCAGCCTTCGAAATCGTCCGGTTGCTGACGCAGCCGCTCGGCCAGCCGCTCCACCATGGAACGGATGAATTGCTGGCGATCCTCCGGCGCCATCTGCATCGCGGCCTGCACGTCCTCGCGGCTGGGACCCGGCGCCGTGGCGGCCTGCGCCGGCTGTGCCGGTTCGGCGCGGAAATGCTCGGGCAGTTCCGCCATCGTGCCGCGGCCCAGCGCGTTGCCGGTCTCGATCAACCGGCGCCGCAATGCCGGCAGCCAGGGTGCGTCCGCGGCGGTGTCGCGGGCCAGCGCCAGCCATGCCTGGTAAGCCTCGGACCGACGGCCCGCCTGCAAGTCCGCCAGCGCCAGATAGTAGCGGGCGCCAGGATTGCGGGCATCGACCTGCAGGGCCTTGGCAAAGGCCGTGCGCGCGGCCGGCGTGACCGTGCCCTGCGCCGCGAAGGTCAGCGCCTCGCCCAGCGCCATCTGCACGTTGACATCGACCGGACCAAGGGCGGCCGCGCGTGCGTAGGCCTCGGCCGCATCGGCGAAGCGGCCCTGCTGCCAGCGGCCCTGTCCGAGCAATTGCCAGCCCTGGCGGTCGTCCGGCTGCCGTTTGAGCCGTTCCTCCAGCGCCGCCGTCGCGTCATCAAGGTCGCCGCCAGCGGCCTGTTCCGCCTGGACCGGCAGATCGCCCCGCGAAGCCAGCGGCCGGTCCCGCTCGTACGGCTGACCAAGCCATGCATAGAGCAGCGCCGCGGCGAACGGCAGCGCGATGGCCAAGCCGCCAGCGGTGACCAGTGCCCAACTCGCGCGTGGACGCTCGGCCGGCGCCGCGCGTTCGGCCGCGCGCAACATCCGCCGCTCGATCTCGCTGCGCGCGTTGACGGCGGCCTCTTCGCTCAACAACCCGCGCTGCCGGTCCGCCTCCAGTTCCGCCAACTGGGCCAAGTGGATCGCCAGATCGTAGTCCAGCCGAGACGCCTGGGCCGGACGGGCGCGCAGCAGCGGCCAGAGCAACGCCAGGAGGCAGATGGCGATGATCGCCGCGATCGCGAGCCAAAGCATCAGCGGTCGTCCCGGCCCGCCAGCAAGGCCTGCAACCGCCGCCGCTCGTCCGCTGATAGGGGTGTGTCGATCGGTTCGGCGCCGGAGCGCCGGCGCAGCCACAGCCGAACGCCCAACGCCGCGCCCAGCACCAGCATCGGCGGACCCAGCCATAAGGCATAGGTGCCCGCCTTGAACGGCGGCTTTAGCAGCACCCAGTCGCCATAGCGCTGCACCATGTAGTCAAGTGCGGCCGCGTCGCTGTCGCCGGCGGCAATGCGTTCGCGCAGCAGCAGCCGCAGGTCGCGGGCCAGCGGCGCGTTGCTGTCGTCGATCGACTGGTTCTGGCAGACCAAGCAGCGCAGTTCTTTCTGCAGGCTCTTGGCACGGGCTTCCTGCGCGGGATCGGCCAGCGGTCGGTCCACCTCGAACGCCGCCGCCGGACCAACCAGAACGAGCAGCTGCAACAGGATGGCAAGCCAGCGCATCAGCACTTGACCGGCTGCCCGGCGCGCGCCGCGGCAATCGCCGGCCGCAGCTTCTCCGCCAGGTCGCGCTCCATGACCGGGCCGATATGCTTGCAGACGATGCGCCCCTCGCGGTCGACGAGGAAGCTTTCCGGCACGCCATAGACCCCCCAGTCGATGCCGGTGCGGCCGGTGCGGTCGACCGCGATGCGCCCATAGGGATCGCCGAAACGCTTCAGCCAACCGAGCGCCGCTTCGCTGTCGTCCTTGTAATTGAAGCCGTACACCGGCAGCACCTTGTCTTCCGCCAGGCGCATCAGCAGCGGATGCTCGACCCGGCAGGCGGCGCACCAGGAGGCGAAGATGTTGACCAGCGAGACCTCGCCCTTGAGGTCGGCATGCCGGAACTGCTGCTTGCCCGGCAGCGGCGGCAGGTCGAACGCCGGAGCCGGCCTGCCGAGCAGGGCGGACGGCAGCTCGCGCGGCTTGAGATAGAGGCCCTGATAGAGAAAGCCGCCGACCGCCGCGAACAGGACGAGCGGCACCAGCGCCCAAAGGATGCAACGCAGGCGCAGCCAACCGGCGGCGGCAGCGGACCGGCTCACATTGCTCATGCCGCTAATCCCCGGCGCCGGCCAACGCCACGCCGGCCGGCGCCCGGCGCCGAACCGGCGAGCCAACCCGCAGCCGGCGGTCGGACAGCGACAGCAGGCCGCCCAGCACCATGATCATTGCGCCGCCCCAGATCCAGTGCACCAGGGGCTTGTGATAGAGCCGCGTCGCATAGCCGCCGTCGCCCGCCGGCTCGCCGATCACCGCGTAAAGATCGCCGCTTGGGCGCGGTCGGATCGCCGCCTCGCTGGTCTGCATCGGCGGGTTGCGGAACGTTCGGCTCTGGGACACCAGCAGCCCAACCTCCCGGCCGTCCCGCGTCACTTGGAAGCTGCCCTCGATGGCGCTGTAATTGGGGCCCTGGACCGGTCGCGCGCCGCGAAACGTGAAGCTGTATCCGGCAAGGGTCGCCTGCTGGCCCGGTCTCATCACCTGCAGCTGTTCCTGCTGCCAGGCACTGGCGCCGACCACGCCCAACAGCATGACCCCCATGCCGGCATGCGCCAGGCTCATGCCCCAGGCGGCGCGCGGCAGGTGGCCGGCGCGCGACAGGCTGTCGGAGAGCGGAGCGCGGAACAATTTCAGCCGCTCCGCCAGCTCGACCAGGCTGCCGGTGATCGCCCAGACGCCGAGCCCGAGCAACGGAATGGCAAGCCAAGGCCCGCGATGGGCGAGCGCCGCCGCCGCGAGCGTCGCCAGCAGCGCGGCCGCGAAGGCGAATTTCAACCGGGCAAGCGCGCCCGCCAAGTCGGCGCGCTTCCAGGACAGCATCGGGCCGACCGCCATGGCGGCGATCAGCGGCACCATCAGCGGCCCGAACGTGAGATTGAAGAACGGCGGACCGACCGACACCTTGTCGCCGGTCAGCGCGTCGAGGAAGAGCGGATAGAGCGTGCCCAGGAACACCGTGCCGCAGGCCGTCGCCAGCAGCAGGTTGTTGAGCACCAGCGCGCCTTCGCGGCTCACCGGCTGGAACAACCCGCCCGGCTTCAGCGCCGGCGCACGCCAGGCGTAAAGCGCCAGCGAACCCGCCACGACCAAGACAAAGAAGGCCAGGATGAAGACGCCGCGCGTCGGATCGGTCGCGAAGGCGTGCACCGAGGTCAATACGCCCGAACGCACCAAGAAGGTGCCGAGCAGGCTGAGCGAGAAGGTCAATATGGCAAGCAGGATGGTCCAGCTTTTCAGCGTATCGCGCTTCTCCACCACGATCGCCGAATGCAGCAGCGCGGTGCCGGAGAGCCAGGGCATGAACGAGGCGTTCTCGACCGGATCCCAAAACCACCAGCCACCCCAGCCGAGCTCGTAATAGGCCCACCAGCTGCCGAGCGCGATGCCGACGGTGAGCGCGCACCAGGCCGCCAGCGTCCACGGCCTGACCCAGCGCGCCCAGGCGGCATCGACACGGCCCTCCAGCAACGCCGCCACGGCAAAGGAATAGGCGATCGAGAAGCCGACATAGCCGAGATAGAGGAACGGCGGATGGAAGGCGAGGCCGGGATCCTGCAGCAGCGGATTGAGGCCGTTGCCGTCGGCCGGCGGTGGCAACGCCCGCAGGAACGGGTTGGAGGTGAACAGGCTGAATGCCAGGAAGCCGACGGCGATCAGCGCCTGCACCGCCAGCACGCGGGCGCGGAAGGCGGGCGGCAGGTTGCGACCGAACAGCGCGACGCCGGCGCCGAACAGCGCCAGGATCAGCACCCAGAGGACCAGCGACCCCTCGTGATTGCCCCACACGCCGCTGATCTTGTAGAGCATCGGCTTGGCCGAATGCGAGTTGTTGACGACGTTCAACACCGAGAAATCGGAAGTCACGTAGGCCTGCGTCAGGCCGGCGAAGGCAACCGCGACGAGCACGAGCTGGAGGACGGCGGCCGGCCGGGCCAGCGCGATCAAGCCTGCGTCGCCGCGATGCGCGCCCAGCAACGGCAGCGTGCCCTGCACCAGGGCCACCACCAATGCCATGGCGAAGGCGAAATGCCCGACCTCGACCCACATTCGTTCAAGCCTCCAGCACAAATTCGGCGTTGGCGGCGCGGCAGAGTTCGCGCAATTGCTCCAGCAGGATGGCGGGCAGCGGAATGCCGAGCCTGAGCCGCTCGGCCCTGGCCGCCTCCTCCGGGTCGCCCGGCACCAGTACGGGCAGCGCCGGATCGGCCGCCGGCAGAGCGTGGAGCTGGTCGATCATCGCATCCATTTCCGTACCGAAGCCGTCGTCGGTACGGAATGCCTTGGGGTCGATCGCCAGGAAGAAGTGGCCGATATCGTTGCCCATGGGCGGATTGGCCTTGCGGCCGCGCAGGCCGATGAACGATGCGCCCGGCAGAATGGCCGACAAGATCTCCACCATCGCCGCCAAGCCGTAGCCTTTGTGGCTGGCCATGTCCGCCAGGCCGCCCAGCGGCGTCAGGCCGTGCCGCTCGCTGAACCGCTGCTGCTGGCCGAAGGCCTTCGCGCCATCGGTCTCCGCTGCGCCATTCTCGTCGACCACCCAGCCGCTGGGCATCGGCTTGCCGTTCAGCCAGGCGAGCTTCACCTTGCCGACCGCGACGGTGGTGGTGGCCATGTCCAACACGAACGGCCGGTTGTTCGCCGCCGGCGCGGCGAAGGCCAGCGGGTTGGTCCCGAACAGCTTGTCGCGGGCACGCGTCGGCACCAGCGAGCGGCTGCTAGCATTGGTGGTGGCAAGGCCGACCAGACCGGCTTGCGCGATGCGCAAGGCATAGGCGCCGGCGGCTCCGAAATGCATCGAGTTGCGCACCGCGACCGCGCCCAGGCCCAGGCTTCGCGCCTTGCCGATGGCGAGCTCGACCGCCTGCAGCGAGGCGGCATGGCCCAGTCCGCTGTCGCCGTCCAGCACGGCCGTGGCTGGACCGTCGAGCACGACGCGCACGTCCGGCGTCATGTTCAGCTTGCCCTCGGCCCGGAACTGGGCATAGGGCGGCAGCATCGCGATGCCATGCGAATCGATGCCGCGCAGATCGGTTTCCACCATGATCTCGACCGACGCCCCGATCAGCGCCTCGCTCATGCCCCAGGCGCGGAAGACGGCGCCGATCTGGCGGCCGACCTGCGCGGCCGGAAAACGGTCCAGGCTTTCGGCCACCGCTCAGGCCACCCGCGTCAAGACCTGTTCGCCATCGAAATACCGCCTGAGATTCTCGATCATGAGATCGCCCATGGCGGTGCGGGTTTCGAGGGTGGCGCTGGCGATGTGCGGGGTCAGCACCACGTTGTCGAGAGCGAACAGCGCGGCAGGGGCGCGCGGCTCGTCGGCGAACACGTCCAGGCCCGCGCCGGCGATCCGGCGGTGCTGCAGCGCTTCGACCAGCGCCGCCTCGTCCACCACCGAGCCGCGCGCCACGTTGATGAGATAGCCCTTCGGCCCCAGCGCCTCCAGCACCTTGGCGTCAACCAGGTGGCGCGTGGCGGCACCGCCCGGGCAGGTCAACAGCAGATAGTCGCTGGCCGCCGCCAGGGCGGCCGCGGTGGCGTAATAGGGATAGGCGACCTCCGCGCGCTTGCCGCGGTTGTGATAGGCGATCTTCATGCCGAACGCCTCGGCGCGCCTGGCGACCGCAAGGCCGATTCGGCCAAGGCCGACGATCCCCAGGGTCTTGCCGCGCGGCGCGGCGGTCAGCTTGAATTCGGCCTTGAGCCATTGGCCGGATCGCACATAGCGGTCGGCTTCCACCAGCCGGCGCGAGATCATCAGCAGCAGCGAGATGCCCAGGTCGGCGACGCAGTCGGTCAGCACGTCGGGGGTATTGGTGACGATCACGCCCTTGGCCTTGGCCGCCGCCAGATCCACCCCGTCGACGCCGACGCCATAGCAGGAAACGATCCTGAGCTTCGGCATTCCCGGAATCAGCGCCTTTTCAATGGTGACGTTGCCGAGCGTGGCGATCGCTGGCGCCTGTCCGCCAGGACCGGCCAGGAACGCTTCGGCATTCGCCGCCTCCCAGTATCGGTGCACGGTGAACCGTTCGGCCAACCGTTCGCCGGTTGGCGACGGCATCGGCGCGATCTGCACCACTTCCGCGCGCGCCTCGCTCATTGCCCCTCCCCTTCCCCTTTCCAATGCCCGCCCTTGCGCAGCGCCTCGGCCACCTCGCGCGGCATGTAGGTCTCGTCGTGCTTCGCCAGGATCTGGCTCGCCTGGAATATCCCGTTGGCGTCCAGCTGGCCCTCGGCCACCACGCCCTGGCCCTCGCGAAAGAGGTCGGGCAGCAAGCCGCGATAGCTGACCGGCACGGCATGCGCCAAGTCGGTCACCCGGAAGGTGACCGTCACGCCATCGCCCGCCTTGCGCAGGCTGCCGGTCTCGACCAGGCCGCCCAGGCGGAAGCGGCGCTCGGTCGGCAGGCTGTTGCTCGCCACCTCGCTCGGGCTGCGGAAGAAGACGATGTTGTCTTCGAAGGCCGCCAAGACCAGTGCGGCCGCCGCGCCCAACGCACCGAGACCCGCCACCACTGCCCACAGCCGCCGCCGCTTAGGTCGCATCGCCGCCCTCGCCCGGCTCGCTGCGCAGCGCCCTCAGCTCGGCCAGCAGACGCTGGCTGCGCCGCGCCTCGCCAAGGCTCGCCAGCAGCAGCCACAGCATGATGCCCAAGGCAATGGCGAAAGACGGCCAGACATAGGGCCAGTAACCGCCCATCGCCAAGAACTCGCGCAGGCCTTCCGGCATTGCCACCCTGCCTGCCCCACCCCCGGGGAAGGTTTATAGGGAGGCGCGCTCGGCCGGTAAAGTCGCGAAGCCGTGGCTCGAGTCCGTGCTCTCGCCAGCCGTGAGGCGAAGCGCACGAATCCGTCGCCAGTTGAGTTCGGCGTGCATGCGCAGCAGCAGCACCGCCACGAAATAGGCCTTGAAGCCCACGGCCATCAGCAACAGCGGCCACAGCATGCTGCTGTGAATGGTGGGGCCGGCAAGGCGCAGCACGCTGGCCGGCTGATGCAGCGTGTTCCACCAATCGACCGAGAACTTGATGATCGGCAGGTTGACCACGCCGACCAGCGCCAGTATCGCCGCCGCGCGCGCCGCCTTGCCCGGATCCTCGATGGCCTGCCACAGCGCGATGTAGCCAAGATAGAGAAAGAACAAGACCAGCACGGAGGTCAGCCGCGCGTCCCACACCCACCAGGTGCCCCACATCGGCTGGCCCCACAGCGAGCCGGTGGCCAGGGCCGCGAAGGTAAAGCCGGCGCCCAGCGGCGCCGCCGCCTTGGCCGCGATATCGGCCAGCGCGTGTCTCCAGATCAAGCCGACCGCGCTGGCCGCCGCCATGAAGGCATAGACGAACATTGCCATCCAGGCGGACGGCACATGCACGAACATGATGCGCACGCTGTCGCCCTGCTGATAGTCGGCCGGGGCCAGCAGCAAGCCGCCGACCAGGCCCGAGCCGAGCGCCAGGCCGGCCACCGCCCAGGCCCAGGGCAGGGCCCTGGCCGACAGCCGCGCGAAGCGCGCCGGGTTGGCGAAACGGTGCATGAGATCCTTCCTAGCGCATGCCGGGCGCGGTTTGAAGCGGCCCGGCTATTCCAGGGCAAGCCGCAAGGCCGCTGCCGTCGCCCACGGGGCGAGGGCCAAGGCCGCCAGGGCCTGCGCTGCCAGCAGCAGCAGGTGCGGCCGCGCCCCGAGCCCCGTCACCACGGCCTCCACCGCCGCCACCCCGAAGATCAGCGGCGGCACATAAAGCGGCAGCACCAACAACGACAGCAGCACGCCGCCGCGCCGGATGCCGACCGTGAGGGCGGCTCCGATGCCGCCGATCAGGCACAAGCTCGGCGTGCCCAGCAGCATCGACAGCGTCAGGACCGGCAGCGCCTCCAGCGGCAATTGCAGCAGCAGGCCCAGCAGCGGCGCCAGCAGCACCAACGGCAGGCCGATCGACAGCCAGTGCGCGGCCACCTTGGCGAGCACGATCACCCAGAGCGACGGCCCCGCCAGCGCGAGCTGTTCCAGGCTGCCATCCTCGTGGTCGGCCTGGAACAGACGGTCGAGCGACAGCAGCACCGCCAGCAAACCGCAGATCCACACGACGCCGCCAGCGATCCGCGCCAGCACGCCGGGCTCTGGCCCGACGCCCAACGGGAACAGCGCGGCGGCGATGACGAAGAACGCCAGGACCAGGGCGCCGCCGCTGCCGTGCCGCCGCGCCAGCAGCAGGTCGCGCCGCAGCACCGCCAAGAAGCCGGTCACGACAGTTGACTTTCGCCCAGACGCAGCACCCGGGCGTTGTCCAAGGCGAAATCGCCATGGCTGGCCGCCACCACGATGCCGCCTTGGCCGCGTGCCTTGGCCGCCGCGTCGAGCAGCAGGGCTACGCCATCCGCGTCCAGCGCGCTGGCCGGTTCGTCGAGCAGCCACAGCGGCGCCGGCGCCAGCGCCAGCCTGGCCAGTGCCGCCCGCTTGCGCTGTCCGGCCGATAGGAAGCGCGCCGGCAGATCGGCCAGGCCCGCGATGCCGAAGGCCGCCAGCGCCTCCTGGGCGTCGCCCGCCGCCTGGCCGCGCACGGCCGACCACTGCGCCAAGTTCTCCCGCACGCTCAAAGCCGCCTTGATCCCGTCCAGATGGCCGAGATAGACGAGGCCGCGGCCGCGGTCGCCGATCCGCGGCCAAGCCACCCGCCCGGCCAGCGGTGGCAGCAATCCGGCCAGGATGCGCAGCAAGCTGGACTTGCCGGCGCCGTTCGGCCCCCGCAGCAACAGGCCCTCCCCCGCCTCAAGGCGCAAGTTCAGACCGCGAAACAGCACCCGCTCGCCGCGCGCACAGGCCAAGTCAATCAATTCCAGGGCGCTTGCCATCGCCAAGCGATAGCGCAAAGTAGATCGTTGCGCATGCTGACGGTCGCGGGGCGCCGCGGGGCCCGTCCGCCTGTTGGGTGGGCCGGCACGATCTCGGCCGTGGAAAAGCCATGACGACGATCAAGGTGTACTACCTCACCAACCGGAACGAGACCGGCAGCGACGAACAGCCCGCCTTCGGCGACGACTTCCACCAGAAAGGCCCGCATTACCTGCGGCTTGGTAGTGCCGAGGTCGCGCCGCCCGCCGAGCCGACCGCGGAATACCGCGTCCGTTCGGTCTATCTCGCGCCCGAGGCCATCGCGGCCGAGGACGGCACGCCGCGCCGCAAGCCGAAGCTCGGCAGTCGCGAGATCTTCGATGAACTGCGCCAAACGATGCGACATGGCGCGGCGGACTTGATCGTGCTGATCCATGGCTACGCCGCCGATTTCCGGACCGCGCTGGAACGGGCCGCCGAGCTGAAGCACCGCTATGCTCAGGTCGGCAAGCCGCTCGAGGCCATCGTGTTCTGCTGGCCGGCCGATGGAACGATGATTCCCCTGCTGTCGTATTATCGCGATCGCGACGACGCCAAGGGGTCGGGCATCGCCATCGCCCGCGCCTTCCTCAAACTGCTCAGCTATTTTGGTGAGCTCGGACCCCGCCGGTTCTGCCGACGGGGACTTCATCTGGTGGCGCACAGCATGGGCAATTATGCGCTGCGCCATGCGTTGCAGGCCGCCATTTCGCAGGGCCCCGGCAAGGTGCTGCCGCGGATCTTCCAGAATATTTTCCTGATGGCGGCCGACGAGGACAACGACGCACTGGAACTCGACCACAAGCTTGCCCGCTTGCCGGAATTGGCCGAAGCCGTGCACGTCTATTACTCGGCGAGCGACCAGGCGCTGGTCATCAGCGACCGGACCAAGACAAATCCCGATCGGCTCGGCAGCACGGGACCGCGCACGCTCAGCAACCTGCCGCACAAGATCTCGCTGATCGACTGCCGTTGGGTCGACGACACCCGCCCGATCGAGCATGCTCGGCACCAGTATTATCGTCGTCGTCAAGAGGTGATCGAAGACGTGCAGGCGGTGCTTCGCGGATTGCCGCCCGATCAGATTGGCAATCGGGACTACATCGCCGACAAGCGCTGCTTCCGAATCCGGGCTACCTGATCGGCGTATTGCGGGCGAGGGGTGAAAGAGGTGTCGACGTCACCGCGGGCTGCCGGCGCCGGGCCGGTCATGGAGTTTGGCCTGCAGTTTTTCCCCGACGTCGGCCCGGCCGAGAAGTCGGCCGAGAGCTATTGGCGCGAAGCGCTGCATCTGACCGCGCTGTGCGACCGGCTGGGCTATGGCAGCGTGCGCACGGTCGAGCACTATTTCCATCCCTATGGCGGCTACAGTCCCAATCCGATCGTCTTCCTGGCCGCCGCCGCCATGCGCACCGCCAAGGCGCGCCTGATCACCGGGGCGGTGCTGCCGGCCTTCAACCATCCGCTGAAGCTGGCCGGCGAGATCGGCATGCTGGATGCCATCTCCGGCGGCCGGCTGGAAGTTGGCTTTGCCCGCGCCTTCCTGCCGCACGAATTCGCGCAATTCGGCGTGAGCCTGGAGGAAAGCCGCGCCCGGTTCGACGAAGGCGTCGAGCAGGTGGCGGCGCTGCTGACCGAGGAACAGGTGACGCGAACGGGACGTTTTCATAGCTTTCGTGAGGTCACGTCCCTGCCCCGCCCGACCCAGCGACCGCGGCCGCCCTTCTGGATCGCCGCCTTGGCCACCGCGGACAGCTTCCGGCGGGCCGGCCGGCAAGGCCACGCGATCATGGCGATCCCCATGGCGGGCGGGCAGATGGCGGACCTGATCGGCCTGTACCGCGAGGCCTGGGGGCAGGCCGGCCATCCCGGCCGCGGCCGGGTCATGCTGGCCTTCCACATGTTTTGTGACCGCGACCCGGCGCGCGCGGCGGCGGTGGCGCGCGAGCCGCTCAACCGCTATCTCGCGTCACTGGTCGATGCCGCAGGACATTGGCTCGGGGGCACCCGCTCGGCCGACTATCCCGGCTACGACCGGATCATCGCCGGTCTGAAAGCGGAAAGTTTCGAGAGCCAGCGGGAAAAGGGCGCCGCCTGGGTCGGCGAGCCGGCGGCCCTGGTGGACCGGATCGCAGGCTATCACCGGCAGGTCGGCGGCTTCGAGGTTGCCTCGATGCAGGTCAATTTCAACACCATCGCGGTGGCCGACGCGGAAGCCTCGATGCGGCTGTTCGCCGAACAGGTGATGCCGCGCTTCCGCTAACGGAAGACCGTCAGCAGCGCCGCCAGGGTGGCGACCGAGAACACCGTCGAGACCAGAATCGCGGTCGAGGTCGGCTGCACATAGGCGCCATATTGCTGCGCCAGCAGAAACGGGGTCGCGGCCCCTGGCAACGCGGCCGAAATCACGGCCGCCGCGGTCCACAAGGGGTCCATCGGAAACAGCAGCAAAGCAAGGGCAAGGGTGATGGCCGGCTGCAAGCACAGCTTGCAGGCGACCTGCCAGCCAATTTCATCGAGCGACAGCCGGAACGGCTGGGTGCCGAGAAAAAGGCCGATCGCGAACAGGGCGCCGGGCGGCGCGGCGGTGCCGAGCAGGCCGACGAAGGCGGCCAGCGGCACCGGCATCGCCCAGCCGGCGAGCGACCAGGCGATGCCGGCGATGCTGGCCAACATGAGTGGGTTGAGGGCCAGCGCCTTGGCCACCCGCCGCCAGGCCCGGAATCCGGCGCCCTTGCCGACCGCCAGTTCGAAGGCGACGACCAGCCCCATGATCGTCACCGCAGCGGTCAGGATGGCCGCGACGCTCCCCGGCAGAACACCGGCTTCGCCATAGGCAGCCGCCAACAGCGGGATGCCGACATAGCCCGTGTTGCCGCAGCTCGCGTTGGCGGCTTGCGCCACCGCTTCGAGCCGGCTCCGGCGCAGGAGGTAGTGGCCAAACGCCCAGGCCAGCGCGAAGGTCAAGAACACGCCGCCCAAATAGGCGCCGGCGAACGGCCCGTTCAACAGCACCGAAACCGGGCTCTTAGCCAGGGCGCCGAACAGCATGACCGGAAACGAGAAGTAGAAGACGAAGCCGTTGAGCGCCACCACCCCTTGCGCGCCCAGCAGGCCCCGCCAGCCGGCGAAATAGCCGAGCAGCACGACCCCAAAGATCGGCAGGACGACGTCCGTCAACGCTGCCAACAGACCGCTCCCGTCCCGGCGCCCGGGACGCCGCGCCCCACCCGGCAAACCCCCGTTAACCGATGCTCCGCCATTGTTGCAAGCTTTCAGGAGCAAGAAACGGCCATGGCGCAATCGGCGAGGCCGGGCACGGCACGCCCCGCGCGGCATACCAGCAACGCGTTGCTGGCGGCCGGCGTGGCGCTGATGCTGGCCATCGGCGGCATCGCCACCCTGGTGATCGCCTTGTTGCGGCAGGATGCGCTCGAATACGCCCACAACCATCTCGATGCCGTCGCCGAACTGCACGCCCGGCATGCGGCGCGGGCCATCCAGGCGGTGGACCTGGCCCTGGAAGCGGCGGCCGAACGGGCAGAGACGCTTGGCCTCTCCGACGCCGCCCGGCGTCGGGAGATGCACGGCATCCTGCGCAAGCGGGCGAGCGAAGCGCCGCAGATCCGCGCGCTTCTGATCATCGACGCGCAAGGCCGGGCGATCGTCGATTCCGCCGCCGAGCCGCCGCGCCGACTGCAGGTCGACGACCGCGACTACTTCCTGGCGCAACGCGACCATGCCGACGGCGGCCTGTTCATCGGCTCGCCGGTGCGCAGCCGGCTCAACAATCTCTGGCTGATCGGCATGAGCCGGCGCATCGAAGCCTCCGACGGCCGCTTCGCCGGTGTGGCGCTGGCCTCGGTCGTGCCAGAATATTTTGAGGACTTCTTCGCCGCCCTGCCCGCGGACAACGGCTACTGGGCCGTTCTGCTGCGCGAGGACGGTCGCCTGCTGGCACGCCATCCGCCCGCGACGGGCGAGTTGGGGGACTCCTGGACCTGGGGCGATGCGAAAGGCGGCAACGCCGAAGACGCTGCCGAAGGCATTCCGCCGCAATCGGCTAGCCCGTTCGCCGGCGAGCCGCACCTGAAGGCCTTCCGCCGGCTGCCCGACTATCCCCTGTTGGTCGTCGTCGCCGCCACGGAACGAAGCGTCCTGGCGGTCTGGCGGCAGCGTGCGTCAATCGTGCTGCTGAGCGCGCTGCTGTCGGTCGTGGCGGTCGGCGGAGTCGGCTGGTTGCTATGGCGGCAGAGCCGCAAGGCCGAAGGCCTGGTCGAAGCCCTGGCCACCGCCAACCGCAAGGCCACGGCGGCCACGACCGCCAAGTCCGCCTTCCTGGCCAACAAGAGCCACGAATTGCGCACGCCGCTCAACGCCATCGTCGGCTTCGCCGACGCCTTGCGCGGCGGGCATTTCGGCCTGCTGTCGGCGCGCCAGGCGGAGTATATCGAGGACATCCATCAGGCCGGCCAGCATCTGACGGCGCTGGTGGGCGGCGTGCTCGACATGTCGAAGATCGAGGCCGGCCGCCTGGAACTCGAGGAGACCGAGGTCTCGCTCTCGGCGGTGATTGAGACGTGTCTTCAACTCGTGCTGCCGCAGGCCCGGTCGGCCAATGTCCGCCTCTCGGCGGCGCCCTGCGATCCCGATATCCGGCTGGTGGCGGACGAGCTGCGCCTGCGCGAGGCCGTGCTCAACCTGCTGTCCAACGCGATCAAGTTCACCCTGCCGCAGGGCGCGGTATCGCTCAGCACCAGCCAGCGCAATGGCTCCCTGGAGATCGCGGTCAGCAACACCGGCTTCGGCATGAGCGCGGCGGAACTGGTGACCGCGCTCACGCCATTCGGACAGGTGCGGGGCAACGTGCAGCACCGCGCCCAGGCCGGCACCGGGCTGGGCCTGCCCATCACCGAGGCGCTGGTCCGGCTGCATGGCGGCACGCTCAGCATCGACAGCGTCAAGGGCCATGGCACGACCGCCCGCATCCTGCTGCCGGCGAGCCGGCTCTTGCTTCCCGGCAGCGGCGGATTGCCGGCGGCGAACCGGCCGGAGCGATCTTCGCAATCGGTCGCGATAGGCGCCAGCCGAACGCGATCCTCGTCCCGCGACGACACCCAACCGGCTGGTTCTAGGCCCGCCGCCAGCCTGGGCGGCTGACTGGCCAGCTTCGTGTCGTGCCGGGGCCGGTCCGCCTCCGCCGGTTGGCGCTGGCCCTGGCCGGCTTGGCCGCCGGGCGGCGGCAAGTCGCCGCGTCGCGCCGGCCAGCTGGCATTGGAGCGGGTGAAGGGAATCGAACCCTCGTCGTAAGCTTGGGAAGCTTCTGCTCTGCCATTGAGCTACACCCGCCCAGCCGGGCCAATCGTTAGCACGCCGTCACGACTTGGTGAAGTCGGTCGGCCGCGCGCGCATTGACAACGCCAGCCGATCGCCACACCTTGCCCCGGGCCAGACGGCGGCCGGTGCCGCCGTTGCGGTATGGCCACGCGGTTCCAACGGTCCCTGCATGCGTGAAATGGCGGACGTGACGCTTGCCAGTTTGGACCCGGCGAAGTTCCGCGACGCCGAGCGCACCGCCCGCGGCGAGCCGCGCGCGAAAGTGGCCCTCGCGGCCTTGCACACGATCTGGTTCAACACCGGCACGCTCTGCAACATCGCCTGCCAGGGCTGCTATATCGAATCGAGCCCGCGCAACGACCGGCTGGTGTATTTGCAGCTGGCCGAGGTCGAGGATTTCCTCGACCAGGCGGTCGGCCAGGGCGCCCGCCTCGCCGGTTTCACCGGCGGCGAGCCGTTCATGAATCCGGATCTGCTCGGCATGCTCGGGGCAGCGCTGGCGCGCGGCCTGGATTGCCTGGTGCTGACCAATGCCATGCGGCCGATGCAACGCTTCAAGGCGGCGCTGGCGCCGCTGGCGGCATCCCATGGCGGCCAGCTCACCTTTCGCGTCTCGCTCGATCACTACAGCCCGCGCCTGCACGAGCTGTTGCGCGGACCCAGGAGCTGGGCGCCCGCGCTCGCTGGCTTGCGCTGGCTGGCTGCCAGCGGCTTACGCGTCGCGGTCGCCGGCCGGCTGGCTTGGCGTGAAGGCGAGGCGCAGTTGCGCGCCGGCTACGGCCGTCTGTTCCACGACCTGGGCCTGCCGCTCGATGCCTGCGACCCCGTTCAGCTGGTGCTGTTCCCCGAGATGGACGCCGGCCGCGATGTCCCGGAGATCACCGAAGCCTGCTGGGGCATCCTGAACAAGTCGCCCGACAGCGTGATGTGCGCTAGTTCGCGCATGGTGGTCAGGCGCAAGGGCGCCGACCGGGCAAGCGTGCTGCCCTGCACCTTGCTGCCCTACGACCCGGCGTTCGAATTGGGCGCCAGCCTGACCGCGGCCGCCCGACAGGTGCCGCTCAATCATCCCCATTGCGCGCGCTTCTGCGTGCTGGGCGGCGCCAGTTGCAGCGCCTGAGGGCGCCTTTGCGGCGGCCAATCGGGCTGCCTATGATGCCGACATGGACAACCAGCTGCCCTTAGCCGGACTCAGGGTTCTCGATCTGACGCAAGGCGTCGCGGGCCCGCATTGCGGCCTGTTGTTGGCGCAATCGGGCGCGCAGGTGATCAAGGTGGAACCGCCGGAGGGCGACTGGGGGCGGGCGCTGGGGACCGGCTACCCCGGCCGCCAGAACGTGCTGTCGGTCGTCTACAACCGCGGCAAGCGCAGCTTGGCGCTCGACCTGCGCCAACCGTCCGGGCGAGACATCGTGCTGCGACTTGCGCGCCAGTCCGACATCATGCTGGAGAGCAACCGGCCGGGCGTGGCACAGCGGCTTGGCATCGGCTTTGCGCAAGTGGCGGCGATCAATCCGGCCATCCTCTACGTCTCGGTCAGCGGCTTCGGTCAGACCGGCCCCTATGCCGAACGCGCCCTGACCGACACCGTGGCGCAAGCCTATACCGGCCTCATGTCGATCAACCTGGGCGCCGACGCCATTCCGCATCGCGTCGGCATGTTTGTGGTGGACGCGGTGACCGGGCTCTATGCCTTTCAGGCCGTTCAGAACGCGCTGCTGGGCCGGCTGCGCCACGGCGGCGGGACGGCTCGCCATCTGGACATTCCGCTGGCGCAGTCGTTTTCCGCACTGCTGGCGCCCAAGAGCCTGGAATTTCACCTCGAAGGCGGCCAGCCCAAGGCCCCCAACGTGCCGGCCGGCAGCTTCCGCACGGCCGATGGCTGGATCGCGGTCACCCTGGTCCGCGAGAGCGAGTTTCCCGGCATCGCCCGCGCCATCGGCCAGCCGGCGCTGGCCGACGATCCGCGCTTCGGCAGTTTCCAGGCGCGAGCCGAGAACGCGACCGCGCTGTTCGCCATCCTGCGTCAAGCCATCGTCCAGCGCGGGACCGACGACTGGCTGGCCCGCTTCCAGGCGGAGAAGACGCTGTGCGAGCGGATCTTCGATTTCGGCGACTGGCTGGCCGATGCCCACGTCAAGGCAACCGAGGGTTGGGTGTCCGTCGAACAGCCGGGCCTGGGCCCGGTGCCGCACGCGCGGATTCCCGGGCTGCCGCCGGCGCGCGGCGACGAGCCGCGGGCGCGCGCGCCGCGGCTGGGCGAGCAGGGCCGCGAGATTCTGGCCGAACTCGGCCTCAGCGACGGCGAGATCGCCCGGCTCGCGGCCGACGGCATCGTGCGCCTGCCAGACAACGAAACCGCCCGGGCCGCGGAGTGAGCGCCGGCCTGGATCCGTTGGCCCATCTGGTGGCGACGGCACGGTATTTCGAGGACTTCCGCGTGGGCGAGCGCTTCAACCTGCCCTCGCGGACGATGACCGAGGCGCTGTTCGCCGCCTTCCAGCTTGCCTCGGGCGACAACCACCCGATCCATTACGATGTCGAGTATTGCCGGGCCAAGGGCCACCCTGGCCTGTTGGCGCATGGTTTCCAGGTGGCGATCCAGACCTGCGCCGGCGCCGGCATCCTGGCACACCAGATGGGCGAGGCGCTGCTCGGTTTCCTCGAACAGTCCGCGCGCTTCGTGCGGCCGGTCCATGCCGGCGACACGCTCTATCCCAGCCTGACGCTGAGCGAGGCCAGGGTGCAGCGCACGACCGGCGTGCTGACCTTCGCCAGCCATGTCGCCAATCAGCGCGGCGAGACCGTGCTGGAAGGCCAGCAGCGCTATCTGCTGCGCCGGCGCGCCGCCGCCTGAAGCGAACCCCGCCATCTGGACAGCCGCCGATGCCGGCGGGATAGTGGCCGCACGCGGGCCCCCGTTGTCGAGGAAAGGCACCGGCCGTGAACAGCAGCGATGGCGATGACGTCTACAGCGAAACGACGCTCGGCATTCGGATATCGGTTGAGCCGAGTTTTCTGGAGGAGCAGTCCTCGCCGGCGCAGAATCACTATGTCTGGGCCTACCGGGTCCGCATCGAGAACCGCAGTCCGCGCACCGTGCAACTGAAGACGCGCCATTGGCGCATCACCGACGGTCTCGGCCGCCTGCAGGAAGTGCGCGGACCCGGCGTAGTCGGCGAACAGCCGGTGCTGAAGCCGGGCACCGCTTTCGAATATACCAGCGGCTGTCCGCTGCCGACGCCGTCCGGCATCATGGTCGGCACCTACCAGATGCAGGGCGAGGACGGCCAGATGTTCGACGTGCGCATCCCCGCCTTCTCGTTGGACAGCCCGCACGAGAGCCGCCGCGTCAACTGAGTGCCGGCCCCATGTCGCCGACGGGCTTCGCGCCGGTGGCGGATCTGCTGCGGCCCGTGCTGCATGTGCTGGGCGTCCTGCTGCTGCTGCTCGCCATCGTCATGCTGTTCCCGGCGATCTTCGACTATGCGAGCGACGAGCCGGATTGGCGGGTCTTCGCCGCATCGGCATTCGCCACCGCTTTCGTCGGCGGCGCGCTCGCCCTTGGCAACCGCGCAGACATCGCCGAGATCACGCTGCGCCAGGGCTTCGCCCTGACGGTCCTTTCGTGGCTGCTGCTCCCAGCCTTTGGCGCCCTGCCGTTCGCCTTTTCCGACCTCGACCTCAGCTATACCGACTGCTATTTCGAGGCGATGTCGGGCCTGACCACCACAGGCTCGACCGTCATCGTCGGCTTGGATCAGGCGCCGCCCGGCATCCTGCTCTGGCGCGCCCTACTGCACGGCCTGGGCGGGCTCGGCATCATCGTGCTGGCGGTCGCCGTGTTGCCGATGCTCGGAGTCGGCGGCATGCAGCTGTTCCGTCTGGAGTCGTCCGACAAGTCGGAGAAGGCGCTGCCCAGCGCCACCGCCATCAGCGCCGGCATCGCCAAGGTCTACCTGCTGTTGGTCACCATCGGCACGCTCGCCTTCTGGCTTGCCGGCATGAGCCTGTTCGAGGCGTTCTGCCATGCGCTGTCGGCGCTCTCGACTGGCGGCTTCTCGACCTCGGACGCCTCCATCGGCCATTTTCAGTCTGCTGTCATCGAATGGATCGCCATCGTGCAAATGGCAATTGGTAGCCTCCCCTTCGTGCTGCTCCTGCGGGTGGCGCAAGGCCGATCGGAAAGGCTGTATCGCGATCAGCAGGTGCGGGCGTTCTTCGCTTTCCTGGCAGTCGCCAGCCTGGCGATCGCCCTTTGGTTCTGGCTGGCGGTCGGTCAAGGCGCGCACGAGAGCCTGCGCAACGCCGTGTTCATGGTAGTGGCGCTCGCCTCCACCACCGGCTTCGCCAATGCCGACTACACGGCCTGGGGCAGCTTTCCCATCGTCGCCGCGCTGTTCCTCAACTTCGTCGGCGGCTGCACCGGCTCGACCGCCGGCGGCGTCAAGATCTGGCGCTACCAGATGCTGCACGCGGTGCTGCGCGCCGAGCTGAAACGGCTGGTGCGCCGGCACGGCGTCGGCCGCGTCACCTTCAACCGGCGACCGGTGCCGGACGCGGTGATGGACGCGGTGATGGCTTTTCTGTTTCTTTACGTTCTCAGCGTTGCCGTATTGGCCGTGCTGCTGATGCTGGCGGGGCTGGATTTTGCGACGGCGGTCTCCGGCTCGGCCTCGGCCATCGGCAATGTCGGACCGGGCATCGGGCCAATCATCGGGCCGGCCGGCAATTTCGCGCCGTTGCCGGACAGCGCCAAGTGGCTGCTGTCGGTCGGCATGTTGCTGGGCCGGCTGGAGCTATTCGTCGTGCTGGTGCTGTTCACCCGCAACTTCTGGCGCGCCTGATCGGCGCTCACGCCTCGCCCAGACGGAAGCCGGGGGACCAGCCGAGTTCGCGTGCCGCCTTGGCGGCGCTGGCATAGCCGCCGTCTTCCACCACGTTGTAGAGGCCCGGTCGGCCGCGGTCGATTGCCAGCAGGGCGGCCTGCGCCGCCGCATCCACATGCAAGGGATAGGTGCCGCTGGGTGCCTCGAAGCCGGTGCCGGGCCCCCAGAACGCGCCATAACGCAGCACAATGCCCTGCATGGGCTGGGCGCTCAGCACCGCCTGTTCGAGCGCCACGACACCCTTGACGGTGACGCCCCGGCGGCCTTCGGCGCCGCGATCGAGCGGATCGTCCTCGGCATGCGGCTCGGGCCCGCTGGCATAGGCCCAGAGAATGCTCTGCGCGATGAACCGGCGCGCACCGGCCGCCAAGGCCGCTGCCACCAGATTGGCAGTGCCGGCCTCGCGCAGCCGCGCGTTGCCGGCAACCGCGTCGGCCATGCGGGCCGGGTCGAGCGCCGGCGGCAAGTCGGTCAACTGATGGATCACCACTTCCGGCCGCGCCGCCGCCACGGCCCTGTGCAAGGCCGCCTGGTCGAACACATCGACCAGCACCGGCGCGGCGCCAGCGCCGCGCAGCCATTCCGCCTTGGCCGGTTGGCGGGTGCTGCCGGTGACCTGGAAACCCGCCCCCAGCAGCTGCGGCACCAGACGCCGGCCGACCGCGCCGGCCGCGCCGGCCAGGAACACGCCGCGCGCCATCGCCGTCTCAGCGGTTCATGCGGTTGTCGACCAGATCCCTGACCACGCCCGGGTCAGCCAGCGTCGAGGTGTCGCCCAGGTTGGCATGGTCCTGCTCGGCGATCTTGCGCAAGATCCGGCGCATGATCTTGCCCGAGCGCGTCTTCGGCAGGCCGGGTGCCCACTGGATATGGTCGGGCGCGGCGATCGGCGAGAGATGCTTGCGCACGAAGTCGATCAGTTCCTTGCGCAACGGCTCGCTGGGCTGTTCGCCAGCGTTCAACGTGACATAGGCATAGATGCCCTGGCCCTTGATATCGTGCGGAAAGCCGACCACCGCCGCCTCCGCCACCTTGGGATGCGCCACCAGCGCGCTCTCCACCTCCGCCGTGCCCAGGCGATGGCCAGCGACATTGATCACGTCGTCGACCCGCCCGGTGATCCAGTAATAGCCGTCCTCGTCGCGCCGGCAACCGTCGCCGGTGAAATACTTGCCCGGGAACTGCACGAAATAGGTGTTGATGAAGCGCTGATGGTCGCCATAGACCGTGCGCATCTGGCCTGGCCAGCTATCCAGCAGGCACAGGTTGCCGGTGCCGGCGCCCTCGACCGGCTTGCCGTCATTGTCGACCAGGCCGGGCCTGACGCCGAAGAAGGGCCGCGTCGCGCTGCCGGGTTTCAGCGCCGTGGCGCCAGGCAGCGGGGTGATCAGGATGCCGCCCGTTTCGGTCTGCCACCAGGTATCGACGATGGGGCAACGCCCGTCGCCCACCACCCGGTGGTACCACAGCCAAGCCTCGGGGTTGATCGGCTCGCCGACCGAACCCAACAGGCGCAGGCTGGCGCGGCTCGCCTTCTTCACCGGACCCTCGCCCTCGCGCATCAGCGCGCGGATGGCGGTGGGCGCGGTATAGAAGATGTTGACCTTGTGCTTGTCGCAGACCTGCCAGAAGCGCGAGGCGTCGGGATGGTTCGGCACGCCCTCGAACATCAGCGTGGTGGCGCCGTTGGCCAGCGGGCCATAGAGAATATAGCTGTGGCCGGTCACCCAGCCGACATCGGCCGTGCACCAGTAGATGTCGCCGTCGTGATAGTCGAACACATACTGTTGCGTCATCGAAACGTAGACCATGTAGCCGCCGGTCGTATGCAGCACACCCTTGGGCTTGCCGGTCGAACCGGAGGTGTAGAGGATGAACAGCGGGTCCTCGGCGGCCATTTCCTCGGCCTTGCATTTGGGCGACGCCGCGGCCATGCGCTCGTGGTACCAGACGTCGCGCCCGGCCTGCATGGCGACGTTGCCGCCGGTGTGCCTGACCACGAGGCAGTTCTTGACCGACGGACAGGATTTCAGCGCCTCGTCGGTGTTGGCCTTCAGCGCCACCTTGCGGCCGCCGCGCAGGCCCTCGTCGGCGGTGATGACGAAGTTGCTGTCGCAGTCCTGTATGCGGTTGGCCAGGCTGTCGGGCGAGAAGCCGCCGAACACCACCGAGTGGATCGCGCCGATCCGTGCGCAGGCCAGCATGGCAACCGCCGCTTCCGGGATCATCGGCAGGTAGATGGTGACCCGGTCGCCCTTTTTGATGCCGAGCCCCTTCAGCACGTTGGCGAGCTTGCAGACCTCGCCGTGCAGTTGCCGATAGGTCAGCCGCTTGTCGACCTTGGGGTCATCGCCCTCCCAGATGATCGCCACCTGCTCGCCACGCTTGGCGAGATGGCGGTCCAGGCAGTTATGCGAGGCGTTCAGCGTGCCGTCGTGGAACCAGCGGATATGCAGGTCCTTGGCGTCATAGGAGACATCCTTGATCTTGGAGTACGGCCTGAACCAGTCGATGCGCCGCCCGTGTTCGGCCCAGAAGGCCTCCGGCTGGCTGATCGACCGCTCGTACATCGCCCGGTACTTGGCCTCGTCGAGATAGGCGCGCTGGCGCCATTCCTGCGGAACTTGCAGCAGCGTCTCGCCCGTCATTCCCTTCCCCCCGCTTGGTGCGGCCGTTCCTGACTTGGACCGGGATTATGGCCAGCCCCCCTTGGCGCGACAAGGCAATCCGCGCCTGTGCTATCTATCGTGCCGGTTACCGGTTTGCTTGAGGGACATCCGCATGCTGCTGCAGATGCAGACCTGGGCCGAGGTGGAACGCTACCTCGCGACCTCCAATGCCGTCATCGTGCCGATCGGTTCAACCGAACAGCACGGGCCGAACGGCCTGATCGGCACCGATGCCCTATGCGGGGAATATTTCGCCAAGGGCGCCGGCGAACTGGCCGGTGCCATGGTGGCGCCCACCATCAACGTCGGCATGGCGCAGCACCACATGGCTTTCACCGGCTCCATGACGCTGAAGCCCACGACGCTCATCCTGGTGATCAAGGAATGGGTGGCCAGCTTGGCGCATCACGGCTTCGAGAAATTCTTCTTCGTCAACGGCCATGGCGGCAACATCGCCACCATCAATGCCGCCTTCCAGGAACTCTATGCCGACGAAAGCCTGGCCAAGGGCGGCAACCGGCCGGGCGTGCTCTGCCGGCTGCGCAACTGGTGGGACGGGCCTAAGGTCAACGCCCTCATCAAGGAGCTGTTCGCCGATCAGGACGGCAGCCACGCCACCTGTTCGGAGGTTTCGGTGACGCAGCATCTGTTTCCCGACGCCATCAAGCAGGCCCCGGACATGGGCCCGCCCTCGCCCCATCGCGGCCCCTGGGCCAACGCCGACGACTATCGGCGCAAGTTCCCGGACGGCCGGATTGGCGCGCACAGCTATCTTGCCAACCCGCAGGCCGGCAAGCGCATCTACGACTGCGGCATCGCCGAAATCGCCGAGGACTACCGCAAATTCGTCGCCGAACCGCGCTGAGACGCCACCATGCAACGTCTGGTCGATCTGTTCGAGGCGGCGGTTGGCCGCAATCCCAAGGGGCCCTTCATCTGCATCCCGCCGCTCGCCGGCCGCAGCTATTTGCCCGAGGGCGCCGAGTGGAGCTATGCCGAGATCGCGACACGCGTGGACGAGATCGAGCGGCTCTATCGGGCCGCCGGTTATGGTCACGGCCACCGCGTGGCGGCCCTGCTGGAGAACCGGCCTGAGATGCTCTTGCATTTCTTCGCGCTCAACCGGCTGGGCGCGGTGCTGGTGCCGCTCAACCCCTATTACCGCACCGACGAGCTCAGCTATGTGATTGATCATTCCGAAGCCGATCTGGCGGTCTCGGTGCCGGAGCGGCTGGCGGAATTGACCGAGGTCTGTCGGGCGCTACCGCGGCCGATCCCGGTGTTCGACGTCTATGCGCTGGCGGGCCGCCTGCCCGGACCGCGCGGGCCGGCTCTGCCAGGCGCGCCGGAGCAGACCAGCGAGGCGGCGCTGCTCTACACTTCCGGCACCACCGGTCGGCCGAAGGGCTGCCGCTTGCCCAACGAATACTTCCTCAATTCCGAGCGCTGGTATGCCAAGGCGAGCGGGCACATGCGCCTCGATGATCGTCGCGACCGCGCGATCAATCCGCTGCCCTTGTTTCATGCCAATGCACTGGCCATTTCCACCCCCGGCATGCTGGCCGTGGCCGGATGCGTGATCGTGCCCGACCGCTTCCATGCCAGCCGCTGGTGGCGGGACTGCATCGAGTGTCGGGCCACGCTCTGCCACTATCTGGGCATCATGCCGCCGGCGCTGCTGAACCTGCCGCCTTCGCCGCAGGAACGGCAGCACAGGATGCGGTTCGCGCTGGGCGGCGGCATCGATCCCGAACAGCACGCCGCCGCCGAGGAACGCTTCGGCATGCCGTTCATCGAGCTCTGGGGCATGACGGAATGCGGCGTGCCCTGCTTTGCCGGCGAGGAGCCGCGCAAGGTCGGCACGCGCGCCTTCGGCCGCATCGTGCCCGACATGGAAGCGCGGATCGTCGACGACAATGAACAGCCCGTGCCGTTCGGCGCGCCCGGCGAACTGCAGATCCGCCGGCGCGGCGCCGAGCCCCGGCGCGGATTCTTCCTCGACTATCTGAAGAACCCGGAAGCGACGGAGGAGGCCTGGCAGGGCGGTTGGTTCCATACCGGCGATGCCTGCACGCAAGACGCCGACGGCGTGCTGCATTTCGTCGACCGCAAGAAGAACATCGTGCGCCGCTCGGGCGAGAACATCGCCGCCGCGGAAGTGGAAGGCGTGCTGCAGGCCTCGCCCGACGTGGCGCAGGCCGCGGTACTCGCGGTCAAGGACGAGTTCCGGCAGGAGGAGGTGATGGCCTGCATCGTCCCCAAGGCCGGCATCGCCAGGGAAAGGGCGACCGCCGAGCGGATCTTTCAATGGTGCAGCGAGCGGCTGGCCTATTACAAGGCGCCGGGCTGGATCCTGTTCCTCGACCGCCTGCCCACCACCTCGACGCAGAAGGTGCAGAAGCACGAGATCTTGGGCCGCGATGTCGATCCGCGCACGCTGCCGGGCGCCCTGGATTTCCGCCCCGGCAAGAAGGACCGTCGTTGAGCGAGGCAAGCGGACGCTGGCGGCGCTATTACGACAAGACCGCCGGCCGGCCAGCCCGGCAAACGCTGCTGGCGGCGCTCGATGCCTTTGCCCGCGACGGGCGCGAGCCGGCCGAACGGTTCGCGGTCGATCTCGGCTGCGGCAACGGGCGCGACGCGATCGAACTGCTCAAGCGCGGCTGGTCGGTGCTGGCGATCGATTCCGAGCCGGCGGCGATCGAGGAATTGAGCCGGCGCGCCGACCTGCCGCCCGGGGCGCGTCTGCGAACCCAGGTCGGCCGTTCGAGACCGCCGAATGGCCTGCCTGCGACCTGGTCAATGCCAGCTTCAGCCTGCCCTTGGTGCCGCGCCGGGCCTTTGCCGGTCTATGACTGCGCATTGTCGCCTCGCTGCGGCCAGGCGGCCGCTTTGCCGGCCAGTTCTATGGCGAACGCGACGGCTGGGCCGGCGACCCGGGCATGACCCACCTCGCGCGCGGCGAACTCGACGATCTGCTGACGGGTCTCTCGCTCGAACATTTCGAGGAGGTCGAGGAGGACAGCGTCACGCCCCGCGGCAAGCCGAAGCACTGGCACGTCTTTCACATCGTGGTGCGCAAGGGCTGAGCGGCGCGTTCGAGCCGCCGCATGGCGACAACGCACAGCGCGCCGGCCAAGCCCAGCAGGGCAAGCCCGCCGAAGGTCAGGGCATAGGAGCCTGTCGCCTGATAGGCCAGCGAGAAGCCGGCCGGCCCCACCAGGACGCCGGCAAAAGAAAAGAACAAGATGCCGCCCGTCGCCATGGAAACCGTGCCCGGCGGACTGAGCCGCATGACCTCGCCCATGGCGACGCCGTTCCAGCCGATGCCCGTGGCGCCCAGAACCGCCAGCACGGCATAGACCGCCAGATCCGGCCAGGCGGGCGATAGCTGCGTCAAGGCGCCGGCGGCGGCGACCGCGAAACCGGCGATCAGCAGCAGCGCCACCCCGCCGCTGTGCCAACGGTCGGCGAACCAGCCCCAAAAGATGCGCCCCGTGACGCCCGCGGTCTGCACCACGGCCAGCGCCACGCCCGCCTTGATCAGCGGCATGCGCGCCTCGCTCACCAGCAGCGTCACTACATAGGTCATCACGCAAAGCTGCAGCGCGGCGTAGCAGGTCGTGAAGCCGGACAGCGCACGCAAGGCCGGCAGCCGCCAGACCAGGCCGGCACTGCCCAGGCCGACGCTGCGCAGCCGGGCACGCGGCTCGCGGTCATCGTCCCAGCGTCGGCGCAGGCCCAGCAGGGCGCACGCCAGCGTCAGCGCCAGCACCACAGCGAAGGCCAGCGCCGCTTGCCAGCCGAACTCCAAAGCCAAGCGCGGCGCCACGAGGCCCGCCACCACGCCGCCCAGTGGCACGCCGGTCTGCTTGATGGAGAAGATCAGGTTGCGGTTGCGGGCCGAGGCCACCTTGGCCAGCAATTGCGAGGCCGCCGGATTGGTCAGGCCGTAGCACAGGCCGATGACGAAGGAGCCGAGCGCCAGGAACGCCAGCGACGGCAGACAGGCAATCAGGCCACCCGCCGCCGCCAGGCCCATGGCCAGCTGGCTGGCGCCGATGCCGCCCAGCCGCCGCGCCACCTGGCCGCCGAACAGCGACGTCAGCATGCCGCCCAGGTAGATCACACTCACCTGGTAACCGATCAGCGACGGGCTGAGTTCGAAGGCGCGCGCCACCTCGGGCGCGACGGCCGGCAGCGACAACACCGCCAGCGCCGCGATCGCCTGCACCAGCGTCATCGCCGTGACGATGATGACGACGGCGCGCCAGCCGTGGCCTGCCGGCGCCGATGCCCTCACGCCATGCTGCCCATGCGGCAAATGAGGCGCCATTGCGGCTCGGCGACCGGCATGACCGACAGCCGGCTGTGGCGCACCAGCAGCAGATCCGCGAGATCCGGTTCGGCCTTGATCGCCGCCAGCGTCACCGGCGTCGGGAGCTTTGCCACCGCCTTGACCCGCACCATGCCGAACTTGCCGGTTTCATCCTTGGGGTCGGGCCACCACGGCTTGATCACCTCGACGATGCCGACGATCCGCCGTTCCTCGCCCGAATGGTAGAAGAACGCGCGGTCGCCAACCGCCATCGCCTTTAGGTTGTTGTTGGCCTGGTGGTTGCGCACGCCGTCCCACGGCTCGCCGGCCGCGCCGCGGTTCACTTGCGCCTGCCATGACCAGGTCTCCGGTTCGCTCTTGACAAGCCAAAATGCCATCGCTCAGCCGTTCTCGTCCTTGATGGGCCGGCCCAGCAGGTTGCCGATGCTGGCGTCGATATCGGCCCAGTGGTTGCAGATGCCATCCACCGCCGTGCAGATCGGCACGTCGATGTCACGCTGGCGGGCGGCCAGCACCACGGCGGAGGCGGTCTTCACGCCTTCCGCCACGCTGCGCCGTTCGGCCATGATCGCCTCGATCGGCCGGCCGCGGCCCAGTTCGATGCCGAGCGACATGTTGCGCGACGCATCCGAGTTGCAGGTGAGCGACAGGTCGCCCAGGCCCGACAGGCCCATGAAGGTCTCGCGCCGGCCGCCCAGCGCCAGGCCGAAGCGGATGATCTCGGCCAGGCCCCGGGTCAGCAGCGCCGCGCGCGCATTGTCGCCCAGGCCCTTGCCCTCGACGATGCCGCAGGCGATGGCGATGATGTTCTTGAGGGCGCCGCCGATCTGCACGCCGACCACGTCCTGGGAAAGATAGGGCCGGAAGTGCGGCTGCCCCACCCGTGCCGCCACGCGCTCCGCCAGCGCCCGGTCGGCGGCGGCGACGGTGACGGCGGTCGGCAGGCCACGCGCCACCTCGGCCGCGAACGTCGGACCGGACAGCACGGCCACGGGCGCGGCCGGCAGCACGTCGCTCAAGACCTGGCTCAACAGCAGGCCGCTCTCCGTCTCCATGCCCTTGGCGCAGAGCACGACGGGGGTGCCGGACGGCAGCGCCGGCGCCAAGTCGCCGGCGACCCGCCGCAAATGCTGCGCCGGCATCACCAGGAAGACAAGATCGGCCGCCGCCTCGGCCAGTTCGCCGACCGCGTGCACCGAAGGCGGCAACTTGATGCCCGGCAAGAACGGCCTGTTCTCGGCATCCCGGTTGATCGCCGCGACCACTTCCGTTTCGCGCGCCCACAACCGGACCGAGCGCCCGCCGGTGGCCAGCACCGCCGCCAGCGCGGTGCCCCACGCGCCACCGCCGATGACCGAAACCGTTGTCATGCTTGGCGCCAATTGTGCGGCCGGCGGTGGGGCCCGGCAAGGCTCACGCCTTGACCCCCCGCGAAGGGCGCGGGCGCCGCCTTGGGATCGAGCGGCCAGCGGGCCCGGGCGGGCACGTCGAGCGGATCGACCAGACCCAGCGCCAGCCGTTCCAGGCCGGCCCAGGCAACCATGGCGGCGTTGTCGGTGCATAGCGCCGCCGGCGGTACGACAAGTTCCAGCCCGCATTCCCGCGCCGTCGCGTCAAGGCGCCGGCGCACGGTCTGGTTCGCCGCCACGCCGCCGGCCAGCACCAGGTGCTTCAGATCGGGCAAGCGCACGTGCGCCAGCTTTATGGCGTTCTTTGCGCGGTCGGCCAGAATGTCGGCGACCGCCGCCTGGAAGCCGGCCGCCAGATCGACGGCGTTGGGCGCCGGCTCGGCCGTCGCCGCGCGTGCCGCGGCTGTTTTCAGGCCGGCGAAGGAGAAATCGCAACCGGGCCGGCCCAGCATCGGTCGCGGCAACGGCACGGCCCGCGCATCGCCGGCGGCCGCTGCTCGCTCCAGCGCGGGCCCGCCGGGATAGCCCAGTCCCAGCAGTTTCGCCACCTTGTCGAACGCCTCGCCCACGGCGTCGTCGATGGTGGTGCCAAGTCGGCGATAGCGGCCCACGCCCTCGACAATCTGGAATTGGCAATGTCCGCCCGATAGCAGCAGCAGGAGATAGGGAAACGGCAGGCCGTGCGTCAGTCGCACGCTCAGCGCATGCGCTTCCAGGTGATTGACCGCGATGAGCGGCCGGTCGAGAGCAAGCGCAAGCGCCTTGGCGGTCACCAGCCCGACCATCAGTCCGCCGATCAGTCCCGGACCGGCGGTGGCGGCGATGGCGTCGAGGCGGCCGAGCGGCAGGCCGGCCGTCTCGACAGCGCGCCCCAGCAGGCCGTCGAGATGCTCCACATGTGCCCGTGCCGCGATCTCCGGCACCACCCCGCCATAGGGACGGTGCTCGTCCAGTTGGCTCAGCACCAAGTTGGCAAGAATGCTGCCATCCGCCGCCACGACAGCAACCGCGGTCTCATCGCAGCTCGTCTCGATGCCGAGCACATGTCGCATGAAGCCGCCTAGCATCCCGGCGCCCGCTTCACAAGCCGCCCGCATCCGATAGATTGCCGCGCATGGTCGACATTCCCCCATTGCGGCTCGGCACGCGCGGCAGTCCGCTGGCGCTGGCGCAGGCCTTGGCGGTGCGCACGCGACTGCTGGCGGCGCATGCCGGGCTCGAGGAGGAAGCTGTTCCCCTGGTCGTCATCCGCACCAGCGGCGACCGTATCCAGGACCAACCGCTCTCGGCGTTGGGTGGCAAGGGTCTGTTCACCAAGGAAATCGAGGAAGCCTTGCTGGCCGGCGAGATCGACCTGGCCGTGCATTCGATGAAGGACGTGCCGACGGTGCTGCCGGCGGGATTGTCGATCGACTGCCTGTTGCCGCGCGAGGATCCGCGCGATGCCTTCCTGTCGCCGCGCTTCGCGGGCTTGGCGGCGCTGCCGGCGGGAGCCCGCGTCGGCAGCTCGTCGCTGCGTCGGCAGGCGCAACTGCGTCATCGTCGGCCGGACCTGACATTGGTCGACTTCCGCGGCAACGTCGATACTCGGCTGCGCAAGCTGGCCGAGGGCCAGGTCGACGCCACGTTGTTGGCGGTGGCCGGGCTGAACCGGCTGGGGCTGGCCGCCTGCATCACCGCCGTGTTGCCGGCCGAGACGATGCTGCCGGCGGTGGCGCAGGGCGCCATCGGCATCGAGCGCCGAGCCGACGACGACAGGCTGGCGGCGTTTCTGGCGCCGTTGAACTGCGCCACCACCGCCGCGCGCATCGCCGCCGAACGGGCGATGCTGGCGGTGCTGGACGGCTCGTGTCGCACGCCCATCGCGGCGCTGGCCGAACTCGACGGGACGGGCTGCCATCTTCGGGGCGAGATCCTGACGCCAGACGGCCGCCAGGTGCACCGCGCCGAACGGCGGGGGAGCGCCGACGAGGCGGCGGCGCTGGGCCGCGACCTTGGCCGGGAACTGCGCCGGCTGGGCGGTCCGGACTTCTTCCGATGAGGCGGGCGGCTTGCGCCTGCTGCTGACGCGACCGGCGGACGAGGCGGCGAGGCTGGCCGTTCGCCTCGCGGCACTGGGCCATGTCGTCAGCCTGGAGCCCGTGCTTCGCATCGCTCCGCTAGAACTGCCGGAACTTGCAGACCGCTTTCAGGCGGTGTTGCTGACCAGCCGGCACGCGGGCCGGGCGCTTGCCCGGCGACCGGACTTGCGGACGCTGCCGGTCCTGACGGTGGGCGACGCCACGGCCGCGGCTGCGCGCGACGCCGGCTGCTCAAATGTTGTCAGCGCCGCCGGCGACGTTGAGGCCTTGGCCCGCCTGGCGCTGCGGCAACTGGATCCATCGCAGGGGCCCCTGCTCTACCTGTCGGGACGCGATCTGACCGGCAACCTGGCGGACGGGCTCCGTCGACAGGGGTTCCGCGTCGCACGCGTCGTCGCCTACCGGGCGCAAGCGGCACAAGCGCTGAGCGCGGCCTGCCAGGGGCAATTGCGCGACGGCACGCTCGACGCGGCACTGTTTTTCTCGCCTCGCAGTGCCGGCATTTTCGTCGATCTCGTCCGCGCCGCCGGCCTGCTGTCGACGCTCGCCCGGCTGGTTGCCTGCTGCATCAGCGATGCAACGGCCGAAGCGGCTGCGGCGGCAAGCTGGCATGGCCTGAGGGTTGCGACTGAACCCAGCGAAACGGCCATGGTAGAATTATTGGATGACGGTTGAATCGGAGCGCGAAGCGCCGACGCCGCGGGCGGTCGAAGCCGCGGCGGCCGAAGCCCTGGCGAACAAGCCGCCGGGCCAGCGTCGCGCGCGCTTCGCCGCGCCCTGGCTCGCGCTGTCGGTTGCGGTTGCCGGTTTGGTTGCCGCGTTCCTGATTTCCGACAGCCTGCGCCGAACGGCGAGCGAGTTGGCCCAATCGGTGTTCGGCTCTGGCCTTTCGCCGTCCGAGCGGGCGCCCGGCCAGCGGCTCGAGGCGGTCGAGCCACGGGTGGCCGAGATCGCCGAGAAGCTGGCGCGCCTGGAGGCGCGGCCGCCGCCAAGCGTGCCAAACCTGAGCGAATTGCGCGAACGGCTGACCGCGTTGGAGGCGAGACCCGGAACCACTGCGTTGCCTGCCGATTTGCCAACACGCCTAGCGCGACTGGAAACGGCAGCGGCCGAAGCCGGCCAGCGTCGCACCGAGGGCGACCAGCTGGCGGGGGAGCAGGCGCAGCGCTTGCTGCGTTTGGAGGAGGCGCTAGGCCAGCAGCAGGCGGCGGTGGCGCGTCTGGCGCGGGAGACGCCGTGGCAGCAGGAATTGGCGCGGCTAGCGGCCCGGCTGGACGAGCTTGCCCGGGAACGCACGGCCAGCCAGGACGCGACCCGGCGCCTCGGCGTGGTTCTGGCCCTGGCCGGATTGCGCGAGACCTCGCAGACCGGCCGGCCGTTCGTCACCGAGTTGCGGGCACTTGCCGCGGCCGCGGGCGACGAGGCCGAATGGCCGTCGGCGGTGCGGCCGCTGGCGGCCTTGGCGGAAACGGGCGTGCCGAGCTTGCGCGACCTGCACGCGGAGTTTCCTGGCGCCGCCGAGCGCGCGATGCGTGCCGAACCGTCGGCGGAGGCCGGCTGGCGCGAGCGCGCACTCGACCGACTGTCGGGCCTGATCACGATCCGGCGGTTGGGTGAGACGGCGGACGACACCCCTGACGCGGTCTTGGCGCGGACCGAGGCGCGGCTCGCTTCAGCCGATCTGGCGGGCGCCCTCGAGGCGCTGGCGGGCCTGCGGGGGAAACCGGCGGAGGCCATGGCGCGTTGGCGCGAACGCGCCGAGCGCCGGCTGCTGTTGGAGCGTCAGCTGGCCTTGCTGACCGAACGCGCGCTGGTCGGCGTCGCGAGCCCCTGATGCGGCGTGCGCTGGCGCTGTTCCTCTCGCTGGCGGTCTTGGCATCGGCCGCGGTCTGGCTGGTGGAACGTCCGGGGAGCGTCGCGGTCACGTGGCTTGGCTACCGGGTGGAATCCTCGGTGCCGGTGTTGGCGGTGCTGCTTGGGCTCGGCTTCTTGATCCTGCTGTCGGCGGTCGAAGGCCTGCGCTGGCTGGCCGGTTGGCCATTCGCATTCCGTCGCCTGCGTGGCGAAACACGGCGCCGACGGGCCATCGTGGCGCTGACCGAGGGCCTGAGCGCCAGCGCTGCCGGCGAGGCCGCCACCGCCGGCAAGCTCGCCGCCAAGGCGGGGCGCCTGGTGCCGAACGATCCGCTTGCGTTGCTGTTGGCGGCGCAGGCGGCCCAGGTGGCCAATAATTTCGATGCCGCGCGCAGGCATTTCGCCGCGCTGGCGGAGCGGCCGGAAACCGCGTTCCTGGGCGCGCGCGGCCTCTACATGCTGGCCGACCGCGACGGCGATGCCGCCGAAGCCTTGGCGCAGGCGCGACGCGCGCAGTCGTTGCGCCCGAATTCTCCGTGGTCCGCGAGCGAACTGCTGCGCCAGGAAATCGCCGCCGGCGAATGGTCGGCGGCCGAGGCCAGCCTACAGCGCGCGCGCAACCTGCGGGCGATCGGCGAGGCGGAGGCAACGCGTCGGCAGGCGGTGCTGCTGCACTGCGCCGCGGTCGCCAGCGACGCCCGGGGCGAGGAGAGCCGGGCGATCCAGCTCGCCCGGCGCGCGGTCGCGCTGGCCCCTGACCTGGAGCCAGCGGCCGCCCTGGCAGGCCGCCTGCTGGCGGCGGCGGGCGACGTCAAGCAGGCGCGCCAATTGCTGGGTCAAGCCTGGGTCAAGGTACCGCACCCCGAACTGGCCGCCGCATTCCTTGCCACCGCCCAACCGCAGCCCAAGTCCCGGCTGGAAGCGGCTCGACAGCTCGCCGGGTTCAATCCCGGCCATGTCGAGAGCCACCTCCTGGTGGCCGATGCGGCACTGGAAGCGGGCGATCTGACGACGGCCCGCCAGCACCTCGAGCGCGCGGCGGGAGCCGGGCAGAGCCGAAGGTTCTGTCAGATGATGGCCGAGATCAAGGGCAAGGGCGAACACGACCGCGCGGCGGCCGATGCCTGGCACATCAAGGCCGCCGACGCCCCGCCGACGGCGGTCTGGCAATGCCGCGCCTGTGGCTGGCAAGCGGCGCAGTGGGCGGCGCGTTGTCCGCATTGTGGCGAGTTCGACAGCGCGCGCTGGCAACTGCCGCTCGGCAGCGAGCCGTCTCCAACCCCGCCGACGGCCGCACCGGCGACGCTGCGGCGTTAGGGCAATTTCCGCTCAAAGCGAACCGGCAGGTTCGGTGTCGCCGGAAGCCATTGCCCCACACCCATGAGTGCGGCGCGGTCGGCGCCGATCGATCGGATCGGACACCGCGCTAATTCTGCAGCAAGAGCGGCATCGGCGCGGCGGTAACCAGCTTGCGCGTGGCACGGCCCAGGCCAAACGGCTGCCCGAAGCGCGCGCGCCGAACGCCCCCGTCACCAGCAGATCGGACTCCAGCGCACGCGCGGCGGCGATCAGGGCGCGGCCGCGGCCGCGCGCGGTCAACCGCTCGGAAGCATAGGAGCGAACCTCGGCCGTCACTCCCGCCGCTTGCAGATATTCCAGCAACGGTTCCGGATTGGCCTTGCCGGCGCCGCTGCCGACCAGCAGCACGGCGTTGCCGGTCGGCCGAAGCAGCGGCAGCGCCGACCGGATGGCGCGGGCATTCATCGCGGTGCCGTTCCAAGCCAGCACCGGCCTAGCGAACGGCAGGGCCAGCATTGTCGTTGGCAGCAGCAGCACAGGCCGGCCGGTCTCGAACAGCGCCGCGTTCAACAGATCTGCCTCCGCGCCCGTTTCGCGCTTCAGGCGTTCCAGCAGGATCAGGTCGTAGCCGGGACCGAGCGTGGCCACGATGTCGCCGCCGCCCGCCCGGTAGGCGAGGTAGCGCGCGTCGCCGCGCCCGCCGCACACGGCCTGGAACGCCGCCCACGCCTTGTCATCGGCCGGCCGGTCGATCACGACCGGCACCTCGTCCAGCATGGCACCGGGCGCCGGGACCGCGGGATGCGCGACGGTCAGGCTGGCGCCGGTCACTTCGCCGACGCGCAGCGCCTGGGCAAGCATCGGGCGGCAGCCGGCTTCGCCATCGATCAGCAGCAAGATGCGCCGCACGTCTCGGCCCTTCCGGCAAACAGTCGGCTCACGCCTGCCCGGCGGCCAGGCGATCGGCCAGCCGGCGCAGGAAATCGGCGCAGAGGTCGAGCTGCGAGAGCTCCAGATACTCGTCGGGCTTGTGCGCCTCGCGGATGTTGCCGGGACCGCAGACGATGGTGGGGATGCCCGCGGCCTGGAACGTGCCGGCCTCGGTGCAGTAGGCCGCCGCCTCGGTCTGGTTGGCGCCCGCCAGCGACATCGCGAGCGTTTGCGCTGGCGAATCCTCGCGCGGCGCCAGGCCGGCCGCGTTCACGACCATCCGGCTCTCAATGCTGGCCGCCTTGTCCACCCGGTGCATTTCCGGCAGCAGCCTGTCCTCGGCATAGCGCTGGAAGCCGGCCAGAATGCTGCCGTCGTCGCTGCCCGGCAACGCGCGGTAGCCCCAGCGCAGCTTGGCTTCGCGCGGAATGATGTTGCGGGCCGTGCCGCCCTCGACCACGCCAATGTCGATGGTGGTATAGGGCGGATCGAAGCGGTGGTCGTGCGGACCCTCCCGCTTCAAGCGTTCCTGCAGTTCGGCGAGATAGGCGATCAGACGGCCCGCCTGGACGATGGCGTTCACCCCCTTGTGTTGCTGGCTGGAATGCGCCTCCAGGCCGGTGATCAGCGTGTCGATGCCGCACATGCCCTTGTGCGCGTTGACGACGCGCATTTCCGTCGGTTCTCCGACGATCACTGCCTTCGGCCGGAAGCCCAGCGTCTTCAGATGCGCGACGATGCCGTGCACGCCGATGCAGCCGACCTCCTCATCATAGGAGAAAGCGAAATGCAGCGGCGCCGGCAAGCGGCGTGCAAGAAACTCCGGCACAAGCGCCAAGCAGGTGGCGATGAAGCCCTTCATGTCGCAGGTGCCGCGGCCATAGAGCTTGCCGTCGCGTTCGGCCGTCCGGAAGGGGTCGCTCGACCACGGTTGGCCATCGACCGGCACCACGTCGGTATGGCCCGACAGCACGATGCCGTCATCGCGAGCCGGCCCCAGGGTAGCGAACAGGTTGGCCTTCTTGCCGGTCTCGTCGGGGATCAGCGTCGTCTCGATTCCGTAGTCGCCGAGATAGCCGCGCACGAACTCGATCAGCTGCAGATTTGAATCGCGGCTGGTCGTGTCGAACGCCACCAGGCGATCCAGCATGCGGCGCGGCGTGAAGCTCTCCGGCATCGACAACCCCCGTCCCCGCCCCGACTTTAGCCGTCATGCGTTGACAGGGCCACCGGCCGCTCTATTGTCGTCGCCACATAGCCAGTCGATCCCCGCGGAAGAGACCGGCGCGCGTGACCTCGAGAACGGGGCGACGCGGCGGCCGGCGCCGAAGGAGCAACGACCCCGGAAACTCTCAGGCAAGAGGACCGCGGGGGGATGGAACTCTGGAAAGCGGGCGCCCTTCTGGGGTGGCTCCACCGAAGGGCGTAAGTCGGGCCAGGCGAGCGATCTGGCACGGCGATTGTCTCAGGTGCCAAGGACAGACGGGGTGACGGAGCGGGAACGATCCCGGTCCGGCGGCGCTGTCCTTGGAGTTCGCATGACCGAAGACGCCCTGGCTAACGCCCTTAGGACACCGCTCTACAACCTGCATCTTGAACTTGGCGCCCGGATGGTACCGTTCGCCGGCCATGCCATGCCGGTGCAGTATCCGACCGGCATCCTCTTCGAGCATCGCCACACCCGCGATCGGGCCGGCTTGTTCGACGTCTCGCACATGGGTCAGGTCCGGCTGCTGGGGGCCGGTGCCGACATCGCGCTGGAACGTCTGGTGCCGGGCGACATCGTGGGCCTGGCGGGCAACCGTCAACGCTATACGCAGTTCACCGAGGCTGGCGGCGGCATCCTGGACGACTTGATGGTGACGCGACGCGAGGGCGATCTGTTGCTCGTGGTCAATGCCGGCTGCAAGGCGGCGGACGTCGCGCATCTGAAGGCGGCATTGGAACCGGCCGTTCGGGTCGAGCTGTTATCCGACCGGGCGCTGCTGGCGCTGCAGGGGCCGGCCGCGGCGGCCGTGCTGGCGCGGCTGGCGCCGGGGGTCGAGCGCTTGGCATTCATGGCCGCCGACGCCGTCAAGCTCGCCGGCATCGAGTGCTGGGTCAGCCGGTCGGGCTATACCGGCGAGGACGGTTACGAGATTTCGCTGCCGGGCGAGAGCGCGAGCGACCTGGCGCGCCGACTTCTGTCGCAGGCGGAAGTCAAGCCGATCGGCCTCGGCGCGCGCGATACGCTGCGCCTGGAAGCTGGCCTCTGTCTCTACGGCCACGACATCGATCGGACGACGAGCCCGGCGGAAGCGGGCCTGGCCTGGTCGATCGGCAAGCGCCGGCGCCAGCAGGGCGGCTTTCCCGGTGCCGCGCGGATCGGTGCCGAACTGGCGCACGGCCCGGCGCGTCGGCGCGTCGGCCTGCTGCCGCAGGGCCGCCAGCCGGTGCGCGAGGGCGCGGTCATCCTGGATGCCGAAGGCAATGCCGTCGGCCGGGTAAGCAGCGGCGGCTTCGGCCCCAGCGCCGACCGACCGATCGCCATGGGATATGTACCGGCGGGGCTGGCCATGCCTGGCACGCCGCTCGGCCTCGAAGTCCGCGGCAAGACGCTGCCTGCGGCCGTCGCCCGCCTGCCCTTCGTCGCCCACCGCTATCACCGCGATTGACCGCCCAGAGAAGGACGCCCGCATGAGCGAGACCCGGTTCACCAAGGACCACGAATGGATTCGCCTGGATGGCACTGTCGGCACCTGTGGCATCACCGATTACGCGCAGCAGCAACTGGGCGATGTGGTGTTCGTGGAACTGCCCGAGATTGGCCGCAAGGTCGCCAAGGGCGAGCAGACGGCGGTCGTCGAGTCGGTCAAGGCGGCAGCCGAGATCTATGCGCCGGTCGGCGGCGAGGTGGTGGCGACCAACGCGGCCATCGTCGACGAGCCGGCCAAGGTCAACGCCGCCGCCATGGGCGACGCCTGGTTCTTCAGACTGAGGCTGGCCGATCCGCGCGAGTTTGCCGCGTTGATGAGCGACGCCGAATACCAACGCTTCGTCGAGGGGCTGCAATAATGCGCTACTTGCCGCTGACGCCTCGGGACCGCGCGCATATGCTGCGCGCAATTGGCGTGCCTTCGATCGATGCGCTCTATGACGGCGTGCCGGCTGCCGCGCGCCGGCGCGAGGCCCTGCCGCTGCCGGCGCACCAGGGCGAGATCGAGGTGGAGCGCCACCTGGCCGAGTTGGCGGCCTGCAACCTGGGCGCCGGCCGCGCCGCCTTCTTCCTTGGCGCGGGCGCCTATCGCCACCATGTGCCGGCGGCGGTCGATCACCTGATCCAGCGCTCGGAATTCCTGACGTCCTACACGCCCTACCAGCCGGAGATCAGCCAGGGCACGCTGCAATACCTGTTCGAATTCCAGACCCAGGTGGCCTTGCTGACCGGCATGGAGGTGGCGAATGCCTCGCTCTATGACGGCGCCACGGCCACGTCCGAGGCCGTGCTGATGGCAGCCCGGCTGACCCGACGGCACAAGGCCGTGCTCTCGGGCGGCCTGCATCCGCATTACCGCGACACGGTGGCGACGCTGACCGATTTCGCCGGCTTCCGCGCCACCGCCTTGCCGGCGGACGCGGACGGCGGGCAAGACCTTGTCGCCTCCCTGGACGGCGACACCGCCTGCCTCGTGGTGCAGAACCCGGATGTTTTCGGCCGCCTGCACGACCTTGAGCCGCTGGCCGGTGCTGCCCAGGCAAGGGGCGCGCTGCTGGTGGCGGTGGTGAACGAGCCGGTGTCGCTGGGGCTCGTGCGTTCGCCCGGCGAGATGGGCGCCGACATCGTCGCGGCCGAAGGCCAGGGGCTGGGCGGAGGGCTCAATTTCGGCGGCCCGCATCTCGGCCTGTTCGCGACCCGCGAGCGTTTCGTGCGCCAGATGCCGGGGCGGCTTTGCGGCGAGACGGTCGATGCCGACGGCCGGCGCGGCTACGTGCTGACGCTGTCGACCCGCGAACAGCATATCCGCCGCGAGAAGGCCACCTCCAATATCTGCACCAATTCCGGGCTGATGGCGCTGGCCTTCACCATCCACCTTTCGCTGCTGGGCGAAGCGGGCCTGCGGCGCTTGGCCGAACTCAATCACGCGAAAGCGGTGCAGTTGGCCGACCGCCTGGCGGGTCTGCCCGGCGTGCGGCTGGCGAATGACAGCTTCTTCAACGAGTTCACGCTCAGGCTCGGCCGGCCGGCCGCCCCGCTGGTCGCGGCCCTGGCCGGGCGGGGCGTGCTGGCGGGCGTGCCGGGCAGCCGGCTTTGGCCCGAACGCGCCGATCTCGCCGACCTGCTGCTGGTTTGCGCCAGCGAATGCACGACGGCGGCCGACATGACAGCCCTGGTCGACGGCCTGAAGGAGGCCTTGCGATGAGCCATTCAAGCGATCTTGCCCGCGCCGCTAGCGCGCCGGCCAGCCCTGTCGTCACCGCCACCGGCCATCGCGGCCTGGACCGCGAGGAGGCGCTGATCTTCGAACTGGATGCCGAGGGCCGCAGCGGCGTCGACCTGCCGGAGCCGCCCCCGGTGACGCCGCGCCTGGGCGGGCTGGCGCGCCGGCGGCCGATTGGCCTGCCCGGCCTGGCCGAACCGCAGGTGGTGCGCCATTACGTCCGGCTGTCGCGGCGCAACTATGCCATCGACCTCGGGCTCTATCCGTTGGGCTCGTGCACGATGAAGCATAACCCGCGGCTGAACGAGAAGCTGGCGCGGCTACCGGGCTTCGCCGACCTGCACCCGTTGCAGCCCGAGGAGACGACGCAAGGCGCGTTGCGGCTGATGCACGAGCTGACGCATTGGCTGACCACCCTCTGCGGCATGCCGGGCGTGGCGCTGACGCCCGCCGCCGGCGCGCAGGGCGAGCTGTGCGGCCTGCTGTGCATCCGCGCGGCGCTGCGCGCCGGCGGCGATCAGCGGCAGGTCGTGCTGGTGGCCGATTCCGCGCACGGCACCAATCCGGCGACGGCGGCGATGGCCGGCTATCGGGTGGAAGCGGTGCCGGCCAATGCGCGCGGCCGCGTCGATTTGCAGGCGTTGAAGGCCCGGCTGGGCCCGGACGTGGCGGCGATGATGCTGACCAATCCCAATACCTGCGGCCTATTCGAGGACGAGATCGCCGAGGCGGCGGCCGCCGTGCATGCGGCCGGGGCCTTCGTTTATTGCGACGGCGCCAATTTCAACGCGCTGGTCGGCCGGGTGCGGCCGGGCGACCTCGGCATCGACTGCATGCACCTCAACCTGCACAAGACCTTCTCGACGCCGCATGGCGGCGGCGGGCCGGGCAGCGGCCCGGTCATGCTGGCGGCGGCATTGGCGCCCTACGCGCCGCTGCCGTTCCTGCTGCGCGAGGGCGAGCGCCTGCGCCTGGTCGAGCGGCGCGAGGGCGAGGCCGCGGCAAGTTTCGGCCGCATGAAGGCGTTCCACGGCCAGATGGGCATGTTCATCCGGGCGCTCGCCTACATGCTGAGCCATGGCGGCGACGGTCTGAAGCAAGTGGCCGAGGACGCGGTGCTGACCGCGAATTACGTGTTGGCGCGCGTCGGCGACGTGCTGAGCCCCAGCTTCCCCGGCCCGTGCATGCACGAATGCCTGTTCGACGACCGTTTTCTGAAAGGCACGGGCGTGACCACGCTCGACTTCGCCAAGGCCCTGATCGACGAGGGCTTCCACCCCATGACCATGTATTTTCCGCTGGTGGTGCATGGCGCGCTGCTGATCGAGCCGACCGAGACCGAATCGCTGGACAGCCTGGAGGAGTTCATCGCCGCGCTCAGGCACCTGGCGGCGGAGGCCACGGCCGGCCGCGCCGAGCGTTTCACCGGCGCGCCGCATCTGGCGCCGCGCCGACGGCTCGACGAGACGGCGGCCGCGCGCAAGCCGGTGCTGCGCTGGCGGCCGCCCGACCGGCCGCGCGCCGCCGAATAGACCCCGCCGGCCTCAGGCGCGCTCGACCTTCAGCGTGGTGCCATCGGTGCCGGCAATGCGAACGGGCGTGCCGGCCGGCAGGTCGGGGCCGGCGATCTTCCACATGCTGTCGTCCACGTGCAGCCGGCCGAAGCCGTTGACGATGGCGTGTTCCAGGGTGAAGTGGCGGCCGACATATTGCTCGCCCCGGCGGTTCAACGTCGGCCGGTCGCCTTCGACCGCGCGGCCATGCCAGAAGCGCTTGGCGCCGATCACGCTCACCACCGACAACAGCGCGAACAGCGCCCACTGCCATTGCGGGCTCAGCTCCGGCATGAGCAGCAGCAACAGGCCGACCACTCCGGCGGCGACGCCAATCCACAGGAAGATGGCGCCGGGGAAGAACATCTCCAGCGCCATCAGCAGGGCCGCGATGATCCACCAGCCCCAGAAGCTGAGCGCCGACAGCCAGGTGGCGAGCAAGCCCAAGGCGCTGCCTCAGCCGGCGTTGGGCGGCCGGGTGGCGGTCGCCGGCCGGCCGCGCGCCGCATCGCCGCCCAGCGCCTCGCGGGCGATCTCGGCGATGCCGCCCAAGGCGCCGATCACGTTTGCCGCCTCCACCGGCAGCATCAGGATCTTCTGGTTGGGCGAGGTCGCGAACCGGCCCAGCGCATCGACATAGCGCTGCGCCACGAAATAGTTGATCGCCTGCACGTTGCCCTTGGCGATGGCATCGGAGACCATGTGGGTGGCCTTAGCTTCCGCCTCGGCCTCGCGTTCGCGCGCTTCGGCGTCGCGGAAAGCCGCCTCGCGCCGGCCCTCGGCCTCCAGGATAGCGGCCTGCTTCTCGCCCTCGGCTCGCAGGATGGCGGCCTGCCGCGCCCCCTCGGCCTCCAGGATGGAGGCGCGCTTGTCGCGCTCGGCCTTCATCTGCCGCGCCATGCTGTCGACCAGGTCGCGCGGCGGGGCGATGTCCTTGATCTCGATGCGGGTCACCTTGATGCCCCAGGGCGAGGTCGCCTCGTCCACCACGCGCAGCAGGCGATGGTTGATTTCGTCGCGCTTGGACAACAGTTCGTCCAGGTCCATCGAGCCCATCACCGTGCGGATGTTGGTCATGGTCAGGTTGACGATGGCGCCTTCCAGGTTGTTCACCTCATAGGCTGCGCGCGCGGCGTCGACGACTTGGTAGAGAAGTGGACCCCGGTTTTGGGACCAGGGGCTTGAGTGGAGCCGCGTTCTGATCCGTCATTGTGACGGAGGGAGCGATGGCGAAGACAAGACGGAAGTTTGATGCGGCATTCAAGGCGAAGATCGCC
>Ga0194132_10001669_pt1 | contig 44394 bp, 40 predicted proteins | sample TA2KigOf80mmetaG_FD_148612 | JGI IMG/M metagenome (GOLD analysis project Ga0194132, IMG submission 148612) | Freshwater microbial communities from Lake Tanganyika, Tanzania - TA2015054 Kigoma Offshore 80m | ecosystem: Environmental > Aquatic > Freshwater > Lake | place: Tanzania: Lake... | reverse complement strand
CGCGCGCTGCGGTACCTGAGTGATGGCCGCGCCGATGAGACCGCACTCGCCGGGCACCTGTTTGGCACCAGCGACCCACGCTGGCACAAACTGACCGCCCGCGTCCTCGCTGGCGACCCCCGCTTCAAGCGCGATGGTGACAGGCGATGGTACGTGGCCGGAGAGCGCGGCGTGGCGGAACCGGCCGCTCCGTATCGAACCGACGGCATCGCGCCTGTCTCCGTGGGTTTGGTGGTCGTCGCACGGGTCGAGCGCCCGTGGAGGAACAGCATCCTGGCGATCGCCGCGGCGCGGGCTGGCCGGTGGGCGGAAGGTGACCTGGAACTTGTGATTCGACCTCCGCCGCAAGCGCCGCACGTCGCAATGCGCGTCCTTCGGCGTTACCTCCTGGATCCGGAGGAACTCGCGACCGGCCAAGACCTCGCCGAAATACTCCCGCGGATCTGCGCCTACCTCGGAGCCCACGAGATCGTGGGTGAGAATATCGCGCTCGCGGTCGCCCACCTTCAGTTCGCCCTGCATGCGCACGGCCTCCCGCTTCTGAACAACCCCGTGCGCGAACTGGGGGAGTCGCGCCTCGGCGGCCGCGGCCTGTCCAGTCAGTCGCGCGAACGACCGCTGGCGCGCGCCCGCCGGTTCGCCGACGACGCATCGAACCACCCGGTCGCGCCATCCTCGGCGAGAGCCATCCACGCCCTCGCACGGCAACCTCTACTGGACCCGACCCTGCTGACGCGCGCGCCGCCTGGCCCGGGGATCTATCGTTTTCACGACGCCTCCGGGCGCATCCTCTACGTCGGCAAGGCACGATCGCTCCGCCAACGCCTGGCCAGCTATATCGGGACCGATGTTGCCGCGACACGCGCGATGCCGGGTTCAATGCACCTGGTAACGCGCGTGGAGTGGGAGGAGATGCCGTGCGATCTGGTCGCCCGCGCGCGCGAGGCGACGATCCTGACCGAGGCGATCCCTCCGTTCAACACGCAGAGAACGGTGGTCGCGCCACTCGGGTGGACCGATCTCGCGTTGGGTCCCGGTGTCAGCGTCCCCAGGCTGAGCCTTAAGCTATCCCGGCTGCGGTTCGATGGCGCACTACTCGCACGGCAGAGCGTTTCCCGCGATGCGTTCAAGGTGTCCAGGGCTAACTGGTGGCCGGGGCGGCTCCCGAAGGCGCTGCGCCCGGCGAACGAAGAGGTCCGCACCCGATTCGAGACCCTCCGAGAGCAGTTCCGGTGCGCATTTCGCGGGGGACGCTCGGTGGGCGGCTATCGGCCGGGGAGTGGGACGACCGGATCCTCCTCATCGAGGCACCGATTCAGGACGACGTGACTGCGGCTGTGGACAGAGAAGGCGAAATCCATCACCTCGCGGCGTGGTTCGTTCTACAGACCCATGCCGACGGGGTGTGCGTCGCGCAGGTGGGAGGGTCGCCGCTAGCCGATGGCGGTGGAACGGCGCTGGGATTGGACGCGGCTCGGGCGGCGCTGGTCGACCCGGGCTCGGATCTGGTCGTGCTCGATGCGACGGGGCTGACCGTGATCGCGCGGGCGATGGCACGCGCCGCGGAGACGGGAGGTCTCCCGTGAACGCGGTGGCACCGCCCCGACGGCGCTGGAGCGTCTTCGCGCTCGGAGCGGATCTCGCCTTCTGGCATTTCGCCATGGCGCTGGCATCTCAGCAGACGCTCATCCCCGCGTTTGCAGAGCGGCTGGGAGCCTCCAATACGGTCATCGGCCTCATCCCGGCTCTTCTTACCGTGGGCTGGATGCTGCCGGCGGTTTTCGCCGCTCATCACACGGAGCAACTCGCGCGAAAGCTCCCGTTCATCATGCGCTGGACCATCCTCGAGCGGGTCAGCTTCCCTGCTCTCGCTGTTGCCGCCTGGCTTCTCGCGATTAGCGCGCCCGGGATCACCCTCGCGCTGTTACTCCTTCTGATGATCCTGATGACCGTGGTGGGCGGCTGGCTGATGCCTGCCTGGCTCGATCTCCTCGCGCGGGCGGTTTCTACACCGATCCGTGGGCGCTTCTTCGCGGTGGCGAATGGTACGGGGTCGCTGCTGGGATTAGGCGGTGCCGCCGCGGTCACGTACCTTCTGGACAGCTTCGGCTTTCCGAACGGTTACGCGCTCTGCTTCGCCGCGGCGACAGCGGCCGTGGTGGTTTCGTACGCCTTTCTCGCGACGGTCCGCGAGGTACCCGGTCCGCCGACAACGCCTCGGGGGAACTTGATTGCATACCTCCGCCGACTGCCCAGCATCGTGATGGAGAACCGCAACCTCGCCCGCTTTCTGATTGCGCGCGTTATCTCGGTGGTGGGCGCCCTGGCGACGGGATTCTTCATGGTGTACGCGCTCAAAGAGCTTCGGATGCCGGATTCCGCAGTCGGCATCTTCACGACGGTCAGCCTGTTCGCGCAGACCGCCGGGGCGTTCCTCTGCGGCTGGCTGGCCGACCGGCGCGGTCACGTCGCGACTCTGGCCCTGGGCGCACTCTTCTCGTCGCTAGCTGCGGCCGTCGCAATCGGAGCCAGCGATCTCGCGAGCATGGCGGTGGTGTTCATCTTCATGGGACTTCATGTGGCCGCTACACAGGTATCCGCAATGCCCGTTGGTCTGGAGCTCGGTCCAGAAGATGAGCGCCCAACCTACGTCGCGATCAACAACTCGAGTGTGGCTCCCTTCGCCCTGGTGAGCCCGCTTGTTGGCGGCGCGATCGCCGATACCTGGGGATTCGTGCCCCTCTTCATTCTCGGGGCGGTGATCTCCCTGGGCGCCGCCTTCACCTATGTCCTGTTCGTCCGCGATCCGCGCAGCCTAGCCGCCCGCAGGGCGACCTGACATCGCCTCGCACTCAGCCTGACTCGCCCAGCATCGCGTCGGCGAGGGCACAGACCCGCTCGGCCACCGCGGCGACCGGGGCGCTCGCATCGATGATGTCAATGCGTCGCCCGCGGCGCCTGAGGAGCGCAGCCTGACGCAGGAAGGCGTGTCGAGTCTCGCGGAGCGTCGCTTCCTCCTCGAAGATCTCGCGACCGTCGCGCCGAACGTCGCCATCGATACGGCGCAGCGAGAGCGCCGGTCTCACATCGAGGAGAATGGTCAGGTCCGGCTCGATGCGACGGGACGCGCCCCTATTGATGGCCCGGACCCAGGCGATGTCGCGGAGGAGCGAGCCCTGGTAAGCCAGACTCGAGAGTAGATGACGTTCGCTGACGACCGTGACACCGTCGGTAAGCGCGGGATGCACCACGTTCTCGATGTGGTCGACGCGATCGGCCGCGAACAGGAGGGCGAGCGATTCCGGGGGCATCGCGTACCGATGCGCGAGCACCTGCCGGATGACCGCGCCGATCGGGCGATCGGTCGGTTCGCGCGTCCTGAGGCACCGAACCGCACTTCCGGTCAGATGGGCGACGAGCAGGCCAGCCTGCGTCGAAATGCCCGCGCCGTCGATTCCCTCGATCGCGATGAACTTACCGGACACCGCGCTGGAGTGTAGGCGCAGACCGGTGGAACAAAACTCGACGCGCACGCGTCATGGCTCCGAGATCGCAAGGAGGAGCGACATGGAACTTCGCAACATCGTCCACGGACTCGGCATGGCGATCATCGTAGGCGCGGCGATCGGGTGCGCCGCCGCGGTCCCCACCGTGGCACCGGCGCGACCGGCAGCATCGGCACCGGCTCCGGCGCCTGCCGTGGCAGCCGCTCCGTCTTCGGGCGCCATCGCGCGGGATTCAGCGTTCGAGAACAAGGGAGGATCCTTCGCCTTCGCGCCACCCCCGGGCGCGGAGAGTGTGATCCGCTCCGGCACCCTCACCATCACGACGAGCGATGTCGAGACGTCGGTGCGCGAGTCGCGGCAACTGGCGACCCGATACGGCGGTTCGATGATCGCCGTCTCCTCGCGCGAGGAGCGCGAGAAGGACGCAGTACGCAGCATCGCCACCGTCACCGTCCGCGTGCCGACGGAACGGTTCGACAGCCTCGTGAGCGACCTGCGCCAGCTCGGCGACCGCGTCGAGAGCGAGTAGACGGGTGCGGTCAATGTGACTGAGGAGGTGATCGACATCGAGGCGAGAGTCCGAAACCTCCGGGCGACCGAATCGGCGGTGGCAAGGCTGCTGGAGCGGGCGGAGCGACCTGGATGACATCATCAGCCTGACCAAGGAACTGAGTCAGATGCGCACGCAGATCGACCGACTGGAGTCGCGTCAGCGCACTCTCGAGCGCCGCTCGGTGGACGCCACTCTGACCGTGACGTTCCAGACACCGCCGGCAATCGACGCACGGACGTCGCGCCCGTGGGACGCCTTGCAGTTTCTCGAGGCAGGCTGGCTCGCCGCACTGACGATCGCGAAGGCTCTGGCCGAGTTCGCCCTGATCCTGATTGGCTTCCTGTGGTGGACTGTGCCTCTCGGTGGCCTCTACCTGCTGTGGCGGCGCCGCCCGCGCCGTGTGACAACCCCGTAGTCCTGGACTGTGGCATTCCCGCGGAGCGGGGCGCGCTAGCGCGCCCCGCTCCGCGTTCCCGGGAGACGCTATCGTCTGCGAGCGATGCGGCCGTGGGCGAGCGGATTGGATGTCGCGCGGGGTCGCCCGGACCTCCTGCGTGGGCGCCGGTACGGACTGCTGACCGGCGGCGGAGCGGCCGACCGGCGGCTTGTGCCCGTCGCCCGGGTTCTCACCGACGTGGCGAGTCGACGGCCAGAGGTCCTGTTTGCCCCGGAGCACGGCACTGTCGGCGCGCAACCGCCGGGCCAACCGATCACCGATCGCGATGGATCGGACGCGTCGCCGCCCCTGGTCAGCCTTTACGGCGCGCGGACCGCACCGGAGCCAGCACATCTGACGGCGATCGACTGCCTGGTGGTCGACCTGTCCGACGTCGGCGTGCGCTACTTCACCTACCTCGCGACTCTGCGCGCAACCCTGCGCGCCTGTGCCGGACGTGTGGCGGTCATTGTCCTCGATCGCGGCAACCCGCAGGGCCGCCGCATCGACGGTCCGCTGATGACGGATGAGTTTGCGTCTCAGGTGGGCATTGCCGGACTGCCGGTGCTCCACGGGATGACGCTGGGTGAACTGGCCAGATGGTGCATCGGTCAGGATAGGATCGATGTCGACCTGACTGTGATCGCCGCGCCGCGGTGGCGTGGCGAATCGCTCGGCGGTGACCGCCCGTGGATCAGCCCATCGCCCAATCTCGGAACGCGCAGCGCGGCGCATCTGTACGCCGGAACTTGCCTCTTCGAGGCCGTGGCAGCGAGCGAGGGCCGGGGTACCGCCCGCCCCTTCGAGCAGTTCGGAGCGCCAGGTATAAGTGGCGGGGCGATCGTGGACGCGGCCGGGTCGCTTCCCGGTGTGCTGCTCCAGGCGGTCGCATTTCAGCCCGCAACGAGCAACCACCAGGGTGTGGTCTGTGCGGGTTGCTGCATCCACATCGTGCGACCGGATCTTCTTCGTCCCCTGCGCGTGGGCCTCACGCTCCTGCGGACAGTGCGCCGCCACTTCCCTGAGGCATTCGCGTGGCTGCCTCTGCGGCCAGGGTCGCCGCCGTGGAACGACCGTCTCCTGGGTCATCCGCCAACGCGCGACGCGATCGACCGAGAGGGAGCATTCGCTTTCGACGATCTCTGGAGCGAGGACTTGCGCGCATTCGAAGAGTCGCGAGCCGAGTACCTGCTCTACGGCTGACCGATCAGGATCAGTCGTCGGCCAGGCTCATCAGCGACGGCTCCCGTTCCCACGGCAGGACGAACGTCGTGGTCAGGTCGATCGTCTGGCCGGTCTGGGCAGAGCGGTAGGCCATCGTCTACTGCTCGGCGATGTGCAGGCCAACCGTAGTGTCGCACCAGGGGCGCCGGCGCTCGCGAATCGATGTGACGAAGTGCGCCACGATGTCGTCGGCCACACCTGCCTCGGGGATCGCTGGCGCATAGCAGTGGGTGAGACCGAGGTATTCGATGGTGTCGCTGCCGGCGGGCGGGCACGGAGATCCGGATCGCGCGGATGCCGCGATTGGAGGTGGCGATCTTCCCGTCGTTCAACTGCACCTGTAGGTGGGCCTCGACGGGGATCGGGCCGAGCGGACCCTGGATACGCCCCGAGACGACAATGCCGTCCGGCGGCACCAGCCGGACCCCCGCTTGCTCGAACGCCACGCCGCGCGAGTTGATCTCGGCGATCAATCGCTGCTTTGTCTGATCGATGGTGTAGATCTGCCTATCGAGTCCCGGTGAAAGCCGTGTGACCGTCGGCGCCGGCGTCGGTGACGGACTGAGGTCGATCAGCGGCCTGCCGGTAAGGAAGCCGAAGACATAGGCGAGCGCGAGCGCGACAACGAGGAGACCGCCGAAAAAGATTCCGAGCGCGCGTGCCTCGCCTGCACCAGGACTGGCTTCAACTGGCAGGGGTATCGGGTGGCCGCGCCCTGCGACGCGGTGTGGACAGTGCTACGCTCCTAGACGGCGGCCACGGTTCAAGTCCAGCCTAGGCAATCTCGGACGCTTCGTCAACGAGCGACAGATGCCACAAATCGCTGCAATATTCGGTCGCCGGGCGCGGGCCCGCACTCCGTTCTATGGATGAGACGCGAGCGAACCCCCTATCCCAGGGGATGCGCGAAGTGAGGATCGGGCGTCGGCCGTTCATGGCGGCGGCGATGGTTCTTCCGCTGGCCTATGTCTCCTCGGCCGAAGCGCTCCTGCCGATTCCAACGCGTCCGCCGCCACCGCGCAAGCTCCCGCTGGGCACCTGACGTTTGATGGATCGCCGGCCTGAGGCCGAGCCGAACAGCAAGTTGACGGTGGGTCTCGAGTTCCGGTCGCTCATCGATGTCGTGGATCCTCAGGTTAACTGGTGGCCACACTCGGTGCCTGTCACACCCTTCAGACCGCCGCCCACATCGACACCGACGACCACACCGGTGCGCAACGTTCCCACGCCGGGTCCGACTCCGCCCAGCGATTCCGGGTTGGGACGGCGCGCGTGGCCCACAGGAATCGCTGGGCGGGGAACTCCTGGGTTCGATCATCACCCCGGTCAATCTGACGATCGCGGTCGGTCGGAGCGCCTTTCGCGCACTCTATTTGATCCAGTGCGAGATGATCGACCCGGAGAGCAATCGAGACGCCCTATTCGCATTTCGCATCTACGTGACGTCCGGTACTTGCCCGCGCCCAACCGGCATCCCCAGCCGCGACTAGAGGTTCGCAGAGCCTCTGGCCGGGCCAGTCGTTTCGCTTGCTACGATCCGCGCTCGTGCCGTCGCCCGTCCTGATCCGGCCAGTGCATTTTCCTCCGGGACGGGAAGAGGTCGGCCTGGCGTGGTTGCGGGAGGCGATGGAGACGCGCCGCAAAGCGGGGATGGAGTATCACGCCATCCTGCGCAGCCGCACCGATCCGCACGAATACCTCGCTCTGATGGTCTGGCCCGACCCAGAGACATACGCGAGCTGGAGCGGGAGCCCGGAGCGACAGCGACTCTTCTCCGATCAGCCGCACTACCTCGTGCGCGAGCCTACGGGCCAGTACACCGCCCTTGAGCCCTAACACGCAACCAATACGTTGACGACCGCCCTTAATGCCGATCAAAAGCCGCCGACGATAGGGTGAGCGCCGGATAGGCAGAAGCGGTGGCCTTCGGCGGGAGGAGATCGTGGCGACACAGACGTTCGATGGGTGGCTCAGTGCCGAGATGACGCGAAAGGGAGTGAAGAGCGCCCGGCGTTTCGGGCTGGAAATGGGCGCTGATCCGGCTCACGTCGGGGACTGGCTTCTTGGCGCGGCGATGCCGACCGATCAGGAATGCGATCTCATTGCCCGCTACCTGAACGTCGCGGCCCACGACGTGCGCGAGAGACGCTTTCCGCAGCGCCACTAGTCTCCTCCACACCGGGACGGGCGGTGCTGTCACAGGGCGATCCGGGCCGATTCCGTGTCTCGCGCGCCCGGCTCGCGTACATCTTCGAGCGATACGCCACACCAGGAGAGGTGATCTCCGTCTCCGAGGCCGCGCGCATTCTGGGCGTGGGGCGCGAGACGATTGGCCTCCTGATCCTCCAGGGCCGACTCGCGATCGCCGAGGCGGTGCGGACTTCGCCCGAGGAGCGGTCCACGCGGCACGTACTGCGCGGCGAGGTCGAGGCGCTGCGCGATCGCCCTGAAAGCGCGTTGCCGTTCGCCAGAGGCTAGGCGCAGACGCTCTTACGCGTAGATGTCCGGGCGATCGCCGATATACTGGGCCGGCCGTGCTCTATCAGCGCGTCAGGAGACGATTCGGGACGGCGCCCATCCTTCTCGACGGTCCGGTCGGCGCCGAGGCGGTCCGCCGTGGGATTCGCTGGCGGAAGCACGGCATGCTTGCCGACTCCGAGGCGGTCGCGCGGATCCATCAGGATTATCTCGCCGCGGGCGCCGATCTCCTGCGCACCAATACCTTTGGCCTGAACGGCCGGATCTACCTCAACGTCTTCAAGAATCCCGCCCACATGGCGCATATCGGCGCACCCGGCTTGGCCGACCTCGCCGATCGCCTTCTCGATCGCGCGGTCGCGCTCGCCCGCGAGGCACGGGGAAGATCCGGGCGTGATGACGTCCCCATCGCGGGCGTCATCTCTCCGCTGGAGCACGTGTTCCGACCTGACCGCGCCCCGGACTACGGTGCCGCGCGGGAGGAACACGGACGCATCGCCGACCGTCTGGCCTCCGGATGCGATCTGCTCCTGCTGGAGGCATTCGGCACCGACCGGGAGACCCGCGCGGCCGTCGACGCCGCCGCGGACACGCATCACCCGTTCTGGGCGAGTTTCGCCGTCGGCGAGAGCGGCGATCTGCTGAGCGGTGAATCGCTCGCCGTCGCGGCGCGATACGCGGTCGAGCGCGGGGCTGCGGCACTGATCGCGACGGCGGCACCCCTGGCCGATGTGCTGCGCGCTCACCCGGTTCTCGCCCGGCTGGGACAGCCGACCGGGGTCGCGCCGCTCTGCGGGCTCTTCGACCCGCCAAGTTGGAAGTTCGAGTTCCACCCGCAGTTCGCGGAATTGCCGGACCCGAGGGCGTTCGCGCGCGAGGTGCGCGCCGCGAGCAACGACACAGCGATCGTTGGCGCCTGGTGCGGGGCGACCCCAGAACACATCGCCGCTTTGCGCCGGGAGGTGCCCAGTGGCTGAACGGTTCTACGGCCCGCTCCGCGGGCGGCTCGAGGCCGGTCAACCGGTAATCCTCGACGGCGCTATCGGGACAGAGATCCTGCGTCGCGATGTCACGTGGGCAGATCACCAGAATCTGTCGCGGCCCGAAGTCATCCTCGCCCTCCACGCAGACTACGTGCACGCCGGAGCGGATGTCCTCTCGACGAACACTTTTCAACTGTCAAAGCGCAGTCTGCTCAGCCATTTCTGCGACGAGGCACATATGCAGCGGGTCGGGCGCCCGGGCCTGATCGATCGGCCAGAGGCCTCGCTGCGCGCGGCCGTCGCGCTCGCCGTGGAGGCGCGCGCTCGGGCAGCAGGCAATCGACCGGTCGCAATTGCCGGAGCGATCACCACTCTGGAATGGTGCTTCCGACCCGACCTCGCGCCGGACGATAACGCCGCCATGACTGAGTACGTGGAGTTGATCGGCATCCTCGCTGACGCGGGATGCGACCTCGTTCTCGTCGAGACGGTCAACTCGGTGGGCGAGGCGGTAGTCGCGGCGCGGGCGGCGCGTCAGGTCGGCCTTCCCTCGTGGATCGCCTTTGTGCCGGACGAAGAGGGGCGCCTCTTCACGGGCGAGACGATGGCACAGGCAGCGGCCGCCCTGGCGGCGGAGCGGCCAGACGCGATTCTGCTCAACTGCGCGCCGCCGCTGGACTGCCTGGTGGGTCTCCGCGAACTCGCCCCGCAGTCCCCAGTCGCGACGGGTGTCTACCCGCACGTGGGACGGTTCGACCCGCCGGAGTGGATGTTCACTGACGAGTACCCTCCGGCGGGGTACGTCGTCGAGGCACAGCGATGGAGGGACCTCGGCGCCACGGTACTTGGCGGCTGCTGTGGGACGACTCCAGAGCACATCGCTGCGCTTGCCCGCACCTTCCGCCCCTCGTGATTCTGCTCGCGGCCCGGTGATGCGGCACCGGACCGCACCCCTCGACGTCGCGATCGTCGGCGGTGGACACAACGGGCTCGTCGCGGCGGCCTACCTTGCGCGCGCCAGACGTCGCGTCGCCGTCTTCGAAGCCCGCGATCAGGTGGGGGGCGCGGCCGTGACCGAGGAGATCTTCCCCGGTTTCCGCTACTCGTCGGCGGCCTATCTGGTCTCCCTGATGCAGTCGAAAGTCGTGGTGGACCTCGACCTCGCGCGGTTTGGCTACGCGGTGACCCCGAAGGAGCCTGCCTACTTCGCGCCTTTCCCCGATGGCTCTCATTTCTTCATGTGGCGCGACATGGCCAGGACCCAGGCGGAGATTGCGCGATTCTCAACTCGCGATGCGGAGGCATACCCGCGCTACGAGGAGTTCCTCGGGCGTGTCGCCCGCGTCGTCGAGCCAACCCTCCTTCGGCCTCCCCCCGATGTGCCGCCCCGCGGTATGGAGGATGCCCTGGCCCTAGGGAGGCTGGGGCTCGACCTCGTGAATCTGGGGCGGGCCGACCTGGCGATGTTTGTTCGCCTGATGACGGGAAGCGTTCAGGACTTCCTGGACCGCTGGTTCGTGTCCGAGCGGCTCAAAGTTGCGCTGGCGTCGGACGGTGTCATCGGCACTAACGGCGGGCCGAGAACGCCCGGCACCGGATACGTCCTGTTGCACCACCAGATGGGCGGCGTCGGCGGTGTACGCGGTCTCTGGGGATTTCCGCGCGGTGGCATGGGCGCGGTCTCGGAAGCGATCGCGGCTTCGGCCCGGGCGGCGGGCGCGACAATCCGGACGGGCGCGCCGGTCGAACGCATCCTGATTCGGAACGGCTCCACGCGCGGTGTCCTCCTTGCGTCCGGTGAGGAGATTGAGGCGCGCGTCGTGGTCTCGAACGCCGATCCCAAGCGCACGTTCACGCGCCTGCTCGACTCAGCGGAGCTTCCGGATGACTTCCGCGCCGAGGTGGAGGCGTACCGTTGCGTGGGTTCGTCGTTCAAGATGAACCTCGCGCTTGACGGCCTGCCCGACTACCGGGCAGTGCCCGGCACGGCGCCGGGACCGCAGCACCGCGGCACCACCCATATCTGCCCGGACCTGGCAACGATGGAGCGCGGCTGGGAGGACGCCAGCAACGGGCGCACCTCCCAACGGCCGCTCATCGAGATCACCATCCCGAGCGTCTACGATCCGTCACTCGCACCGCCCGGCAAGCATGTGATGTCGATGTTCGTCCAGTATGCGCCGTACCACCTCGTCGGCACGACGTGGGTTGAGGAGAGGGATCGGTTCGCCGATCGCGTGATTGACACGGTTGCCGAGTATGCGCCGAATCTGAAGCAGATCATCCTCCACCGGCACTGTCTTTCCCCGCTCGACCTGGAAACGCGCTTCGGCCTGACCGGCGGGAACATCTTCCACGGCGAGATGAGCCTCGACCAACTGTTCAGCCTGCGGCCGTTCCCGGGGTGGAGCCGGTACGAGACGCCGATCCGCGGTCTCTACCTCTGCGGGTCCGGCACGCACCCCGGGGGAGGCGTCATGGGCGCGCCGGGACATAACGCGGCGCGTGCGATCCTGAACGCGCGCTGAGACCGCGTCCGGGTCAGAGCCAGAGGTCTCCAACGGCGTGGGCCGCCAGGCTCGCCTCATCCACGGCGATGCCGAGACCGGGACGCTCTGGAACGGCGATGCTGCCGCGCTCGATGAGCGGTGGACCTGCCACGCAATCCTGCCACCAGGCGATTCCCCGGCAGTGAAACTCAAGCGCCAGGAAGTTCGGAATCGCCGCGCCGGCGTGCACCGCCGCGATCGTCCCGATGGGCGACGTCATGTTGTGGGGCGCGATCGACACCGCATAGAGATCGGCCAGGTCAGCGATCTTCTTGAGGTCGCGCATCCCGGAGGCACGCGGCGTATCCGGCTGGATGATGTCGGCGGCCTGACGGGTGAGCAAATCCCGGAACGCCTCGCGCCCAACGAGCGATTCACCTGTGCAGATGGGGATGCGGGATTTCGCGGTCACTTTCGCCATCGCTTCGTGATTGCCGGGAGGCACCGGATCCTCGAGCCACGTGAGACGGAACGGTTCGAGTTCGTAGGCGACTCGGAGCGCGTCAGCGACGTTGTACGCGGCATGGAGATCGATCGCCAGGTCTACGTCGGGTCCGATCGCGCCGCGGATCGCTGCGACCACCTCGACGATCGCGCGTAACTCCGCCGGAGCGATCGAGCGATCGTCGCGATCCTTCTTGTTCGGTGTGGGGAAGTCAACGTCGAACTTCACCGCATCGTACCCGGCGGCCACCACCTCGGCGGCGTGGCGCGCATAAGCATCTGGACGATAGATCTCCGCGAGCCGCTTCTCCTCCTGGGCCAGGTGGCGGTTCTCCCGGATGAGGGCAGGCGACCAGTCTGCACCGCCGTGCGAATCGGCATTAAGGCGAATGCGGTCCCGGTACTTCCCACCGAGCAGCACGTAGACAGGCACGCCCATCGCCTGGCCGGCCAGGTCGAGAAGCGCGATCTCGACCGCGTGGACCAGACCCGGGTTACGCGCGTGCGCGAAGGCGACCATGAGCGGCGCAAGGAGCGGTTCGACATCGTGCGGCCGTCGCCCGACCAGCAGTTCTCGCACCTGCGTCAGATCGTCGGAGTGGACCCGTGAGAAGATGGGCATCTCGCCGTACCCGATCGCCCCGTCGTCGGTCTCGAGCCGTACCAGGGTCCACTCGAAGGGTCCGATTGGTCGTGTCGCCCGTACGTCGACGATCTTCACCGGCGCCCTCCCTTGCCCGCCTATCGATCGAATCTGAAGACACATTTGCCGGTCTGGCCGGCGTCGAAGGTCCGGAAGGCGGTCTCGGCCTCGGCGAGGTTCCAGCGGTGGGTGATGAGGCGATCGATTGGTACGTCGCGATCGCGAATGAAGCGGGCACACTCGGCGAGCAGGACCGTGCTGAAGGTCCAGGACCCGTAGATCGTCAGCTGCTTGTGAATGACATCCGGACTCGGTTCGAGCGTCACGGTTCCGCCCTCGCCGACCCAGCAGACGCGGCCCCAGATGCGCGCGCACTGCACCGCCTGGGCCCGGGCGAGCCCACTGCCCGTACAGTCGAGCGCGGTCTCGGCGCCCTCGTCGTCGGTCAGCGCGCGGATCGCCGCGACCACGTCGGTCGTCGCGGGATCGATGGCGTGCTCCGCTCCGAGCGCGCGCGCCAGAGCGAGTCGTTCCGCGGAGAGATCCACCGCGATGATCCTCGCGCCCATGGCGCGGCCCAGCATCGTGGCACTGAGGCCCACCGGACCCTGGCCGAAGATCGCCAGCGTGTCGCGCCCGGAGACGCCGAGCCGCTTCAGCGCGCTGTAGGCCGTGCCGGTACCACAAGAGATCGCCGCGCCGGCCTCGAACGAGAGCTCGTCCGGCAGCGGCACGAGTGTGCCCGAGGGGACGACCATCCACGGGGCGTTCCCGCCGTGGCCGCTGAACCCGTAGACGACGTGGTGGGACAGGCACATCTGGGTGTAGCCCACCAGACAGTGCTTGCACGACCCGCACCCGCTGTAGTGATGGACCATGACCCGGGCGCCCACCCGCACGGTGGCCGGTTGCGAACCCGTGCCGACCTCCGCCACCTCGCCGCACGGCTCGTGGCCGGAGACACAGAGCGGCTCGGGCCTCGATCCCGCGGCGGCACGATACGGCCGGAGGTCCGAACCGCAAAGGCCGGACGCGCGCATGCGCAGGATTACTTCGCCAGGCCCGGGACGGGGATCCGGGAAGTCACGGAATTCGACCCGGCGATCGCCGGGCAGAACTACTCCACGCATCGCCGCGCAGTCTACCCGGTGGCCACGGGCGCGGCGTGGACCCGACGCCCCTCCTGGTAGACCGCCCTCACCCGACCCAGCGCACTCACGTCGGCGCTGGGATCGCCCTCGACGACGATGAGATCGGCGATCTTGCCAACCTCCAGCGTGCCGATCTCCGCGCTGGCGCCGATTGCCTCGGCCGTTATGCGCGTGGCCGACTCGAGGACCTGCATCGGAGTCATCCCGCCCCTGTGCATGAGCGTGAGGTCGTAGTCGAGATGGCCAAAGGCGAGGTTCCCGCAACCGGAATCCGACCCGGCAACCATGCGCGGCAACAGTCCGTGTTCGAGCAGCAAGCCAAAATGGTGCACGCGCGTCTCCAGACGCGACTCGGCCGCGGCCAGAAGCTGCTCCTCCGTGCGGGAGAGCCGATCCTTCTCGCGCTTCGCCTGCAATGCGAGCACGGTCGGGTAGCCGGCTGCCTGAAGCGTCGGACTGACCCAGATTCCGGCCTCCCGCATCATCGCGGCGATCTGAGGGTCAAACCGCATCACGCCGTCGGGGTCGAGGAACTCCGCGTGCTCCATCAGGTCGAGTCCCGCGTGGATCGCGCGGACCATCGACTCCTTGGCCCGGCAGTGGGCGACGGTGAGTCGCCCGAAGAGATGCGCCTCGTGGACCGCGGCGTGCAGTTCTGCAGTTTCGTACGAGGGGCGCCCGGGGATCGTCCCGCGCGTGCCGCCGCCTGAGGCCATGATCTTGATGTGATCGGCACCCTCGTGAACAAGGCGCCGTACGGCGCGGCGGATCTCGGCTTCGCCATCGGCCTGTTCGTTGCACCACCAGAAATGGCCGCCGGTGCAGGTGATCGGCCGCCCGCAGACATACATCCGGGGCGCGGGGATGTACCCGCGTCGAGCGCCCTCGCGCAGCGCGAAGCCGACCCGATTGCGGGCGCCGTTGTCCCGCAGCGTCGTGATCCCGGCCCGAAGATGCAGGCCCAGGTTGAAGACCCCGGCAAGCATCATGATCTCGTCCAGGTCCTCGGCCATCTCTTCGTACGAGCGCCCATCCCCGGCAAGACCCAGATGAGTGTGCTCGTCGATCAAGCCCGGACAGATCCAGTGCGGGCTGACGTCAGAGAACTCCGGCCTCTCATCGGGATGGGAGGCTACCGACGCGGCGGGTCCGACGGCTGTGATGCGGCCATCCTCAATCCGGATCGCGGCGTCAAGCACGGGAGGCGCGCCGGTGCCATCGACCAGTCCGGCGCAGCGAAGGATCGTCGGCGGCATCGTGGAAACCCTCCGGAGGAACGCTGAGTGCAGTCTATGCGCAACGTGCCCGGGGATCCCTCAAACCGCGGCGAAGGAGAGGATCACGGGTGGATGCGCTGCGACGCAACACCGCGCAGCGTTCCTTGAGCCGCCCTTAATCAATGCGATCCTGACATCAATGTCACCTAATTCCGCGCGGTTGTCGAAACGGGTATCGAACGTATCGTGCCGTAATGCGGCATTGTGCGGTGAGCCGGCGGATGGACCCATTCGTACAATCGGCGCACATATGGACCCGATCCACCTCGAGGTCATCCGCAACCGGCTGACCTCGATCGCGGATGAGATGGAGTCCAGCCTGCTCCGCGCGGCCTACTCGCCGATTGTGAAGGAGGGACTCGACGCGTCATCGGCGATCTTCTCCGCTGATGGCGAGGTGATCGCCCAGGCCGCGGCGATTCCGATTCATCTCGGATGCCTGATTCCGGCTGTCGAACAGGTCCTCGCGTCGTTCCCCCGCGAGACGATGGTGCCGGGCGATGTCTTCGCGCTCAACGACCCGTACCAGGGTGGCACGCACCTGCCGGACATCACGCTGGTGATGCCGGTCTTTGTGGAGGCGGTGGGCGGCCCGCGACTCGTGGCCCTGACGACCACGATGTGCCACCACCAGGAGATGGGTGGAATGGTCGCGGGGAGTCTGCCGCCGAACGCGACCGATCTCTTCCAGGAGGGCCTGCGCCTTCCGCCACTGCGCCTGATCGAGGCGGGACGACCCGTGGAGGTGATCTTCGCGATCCTGCGCGCGAACGTCCGCGTTCCCGACGCCGTTCTCGGCGACTTGCGCGCCCAGATCGCGGCGTGCGATGTGGGCCGCCGCCGCCTTGTGGACCTGGTGGCGCACATCGGCGCGGACGCGTTCGAGGCTGCCCATCGCGCTCTGGCGGACCGGGCGGAGGCGGTCACGAGGGCGCGCCTGGCGGCGATCCCGGATGGGACCTACCGGTTCGAGGACTACATGGACGACGACGGCGTGCGCGTCGGCCAGACCGTGCGCATCGCCGCCAGCGTCACGATCGACGGGTCGGACGTCCACGTCGACTTCACAGGCACCAGCCCTCAGCTCTCCGGACCGTATAACTGCGTCCGCTCCTCGACGCTCTCCGCGGTCTACTACGTCATCCGCGCGGTCACCGGCCCGGACATCCCCAACAACACTGGCTGTTATCGCGCCGTGCGCATCACCCGACCGGCCGGGAGCATGGTCGATCCGAGTCCGCCCGCGCCGGTCAACGCGAGGACGGCCTCGGTCAAGAGACTCGTCGACGTGCTCATGGGGTGCTTCGTACAGGCGATGCCGGGCACTTTGCCGGCAGCCTCGTCGGGCCAGATGCTGGTGATGAACTTCGGCGGCATCGACCCGCTGACCGGGCGCACCTACGTCACGAGCGAACTGGGTGCCGGAGGGATGGGGGCGCGGCCTGGGATGGATGGGGTCGACGCCGTCGAGACCGATGCGACGAACTGCATGAGCATCCCTGCCGAGGCGATCGAAGGGGATTCTCCTGTCCGAATCGAGCGCTGGGAGTTGCGCCGTGACTCCGGCGGCCCAGGTCAGTGGCGCGGTGGCCTGGGGACGTACAAGGTGTTCCACCTCCTGCGGGGCGATGCGACCGCGACCTACCGCGGCGAGCGGCACACGACCCGGCCCTGGGGCATCGCCGGTGGGATGTCGGCGCCGAGCAGTCGGGCCTGGGTTGCGCGGCGGGATGGCCGCGAGGAGACCGTTGCCTCGAAGCAGATCGTGCGCCTGAGCGCGGGGGACCGCCTTCACGTGTGGGTGAGTGGCGGCGGTGGGTACGGCGATCCGCTCGATCGTGCGGCATCGCTCGTCGCGGAGGACGTGCGCGATGGCCGAGTCTCGCCGGACGCCGCGCGGGAGGATTACGGCGTCGAGTTGGCCCGGGATGGCTCGGTCGACGAAGTGGGGACGAGTCGCCGGCGCGCGCGGATGGGGGCGACGCGGGAGCCACGCCCGGAGCTGGATCGCGGTCCGCTCCCTGCCCTCGCACGCCGTTGAGGTTGCTCGTTGGCGTCGATGTCGGGGGGACCTTCACCGACGCGGTCGCCTTCGAACCTTCGTCTGGACGGACCTACACCGCCAAAGTGCGTTCGACGCCCGAGGATCAGAGCATCGGGTTCGCGGCCGCGCTGGAGGATCTGTTCCGCCAGGCTGGAGCGACGGGCACGGACGTGGAGCGAGTGGTCCACGGCACGACCGTAGGGACGAACGCGATCCTGGAGCGCCGCGGCGCGCGGATCGGCGTGATCGCGACCGAGGGGTTCCGGGACACGCTCTACCTGGGCCGACAGAAGCGGACGCGCATGTACGACCTGTTCATGGAGGCCGAGACCCCGGGCTTCCTCGCACCGCGCCATCGCGTGCAGGAGGTGGCGGAACGGGTCGCGCCGGATGGCTCCATCGTCCGCCCTCTCGACGAAGCCGGAGTCGAGCGGGCCGTGCGCGCCCTGATGGGACTCAACGTGGAGGCGATCGCGATCTGCTTCCTGTTCGCCTACGCGAATGGGGTACACGAGGAGCGGGCTGCGGCGATCGCGCGACGCCTGGGACCCGATCTACCGCTCAGTCTTTCCCATCGGATCGATCCCCGCTTCCGCGAGTACGAGCGCCTGACTGTCACAGGGTTCGATGCGTACGTCCGGCCGGTGATGGAGCGGTACGTCGGACGCCTGCGCGAGCGCCTGCGGGAGACCGGGGTACGGCCGCCGCTGCAGATCATCCACTCGCGGGGCGGCATCACAAGTGCGGAGGCGATGCTCGAACGCCCGGTCGCGACGGTACTGTCGGGTCTGGCGGCCGGCGTTCTGGGCGGACAGGCCGCGGCCCGTCGCGCCGGGATCGGGAGCGCGCTGACGATAGACATCGGCGGGACCAGTGCCGATGTCGCGCTTGTGCGCGACGGTGCACCGCTCGTGGCCAGCGAGGGCCGGGTGGGTGGCTATCCGCTCCGCTTGCCGATGATCGACGTGGAGACGGTTGGCGCCGGCGGAGGGTCGATCGCCTCGGTCGACGATGGCGGAGGGTTCTCGGTCGGGCCACGCTCGGCCGGCGCCGACCCGGGACCGGCGTGCTACGGACGCGGGGGCGCCGAACCGACCGTGACCGACGCGAGTCTGGTGCTGGGATACCTGAATCCAGCCGGACTCGCCGGTGGTCTGATCCCACTCGACCGGGAGCGCGCCGAGCGAGCGATCCACGATCGGGTTGCCGTGCGCCTCGGTCTTGCCACAATCGCCGCGGCGCGCGGCATGCATCGAGTCATCAACGGCGTCCTCGCAAATGCGCTCAGCCTGGTCTCGATCAAGCGGGGCGAAGACCCCCGGGAATATGCCCTCGTCACTTTGGGGGGAGCCGGCCCGGTCCACGGCGGGCGCCTCGCCGCCGAACTCGGCGTTCCGCGGGTCATCGTGCCGCTGGCGCCGGGCGTCCTCTCGGCACAGGGATTACTGGTGGCGAAGATCGAGCATCAGCGCTGGTCAACCGTCCGCCGGGCTCTTGACCAAATTGACGGGGACGCCCTGGAGACACTGCTGGGCGCGCTGGATGGAGAGTGCGCCCTGGCGATGGCGCGGGATGATGTCGGCGACGCGGTGCTTCACCGCGCGCGTTCGGCCGAGATCCGTTACGTGGGTCAGTCGCACGAACTGACCGTTCCGCTGCCGGAGGGTTCCGTCGACTCGGCGTGGCTCGTGGAACTGGCTCGGCGATTCCACGCGACCCATCGAACCGCGTACGGACAGAGCGACCCGGGCGGTGCGGTCGAGATCGTGGCGGTGCACGTGCAGAGGAGCGCGCCGCTGCCAGCCCTCGCGGAGGGGGAGTTCACGCCCGAAGCGCCGCGCCCGCCGGCGGAGCGCTCGGTGTGGTTCGATGAGTATGGCGACGCGGTCCCGACGCCGGTGTGGAGGCGGGCGACGCTCCAGATCGATCAGACGGTCGTTGGCCCGGCAATCGTCGAACAGGTGGACACAACGACGGTGATCTACCCCGGTCAGAGCGCGCGAGTGCTTCCGGATGGGAGCCTGCTGCTGTCCACGAGCTTGCCGTGAGAGGAATCCCTGTGGCACGCGTCTTCGGCGGCGCATGGTCCCGCCGGTTTCGGTTGCCCGCCACGGCTCGCCGGCCAACTGGCCGGACACGATGAGAGGAGATGGGGAGCTGGGCAAGCGCGTCCTGGGGACGACGTACGACCAGGCGTTTCTCCCGCAGTCGAACGAGATCAATGTTGTCCTGGATGAGACCATGCCACCCCTTGAACTGATCACCAGCGCTGGGCCCTCGCCTTTGACGGTAGGCGTCTCCTCCTGGCGCGTCTGAGGACCCAAGACTGGGAACTGCCCGGCGGCCATGGGGGAACACGGTGAGTCTCCCGAGGAGGCAATGCGTCGCGAGGTCTACGAGGAAACTGGGGCGCGCCTGGGTCCGGCGCGGGTGTTCGCGCACACTCTGGTCCGTGTACGCGCACCGCGGCCTACCGTGTACCGCTACCCGTACCCGACAGCTATTTCGTCTTCTTCTGGGCGGCGATCAGCGGCCTTGCCCCCTTCATCCCTTCAGGGGAGAGCAGCGAACGAGGACTCTTTCCGCCCGTGCAAGCCAGGAAGATCGGCTGCGTCCAAACGCATCTGCCCCTGTACGAGGCTGCGATCGACTTGCCGCCGCGGGCTTCGCGAGCATCCTGGAGGTAGATGGTGTTGACTGAGGGGCCGACCCTACCTCAGCGTCGGCGATCCTGAGCGGCATCGAAGGCGGCGACGAGAGCCCTGGGCGCCATACACCGCCATGCCTCGACGATGAGCGACTCCAGTTCGTCGCTCTCCACCGCCTCGAGGCGAACGAGGATCGCCGGGTACCCGTTGTAGTGCGGCTCGGTGAAGAACTTCTCCCCTTCAGCCTGGATGATGGCGTCCTTCTCGAACAGATTGGCGACCCGCACCGCGAGGACACGGGGATTCAGAACTCGCGGCCGTTTCGGGTCGACCCGCTCCCGCCATTGCCAGACGAAGCCGCGATGCTTGCCCCTGTTGAGAACCGAGAACCCGAACTGATCCCCCGGCGACTCCGCGCTCCCCGGAAGGACCGAGGCGATGCGACGGACATGATCCAGGTTGGCCATTACCCCGTCCGCGGAAGCGATAACCGGAGGCGCCCACGGGAATCGAACCCGTTCATAGAGGTTTTGCAGACCTCCGCCTTCCCATCTGGCCCGGGCGCCGCGTCAGCAATGGTAGCGATCCGCACTGCCGGCGGCGCCGCCCACGCCTCTTCCCTGTAGTATGAGCCCACCAGCCGCGCTTCCGGAGGTTTCCGTGCCCACAAGCGATCTCGACCGCCTGGCAGTCGCCACTCTGCGCACCCTCTCGATCGATACGGTGCAGCGCGCGAACAGCGGCCACCCCGGGCTTCCGCTCGGCGCCGCGCCGATGGCATTCGCCCTCTGGCACCGGGTGATGCGCCACAACCCGGCCGACCCTCGCTGGGCCGATCGCGATCGCTTCGTCCTCTCCGCCGGGCATGGCAGCGCTCTTCTCTACGCACTCCTCCATCTGTTCGGGTACGACCTGTCGCTCGACGACCTCAGGAGGTTCCGGCAGGCCGGCAGCAGGACGCCAGGGCACCCGGAGGCGCATCTGACGCCGGGCGTGGAACTCACGACGGGTCCGCTCGGGCAGGGATTCGCCAACGGCGTCGGGATGGCGATGGCCGAGGCGCATCTCGCCGCGACGTACAACCGGCCCGGCCACACGATCGTCGATCACTACACCTACGGCATCGTGTCTGATGGTGACCTGATGGAAGGCGTGGCCTACGAGGCGGCGAGCCTGGTCGGAAAGCTGGCGCTGGGCAAGCTCATCTACCTCTACGACCAGAACGACATTACCCTGGCGGGCTCCGCGAACCTGTCGTTCGCGGAGGATATTCGCGGTCGGTTTGCGTCGGTCGGTTGGCACGTCGCCGAGGTCGAGGACGGCAACGATCTCGACGCGATCGAACAGGCGCTCCAGGCGGCGCGGCAAGAGACGGCGCGCCCCAGCCTCATCGCCATCCACACGACCCTCGGTTTCGGCAGTCCGCACAAAGGCGGTACGTTCGAGGCACATGGATCGCCACTGGGGCCGGATGAGGTGGCAGCGACGAAGAAGAACCTGGGCTGGTCATTCGACGAGCCGTTCACCGTCCCGGAGGAGGCGTCACGTCACGCCCACACGGCCGGCGCGCGCGGGGCGGACCTCCAGCGCGCGTGGACGAGTCGGTACGCCGCCTATCGTGCCGCGACACCCGACCTCGCCGCACAGTTCGAGCGCACACAGAGGGGAAGCCTGCCGGAGTCCTGGGATACCGGGCTGCCTACCTTCGCACCGACAGATCCGGCGACGGCCACGCGATCTGTTGGCGGGCGGGTGATGAACGCCATCTCGGGAGTTCTGCCCGAGTTGTTCGGTGGGTCGGCAGACCTCAACCCATCCACGAACACCGCTCTGGCCGGGAAGGGCGATTTCCAGGCGCCCGGCGCCCGCCCGGGGGACGTGCATGGCGCGGTGGGTGGTCCATGGGGTCCGGATGGCCGAAACGTGCACTTCGGCGTTCGCGAGCACGCGATGGGATCGATCGCGAATGGAATCGCCTACCACGGGGGATTGATTCCTTATACGGCAACCTTCTTCTGCTTCAGCGACTACATGAAACCGGCGATCCGCCTGGCTGCGTTGAGCGACCTCGGGGTCATCTTCGTCTTCACACACGATTCCGTCGGTCTGGGCGAGGACGGTCCGACCCACCAGCCGGTGGAGCACCTCGCCGCGCTCCGCGCCCTCCCCGATGTGGTGGTCTACCGACCGGCCGACGGTGCGGAGACTACCGAAGGATGGCGCATCGCGCTCGAGCGGCGTCACGCGCCGACAGTGCTCGTGCACAGCCGCCAGAACCTGCCGCACCTCGATCGTGCCGCGGGTCGCCCGGCGAGCGAGGCGCGGCGTGGCGGCTACATCCTTGCCGATGCCGAGGGCGGCAACCCGCGCGTCATTCTCATCGCGACGGGGTCGGAGGTCGCGCTCGCGGTCGCGGCACGACAGCTCCTCATCGGAGAAGGGACGCCGACCCGGGTCGTCAGCCTCCCCTCGTGGGAGCTGTTCGCGGCGCAGGATGCCGCGTACCGCGAGAGCGTGCTGCCGCGCGCGGTACGCGCCCGGGTGGCAATCGAAGCAGGCTCGTCGCTGGGCTGGCACCGCTGGGTGGGCGAGGATGGCGCGATTGTCGCGGTCGATCGGTTCGGTCTCTCCGCGCCGCTCAAAGACGTCCTGATCAGCCTCGGACTCACTCCCGAGGCAATCGCGGAGCGGGCACGGGCGCTCCTGCGCTGACGAGGATCGCGAACTGGACGCGCCGCGCCGGACGCGCGTCAGTGCACTTCCAGCGCGGGATACTGGCTGCCGATCAGCACGTCGACGCGGAGTATGGTCATGACTGTCGAGGGCGATCTGCACGGGCTCGTTGTGCGCCCGGACGCACGCGACACCCGGGAGGCTCTCGACTATCTCCGAGCGTGGATCGATCGCCCCTCGCGTCCTACGCGGGCGTTTCATCGAGGAGTCGCATCGGACCCTGGACGAGGCCACCGGCCCGGGCGCCGTGGGCGTTCCTCACGGGGATATTCGTGGCTGGCTGAAGACCTGGGGAACGCCCGAGGAGGAGGCTGCTGACCTAGCGGTGCGGGCCATCGGAGGAGACTCACCCGCCTGGTGCGGGTAGATCGGTCGCTCCGCTCTCTGCGGGAACTGCGCGCCTGTCGCGACCGGCATCGCGGGTACGCAGCCGGGTGCCGCGCCAGAATCCCCGCAAGAACCGTCGGGCCGCGGATCGACTTGAGCTGTACCCGCACCACGGCCGTACCGCCGACTGGGATGATTCCGGAAGACCTCGCGAACTCCCATCGGCCGCGCGACGGGCGGGACCGTCATCGACAACGATCAGCACGGGTTCGCCGAAGTCCGATAATCGGCGGCCGATCGTGACGCCCGCGCATCCGCGTTTCGACCCCTCCGCCGCTCCGTTGGCGGATCCCCCGATCCAGTGGGGTCGCGTGGTCATCTTCCTCGGCGTCATCTTCCTGTACTGGTCTTCGATGTACGTCTACGTCCCGATCCTGCCGGTCTACGCGCGGGAGCTGGGGGCATCGCTCACCATCGTCGGCCTACTCGTGGGCGCGTACGGATTCAGCCAGATGATCCTGCGCCTGCCGCTGGGCATCTTCTCTGACCGAACCGGTCAGCGCCGAATCTTCCTCTCGGCCGGATTCATCGCCGCCGGTCTTGGCGCCCTCGGCCTCGGCCTCGCGCCAACGGTGGAGTGGATGATCGTGGCGCGGGGGATCGTCGGCGTGGCGGCCGCGACATGGGTCACCTCGACGGTCCTCTTCACGGCCTACTTCCCGCCGCGTCAGGTCGCCCGCGCGGTGGGGATCCTTTCCTTCTCGGCCGGGATGTCCTCTCTCATCAGCACCACGGTGGGCGGGCAGGTGGCGGAGTGGGTAGGTCCGCAGATGACCTTCCTCAGCGGGACGGCGATCGCACTCATCGGCTTCGTGCTGACTTTCTTCGTCGTGGAGCATCGGGGGGCGACGCGCGCGCCGCCGACCGGGGCTGCGGTCGTCGCCACCATGACCGTGCCGACACTCCTGCTGGTATCGATCACGGCATCCCTCTCTCAGTACGCCGCCTGGGCGGCGACTTACGCCTTTGTCCCCATCCAGGCAGCGTTACTCGGCGCGTCGCGGGCCGATCTGGGAATACTCACGGGTGTCTCGCTCGCGCTCCAGACGATCGCGGCACTCTGGATCGCGATCCTGGGGAATCGGGTAGCGCCGCGCACGCTGATCCTAGCCGGCCTGGCTCTGATGGCAGCGAGCATTGCCGTCGTCCCGGCGATCGGCGACCTCACGTTGCTGATCGTCTGCCAGGCAATCGGCGGCGCAGGGCGCGGCTTCGCTCAGACGTCACTGATGAGTGAGGCCGTGCGCGCGGTGGACCCGGAAAGGCGGGCAACGGCGATGGGTGTCTTCCAGGCGGTATACGCGGTCGGCATGTTCGTCGGTCCGGCCACCGCCGGGGTTCTAGGCGACGTGCTGGACCTCGGCGGCGCGTTCCACGCGAGTGCCGCAATCGTGGCGTTGGGGATTCCGCTCTCGCTCGCGGCCGCCCGACTGCGCGCCTGACCGACCAGATCGGTGACCGGGCGACCTATAATCCCGCGCCGTGCCACAGCGGGTCCTCGTCACCTCCTGGCTCATGCGCGAGGACGATCCCTCGTTTCAGATCCTGCGCGACGCAGGAGTCGAGGTCGTGGTCAGGCGGAGCCCAAGGCCGCGTACTGCCGACGACATGATCGGTCACCTCGCGGGCATTCACGGCGTGGTCGCGGGGAGCGACAATTACTCCGCACCCGTGCTCCGTGCGGCATTCGATCTGCAGGTTATCTGCCGGGTCGGCGTCGGGTACGACACCGTCGACCTCGCGGTCGCCACAGAGCGCGGCATCCAGGTGGGAACGACGCCAGGCACGAACCAGGACGCGGTCGCCGACTACGCGTTCGGCCTCATTCTCGCCTCGGCGCGTCGGATCGTCGGCCATCACATCTCCACCGCGGCGGGTGAGTGGCGGCGAGAGCCAGGCCCGGACGTCTGGCAGAAGACGATCGGCATCGTCGGCGCCGGAGCGATTGGCAGAGGTGTAGCCCGGCGCGCCCGGGGATTCGATATGACCGTTCTGGCGTACGACGTGCAGCAGGACGCGCGGTGGGCCGCAGAACTGGGCGTCCGTTATGTCGATTTGGATGAGCTTTTCGCCACCGCCGACTACGTGACGCTTCACGCCCCGTTAATGCCCGCGACGCGGCACCTCGTCAACGCGGCGCGCCTCGAGCGGATGAAACGCACCGCCTACCTCATCAATACCGCCCGCGGTGAACTGGTCGATCTGGATGCGCTGGTCGTGGCGCTGAATGAAGGGCACATCGCCGGCGCCGCGCTGGATGTTTTCCCGAGGGAGCCCCCGACCGACCACCCGATCCTGCGTGCGCGCAACGTCGTCCTGTCGCCGCACGTCGCCGGTGGAAGCGAAGAGGCAAACGCAGCCGGGGGCGCTATGGCGTGCCGGAGCGTGGTCGCGGCGCTGCGCGGCGGGCGCGTCGCGTTCTGCGTCAATCCCGAAGTGTTCGCAAGTGCCTCAGGCCGCGCCCGAGCTATGAGGCTTCCCATTTAGGAGGACTGAACCGATGGCATCGAGCCGACCCCCGGTCATCGCACCCCATGGCGTCGTCGCCGCCGCCCACCCGATCGCCGCGATCTCGGGCCTGCGCATGCTGCTGGATGGTGGCAACGCGATCGACGCGGCGGTCGCGGTCGCGGCGACGCTCAACGTCGTCGAGCCGTACATGTCTGGCATCGGTGGGGTCGGTCTGATGATGATCACCCTGGCAGATGGGCGCCAGCGTGCGCTCGACTACGCCAGCCACTCCCCGGCCGGAGCGCGGCCGGAACTGTATCGCGCGGACCACCTGCACCTGAGCAAAGGCCCGCTCTCACCCTTGGTGCCCGGCAACTGTGCCGGCTGGCTCACCGCACTGGAGACCCACGGGACGATGGGCCGCGCGCGGGTCTTCGCGCCGGCTATCGAGTATGCCGAGTCCGGGTGGCCGGTGACGCCGAAGAACGTCGAGTTCGTCACCTCGAGCCTGCCGATCATGGACGACGCGGGAAAGGCGAACTTCGCGCCGCACGGCAGACCGCCGAAGGTCGGCGAGATCATCCGTCAGCGCGAACTCGCGCGGACCTTCCGCGAGGTGGTCGAGGGCGGCCAGGAGCCGTTCTATCGCGGCGCCATCGCGCGGGCGATCGCCGAGGACGTGCAGAAACGCGGTGGCATCCTTACGTATGAGGATATGGCCGCGTATCGGCCGCTCTGGGTCGAACCGATCCGCACGACCTATAGAGGCTTTGAGGTTGCGACCCTCCCACCGCCCTGTTGCGGAATCCAGTACCTCCAGACACTCGGCATCCTCGAGGGATGGGATGTCGCGGCTATGGGCCACGGTTCGGTGGATCACGTCCACCTGATGGCCGAGGCGATCAAGGTCGCGGTCGCCGACCGCACGCACTACATGGTGCGGCAGGACTACCCGGTCGCCGGCCTCCTCGACAAGCGGTACGCAGCGATCCGTCAGCGCGAGGTCGACATGGCACGGGCCAGGCCGAGTCGGGGAGACCGCTGGCACGCGTACGAGGATCCTGCCGCCATCAAGTCGGGCGACCCGAACCGACTCCTGCATGAGCAGACCACATCCTTCTCGGTCGTCGATCGGTGGGGCAACGCCGTGACCGTCACTCAGAGCCTGGGTGGCGGATTCGGATCAGGCATGTGCGTCGGGGGCACCGGCGTGTTCCTCAATAACTTCTCGGCGTGGTTCGACCTCGATCCGGCGAGCCCGAACGTGATCGGACCGAACCGGCGGAGCGCGATGTGTCTGGCTCCGGCCCACGTTCGGCGCGACGGCCGACTTGCGCTTGCGATCGGTACGCCCGGAGGCTACGGCATCCTGCAAACCACCGCGCAAATGCTCTCGAACTGGATCGACTTCGGGATGAACACGCAGGAGGCGATCGACATGCCACGCATGCGCGCGATCGTCCCCACGGGCGACGACGCGCGCATGCTGACCGAGGAGCGCCCCATGGCCGCAAACAATGGCGCGGAGATCATGATCGAGTCGCGCTACTCGACGGAAACGCTTGCTGGCCTGGAGGCACGAGGCCACCGGGTCACCCGTCTCGGCGAGTGGACCGCCGCGGTCGGCGGTGGGCAGGGGGTGTCGATCGATCCTGAGAGCGGTGCCCGCATCGGCGGTGCCGACCCCCGACGTGACGGTGTCGCGGTCGGCCACTGAGCCCGCCCTCGTCTGCGGCCGCTGCGGCAGTCGATCCGCTCCGGGCCGCGCTTTCTGGTGCGCCACCTGCGGCCGTCAAGGGACGTTCAGTTACGAACGGACTCCAAATCGCCGTTTGCGCGATCTCGTCGAAGGCGGACGCTCGCAGTCTGGTATCTGGTCGTGGGGCGATCTGTTGCCCGCGGTCGGCTCCAGCGCAATCACCCTGGGTGAGGGCGATACACCGCTACTGCCCTCCCGCGTCGCCGGCCCAGCGCTGCGCCTGGAGAGCCTGTTCCTCAAGGTAGAGGGCACGAATCCGTCCGGTTCCTTCAAGGATCGGTTCCAGGCTGTCTCGATCTCGGTCGCCCTGCACCAGGGGTTCCGCAGTGTGTTCTGCGTCTCGACCGGAAACCATGGCGTCGCCTGCGCGACCTACGCACGGCGGGCAGGTCTGGACTGCGTGGTGCTGCTCCACGAAGAGGCTCCCGAGTCATTCGCTGAGGCGTGCGCGGTTCTTGGGGCGACGGTAGCCCGCGTTCCGGCCAGCGAGCGCGATGACCTCATGGAGCAACTCTTCGCCGACGGCTGGTTCCCGGCGACATGCATGGCGCCGTTCCCGATTCCCAATCCGTACGGCATCGAGGGATACCGCACGATTGCATACGAAGTGACGCGCGACGCGACGCGCGAGATCGACGCAATGATCGTCCCCGTCGGCGCCGGCGACGGCTACGCCGGCGTTGCGCGGGGTTACCGGGACCTCGTCGCCGTCGGCGCGCTCGATCGCCCGCCTCGCATCATCGCAACCCAGCCGATCGGCGCGGATCCGCTCGTCCGAGCGACCGCCGCGGGTGAGGACTTCGTGCCCGACCTGGGCGAGACCGCGCCCTCGATCGCCCTCTCCATCCGTGAGCGAGAATCGAGTCAGATGTCGCGCCGCGTGATGCGGGAGGTCGGCGGCGACGCGATCGCGGTGACGGATGACGCGATCCTGCGGGCGGCGGCGTTACTGGCCGACGAAGGCCTGCTCGTCGACGTGGCATCGTCGGCAAGCGTCGCCGCAGCCGGAGTACTGGTCGAGGAAGGACGATTGAAGCGCGATGCGGCGATCGTGGCGCTCCTCACTGCGTCGGGCGCCCGGTGGCCTCGGCCTTCGTCGTATCAGTTCGCGGGTCGCATCCTTCGCGGGCGCGCGGCGGACCTCCGACGCTTGATCCTCTGACGGGTTTCGCCGACGCGCACGTCCACCTCCAGGGCTACGGGGCGGCGGAGCGCGACGCTCTACTGCGGCGCGCGCGCGCGGCCGGCGTCGTTCTGGTACTCGCGGTCGCGAATGACGTCGCCTCCGCCGCAGCGACGATGGAGTTGGCCCGGGCGTCGCGCCATCGCCCGGACTGGCCGCGGATCCACCCGGGTGTGGGCTGGCATCCCAGGTCGGCACGCGTGCCGACCGACGACGAGATGGCCACTCTCGAGAGGATGTTGGTGGACCCGCTCGCGCCCTTCATCGGCGAGGTCGGCCTGGACGATACCTCGCCGATCGGGATCGCGATACAGAGGGTATTCCTGGAACGCTTCATTGAGCTCTCCGCGGCGCACGACCGGCCACTGAACCTCCACGTGCGCGGCGCAGATTCCATCGCGTGGTCAGCCGACCGGGTCGCGGCCGCCGGTGTTCGGGCGATCGTCCACTACTTCACCGGCGACCCGGCACTTGCGCGCGCGATCCTCGATGCCGGTCTCTGGATCTCGGTCGGCCGTCCGGTCCTGCGTCGGGAGAACGGACCGCTCCGCGAGGCCGTCCGGACGACGGTGCCGTTGCACCGTCTCACCATCGAGACCGACGCGTATCCGCTACCGGGCCGCGCCACCGAGCCCGCCGATGTCGTGGGAGTTACCCGGGCGATCGCGGACCTCAGACGATGCTCGATCGAGATGGTGCGGGTCGCGACGAACGCTGCGCTCCAGGAGGCGCTCGGCGCGTCGTTCGCGTGGACGAGTTCGGGCGGATCAGCGCCGCCGTGAGCCGACCGGGATACCCGGTACGGCCAGGCGGATGCGATAGACGCTCATCGTAGCGGTGAGGTAGAGCGTCCGATCGTCCTCGCCACCCCACGCCAGATTGGCGGTCACCTCCGGCATGTGGATACGACCGAGGTAACGCCCGTTCGCTGCGAAGATCCAGACGCCGCCGGCGCCGGTGCAGTACACGTTCCCCTCGACGTCCACCTTCATGCCGTCGGGAACGCCCCGTTCGCCCGGTCCGCCCTTCATTTCCGCCCAAATCCGCCCATTGGAGAGGGATCCGTCGGGCGCGACGTCGAACGCCCGGATGTGTGCCCGTGCGGAGTCGTCGATGTAGAGCACCCGCTCGTCGGGCGAGAACGCCAGGCCGTTCGGACGATCGAAGTCGTCGACGAGGAGCGTCACCCCGCCGCCCGGATCGACCCGATAGACGCCGTTAGACGCCAGTTCCTTGCCCTCAGTCTGGCGGGGGAGACCGTACGGCGGGTCGGTGAAGAAGATCGCGCCGTCGGTCCGCACAACCACGTCGTTGGGGGAGTTCAGCCGCTTACCCTGGTATCGATCGACGACCACCTCCACCGAACCGTCGCGTCGAATGCGGGAGACCCGGCGGCCCGAGTGCTCGCAGGCGAGCACGTCGTCGTGGAGATCGAGCGTCAGGCCATTGGCGTTGCCGGAGGGCGCGCGGAACGTGGTGATCTCCGGCCCTTCGCGGAGTGCGCGATACCGTACCGTGCGGCTGTTGGGGATGTCGGAGAACAAAAGATCATCCCCGCGCCAGATGGGCCCCTCGGTAAAGGTGAAGCCGGTGGCGATGCGGTCGAGCATCGGCACGAGGCGCCGGAAGAGCGGGTAGGCATCTTCGAACCGGTACTCCACCTATCAACCTCCGGGGGCGTGAGACCCGGCGCGCGAGCGCACGCGCGCCGGGCAACGCGGATTCAGGCTCCGACTTCCCAGAGCATCGATCGGCACGACTCCATCTTGCCACTGTGATGGGAGCGGATGCCCGCGTCGAGGATCGACATCGCCTCGAGGTTGAAGTCCGCATCCATCGTCGGGTGAAGCGGCTCGCCCGTCTCGATGTGGTGAATGAACTCCTCTGCAAGTGTGGCGCGACCGGCGGGGAACCTGTCGCCAGGAACGACCTTCGGCTGCTCACCCTTGCCCTGCACGAGTAGGACGTGCGCCTCGTTGGCGCGGCCCTCCGTGCGCATCGTGCCCGACGTGCCGTACAGGACCGGACCGGTCGGAATCAGGTGGTCGACGGTGCTCCAGGTCGCGACCAGGACCGCCATCCCGTTCGGGAAGCGCACGGTGATCGCGGCGTTGTCATCCGCTGATCCGAAGTGACTGTTCGCGTTCATCTTCATCCCGAATGCGGCCTCCGGCGCGGTGCCGAAGTACCAGCGGGAGAGATTCGCGCCATAGCAGCAGTAGTCGAGGAGCGCGCCGCCACCATTGTTGGCCCGGTGCCACCAGGTGGCGGCCTTCTCATCGTCGGTGAACATCGCGGTCGGGGCCTTCACGCCGGGGTGTGTGGACCCGTAGGAGAGCGGCCCCAGCGACCCGTACCGGGTGGTCACCTGCCAGAGTCGACCGATTGCCCCCTCGTCGAGCAGTCGCTTCATCGCCCGCATCGCGCCCGACCATGTGCTGGGCCAGTTGACGGCGAGCGCGGTCTTATTCACTCGCGCCGCTCGCACCATGCGAAGCGCCGCGAACTGGGTGTCGGCCATCGGCTTCTCGACCATCACGTGCGCGCCGTGATTGGCGCTCGCTTCGACGATCTCGCCGTGAAGGCTGTTCTCGGAGTTGTTGATGACGATGTTGGGCCGCTCCTTGTCGAGCAACTCGCGCCAATTTGCGTACTGCTTCTTGACGCCGATCTCGCCCAACGCCGTCTTAGTCGTGTGGGCGCGGCTCGACGCTGAAGTCACGTTGATCTCGGGGACTTCGGGAACCGTGTCGGCGATCGCGACCATCTCGCACTGCGGATGCTCGGCGAAGCGACGCATCAACTCGTTGACGTGCATGTGGGCGACGCCAATCACCGCGACGCGATATTTGGCAGGCATCTCTCGCTCCTCTCAGCTCCGTTTGCGCCGCCGCCCATCCTATCACCTGCGGGCGGAACCACCGGCAGCCCGCGTGCGCCCTACCAGACCCGCACGCCCAGCGCAGCGGCGCGCGCCAGCAGGAAGGCGCGGCCGGTGATCAGGTCGGCTTCCGCGGCGTGTTCGAGCACGAAGTACCGCTCGGTGCCGATATCCTCCATTCGCAGGATCAACCGATCGTGGTCGAGAATGCCCTGTCCGGTCGGGCATTCTTCAATATGAGTCACCAGGCGCGGTTGGACGATCACGTCTTTCGAATGCGCGTTGAAGATGCGCCGCGGACCAAGGATCTCGACCATGCGATCGATGGCCTCGCCGCTCCGGTAGACCGACTCCAGGCGCAGCCAGTTGACCGGATCGAGATCGCACCCGACCGCCGGCGACCCGACTGCGTCGATCACGTCGCGCATCGTCTCGGCCGAGTCGAGCGTCACCAGCACATGGCCTTCCAGGCCGATCCGCGTGCCGCTGTCTTCGGCAGCACTAGCACAGGCGCGCAGGCTCTGGATGAGCCGATCGACGCAGGCAGCGTCCCAGTTCCCCGGGTGCGGGTTCCAGGCGCCAGAGCGCACCCAGTCGGCCCGTGTGACGCCGGCCTGTGCCAGACTCCCCGGTCCCGTGTGACAGGAGTGAGCGCGCAGACCGCCCGCGATCCACAGTGCGCGCCGAAAGACGCGGATACCCTGCTGGCGCACGCGGTCATCCGGATGGATCAGTGGCGGGCGATGCCCGATCGCCTGGACCATCTCGAGCCCGTGGTCATCCAGGATCGCCCGGACACGGCGGACCTCCGATTCGGTCGTTGTGAAGGGATCGTCGAGATCGAACCGGGTGAAGCACCCGGTGAATCCAAGTTCGCGCACGCGGCTCGCGTGCGCTGCGGTGAACTCGGCGATGTGCGGCGGGAAGACCTCGCCCGATGCCGCGAGTCGCATCAGTCGCCCACCAGCGCGACGGCGCGCACCGGCGATCCATCGAGGCCAGTCAGCGCGAGCGGCAGCGCGACGATCTGGCACGGCGTATCAGTTAGGACGGCGAGAGGAGCCAACTCCTCAACGATGACGACGCCACGCCGTAGAAGTGGCTCGTGGACCGCGATCACTTCGGCCGGGGTCCGGTAGACCGGTCCGACCGAGGGCGAATCCATGCCGAGCAGGACGATGCCGCGATCGGCGAGCCAGCGGGCGCAGGAGACCAACGGACAGGGGAACCCCTCGCGATAGCCAGGCTGGCCGAAACGTGCGGTCCAGTCCGTGCGATAGAGCACTCTCGCACCGGGCTGAATCGCTCTCTCGTACGGCCCGAAGTCCTCGATCTCGATCGTGTCCCGAGGCAGGACATGCCGGAGATCGCAGACGAACGCCGGGCCGATACACCGCGCGAGATCGACGCTCTGGAGCGGCGGGCCATCGACCAGTTGATGGCTCGGCGCGTCGAGGTGCGTCCCCGCGTGGGTATCGAACGTGACCTTTGTGATCCGCCACCCATCGACCGCGATCTCCCGGTACGGCGCGAAAGAGACGCGCAGATTCCTCGGATCGAACGGCAGCGTTAGATCGACGACGCGCACGCGTCCACTCCCGGAACCGTGTGTCACGCCAAGCGCGACCGGCGGGGCCGAACCTGCGTGCGTGGCTGATAGGATACGCTCCCGATTCGTCGTTTGGAGCGGCCGGCCAGGTGAAGTTGGCACTCGCGACAACCATTCTCACCGGATGGAACTATCCCCATCCGATCTTCTCCTACGTGCCCACCGCGGACGATCGCGCGCCGTTCCTGCTCTGGACGCGCCTCAATGGATTCGACGGTATCGACCTCGCGGATAGCTGGATGAACTGGCACGCGAAGTCGGACGATGACCTCCACCAGTTTCGTGCCCAACTCGATGGCTTCGACCTCGATTGCTGTGCGCTCAACCCCTATCGATGCTCGCTCGTCGGTCACCCGGACGCCGCGGCGAATGAACGGAAGCTGCATCGCGCCGTTGAGGTCGCGACCATCCTGGGCGCGCGCTACCTAAACGTCGCGCTGTCCGATCCGTTTCCGGCGCTGATGACCGATGCCGAGCGGGCCGATCGGCAGACCCGCCTTCGAAGAGGCGAAGATTACTCGGACGCCGACTGGAAACTTGCCGCGGAGAAGCTCCAGCGCCTGGCGGATCGCGCCGCCCAGACGAACGTGGAACTGAGCATCGAACTGCACGATGACGGGATGATCGATCGCTCGATCTTCGCACTCAAACTGCTCGACCTGATCGACCGGGACAACGTGGGGGTCAATCCGGACCTTCAAAACGGGTATCGCGTGCCGTACGCAACGGAGAACTGGCGCGACGCCCTCGTCGCCATGGCCTCGCACACCAATCTCTGGCACGTCAAGAGCTGCACGCGCCACTACGACGCGACGACCGGTCGCTACGTCAGCCAGCGCGCCTCGATGCGCGCTGGCGACATCGACTACCGCTGGGCGGTGAGCGCGATGCACCGCGCCGGGTTCGACGGGTGGGTGAGCATCGAGTCGGGCGCCGGACCGGGCGATCCGCTCTCCGCCATCGAGGCGGATCACAATTACTTCCGTTCGATCGTCCGCGACTGGCTCGCGATCTACGGGCGGTGAGCCTCACGCCCGGGCGGGCAGGCCGTCGCTCGAGTGGAATGGCCTCTGAGGGAGAACGCGGTGCGTCGTGCGATGGCGCCGTTATGCACGGCACTGCCGCACGGCTCTGGTATCCTCGACGATCATGAGTGAGGATCTCGGCGCCTTCTACCGTCGGATCGACGAGGTCGCCGCTGAGGGCCAGCGCGTCGCGGTGGCGACGATTGCGCGCACGCGCGGATCCACGCCCCGGGAAGTCGGTGCGAAAATGATCATCCGGTCCGCCGGCGAGGCGCTCGGCACTGTCGGCGGCGGATGCGGAGAGGCCGAAGTGTGGCGAACGGCGCTGGACGTGATCGCCGACGGTCGCGCCAGAATGGTCCACGTCGAGCTGACGGAAGAGATCGACATCAAGTCGGAGGGCGTGTGCGGCGGCACCCTCGATGTATTTGTCGAGTCGTGGGGGCCGGATCAGAGCGGGCTGTTGCGGGGCGGTCTGTTCGGCCCAGGTGCGGCGGCCGAACTGGCGCTCCTGCCGGCGCTCGAGAACAGCATCCCGGTCACGCTGGCGACGGTGATCGAGCGCCGACGCGCGAGCCCGATCCCCGTGGGCGCGAAGATGCTCGTGCGATGGGACGGTCGGCGCGTCGGTTCGCTGGGGTCACCGGCGCTGGACAATCGAGTCGCAACTACGGCGATTGCGGCGCTCGCCAGAGAGGAGCCCACGACCGCAACCTATCCGCTCGGGTCGGAGCCAGACGCGGCGACGGTCGATATCCTGCTGGAGCCGCACGCGCCGCCGCCCCGCGTCGTCATCCTCGGTGCGGGTCACATCGCCCAACCCCTCGCGCGGATAGCCCGCCTCTGTGATTTCCGCGTCACGGTGATCGACGATCGGGCGACGTTCGCGAACCGCGAACGGTTTCCCGACGCTGAGGTCATCGTTGAGGACGTCGAGAGTGCGGTCCAGCGACTCGCGGTCGATAGTCGGACGTACCTCGTCCTTGTCACCCGGGCACACGCCCATGATGTTTTCGCGCTCCGCCATCTCATCCATCGCCGATCGGCCTATGTCGGGATGATCGGCGCGCAGCGACGGGTTTGGGCGGTGTTCAAGTTGCTCCACGATGAGGGCGTATCGGCGGATCTGCTCGAACGGGTGCACGCGCCGATCGGGGTGGATATCGGCGCGGAGACGCCGGCGGAGATCGCCGTATCGATCATGGCCGAGATCGTGAACACGCGACGGGAAGGTCCGGCACCGCGTATGTCCGACCGCCTGCGCGATCGATTCCAGCGCCGGCTGCGCGCCAACGAAGCGATCGACGAGCCCGACCTGTAGGGGTCGTGGCCGCTTCCGGCCACGACCCCGGTTTGCGATCAGGCGGCGCGCGCTACTCCCGTGCGACCCAGAGCAGCGTCGATCGCTCGGCGGGTGTATACGCGCGTGATGTGCGCCCGGTACTCCGCCGATCCGTGAATGTCGGAGAGGAGATCCAGGCCTTCGGCGGCGGAGGCCGATGCCCGCTCGATCGCCGCGACGTCCGGCGGCGAGCCCAAGAGAGCGCGCTCGACGCGACCGGCGCGGCGAGGGGTGCTGCCCGCGCCGGTTACTCCGACCGCGATCGCGGAGATCCTCCCACGAGTGACTTGCACCGACGCTGCGACGCCGACCACCGCGTAGTGCGAGGCCTTATTGGCGAGTTTCACGTAGGCCCCACCCTGGCCACGGGCCGCCTTCGGCACGCGCACGGCGACGATCAACTCGTTCGGCCGCAGCGCAGTGGTGAGAAGCGAGCGGAAGAATCGTGTGATGGGAATTGTTCGCTCGCTTCGAGGACCACGCGCGACCACCTCGACATCAAGGGCAAGTGCGGCGGCGGGATAGTCCGCCGCCGGATCGGCGTGGGCGAGCGATCCGCCGAGGGTGCCCCGGTTGCGCACCTGCGGATCGCCAATGATCCCCGCAACCTCCGCGAGCAGAGGCGCCTGCCTTCGGACCAGGTCACTCGACGCCACCTGGGCGTGCGTCGCTAGGGCGCCAACGACCAGGTGATTGCCATCCGTGGTGATGCCGCGCAGTTCGGCGATGCGACTGATGTCGATCAGCACTTCAGGCTGCGCGAGTCGCAACTTCATGGTGGGGATCAAGCTGTGACCGCCCGCGACCACCTTCGCCCGATCGCCGAGCCGACTGAGCAGTTTCAGCGCGTCGGCGACCGTTGCCGGGGCCTCATAGTCGAACGCGACCGGGATCATCGCCGGCCTCCTTTCTTCGTCTGAGTGGCGTTTCTGAGCGCCTGCCAGATTCGCTCTGAAGTGATAGGCATCTCCACCTCATCGATGCCGAACTGCTGCAGAGCATCGACAACGGCATTGGCCACTGCCGGCGTCGTCCCAATCGTCCCGGCCTCACCGACGCCCTTGGCGCCCAGAGGGTTGACAGGCGTGGGCGTCTCAGTCGCGGCGAGCACGTACGCCGGCAATTCCGACGCGATGGGCACCGCGTAATCCATGAGCGACCCGGTCAGGGGCTGGCCGTTCTCATCGAACCGCGCGCCCTCGAACAGGGCCTGGCCGACCCCCTGGGCGATCCCACCGTGCACCTGGCCAGCGACGAGCAGCGGCGAAATAACGCGACCGACGTCGTCAGTCGCGAACAGGTCGCGCAATTTCACCTCGCCGGTCTCTCGGTCGATGATGACGACCGCGATGTAAGTGCCGTACGGCCAGGTGAAGTTGGTGGGGTCGAATGTCGCGGTCGCCTCCAGGCCAGGATCGATCTCGTTCTTCAGTTTGTCCACGTGGAGATACGCGGTTCCGGCCACTTCCTGGACGGTGACGGCGCGACCGGGGACTCCGCCCACATAGAGCCCTCCCTGGTCGTACACGATGTCCTCGGGTGAGGCCTCGAGGAGGAGCGCGGCGATCCGTTTCGCCTTATCCTTGACTCGGTCGATCGCCTTCACTAGGGCAGCGCCGCCCACTGCGGTACCGCGGGATCCGTAGGTGCCCATCCCGTACTGGACCATCTGGGTATCGCCGTGCAGGACGGTGATGTCCTCGAATGGCACCCCCAGCTCATCGGCGGCGATCTGGGCGAACGTCGTCTCCTGACCCTGACCGTGCGGCGAGACACCCGTGTAGATCGTGACCTTGCCGGTCGGCTCGAACCGCACCGTACCGCTCTCCCAGCCGATGCCGCCACCGGCACCAGAAGGGTTGAAGCCGGAGAGTTCGATGTATATCGCCACGCCGATCCCCATAAGGTGCGTGCCGCCGGCGTTCACCCGGGCCTGCTCCGCCCGAAGTTCAGCGTACTTTGAGACAGTGAGCGCCAGATCGAGGTTCGCTTCGTAATTCCCCGAGTCGTACGTGACGCCGGTCTTGGCTGTGAACGGGAATCGGTCTTTGGCGATCAGGTTGCGACGACGGATCTCGGTGGGATCCATGTCCAGGGCGTGCGCGGCCGCGTGGATGATCCGCTCGACGGCGTGGACCCCTTCCGGACGCCCGGCACCGCGATACGCGTCGGTTGGTGGGAGATTGGTGTAGACGGCGATGAGCTCGCTGTGGATCGCGCCCATGTCGTACACGCCGGAGAGGACGAGATTGGCCAGCGTCGGGATCGCCTCGGTGTTGACCTGGGCGTAGGCGCCGAGGTCGGCGATGAAGCGATTGCGGAGGCCGAGGATCTTGCCCTCCCGGCTGAGAGCCATCTCGACGTAGTGAACGTGCCCACGCCCATGGATCGTCGACGCGAAACTTTCGCGCCGCTCTTCGATCCACTTCACGGGCCGGTTGAGGAGCATTGCCGCACGGGCGGCGAGGATCTCCTCGGCATAGATGTTCAACTTGCAACCGAAGCCGCCCCCGACCTCGGGGACGATGACCCGAACCTTCTGCTCCGGCAGGCCGAGAACCCCCGCGATGTTCGTCTTGAGCAGATGCGGAATCTGACTTGAGGACCAGACCGTGAGTTGCTCCAAGCCGCGATCCCACCGCGCCACGACGCCGCGCGTTTCAATCGGTGTGGGGATCAGGCGCTGATTCACGACCCGCAGACTGACCGTCTTGAAGGCGCTGGCGAATGCGGCATCGACCGCAGCCCTGTCTCCGACCTCCGTGCGATACGCCTCGTTGCCGGGAGCATTGTCCCAGACGTTGGGCGCGCCCTTCCGCAGCGCACGCTCCGGATCCGACACCGGCCTCAGTTCGGTGTAGTCAACGTCGACGACGTCGGCGGCGTCACGGGCGCCGTAGCGACTCTCCGCCACCACGAACGCGACACCATCGCCCACCATCCGCACTCGCTCGGTCGCGAGCGGATCGTGCCGGGTCACGCGGATGCCCGTGAGGTTCCAGGCGTTCGGCAGCGGCGCCGCGAACTGCAGGTCTTTCGCCGTATAGACGGCGACGACGCCGGGGCGTTCGCGCGCAGCCTTGGTATCGATCCGCCGGATACGCCCATGGGCAATCGGACTGCGGACGACCGCCCCGTAGAGCATGTCGACCATGCGGATGTCATCGACGTAAGTGCCCGCGCCGGTGATGAGGCGTGGATCCTCCACCCGCTTGACGCGAGCGCCGACCATCTTCGATACGGCCATCTACTTCCTCCCGCCGCGGGGTGCCGGGCCGTCGAGCACGTAGTCGGCCGGCGAGTCGATCTTCGCGGCGTGCTTGATCGCGTTGACGATGTGCTGATACCCGGTGCATCGACAGAGGTTCCCATCGAGCCCGTGCCGGATCTGCTCCTCGGTGGGATCGGGGTTGTGCTTCAGAAGCCCCCAGGCCGCGATGATCATCCCTGGCGTGCAGAAGCCGCACTGCAGGCCGTGCTCCTCCCAGAAGCCGATCTGGATCGGGTGGAGCTTGCCATCACGGGCGAGCCCCTCGATCGTGCGGATAACCGCGCCATCGGCCTGGATCGCGAAGATCGTGCAGGACTTCGCGATCTCCCCGTTGACGATCACGGTACACGCGCCGCACTGGCTGGTATCGCAGCCGACGTGCGTTCCGGTCAGTCCGAGGACATCGCGCAGGAAATGCACGAGCAGCAGCCTTGGCTCAACCTCCCGTCGGTATTCGGTGCCATTGACAGTCACAGCGATGGATTTCGTCATGCACGCCTCCCTTCAGCGACACGTTTACGCACCTGCGTCCCGATGGACGCGAAGAACTTCTCGGTCAAGGATTTCGCAGCGGGTTGAAGGAGTCGCTGGCCCACCACGGCCAACGTCCCGGCAATCTGTGCCTCGCCCGCATAGTGGACGTCGGTCCCGCCGCGAGCGGCGTCACGCAATTCGATGACAGCATCACCCTTGATGCGATTCCCACCGCCCGCCCCCTCGACGGCGAGGCGATACCGGGACTCTTCGACCCGATCGGTGATGCGGACGCGTCCGCGGTAGCTCCCTTTGATGCCGGCCACACCGAGCACCACCGACGCCTCATAGGCATCGGGCCCGGTCGGTGTGAGGGCTTCGCAGCCCGGCAGGCAGGCCCGAAGGACATCGGGATCGAGCAGAGCCGACCAGACCTCGGCACGGGGTGCCGAGATGTGGGCCTTTCCAGAAAGTTCCACGGCCGTTCGTTACCTCGCCGGCGAGACAGCCTGGGCAGGATATCATGACGGCGAACTCGCCTGGCGCGTGACGGAGGGAAACAACGTGAGGGACTTCGCGTACGCCGCGCCGACGACACTGGACGCGGCGATCGCCGCCCTCGCCGGCAGGAACGGTCGAGCACGGCCATTCGCCGGCGGAACCGATCTTCTGGTCCAGTTGCGCGTCGGCCGTCTCGACCCCGAATTAGTGGTCGATCTCAAGGGAATCCCGGAGCTCAATCGGCTGACCTACGATGCACGCGGACTCCGTATCGGTGCAGCGGTACCGTGTCATCGGATCTACGACCATCCGGACGTAAAGGCCCACTATGCGGGACTGGTCGACTCGGTCTCCATCGTGGGCGGCATCGCAATCCAGGGCCGCGCCAGCCTGGGCGGCAACCTGTGCAACGCCGCGCCAAGTGGCGATACGATCCCCGCACTCATCGCGCTCGGGGCAGTCGCGGTCGTGCGCGGACCGGGCGGCGAGCGAAGGATCGCCGCCGAGGACTTCTGCACCGCACCGGGGCGCACCTGTCTGACACCCGGGGAGATCCTCGTCGAACTGGAGATTCCGGCGCCGGCAACGTACAGCGGCGCGCACTATCAGCGGTTTATCCCTCGCTACGAGATGGACATCGCGGTCGTCGGGGTGGGAGCATCGGTCCAACTGGCGTCGGATCGACGCACGATCGCGGCGGCCCGCGTGGCGCTGGCGTCAGTCGCCCCCACGCCGCTCTACGTGGCGGCGGCCGGCGCGGCTCTCGTTGGCACCGATGGCGGGGAAGCCGCTCTTGCCCGCGCCGCGGAAGCCGCGCAGGCGGCCGCCCGCCCGATCAGCGACATGCGAGGTTCGGCCGCCCAGCGCCGCCACCTCGTCGGCGTATTCACGAAGCGGGTCGTCCAGGGCGCGCTCGCCCGGGCACGAGGGGAGGTCGTCCATGCCAGCCACTAGCTCGCGGGTAAGGGTTCAGGCAACGATCAATGGCGAGGAGATGGACTTCCTCGTGGAGCCGCGGCAGAGCCTGCTCGAGACCCTGCGCGACGTTCTGGGCCTGACGGGCGCGAAGGAGGGCTGCAATGACGGGAATTGCGGCGCGTGCATCGTGCGGATCGACGGACGCATCTGCAACTCGTGTCTGGTCCTGGGTGTGGAGGCCCAGGGCGCGACGATCGAGACCGTAGAGGGCATGGCGAAGAGCGGTGAACTGCACGCCCTGCAGCAGGCCTTCCTGGAGAACGCCGCGCTGCAGTGCGGCATCTGCACGCCGGGTTTCCTCGTGTCCGCGAAGGCGCTCCTGGAGCGGGAGCCGCGGCCGAGCGAGGAGCGGGTTCGGTTCTGGCTGTCGGGCAACCTGTGTCGATGTACGGGCTACGACAAGATCGTGCGCGCGGTGCTCGACGCTTCCGAGCGCATGGAGGGAGGAAAGTCATGAGGACCGCCGATCGCCTGAGCCGCTCCAACCAGGTTCTCGCCACGACGCACTATCGCGTCGTCGGCACTCGCCCGATCCGTCACGATGGGGTGGACAAGGTCGTGGGCCGCGCGGTCTACGGGGCCGACTTCAAGATCGCCGGATTGATCCACGGTCGCGTGTTGCGCAGTCCGCACGCTCACGCGCGCATCAAGATGATTGATACGTCGCGCGCCGCGGCGCTTCCTGGTGTTCGCGCTGTCATCACGGGGAGGGACTTCCCCGAAGCCGACGATCGGTGGCAGGATCTCGGCGAGGGCAACGTCAACCTGAAGCACCTCAGCGACAACGTCATGGCAACTGACAAGGTGCTCTATCGCGGCCACCCGGTCGCGGCGGTCGCGGCGAACAGCCCCCACGTGGCCGAGGAGGCGCTCAAACTCATCGACATCGAATGGGAGATCCTGCCGTCCGTGCTTGACGTGCGTGAGGCGATGAAAGACTCTGCGCCGCTCTTGCACGACAACGTGACGACCCAGGAGTTCGGCAAGGACACGGGGAAGAAGAGCAACATCGCGCAGCACTTCCGACACGAACTCGGCGACATCGAAAAGGGGTTCGCCGAGGCCGATATCATCATCGAGCGGGAAATCACGACCGCGACGGTGCATCAGGGTTACATCGAGCCCCACAACGCGACTGCACTCTGGAGCGCCGACGATTCCATCACCGTCTGGGGCAGCACCCAGGGGGCATTCCCGGTCCGCGATCAGCTCGTTCAGGTGCTTAAGCACCCGATCTCGAAGATCAAGGTGGTGCCCACCGAGATCGGCGGAGGCTTTGGCGGGAAGATCCCGCTCTATCTCCAGCCGATCGCGGCTCTGCTCTCGAAGAGGTCGGGCCGCCCGGTGAAGGTTCTGATGAGCCGTTCCGACGAGTTCCAGGGTACAGGCCCCTCCCCGGCATCGTGGATCAAGGCGCGGCTTGGCGCGAAGAAGGACGGCCGGATCGTCGCGATCGATTCGACCCTGGCGATGGAAGCTGGCGCGTACCCGGGTTCGGCGGTGGGCGCCGCGGCCATGTGTATGTGGGCACCGTACGACATTCCCAACGGGCGTATCGACGGGTACGACGTGGTCTGCAACAAGCCCCGGTCGTTCGCATACCGCGCGCCCGGTGCAACTCAGGCTGCCTTCGCCTCGGAGATGATGCTCGATGAACTGGCGGAGAGGATGGGGATGGACCCGATCGAGCTCCGCCTCAAGAACTCGGCGAAAGAAGGCACGCGCCGCATCGATGGACCGGTGTACAACCGGGTGGGCGCCGTCGAGTGCCTCGAGGTGGCGAAGAACCACGAGCACTACCGCACCCCGCTTGAGCCGAACCGCGATGGAAAGAAGCGAGGACGCGGCGTCGCGCACGGCTTCTGGTTCAACGTTGGGCTCGCTTCGAGCTGTTCGATCAGCGTGAATCCAGATGGCACGATCACGCTCATCGAAGGGTCGACCGACATCGGCGGATCGCGCACGTCCATCGCGATGCAGGCCGCCGAGGTCCTCGGGATCGCCGCCGAGGACGTGCGGCCGAGCGTCGTCGATACTGACTCTGTCGGCTTCACTCACGTCACGGGCGGCAGTCGCACCACCTACGCAACTGGCCTGGCTGCCTACGAAGCAGCACATGACGTCGTGAGGCAGATGAAAGATCGCGCGGCAAAGTTGTGGGAGGTCGACTCCGCAACCGTCTCTTTTGCGGATGGCACGTTCACCACGGGCTCGCACAGGATCGGCTTCAAGGATCTCGCCGGAAAGCTGGGACACACCGGAGGCCCGCTCACCGGCAGCGCCAACGTAGATCCGGGCGGGCACGGCGGAGCCTTCGCGACGATGATCTGCGACCTTGAGGTGGACCCTGAGACCGGCAAGGTGCGCATCCTGCGCTGGACGACGGTCCAGGACGCGGGGAAGGCGATCCACCCAAGCTACGTCGAGGGTCAGCTTCAGGGCGGCACGGTGCAGGGTATCGGCTGGGCGCTGAACGAGGAGTACGTGTTCAACCGCGATGGCGCGATGACGAACCCGTCCTTCCTCGACTACCGGATGCCTCTGACCTACGACCTACCCATGATCGATACGGTGATCGTCGAGGTGCCTAATCCCGGCCATCCGTACGGCGTCCGGGGCGTGGGTGAGGTGCCGATCGTGCCGCCGCCGGCGGCGATCGCCGCAGCGATCCACAACGCGATCGGAATCCGGATGAACCGCTTGCCCATGTCGCCGCGTGCGATCCTGGAGGACACCGGGGTGATTCCGAGGGAGTGACGGTCGGACGGACGGGTGCCGCGCTCGGCGGCACCCGTCCGTCCGACATCTCTCCGCAACGGAATGCCCGAGATGTATGGCAACGGTGTACATCCCGGCGCTCATGCGCGAACTGACCGGCGGCGCGGCGACGGTCGAGGTTGAGGGCCAGACCGTCCGACAGATCGTGAACGCCCTGGAGTCCCGATACCCGGGTATGCGCGATCGGCTCGTGGATGGTGACCTGCTGAGTCCTCGGGTCAACGTAGCGGTCGATGGCTATGTCACGCGGATCGGGCTCATGGAGCGTGTGGGTCCGACAAGTGAGGTGCACTTCTTGCCGGCGATCAGTGGAGGGCGGGGCGGATGAGCCTCACGGGGCTGGCGGAGGGCAACCTTGGCGATCTCTTGCGCCTCGACGGGCGCGTGGCGATCGTGACCGGGGCGGGCCGACGGATCGGTCGGGAGATCGCGCGTGTGCTGGCCAGCCAGGGGGCGCGCGTAGCGATCGGGGAGATCGATGCCGCCGTCGGCGATCGAGCGGCCGACGAGATCGAGGCGGAGGGTGGCATCGCATTCGCCCATCCCACCGACGTGGGCCGAAGCGAGCAGGTCGCCTCGCTCGTCGATGCGACCGTAGCGCGCTTCGGGCGACTTGACATCCTCATCAACAATGCCCACTGGGAGAAGGTCGGCAGCGTCGTCGAACTCGACGAGGCGGACTGGGACCGGTCATTCGATGTGCTGCTGAAGGCGCTCTACCTGGGCTGCAAGTACGCAATCCCCCATATGGAGGCCGCGGGCGGCGGGGCGATCGTCAATATCTCCTCGGTCCACGCCCGGCACGTGTCCGATCGTTATGTCACGTACCAGACTGCTAAGGCAGCGGTCGTGCATTTCACCCGGCAGGTCGCCTGGGACTTCGGCCCGGCCAGAATCCGTGTCAATTGCATCTGCCCCGGCGCGATCCCGTCCGCCGAGGAGCACGATCGGACGATGGCGGATGAGGTGCGCCGCGCCGAGGCGACGATGCTGAAGGCGTTGAAGCGCGCCGGACACCCGCGCGACATCGCGCGCGCCGTCCTCTACCTCGTCTCCGATCTCTCCGACTGGGTCACGGGCCAGACC
>Ga0194132_10001668_pt1 | contig 44417 bp, 42 predicted proteins | sample TA2KigOf80mmetaG_FD_148612 | JGI IMG/M metagenome (GOLD analysis project Ga0194132, IMG submission 148612) | Freshwater microbial communities from Lake Tanganyika, Tanzania - TA2015054 Kigoma Offshore 80m | ecosystem: Environmental > Aquatic > Freshwater > Lake | place: Tanzania: Lake... | reverse complement strand
GCGCGCGCTGGCGCCGCCGTGGCCTCCGTCACACCCGGTTCCAGCCCATTATTTCCGTCCATGCTCTACCTCCGTCTTTACGATCGGTAGCGCAGTGCGCTGTCTCAGGAAACCGTGCCCCACCCCATTTCCTGAGTTTTCGGCATGTCCCCGGAACAACGAAATGCAAAGACTTCGCATGACACCGGCTTCATCCAGCAAATGAAAAGGGCCGGTGAGCGTTGTGCTCAGCCGGCCCGTCGATAGTCGAAGCCCAATGCTCAGTGGGTGACGATACCCTCACGCTCCTCTTCCTCGGTCGGGGCCGGCGTCGCCTTCACATCGCCCTCTTCCCACTTGATGGGCGTGAGCGGCTGGGTGAGCGCCTTCTTCAGGACCTCGTCCACGGTCGCGACCGGAACGATCTCGAGACCCTTCTTCACATTGTCCGGGATCTCGGCCAGATCCTTCTCGTTCTCCTTCGGGATCAGCACGGTCTTCAAGCCGCCGCGCAGCGCCGCCAGAAGCTTTTCCTTCAGGCCGCCGATCGGCAGCACGCGGCCGCGCAGCGTGACCTCGCCGGTCATCGCCACATCGCGCCTGACCGGCACGCCCGAGAGCACCGAGACGATCGTCGTCACCATCGCCACGCCGGCCGAAGGGCCGTCCTTCGGGGTCGCTCCTTCCGGCACATGGACATGGATGTCCTTCTTGGCGATCAGCGTCGGCTTGATGCCGAACTCGATGGCGCGGTTCTTGACGTAGCTTTCCGCCGCCTGCACCGATTCCTTCATCACGTCGCCGAGCTTGCCGGTGGCGCTGACCTTGCCGCGGCCGGGCACGGTGACCGCCTCGATGGTCAGCAGCTCGCCGCCGACCTCGGTCCAGGCGAGGCCCGTGACCACGCCGACCATGTCGTCGGTCTCGACCTCGCCGTAGCGGAAGCGTCGGACACCGGCATACTTGCCGACGACCTTGGGCGTGACCTTGATGATCTTGGCCTTGTCCTTTTCCTTGACAATGTCCTTGACCGCCTTGCGCGCCAGATTTGCGATCTCGCGCTCAAGATTGCGGACACCGGCCTCGCGCGTGTAGTAGCGGATCAGTTCTCGCAGGGAATCGTCGGAGATCGAGAACTCGCCCTTCTTGAGCCCGTGCTCCTTCATCTGCTTGGGGATCAGGTGGCGCTTAGCGATCTCGACCTTCTCGTCCTCGGTATATCCGGGGATGCGGATGATCTCCATGCGGTCAAGCAGGGGCTGCGCCATCCGCAACGTGTTCGCCGTGGTCACGAACATCACATCCGAGAGGTCGTAGTCGACCTCGAGATAATGGTCGTTGAAGGTCGAGTTCTGCTCGGGATCGAGCACCTCCAGCAGGGCCGAGGCGGGATCGCCGCGCCAGTCACTGCCCATCTTGTCGACCTCGTCGAGCAGGAACAGCGGATTCGAGGTCTTTGCCTTCTTCATGCCCTGGATAATCTTGCCCGGCATCGAGCCGATATAGGTGCGCCGGTGGCCGCGGATCTCGGCCTCGTCGCGCACACCGCCCAGCGACATGCGCACGAAGTTGCGCCCCGTCGCCTTGGCGACCGATTTGCCGAGCGAAGTCTTGCCGACGCCGGGAGGCCCGACGAGGCAGAGGATCGGCCCCTTGACCTTGCCGACGCGCATCTGCACCGCGAGGTACTCAAGGATGCGCTCCTTGACCTTCTCAAGGCCGAAGTGGTCGGCATCGAGCACCTTCTCAGCGCCGCCAATGTCGCGCTTGGTCTTGGAGCGTTGCTTCCACGGAATCGACAGCATCCAGTCGAGGTAGTTGCGCACCACTGTCGCCTCGGCCGACATCGGGCTCATGGTGCGGAGCTTCTTGACCTCGGCGAGCGCGCGCTCGCGGGCCTCCTTCGAGAGCTTCGTCTTATTGATGCGCTCCTCGAGCTCGGCCGTCTCGTCGCGGCCCTCCTCGCTCTCGCCCAGCTCCTTCTGAATCGCCTTCAGCTGCTCGTTCAGATAATACTCGCGCTGCGTCTTCTCCATCTGGCGCTTGACGCGGTTGCGGATGCGCTTCTCGACCTGAAGGACGCCGATCTCGCTTTCCATGAAGGCGTAGACGCGCTCGAGCCGCTCGGAGATGGTCGGCACCTCGAGCAGCGCCTGCTTGTCGGAGATCTTGATGTTGAGGTGCTGAGCCACCGTGTCGGCAAGCTTGCCGATATCCTCGATCTGATTGATGGACACCAGGACCTCGGGCGGGATCTTCTTGTTGAGCTTGATGTACTGCTCGAACTGCGAGACCACCGCGCGCGACAGCGCCTGCAGCTCCTGCCCCTGGCCCTCGACATCGGGCAGGATGTCGGCCTCGGCCTGAAAGAACTCTTCCTTGTCGGTGTAGCGGAGAACGCGGGCGCGCTTCACGCCCTCGACCAGCACCTTGACGGTATTGTCCGGAAGGCGGAGCAGCTGGAGAACGGTGCCGACCGTACCAAGCTTGTAGATATCGTCCGTCGAAGGATCGTCCTGCGCCGCGTTCTTCTGGGTGACGAGCAGGATCTGCTTGTCGTCCTTCATCACGTCCTCGAGCGCGCGAACCGATTTCTCGCGCCCGACGAAAAGCGGAACGATCATGTGCGGGAAGACGACGATGTCCCGCAACGGGAGGACAGGAAAGAGGCCGACGGAGGGTTCAGACATAATGCTCGCTTTCTTGAATAGGCAGGCCGGCATCTCGACGACGTCGCAAAACCCGGGCCCCCTAACCTAATGAGGTGGCCGGTGTCCCCTCCCCTTTCAACCCCTTGAACCCGGGGCCGTTGAACCTATTAGGCCGAGGTCGTGGCGTCGCCGCGACGCTCGGAATGGACGTAGAGCGGCTTCGAGCCGACATCGACCACATCCTTGCCGATGACGATCCGCTCGACATCCGAGAGCCCCGGAAGGTCGAACATCGGATCGAGCAGGATGCTTTCCATGATCGAGCGGAGGCCACGGGCGCCGGTCTTGCGTTGAAGCGCCTTCTTGGCGATCGAGCGAAGCGCGTCCTCCTGGAAATCGAGCCGTACATCCTCCATCTCGAAGAGCCGCTGGTATTGCTTGACCAAAGCATTCTTCGGCTTGGAGAGGATGTCCATCAGCGCTGACTCGTCCAGATCCTCCAGCGTCGCCACCACCGGCAGACGGCCGATGAACTCCGGGATCAGGCCGAACTTGAGCAGATCCTCGGGCTCGACGTCCTTGAGCACATCGCCGGTGCGGCGCTCCTCGGGTGCGCGCACATCGGCACCGAAGCCGAGCGAGGTTCCCTTCTGGCGCATCGAGATGATCTTCTCTAGGCCGGCGAACGCACCGCCGCAGATGAAGAGGATGTTGGTGGTGTCGACCTGCAGGAACTCCTGCTGGGGATGCTTGCGGCCGCCCTGCGGAGGCACGGAAGCGACAGTCCCCTCCATGATCTTGAGCAACGCCTGCTGAACGCCCTCGCCCGACACGTCCCGCGTGATCGACGGGTTGTCGGATTTTCGGCTGATCTTGTCGACCTCATCGATGTAGACGATGCCGCGCTGTGCGCGCTCGACGTTGTAATCGGCCGCCTGCAGAAGCTTGAGGATGATGTTCTCGACGTCCTCGCCGACATAGCCGGCTTCGGTCAGCGTCGTGGCGTCCGCCATCGTGAACGGCACGTCGATGATGCGCGCCAGCGTCTGGGCGAGAAGCGTCTTGCCGCATCCGGTCGGACCGACGAGCAGGATGTTCGACTTTGCGAGCTCGACGTCGCTCGACTTCTGGCCGTGGGCGAGACGCTTGTAGTGGTTATGGACCGCGACCGAGAGGACGCGCTTGGCATGCATCTGGCCGATCACGTAATCGTCCAGGACCTTGCAGATATCGCGGGGGCTCGGAACGCCGTCGCGCGACTTCACCAACGTCGTCTTGTGCTCTTCGCGGATGATGTCCATGCAGAGCTCGACGCACTCATCGCAGATGAATACGGTCGGCCCGGCGATCAGCTTGCGGACCTCATGCTGGCTCTTTCCGCAGAAGGAGCAGTAGAGGGTGTTCTTCGAGTCTCCGCCAGACTTGCTCATGACCATCCTCGAAACACCGCCCACGAAGCCCAGAGGGGCCGGGAACGGGGAATAATCAGCATGTTACAGGTCGCCGCAACCGCGGCACAACCTGGAAAAGACCGGCCGGGGCGCGCCGGCTCATGCAAGAATCGCGCCTGCTGCACGCCGATCTACCCGTGCGAATCGGCAGATCAGCTCTTGACCTTGTCGTCCGGCGCCGGGCGATGCGTCATCACCTGGTCGATGAGGCCGAATTCCTTGGCTTCCTCCGGCGACATGAAGCGATCACGCTCGACGGCCTTCTCGATCGCGTCGAGAGGCTGACCGGTGTGCTTGACATAGATTTGATTGAGACGCGCGCGGGTATTCAAGATCTCGCGCGCCTGGATCTCGATGTCGGTGGCCTGTCCTTGAGCGCCGCCCGAGGGTTGGTGGACCATGATCCGAGCATTCGGAAGGGCGTAGCGCTTGCTCTTGGTGCCGGCCGCGAGCAGGAACGAGCCCATCGAGGCGGCCTGGCCGATGCAGACGGTCGAGATCTCGGGGCGGATGTATTGCATCGTGTCGTATATTGCGAGCCCCGAGGTGACGATGCCGCCCGGAGAGTTGATGTAGAGCGATATGTCCTTGGTCGGGTTCTCCGACTCCAGGAACAGGAGCTGGGCACAGACCAGACTCGCCACCGCATCGTTGATCGGACCCGCGATGAAGATGATCCGTTCCTTCAGCAGCCGCGAGTAGATATCGAACGCGCGCTCGCCGCGGGGGGTCTGCTCGACCACCATGGGCACAAGCGTGCTGTTCCAGAACTCGCTCGGATTACGGTCTTGCATGGTTCCTCGGGCGGATCGGGGACCCGCCGACCTCTAGGCTAGGGAAGAAGGGTTAACGCAAGCTTAGTCGGTGGGCAGTCCTTCATCCCGGATCAGCTCCTCGGCGGTCACCGTCCGGTCGGTCACCTTCGCCATCTCCAGAATGAAGTCGATGACCTTGTCCTCGTATATGGGGGCTCGCAGCTGAATCAAGGCCTCCGGGTTCTTCTGGTAGAACTCGACGATCTCGCGTTCCCGTCCCGGATAGCGCGAGGCTTCCGCGGCGAGCGCCCGGCGCAGCTCCTCCTCGCCCACCTGGATGTTGTTGCGCCGGCCGATCTCCGAGAGCAGGAGGCCGAGGCGCACGCGACGCTCGGCAATCGGGCGATACTCCGTCTTGTCGGCGTCGGCTGGCTCCTTGCCGGTCGACTGCTTCACCTGGCCCAGGATGTTGGCGAGCTCGCTCTCGACCATGTTCTTCGGTGCCGGGAAGCTGTGCTTCTCGGCCAGCGCATCGAGCAGCTTGCGCTTGAGCTTGGCACGCGAGATCTGACCGTGCTGGCGCTCCAGGCGCTCGCGCCCCGCCTTCTTCAGCGCTTCCAGCGAGTCGAGGCCGACCTTCTTGGCAAGAGACTCGTCGACCGCGGCCGGCGGGCCCGAACGGACCTCTTTCACCGTGACCGAGAAAACCGCCGGCTTCCCGGCGACGTCGGTGAAGACATAATCGGCGGGGAAGGTCACGCTCACGTTGCGCGTGTCGCCGGCCTTGGCGCCCACGAGCTGATCCTCGAAGCCTGGAACGAAGGTATCCGAGCCGAGCTCGAGCGGCACTGCCGTACCGGTGCCGCCATCGAAGACCTTGCCGTCGATCTTGCCCTCGAAATCGACGACGACGACATCGCCCTTCTCGGCCGTGCGGCCCTCGGCCACCTGGGTCTCCCGCGTCCGGCGCGCGAGCCGCATCAGATCGTCCTCGACTTCCTTGTCGGTGACCTCGGCCTTGAGGCGCTCAAGCGCGATGGTCGAGAAATCCGCCGGTACGATCTCCGGCATCAGGTCGATGGTGAGCTCGTATTCGAGATCCTTTCCCTGGTCGAAGGACTTGACCTCGACCTTAGGCTGACCCGCCGTCTTCAGCCCCTTGTCGGTGACCGCCGTCGCCGAGGATTGACGCACCGTCTCGTCCAGTACCTCGCCCATCACCGACTGGCCGTAGCGCTTACGCACGAGTTCGATCGGCACCTTGCCGGGGCGGAAGCCAGGCAGCCGCACGGTGCCGGCGAGCTCGCCGAGCTTGCGGTTGATCTGCTGATCGACCTCAGCGGCGGGGACGGTGATTTTGAAGGTCCGGGTCAGGCCCTCGGAAAAGGTCTCGGTGACATTCATGGCGCAAAGATCTTTTCTAGTTCGAATGGACGACGAGCGGGCGGCGGCCGAGGCCTACACGGGGCTGGTGCGGGCGAAGGGACTTGAACCCCCACGGCTTTCGCCACCAGAACCTAAATCTGGCGTGTCTACCATTTCACCACGCCCGCCAAAACCCTGCGCCGCAAGCGAATTTCGAGCGATCCGCCGCGACGGGCGGGTCTCATATCACAGGGTTTCGACGCCGTCGATGGCCCAAGGCCCGGTCGTTTCGCGCAGGCATCTAAGCACCGCCGGCAGGCTCTCCGGCAAGTCCTCGGCAAGGAGTCCGGGACCGGTTTCCTGACCCGCCCGGCCGTGCAGCCACACCGCCGCCGCGGCCGCCTCGAAGGACGGCATGCCCTGTGCCAGGAGACCGAGGATCAGCCCGGCGAGAACATCCCCCGAACCGGCCGTTGCCAGCGTGGCCGGAGCCCCCGCCGCGATCGCGGCGCGGCCGCCGGGACCGGCCACGACGGTATCCGGCCCCTTGAGCACGACAACGGCGGACGACCGGCAAGCCGCGTCGCGGGCGGCGGCGAGCCGTCCTCGGTCGCCGATCGGCCCGAAAACACGGGCGAATTCGCCCTCATGCGGCGTCAGGACCGGCCGCGGGCCGCCGGGCCGACCGAGGGCCTCCGGCGCTCCCGCCAGCGCATCGGCATCGAGGACGACGGCACGGGATGACGACAGCGCTGCTGCGGTCGCCGATCGGGTCGCCTCGTCGCGGCCGTTCCCCGGCCCGATCAGGAGCGCGTTCCGGCGAGCGTCGGCGAACGCCGAGGCGAAGTCTCCCGCGGCGACCGGCTCGACGAGCGTTCCCGGCATATCGGCAGCGTAGACCGCAGCGGCTTCGGCCGGCGCCGCGATGGTAACGAGGCCGACGCCGACCCGGCGCGCGGCACGCGCCGCCAGGCGGGCCGCGCCGGTCATGCGGGCGCCGCCGCGGATCACAGCGTGGCCGCGCCGGTACTTGTGCGAGTCGACCGCGGGCCAGGGAAACAGCGCCGACCAGAGGCACGGATCGTTGACCCAGGTCCGAGGCGCGATCTCCTCCAGCACGCGCGAGGGCAGGCCGATATCCGCGAGCACGAGGCTCCCGCAGAGCGCGCGGCCGGGTTGCAACAGATGCCCCGGCTTGAGCCGGAAGAAGGTGACGGTGAGATCCGCCGGCGCTGCCGCTCCGCGCACGCACCCGCTGTCGCCATCGAGCCCGCTCGGAACGTCGACGGCCACGGTCGGCAGTCGGCGCGCGGCCAGACTTTCGACAGTGGTGCGCGCAACACCGTCGAGCGGCCGCACGAGGCCCGCGCCGAACAGCGCATCCACCACGATCGCCGCGCCATCGAGCGCCGCGGGGGCGAGCGCTTCTACCTCCCCGGTCCAGCGCCGCCGCCAGGCGAGCGCGTCGCCGCCGCGAGGCTCTGCTAGCGCCGCGACACGCACCGGCCAGCCGGCCTCGGCAAGCGCGCGCGCAATCACATAGCCGTCGCCGCCATTGTTGCCGGGTCCGCAGAGCACCAGGACGGGGCGGGGTGTCCAGCGGCGCCTGAGCGCGCCCGCGACCGCCTCGCCGGCGCGCTGCATCAGCCGCTCACCGGGCTGGCCGAGCGAGGCGGCGAGGGCGTCCGCCCTCGCCATCTCGGCATTGGTCAGAAGCGCGTGCGAGGTATCCGTCAAGGCGCGAGGACGACGCGACCGACGATGCGCCCGGCCTTCAAATCCTCGAGCGCCTGATTGACCTCGTCCAGACGCCGGCGGCCGACCGGCATCGGCCTGACCTTGCCGCTGCGGACCAGCGCCAAAAGCTCGCGCATCTCGCTCAAGGTGCCGACATAGGAACCGCGCACGGTCAGAGCCCTCATCGGGATCGTCACCAGCGGCAAGGTCACGTCGCCGCCGAAGAGGCCGACGATGATGTAGGTGCCGCCCTTGTTGAGCGCATCGATGCCGAGCCGTGCTGTCGCCGAGGCGCCGACGAAGTCGACGGCGGCGGCAAGCCGACCGCCGGCAAGCTCCTTGAGCCGCTTCGCCGCGTCGGGCCCGGAAGAGTTGAAGGTTTTGGCGACCCCCATTGCCCTCGCCGCGGCGAGTTTCGCGTCGTCGATATCGACAGCGATGATCGGTGCCTCGATCATGCCTTGCGCGATCGCGACGCCGGCAAGACCGACGCCACCGAGGCCGATCAGCGCGACGTGGTCGCCGGGGATCAGCTTCGGAATCTTCTTGAGCGCGCCATAGGCGGTGACGCCGGAGCAGGCATAGGTCGCGGCCAGCGCCGGATCGACGCCGTCGATATCGACGAGGTACTTGGCGTCGGGGACCATGACGTGGTCGGCATAGCCGCCATGGCTGAAGACGCCGAGCGAGCGCATGGAAAGGCAGAGATTCTCCTCATTCGCATCGCAGGCCGGGCACTTGCCGCAGCCGATCCACGGGAACGCCATGCGCCTGTCGCCGACGCGCACGCCACTGACTTCAGGCCCGACCGCCGCGACCTCGCCGACGACCTCATGCCCCATGGTCAAGGGCAGCTTGATGCCGCGGTCGCCGAGCGTCAGCTTCTTGCCGCCGCCGAGATCGTAGTAGCCGTCCCAAATATGGAGGTCGCTGTGGCAGACGCCGGCAGCGATCGTACGCAGCAGCACCTGGCGCCCCGTCGGCCGCGGCGTCTCGTGCGCAACCCGCGCCAGCGGCTTCGAGAACTCGGTCACCTGATAGCTCAGCATCTTTCCTCCAGCTCGTGCTCAAGCTCAAGCCTATCAGGCGAGCGAAGCGGGTGTCAGCCGCCTGCAGGCGCCGAGCGGCTTTGGCCCGGAACGGCGAACGGATCCAGGATCGGGACAAGGTCGTTGCGCGACAAGATGACGCTCATCCTTGCCGCTTCGCTCGGCGCCAGCACAACGTTGTGCGAGCGAAGATCGCCCCAGAGATTCTCCCTGACGCCCCTGAAGTTCGCTGGATTGAACAGCGGCGGGTGATGCCACCAGGCGCGATAGCCGAGCGACTGCAATTCGGTCAGAAGGCGCGGGATCGGTCCATGCGCCTCGAGATAGAGCATCGGGCGGAAGCGCGCGATCGTGCGCGCGGCGCCGGCAACCACGTCGGCCTCCATGCCTTCGACGTTGATCTTGATCAGATCGCAGGCCGGCAATCCCAGATCGTCGACCGCGACCTGAGGGACCGTGTCCCACGGAAGTGGGCGGATGGGTTGGTTCGAAAAGGCCTTCAACGAGATATCAAAGCCGCCGAAATTGTTGACGGCTGCGTAGTCGAAGATCGGCGCGTCGATCCGGCTGGCCGCTTCGCCGACCGCAAGATGATACGGAGAAACGATACCAGCGAGATTGTTGACCGCCACGTTGGCGCGAAGAATGCGATAGAGAAAGGTCTGGGGCTCGAATGCGAGCACACGTCCTCGCTCGCCTACGGCGCGCGCAAGGGGGATCGTCAGCGTCCCGAGATTGGCGCCGATGTCGAGTGCGGTCGCACCGGGCCACAGAAGCGACATCAGGAAAGCGGCTTCGATCTCACTGAACTCGCCATAGACCTCGATGGCGCGCCCTGAGAACACATCGGAGCGCAGTGTGAAGAGTACGCCGTGGCGACAGGAAAAAAGCCCGATCGGCGCCCCGGAGTGGTCGCGACGCAGGCCGGCGTCCGGGCCAGTCACCGCGATGGCGGCCGGTTCTTGACGCTCTCGTCCGTCTTCCAGCCCTTGTAGGAATCCTCGATCACCGAGCGATACGGGCTGAAATCCATCGGCAAGGCGCCCTGCTTCTTCTGCTCATCGCCCTTGGCGAAACGATAGACCTCGCAGGCGCCGGTCTTGTCGCGGAAGAAAAAGTAGGAGGTATCGCTTTTCGCCCGCCTTTTCGGGTCGTAGAGGTTGTACTGGCTGGTGGCGACCCCGAGTATCGCCGGCCCGATCGAGCCGTTGAAAACCACTTTCAGCCGGTTGGGTTGAATCTGGTTGAATAACCCGCGCGCGCACTCGGTCGAGAGGTCGGCGTCCAGCGCCCCGACTTCCCAGTAGGGATGGTTGCTAGCCGAGCTTATTCACGATGATTTTAGCTATTCTCAAGAAAACTAAGTGGGCGCTCACATGGCTGATATCGCAAGCCTTTGAAACCGTGGCAGCCTCGATTCTCAATTGCCGCGAAAAATCAGCTATTCATGATCGCTGTGAATAAGGCGGGCTAGTCGTCAGGATCTGGCCGCTGCCCTGCGCGTGGGAGGGCGCCGACGACCAAACAAAGCCGAAGGCCGCGAGGAGAATACCCCGGATCATGGCACGGATATGGCGTGAGTCGCCGAGCCTGGCAAGTGCGCTCGATCACACCAGCGCCGATTTTCGCCGGCGCGACCGTCTACTTGATCGTGCCGATCTTCCTCAACGCGTCCGCGAGCGCCTCGAGTCTTCGGCCGACGACGTCGCCCGCCAGGCGCCGCTTGGCGCCGCGGAATGTCAGGGACAGGTTTCGTCCCTCGGTCGCGAGGCGCGCGTCGGCAAGCGCCCGGGAGTCGCCGCCGGCGAGCGTGTAGGCGAGCCGGAGCGCGAGCCCGAGCGTCAGCGCCGCATCCGCGTCCCCCGGAGCCAGGAGCCGGCGGACGGAGGCAAGAAGCGCAGGCTCGATATGGCCGTGGTAGCGCACATGGACGGTGAGCGCGAGCAACGCCCGCTCGCGATGCTCGATCGCCACCGCCGGCAACTCCAGGATCCGCCAGAAAGCGTGCTCGGCACGGTAATCGGGATGGTCCTGCCAGCCGATATCGCCGAGCAGCACGGCCGTCCGGGCGAGCCGGTCGGAAAAGCCGGGGGGAAGAACGGGATTCAGCCATGCCATGATGTCGTCGACATCCGGCGCGAAGCGGGCCTGCCGCGCGGCCAGCTCGCTCGCATGAGCGAGAAGCGGGTCCTGGCTGCGAACCGCGGGCGAAAGACGTTGGAACAAGCATCCTTCCCTGAGCCCGTAGGACGAGAAGACGAGGCGCCGCGGTTTGCCCAGACGCACCACCTCGGCCAACGGCACCGCCGCCCAAAGCAATGCCTCGACGCGCCGCGCGACGCCGGGAATGAGCTTGAGCTGCGCCTTGCGGCGCCGCGGCAGCCGGCGGAAGAACGCGCGCGCCGCCGCCGCCTCCACCGTGTAGGCGTGAATGACCTTGAGCGGATAGTCGGACTCCGCCATGTGCACGCGCGCAAGCGCTCGCCACGAGCCGCCGACCAGGTAGAGATCGCGGCCGGAGAGGCGGTCGAGCCAGGGAACCCGCGACAGATGCTCGCCGACGATCGCCTTAGCCTTTTTCAGCGAGCCGGAGGCTAGCTCGGTGAGGGCCAAGGGTCCAAGCGGCAGCGTCACCTGCTTGCGCGTCCGGCCGCCCTCGACATCGACGAGCTCGAGGCTGGCGCCGCCTAGGTCGCCCATCACGCCATCGGCCTCCGGATTGCCCGAGAGGACGCCGAGCGCCGAGGTTCTCGCTTCCTCTTCCCCTGAGAGGATGGAGAGGCGAATGCCGGTCTGACGGCGGACCTCCGCGACGAAGTCGGGGCCGTTGCAAGCTTCGCGCACAGCGGCGGTCGCGACTGCGATCATGCGGCCGACGCCCATCGAGCGCGCGACCTCGGCGAAGCGCGAAAGGTTGCGATGCGCATCGGTCATAGCGCTGTCGTCGAGGCGCCCGGTCGTGGCAACGCCGCGACCGAGGCCGCACAGCACCTTCTCGTTGAAGATCGGCGCCGGCGCCCGGCCGTCATGCTCGAAGACGACCAAGCGAATGGAGTTCGAGCCGACGTCGAGGACGCCGATGGGCCGTCGTCCGGCGCTGCGCAACGTCACCGCTTGAGCACCAGCCTGGGCGGCGCCGGCGTCTTTCGGCCGGCGCTGCCGCGCCCGGAGAGACTGGGATTGGTCATGAAGTAGGTATGCGCGCTGAAGGCGTGGGCCGGATTGTCGCTCTGGACTCGGTGATAGCCACCGGCGCTGTCGAGAGTCCAGCTCTGCGCTTCGTCGCGGAGATTCGCAACCATGATCTGCTCGAGCACCTGCTGGTGCACCGTGGCGTTCTCGATCGGCACGAAGACCTCGACGCGACCGTCGAGGTTGCGGCCCATCCAGTCGGCCGAGGAGACGAAGACCCTCGCATGTCGGCTTGGCAGGCCGTGGCCGTTGCCGAAGCAGGCGATACGCGCATGCTCGAGGAAGCGGCCGATCACGCTCTTGACGCGGATGTTCTCGGAAAGACCGGGAATACCCGGCCTCAGGCAGCAGATGCCGCGCACGACCAGCTCGATCGCGACGCCGGCGGCCGAGGCCCGGTAGAGCGCGTCGATGATCTCGGCATCGACCAGCGAATTGAGCTTGGCCCAGATGCCGGCCGGCTTCCCCGCCTGCGCGTGCCGGATCTCGGCGTCGATCAGCTGCACCAGCGTCTGGCGGAGCGCAATCGGCGCAATCACCAGCTTCTCCATCTTCTCCGGATGGACATAGCCGGTCATGTAGTTGAACAGCTTGGCCGCATCGCGGCAGAGCGCCGGGTCGACCGTGAAGAAGGAGAGGTCGGTGTAGATGCGCGCCGTGACCGGATGATAGTTGCCGGTGCCGAAATGCGCGTAGCTCTTGAGGCCCGTGCCCTCGCGGCGGATCACCAGCGAGACCTTGGCATGGGTCTTCAGGTCGATGAACCCGTAGACGACCTGCGCGCCGGCGCGCTCAAGATCGCGCGCCCAGCGGATGTTCGCCTCCTCGTCGAACTGAGCCTTGAGCTCAACCATCGCGGTGACCGACTTGCCGGCCTCCGCTGCCTCGATCAGCGCCTGAACGATCGGGGAGTCGGCCGAAGTCCGGTAGAGCGTCTGCTTGATCGCGATCACCGCCGGATCGCGCGCCGCCTGACGGAGAAACTGCACCACGACGTCGAAGCTCTCATACGGGTGGTGAACCAGGATGTCCTTGCGGCGGATCGCGGCGAAGCAGTCGCCGCCGAAATCGCGGATGCGCTCGGGGAAACGAGCGTTGAACGGCTTGAACAGGAGATCGGGACGATCGACGACGATTAGCTGGCGAAGATCGGCGATGCCGACGAACTCGCCCAGCGTGAAGACCTCGTCCGAGGAGACGCGGAGCTGGTCGACGACGAAGTCGCGAAGCTCGACCGGCATCGCCGCGTTGAGCTTGACCCGGATGACATTGCCGCGCCGGCGGCGTTTCAGCGCCGACTCGAAGTGCCGGACCAGATCCTCGGCTTCTTCGTCGATCTCGATCTCGCTGTCGCGGAGGATACGGAAGACGCCTTCGCCGTTGACGATGAAGCCGGGGAAGAGCCGGCTCAGGTTGAGCGAGACCAGGTGCTCGATCCTGAGGAAGCGGATCTCCTGCCCGGGCAGGCGGACGAAGCGGCCGATCTGCGCCGGCAGCGGCACGAGCGCGCGCATGCTGCGCCCCGCATCCGGGCGCATCAGCTGCAGCGCCATAGCGAAGCCGAGATTGGGAATGAACGGGAACGGATGCGCCGGGTCGATCGCGAGCGGCGTGAGCACGGGGAAGACGTGCTCCATGAAATAGGCGTCGAGCCAGATGCGCTCGTCAGGGGTGAGCTCGCCCGGCTCGATCACCGAGAACTGGGCTTGGCAGAGCTCGGCCTTGAGCTCGCGCCAGGCGCGCTGCTGGTCGTCGACGAGGCCGGCGACATGCCGGTTGATTTCCTCGAGCTGGCGGGCGGGCGAGAGCCCGTCCTGCGAGACCTGCGTTATGCCGGCGGCGACCTGCCCGCGCAGGCCGGCAACGCGCACCATGTAGAACTCATCCAGGTTCGAGCCTGAAATCGACAGGAAGCGCAGCCGCTCGAGCAGCGGATGGCTCCGGTTGAACGCCTCTTCGAGAACCCGGGCGTTGAAAGCGAGCCAGGATAGTTCGCGGTTGAAGAAGCGGTCAGGCGAGTCACGGCCGATGCTCCGCGTACGCGCCTGGGTCAGGACGGTCACGGCGACCCCGAGACGTAGTTTTCCCAGACCTGAAGATATATCACGCCGTAAGCGGCCAAGTCATGTTGCGGGATTGCGACAAGCGACGGCTCAGAGGCCGACCTCGGCGGGCGTCAGCTCGTTCATGACCACGCAGAGCGCATCGAAGGCCTCGACCCGGGGTCCAGTGTGGATCATCCACAGGCAGCCCGAGCGCGGATAGCGGATTTCGGTCGGCGGCCGCGACGGGTCATGAAAATCGTAGATGCGGCCGGCGAGCTGACCCTCCTCGACCCAGTCGCCGCCGGCGTTCACCGCGTGGAAGAGACCGCCATGGGGCCCAAAGGCGATGGCGCGGCTCGGATCGGGTACGCCCAGGAGCCTGGTCGGCGTCTTCGGTGTCTCAATCTTGCCGTCGATGATCTTGTGGAACTTCAGCATGTTCCGCACGCCCTTCTCGATCTCGGCGAGCGCCGCGTTGCCGATGCGGGCGAGCCCGCCGAACTCGCAGCTCAAGGCCGGGATGCCGAGATGATCGCATGTGGTCATGAAGCTGTTGGCATGGTCGATCTCGCGCAGCACTGCGTGATACGGCGCTCCCCAGACCATGCCGAGATCGATGTTCGCCTTCATCTGCTTCGGGTCGTCGACGAAATGCGAACAGGTGTTGAAGGCGGTGTCGTGCCAGGTCCCGCCGGTATGCAGATCCATGTTGTAGTCGGTGATCGGCAGCAGCACGCGCGTGACGTAGTCCGCCAGCATCTCGGTGAAGCTGCCAAGGCGATTGCCCGGGAAGACTCGGTTGAGGTCCTTGCCGTCATAGGGGCACAGGCGATGCCCGACCTCGACAGCCGGCAGGTCGAGGGACGGGATGATGATGACCCGCCCCTGCACCCGCGCCGGGTCGAGCTCGCGCGCGAGGTTCAGCAGCGCGACCTGCCCATCGAATTCGTCGCCATGGGTGCCTGCGGTCAGGAGGAAGGTCGGCCCGGTGCCATTCTTGACGCAGACGATCGGGATGCCGATGACGCCGAGCCCGGAGTGCGTGTGCGGGCGCGGCACGCGCATATGTCCGTACTGCTTGCCGGCCTTGTCGAAATCGACATCGGTGCGGATGCGCGACGGCAGCGTCGCCGGGTCGGGGAGCTTGCGCATGTCGGGCCCTAGATCGAGCTGTTGATGGCGCCGCCATCCATCAGCAGGTTCTGGCCCGTGATGTAGCCGGCATGGACGCTGCAGAGGAAGGCGCAGGCAGCGCCGAATTCTTCGGCGGTGCCGAAGCGGCGGGACGGGTTATGCGCGGCGCGCTCCTTGGCGACCTCCTCGACCGGGCGTCCGAGCTTCTTCGCCTCGAAGGCCATGCTTGAGCGAAGGCGGTCGGTATCGAAGGGACCAGGAAGCAGACCGTTGACGCTGATGCCGTCCTTGGCAACCTGGCGCGCGAGGCCGGCGCAGAAGCCGGTCAAGCCCGTACGCGCACCGTTGGAGAGGCCGAGGATCGGGATCGGCGCCTTCACCGAGCCCGAGGTGATGTTGACGATGCGCCCCCATTTGCGCGCGATCATCGGGTCGATCGTCGCCTTGATCAGCTCGATCGCGGTCAGCATGTTGGCGTTGAGCGCCTTCATCCAGTCCTCGATCGTCCAATCGCGGAATTCGCCGGGCGGCGGGCCGCCGGCATTGTTGATCAGGATGTCCGGATCCCTGCAGGCGGCAAGCGCGGCGGCGCGGCCCTCCGGCGTCGTGATGTCTCCGGCAACGGTAGCGATCTTGCCACCCGCGGCCCGGATCGCAGCCGCGGTCGCCTCCAGCGCCTCCTTGCCGCGCGCAGTGATGGTCACATGCACGCCCTCGCGCGCCAGGGCCTCGGCGCAGCCGCGGCCGAGCCCCTTCGATCCGGCGCAAACGAGCGCGCGACGTCCGGCGATGCCCAAGTCCATGGTCAGACCTCCAGTTCGAGTTGCGTGAGCCGCGCGAGGACCGCGCGGGCGAGCGGAACGGTGATCGGGCGGCGCTCGGCCAGCGCCGCCTCGTCGAGCGCGGCGACGGCCGCGCCGATCGCGGCAAAGGAACGATCGAGACGCTGCAGAAGATAGCTGATGACGTCGGCCTCGATACGCAGCTGCCGATCGGAAAAGAGCTTGACCATCACCGCCTCGCGGAGCTGGTCGTCCGGCGGCAGCAGCGCCACCGCCGGCGCCGCCGAGAGCCGCGAATGGAGATCGGGAAGCGAGACGGCCCATCGCGCCGGCGGGTCGCGCCCAACCAGCAGCAGATGTCCTCGCCGTTCCAGCAGCAGATTGTAGAGATGCAGCAGCGGCCGCTCCGCTACCGGCTTCGGTCGGTCGCCGAGATCGAGGACGACGGCACCGGCCGCGGCCAGCGTGGGCGGATCGATGAAATCGGCTCCTGCCTCCACCGCGCCCGAGCGGTGACGCCACACCTGGGCGAGATGGCTCTTTCCCGATCCCGGCGGGCCGTGCAACGCCAGCGTGGACGCAGGCCAGTCCGGCCAGCGGTCGAGCCACGCGACCGCATCGGCATTTGGCGCGGCCACCAGGAAGTCGTCATGCCCGAGCGCCGGGCGATGCGCCAGCCCTAGCGCAAGCTGGCTCGACCCGGTCATTCTCGCGCGCTGCCGCGATAGAACGGGCTCGCGAGGTAGCGTTCAATGGCGAAGCGGACGAGGACGCCGATCGCCGCTGCGGCCGGCACGGCCAGCAGCAGGCCGAGGAAGCCGAACAAAGTGCCGCCGACCATCAGCGCGAAGATGATCCAGACCGGGTGCAAGCCGACACGATCGCCGACGAGCTTCGGCGTCAGCACGTAACCCTCGAGAATCTGGCCGGCGACGAAGATCGTCGCGATCGTCAGGACCGGGCCCCAGGTCGGGAACTGAATCAACGCAAGCCCGATCGAAAGCAGGCCGCCGCCGAAGGCGCCCAGAAACGGGATGAAGGAAGCGAAGCCGGCGAAAAGCCCGACCAGCACGCCGAAATCGAGCCCGGCCGCGGTCAAAGTGACGGCGTAGAAGATCGCCAGGGAAAGGCACACCAGCGCCTGGCCGCGCGCGAAGCCAGCCAGCGTACGGTCGATCTCGCGAAGCTGCGCGCGCATCGCGGCGGCTTCCGTCTTCGGCAGCCAATGGTTCAAGCGTGCCGTGACCTTCGGCCAATCTCGCAGCAGGTAGAAGGCGACGAGCGGCGTGATGAACAGCAGCGAGAGAATATTGACGATCGCCGCACTGCCGGAGACGAGGCCGATCAGGAGGCCTCCGAGCCAGCCCAGCGCCTCCGAGGCCTGATTGCCGATCAATCGCATCGGGTCGCCGAGCTCGGCGAGGCCCAGTCTTTCTCCGACGGCATCGACCATCGGCTCGACCAGGCCGCGCACGCGCTCGACATAGGTAGGCAGGCGCTGGACGAAGGTAGCGATCTGCGCGCGCAGTACCGGAACCGTCATCAGGAGAAGGCCGAGCGCCACGGCGCCGGAGAGCACGATGGCGACCGCAGAAGCGAGGCCGCGGCCGATGCGCCAGCGCGCCAGCCGGTTGACCAGCGGATCGAGCATGTAGGCGACGGCGAACCCGGCGACGAAAGGCAGCAGCACATCGCGGAGGAGGTAGAGCACCACCCCAGCGACCAGCGCCGCGACCAGCCAAGTCGTCGCTCGGGACTGCGTCTCGGTCATGTCATCTGCCGATCAGGCCGCGGCCCCAGCCGACCAGATAGGCCCCGCCGGAAGCGATGGTCGTGGCCGCCACCAGCCACACCAGCATCGGCACGACGCCGCCACCGACGATGCCGAGGCCGACATCGGCGAGCACAACGCCGGCCAGCACGAGCTGGGCCACCGTGTTCGCCTTGCTGATCAGCAGCGGCCCCATCGCCGGCGCCTGGTCGAGAGTATGCAGCATGAGCACCCCACCGACGATCAGCACGTCGCGGGACACGACCAGGATCACGAGCCAGAGCGGGATCTGACCGGCTTGGCCAAGCGTAATGAAGACGGACACCAGCAGCGTCTTGTCGGCGATCGCATCGAGATAGGCGCCGACCTGCGAGCGCGCATCCAGCGCGCGGGCCAAGGACCCGTCGAGGCCGTCGGTGATGCTCGCAGCGAAGAAGACCCAGAACGCGACCGGCCATTGCCCGGTCAGGATGAGCCAGACCACGAGCGGCACTGCAAGCAGGCGGCACAGCGTGATCAGGTTCGGAAGAAACCCGAGAAGCGCCCTGGTCATCGTCCGACGCGTCCGGAGAGTCTCAAGACCACCTCGCCCGTTCCCTCGACCAGCTCGAGCTCGCGCTGTGCCAGAGCCGACCTGAGCTGGGCGGCCCCGCCGACATAAGTGATGGTGATGCGGCCTTCCTGCCTCGTGACCTGCAGCACGTCGGTCTTGCGCACGAGACCGATGCCAGAGAGCCGGCGGCGGATCTCGGTCCATTCGGCGAGACTCGATATCGGCACGGTCATCGTTATGTATCGCTCGTCCTGGCCCGGACCGATCGCATTCTCTTCCTTCCACAGGCGCTCGAGCTCGCGCTCGACCCAGTCGACGGCGCGCGCCAGCAGCACCTCGCCACGGTCGTTGGCCTCCCCCGTAAAGGAATCGACCAGAGTCTGGTCGCCGGTCGCCGTGTGGCGGGTCACCGTCAACGCCACGTTCGGCTTCGATGTCACGGGATCCAGGCTGAGGTTGGCGATAGCAACCGCCGTGTCGACGGCGTTGTGGCGCCGCGCCAACGCATCGAGCTTCGTGCGATCCCCTGCGATCGCCCGCCTGGCATCGAGATCGGTGAGATCGCGGAGGTCGCCCAGGGGAACGACGATCGGCATCAGCGTGTCGCGCGCGGGGCGCTGCGTCCATGCCTCGCGCCAAGGATTGCGGTCATCGAACAGCACGGTGATGCCGCCGGCGACATAGACCGGAATCAAGAGCACCGGCCGCGCCTTGATCTCGGTGAAGGCGATGCCAGCCGAAGTCAGGACCTCGCGGACGGCTGCCGGGCTGAAACGGACGGTCAGGGTCGCGAGATAGCGCACCGCCGAGGTGCGCTCGTTGGCGACGTCGATCGAGCGGACCAGCGCAAGGAGAGTTGTCTCGTCCAGCCGTGGTACGCGGGCATTGGCATCGGCAGCCAGCCGCTGTGTCAGGCGTTGGAACGCCTGGCGCTGGCCGTCGAGCAGCGCCCTCTCGCGCGCCTGAGTGGCGGTCGCATCGGTGACGTCGACAGCAACATCGGCGACGGTGAAGATGTCGTCCGGGCCGGCGGCCGGCGCCTGCGCGCTTGCCGGCGCGGCGAGCACGAGCAGCGCCGCCACGATCAGACGGAAAAGCCCGGCTCCCGGCATTGCAAAGCGTCCGCGTTCGTCTATCTTCTCGCGCGCTTATACCGTGGCGAGCGCGAGGACACCATAAGCGCCAGGACCTACAAGGATGCCGGCGTCGATATCGACGCCGGCAACGCATTGGTCGAGGCGATCAAGCCTTTGACCCGAGCGACCCGCCGGCCCGGCGCCGACGGTGAGATCGGCGGCTTCGGCGCTGCTTTCGACCTCCGTGCCGCCGGCTACCGCGACCCGATCCTGGTGGCCTCGACCGACGGCGTCGGCACCAAGGTCAAGATCGCGATCGAAGCGCACCGGCCGGACACGGTCGGCATCGATCTCGTCGCCATGTGCGTCAACGACCTGGTGGTCCAGGGCGCGGAGCCGCTGTTCTTCCTCGACTACTACGCGACCGGCAAGCTCGATGTCGACGTCGCCCGCCGCGTCGTCGCAGGTATCGCCGAGGGCTGCCGGCTCGCCGGCTGCGCCTTGATCGGCGGCGAGACGGCGGAAATGCCCGGCCTCTATGCCAAGGGCGACTACGACCTCGCCGGCTTCGCCGTCGGCGCGGTCGAGCGCGGGCAGATGATCACCGGCGAGACCGTGGCGCCGGGCGATGTGGTCCTCGGCCTCGCCTCCTCCGGCGTGCATTCCAATGGCTTCTCCCTCGTCCGTAGCGTCGTCGCCGATCGCGGCATGAGCTGGGACCAGCCGGCCCCCTTCGATCAGCGGCGTTCGCTCGGCGAAGCACTGCTCACGCCGACGAGGATCTACGTCAAGTCGACGCTGGCCGCGATCAAGGGCGGCGGCGTAAAGGCGATGGCCCATATCACCGGCGGCGGCCTCATCGAGAACCCGCCGCGCGTCTATCCGAAGAGCGTCGCGGCCGAGCTGAATGCCGCCGTCTGGCAGATGCCACCGGTGTTCCGCTGGTTGAAGCGCGAAGGCGGCATCGCCTCGTCCGACATGCCGCGCACCTTCAATTGCGGCCTCGGCATGCTGGTCATCGTCGATGCGGCGCAAGCGAAGGCGGCAAAGACGGCGCTCGAAGCCGCCGGAGAGACCGTCTTCGAGATCGGGCGCATGGTGGCGCGGCGCGGCGAACCCGTGACGATCGCCAATCTGGAGACTGCATGGCGCGACTGAGGCTGGGGGTGCTGATCTCCGGGCGCGGCAGCAACCTACAGGCCCTGATCGAGGCCTGCCAGGGTCTGGCTTTTCCCGCCGAGGTCGCCTGCGTCATTTCCAACGTCCGCGGCGTGCAGGGCATCGAGCGCGCCCGCGCGGCCGGGCTCCCTTCCGTCGTCGTGCCGCATACGGGCTATCCCGACCGCGAGAGTTTCGAGGCGGACCTGACCCGCGTGCTCTATGCCCATGGCGCCGACCTCGTCTGCAATGCCGGCTTTATGCGTATTCTGACTGCCTCCTTCTTCGAGGAGTGGCCGGATCGCGTGATCAACATCCACCCCTCGCTGCTGCCGGCGTTTCCGGGCCTCAGGACGCATGAACGCGTGCTCGCCGCCGGCTGCCGCTTCACCGGCTGCACGGTCCATTTCTCCCGGCCGGAGGTCGATGCCGGCCCGATCATAATCCAGGCAGCCGTCCCGGTCCGCCCGGACGATACGCCGGATACGCTGGCCGAACGGGTCCTGACCGAGGAGCACCGGATCTATCCGCTCGCCGTGCGCTGGCTCGCGGAAGGCCGCGTCCACCTCGAAGGCGGCCGCGTCCTGGTCTCGGGGACCGAGATCCCCGGCGGCGCTCTGGTCAATCCCGCCGGCTAGAAAATCGGCACGCGCTGCGCTATACGGCGTGCTGTCGGATCGGGAGGGAGAATTCAGGCATGGCCGTCGACGACGATCTCAAGCACCACCAGGAAACCTGGCACCTGTTCATCAAGGGGTCGATGTGGGTCGGCGGCGCCAGCGCTGCGATCCTGCTGCTGATGGCGATCTTCGTCGCCTGAGCCCGCCTCCCCGCCCGCGACCGGCGCGGGCGGGTGCCAAGCTCCAAGAGGCCTAGCCGACGATTTCGGTCTCGGCAAAAAAGTAAGCGATCTCGGTCTTCGCGTTCTCGGGCGAGTCCGAGCCGTGGACGGAGTTCGCTTCGATCGACTCGGCGAACATCTTGCGGATGGTGCCCTCGGCGGCATTGGCCGGGTTGGTCGCGCCCATCACCTCGCGATTCCTGGCGACGGCGTTCTCGCCTTCCAGGACCTGGACCACGACCGGGCCCGAGGTCATGAACTTGCAGAGGTCGGCGAAGAAGGGCCGCGCTTTGTGCACGGCATAGAAGCCTTCGGCCTGCGCCCGGGTCAGGCGGAGGCGCTTCTGCGCGACGATGCGGAGCCCCGCCCCTTCCAGCATGGCATTGACCTTGCCGGTGAGGTTCCGGCGCGTCGCGTCCGGCTTGATGATCGAAAGAGTGCGCTCGAGCGCCATCGCTGAACTCCTGGCTACGGCTATGGGTTTCTTGAAGGCCGCAGGCTTATAGCGGCGGCTTTTCGGCACTGCAACAGCACCGGCACGGTTTGCCGCGCCCGATCTCCGCGGCTACGCTCGCAACTGCCATGAGCAGCGGCGACTACGTCCACGGCTATTCGGAGCGCGAGCATCAGCGGCTCCTCGACCAGGCGGGAAGCCTGGTCGAGCTCCTGCATTCCGACACCGCCTTCCCCTCCGGCAGCGAGGTCCTGGAAGCCGGCTGCGGCGTCGGCGCGCAGACGGTGACGATCGCCGCCAAGAGCCCCGGCGCCCGCTTTCTGTCGATCGACATCTCCTCCGTCTCTCTTGCCGCGGCGAGGGAGCGCGTCGCCGAGGCGGGCTTGACGAACGTCACCTTCCAGCAAGCCGACATCTTCGACCTGCCCTTCCCGCCGGCACGCTTCGATCATGTCTTCGTCTGCTTTTTGCTCGAGCACCTGCGCGACCCGACCGGCGCCCTCAATCGGCTAAAGGCGATGCTGAAGCCCGGCGGCACCATCACCGCGATCGAGGGCGACCACGGCTCGACCTACTTCCACCCCGACAACGCCGACGCGCGCCACACCGTCCAATGCCTGGTCGAGATGCAGGCGCGAATGGGCGGCAACGCGCTGATAGGCCGCGAGCTCTATCCGCTGCTCGTGCAGGCGGGATTCCGGCAGGTCTCGGTGTCGCCGCGCATGGTCTATGTCGACGGCAGCAAGCCGGCGCTGATCGAGGGCTTCACCCGCAACACCTTCACCGCGATGGTCGAGGGCGTGCGCGAGGCATCGCTCGCTGCCGGCCTGATCGACGCCGCATCCTGGCAGCGCGGCATCGACGGCCTCAACCGCTCGTCCGCCGATGACGGCGTGTTCTGCTACACCTTCTTCAAGGCGCGCGCGATCGCGCCATGAAGCACGCGATGTTGACGGCGCTCGACCGACAGAGCGCTGCTCGTCGATATCCGCCGGCTTGCGCTGCTATCGGCCCCCGGTCAGGACCGGGGCTCAGCCGTCGAGGCGTGCTTTGCCAGCGCCTCGCCGAGCGTGGCCGGGCGGATCGGCTTTGCGAGGTAGTCGTCGAAACCGGCCGCCATCGCCGACTGCCGGTCTTCCTCAAAGACGTTGCCCGTGAGCGCGATGATCGGCGTCGCACGGTTGGGGCCTGGTCGAGCGCGAATCTGGCGGGCCGCCTCCAGCCCATCCACGTCCGGCATCTGGATATCCATCAGAATCACATCGAACGGCCGGGCCTGAGCCATCTCGACCCCGGACCGACCGCCCTCGGCAACCTTGACATCGAAACCGAGGCCGCCGATCAGGTGGGCCATCAGCTGCCGGTTCACATGATTGTCTTCCACCAGAAGGACGCGTGCGCGCCGTTCGGCCGGCGCGGTCGGCGACACCTCGGCCGCAGCAGCGGCACTGGCCTCTGTCGCCGGCAGTCGGGCCGTGAACCAGAAAGTGGTTCCTTTGCCGACCTCGCTCTCGAAGTCAATTCGACCGCCCATCGCGTCTACGAGCTGCTTGCAGATCGCAAGACCAAGCCCTGCTCCGCCGAATCTCCGGGTGATGGTCTGGTCGGCCTGGGTGAATTTCTCGAAGACGCGGGCACGCAGGTCCTCGGACATGCCGATGCCGGTGTCCACGACCGAGAATTTCAGCAGCTCGGAGTCGATCGACGGCGCTACTGAAATCCGGATGCCGCCCTCGTCGGTGAACTTGACCGCATTGGTGACGAGGTTGAGAAGGACCTGGCGCAGTCGCGTCGGGTCGCCGAGGCGCCAGCCGCCGGCACCGTTAGCGACGTCGAGGTGCATCGTCAGGCCTTTGGCCGTCGCCCGCGGCTCGGCCGTCGCGAAGGTTTCGCGCAGCATTTTCGTCAGGTCGAACGGAATCGCTTCCAGGACGATCTGGCCAGCCTCAAGCTTCGAGAGATCCAGGATGTCGCCAAGCAGCTCCGTCAGCTGCAGCGAGGATGCGAGCGCCTGATCGACGAACTGCTTCTGCTCCCCAGTCAGGGACGTCGTTGCGAGAAGATCGACGCCGCTGATAACGGCGGCCAGAGGTGTCCGCAGCTCGTGGCTCATGACGGCAAGGAACTCGGACTTGGCCTGGCTCGCGTCCTCGGCCCGACGGCGTGCCGCTTCGATTTCCGCCTGCGCCTCCACCATGTCGGTGATGTCCCGGCCGGTCCCGCGATAGCCCAGGAACACGCCGTCCGCCCCGAAGAAGGGACGGCCGTCGACCGAAAGCCAGCGAAGCGACCCGTCGGGAAAGGTCCGCGCATAGCGAAAGTCGACCAGGGGCCGCCGGGCGGCCAGCGTACGGTCGAGGGCCGACCACTGATCCTCGGAAACTCGCTCCGGTCCGGTTTCGCGGTAGGTCAGCCCGAGAAATCCCTTCGGGTCGATAGCGCCCTGCTCAACCGTCTCGGTCGCGAGATAGGTGAAGCGCAGGTCCCGGTCCACTTCCCAGAACCAGTGCGAAGCCGAGCGTGCGAAGTCGAGCACCCGCTCGCTCGCCACCCGCTCGCGGTTCTGGGCCGCCCGGGACTCCGCAAACCATCGGAACACCACCAGCGCCGAGGTCAGCAGTGTCAGCAGCAGCATGATCGCAAAGGCGCCGACTGCCGCATAGTCGAGGTCGCCATAGAAGAGGAAGAACACCGCGACCGGTACGAGAACCCCGGTCACAAACCCGGCAGCCGCGAGAGGGAGCACCGCCAGCGTCGCAGCGCCGCCGGCAGCGACGCCGGCAAACATGACGCACAAGGTCAAGGTTTCGGCCGGTCCCGCGCCAGGCACGAAGACAAGCGCGCTGCTCCAGAGCAGGCCACCGAGAGTCGCCCAGAGGACGGGCTTGCGCCAGCTCCCGGCACGCACGGTCGGCGGCAAGACGCGCCGGCGAAATCTGACCCAGCGCCGAAGCTGGAAGATCGAGAATCCGCAAGCCAGCCCGACCCAAAGCAAGACCAGCGGCCGGTCGCCCTCGGGCCACAGCACGGTGCCGATGATCAGCGCATTGACGATGCTCGCGATCGCATTGATCGGCGTAGTCAGCGCGAGCACCGCGAGCTGGTCGCGCCGCAACGCCTCGGGATAGAAGCTCTGCACCCAGCCCGCAACCAGCGACTCGACACTACGCCGCACCGGCAGGCCCTTCCGTCACCGCCGGCAGGCAGCTTCTCGCACGACATAAGTACATGCGCACCAACTGCTTCAGCTCTCTCGGCATCGTCAACATCGGGGCTGGATTGTCGAAACGCTCGGGCGCTTGCTTCACGCAGGACTGAAGGCGGGCGAGATCGCCCGGATCACGCCGACAACCCCCGTGAGCACCAGGAGCCACAGCACCACCTGCCGAAAGCGCTCCGGCGACGTGCCGCTGAAAGCGCGTTCCCCGATGACGACCCCGGCGAGCAGGAACGGGATCAGCAGCAGCGCCATCGCCGCCGTCTCGCGCCGGACGATGTCGCCCATCCAGGCGAAGACGAGCGCGGCTGCATCGGTGACGAAGAAGAAGGCGATGAGGGTCGCGCGCCCAACCGAGAGGCTATCAGCCCGCGTGAGATAGAGGAACACGAGCGGCGGACCGGAAAGACCGGCGACGCCGTTCATGACGCCGGCGAGCGCGCCCGTGGCGACGATCGTCCCCTTCCCCGGCGTGCCGGTCAGGCGGAAGCCGATCAGGAACAAGATGGCCACCGCGATGACCGAGACTGAGAGTCCGAGCCGCAGGACCGCCGGCGAGGCAAGGCCGAGCAGCCAGGTGCCGATCGGCGTTGTCAGGATCGCGACCGGCATCAGGAGCTTGAGCCCGCGCCAGTCGATGTGCCGCCAGAGGCCGGGAAGCTGCTTCAGGGCCACGGTCACGCCGAAGATCAGCACGACGATCACCGCATCCGCCGGCGGCAGCGCCAGCGAGAGCAGCGGGATGATCATCAGCCCCATGCCGAAGCCGGAATATCCGCGAACGACGGCGCAGACCGAGGTCACGACGACAGCGAAGGCGAAGGTCCAGTCCATCGACGGAGAAAGTCTCTAGGCGCCCTTCTCCCAGCCCCCGGCATCGGTCTGCCGCCAATAGGTGACCTCGTGGCCAGCGGCCTTGTAGGTCTTCCAATGCGCGCGCGCGCGCTCGACCTGCGCGGGGTCGTGTCCGTCGAAGATCTCGAAGCAGCGCTCATAGGCACCGAGGCGCGACGTCTCCTGCCCGTCGATCAGCATCACGAACTGGGCACCGTTCGGGTTCTCGTCATCCGCCGTCAGCCACACCGGCTGATGCTCGGCCTGTCCGTCCTTTGCGGTTCCATGCGGCAGGAAGGAGTTGGGGTCGAAGGTCCAGAGCTTGCCTGAGAGCGATTCCACGCGCTCGGTCGATCCGGCAAGGACGACCGCGCGCTTGCCGAGAGACAGCGCGCGGTCGAGCAGCTTGGCGAGCGCCCAGTCGAGCGAGCGCGCGGTCAGATGATAGAAGCCGACCTCGGTCACTTCGGCTCGTAGTAGGCCCTGACAAGATGGTCGAGCAGACGGACGCCGTAGGCGGTCGCGCCCTTCGGCGTCACGGCATTGCCCTTTGCCGACCATGCCATGCCGGCGATGTCAAGATGCGCCCAAGGCACGTCGTTGGTGAAGCGCTTCATGAACATCGCTGCCTTGCACGAGCCGCCATCGCGCGAGCCCGAGTTCTTCATGTCGGCGATGTCGGAGTCCATGCCCCGGGCGTAGCTTTCGGCAAGCGGCATGCGCCACACGCCCTCGCTCGTCGCCTTGCCCGAGTCGATCAGGCGGTCGGCGAGCTCGTCATCGGTGACGAAGGCGCCGGCGAACTCGTGCCCCAGCGCGATGACGATGGCGCCGGTGAGCGTCGCGAGGTCGATCATGAAGCGCGGCTTGAAGCGGTCCTGGCAGTACCAGAGCGCATCTGCAAGCACGAGACGGCCTTCGGCGTCGGTGTTGTTCACCTCGATGGTCTGGCCGGACATGCTCTTGACCACGTCGCCCGGACGCTGGGCGTTGCCGTCCGGCATGTTCTCGACCAGGCCGACGATGCCGACGACATTCGCCTTCGCCTTGCGGCCGGCGAGCGCGCGCATGAGGCCGATCACGGCGGCGGAGCCGCCCATGTCCCACTTCATGTCCTCCATGCCGGCGGAGGGCTTCAGCGAGATGCCGCCGGTGTCGAAGGTGACGCCCTTGCCGAGGAAGGCGAGCGGCTTCTCCTTCGACCTAGGATCGCCCTGCCACTGCATGACGACGAGCTGGCTCTCGTGCGCGCTGCCCTGGCCGACGCCGAGCAGCGCGCCCATGCCGAGCTTGGTCATCTCCTTGACACCGAGGACCTCGACCTTGACTCCGAGATCGCCGAGGGTCCGGCACTGGTCGGCGAGGCTCTTCGGATACATCACGTTTCCGGCCTCGGAGACGAGGTCGCGCGCGAAGAACACCGCCTCCGCCACCTGCTCGAGATCGGCATAGTGGCGCTGCGCCGTGCGGTTCGCCTCGACATGGATCGCAATCCGCTGGAGCGTCGGCTTGTCCTCCGGCTTCTCCTTGGTGCGGTATTTGTCGAAGCGGTAGGAGCGGAGCTTGGCGCCGAGCGCGAAGTGCGCTGCAGCGATGCCCCCCTCTTCGCCGGCCAGGTCAAAGGCGACCGCGGCTTCGCGCGCGCCCGAAGTGGCGAGCTCGCCGACCAACGCGCCGCCCATCGCCTCGAAGTCGACCGGCTTCGTCTCGCCCTTCGCCTTGCCGAGGCCGATCAGCACGACGCGGTTCGCCTCGGTGCCGGCCGGCGCCAGGATCGAGAGAACCTGCTTCGCCTTGCCAGCGAAGCGGCTGCCCGAGATCGCACGCGTGATCGCACCCTTGGTCTTTCGATCGAGCTCCGTCGCGCTCGCGGTCAGCTTCTTGCCTTCGTAGACGCCGACGACGAGTGCCCCCTTGGCCGGCAGGCCCGGCTTCGCAAACGAGACTTTCATGATGGAGCCCTCCCCGAGTTGCAGTGCCATTAGCCCTCGCCCGTTTCGGCTGTCAATGGCGCGTGCCGTCATGGCAGATTGAGCCCAGCTTACCAACGGCGCGACGGATCAACGGTGCTCGCCTTCCTCGCCTCGCCCTGGGCGCGGGCTCTCGTGCTTGTCCTGACGCTGGCGGCGCTGCTGCCGGGCGCACTTCGGTTGCCCCCGATCGACCGCGACGAGTCCCGCTATGCCCAGGCGACCAAGCAGATGCTGGAGACGAAGGACTTCGTCCGCATTCGCTTCCAGGACGAGCCGCGCAACAAGAAGCCGGCCGGCATCCACTGGATGCAGGCCGCCGCAGTCTTCCTGATCGCACCCGACGCAAAGACGATCTGGGTCTACCGGCTGCCGTCGATCCTCGGCGTGCTGCTGGCCGTCGGCCTCACCATGACGATCGCACGCCGCCTCTACGACCCGATGACCGCAACGCTTGCCGGCGGGCTGGTCGGCGCCGCCACGCTCAGCCAGATCATGGGCCAGCAGGCGACGACCGACGGTGCGCTGCTGGCATCCGCCGTCGCTGCGCAGGGTGCTCTGGCGCTCGCCTATGTGCGTCAGCGCCGCGGCGAGCTCGTCCGGCCCGGCCTCGCTTTCGCCTTCTGGGCGGCGGAGGGCGTCGCGCTTCTGATCAAGGGGCCTGTGATCCTCGCGGTCTCTGCGCTGACGGCGATCACGCTCTCGGTCGCAGACAAGGACTGGCGCTGGCTCAGGCTGCTGCGCCCGCTGATGGGCATCCCGCTGATGCTGACGATCGCGAGCCCGTGGTTCATTGCGGTCCAGATCGCGACCGGCGGCGGCTTCGTCGGCGACGCGGTCCGCAACGATCTGCTGCCCAAGCTGATCGGCGGCCAGGAAAGCCATGGCGCTCCGCCCGGCTACTATCTGGCGCTGGTCAGCGTCACCTTCCTGCCTGCCTCGTTGGTGCTGTGGCCGGCGCTCAAGGAAGCGTGGAACGACCGGCTCGACGCGCCGACCCGCGCGCTCCTCGCCTGGGCGGTGCCGGCTTGGCTACTGTTCGAGGCGGTGCCGACCAAGCTCCCGCACTACGTGCTGCCGCTCTTCCCGGCCCTGGCGATGCTGGCGGCACGTCTCCTTGTGCGCGCTGCCGATGGCGAGGCGACGGCGCTGACGCGGCCCTGGGCCCTCGCCGCCGCCCTGCCCTGGCTGCTTGCCAGCCTTGCGCTCGCCGCGGCGCCGACGGTGCTGGGCTATGCGGTCGACCAGCGCCTCGACCCTCTCGCGCTCACGCTCGGTCTCGCAGCGATGGCCGCAACGCTGATTGCCGCCATCGCGGCGGCCCGACGGCATTGGCTTGGCGCTGCCCTGGTCTCGGCGGCCGCAAGCTGGGCGATCCTGACCGCGTCCTTCGGGCAAATCCTGCCACGCCTCGACGCCGTTTGGCTCGGCCGCGAGGCCGCCCATAGCATCGCCGCCAAGGCTCCCGGAACGCGGGATGCCGATATCGCCGCCTCGGGCTATGCCGAGCCCAGCCTGGTGTTCGCCGTGGGCCGGTCGATCCGCCTGATCGATGCCGGCCTTGCCGGGCGGTTCCTCGCCGAAGCGCCCGGGCGACTCGCCTTGATCGGGCGCGAGGAGGAGCCAGCCTTTCTGGCCGCGCTGGCCGCGACCGGTGCACGAGCCGAAGCGCTCGACACCCTCGCCGGCTTCAACTATTCCAGGGGTCGGTGGACGACGCTGACGCTCTATCGGCGGCACCCGTGACGCCGCATCCCTGGTACTGGCCGCGTCCCGCGCCGATCGCGCGGTTCTGGGCGGCGACGGCAGTGGCCGCGGTATTGGTCGCCGTTGCCGCGATGTGGATCGACCGGCCGGTTGCGATCTGGTTCCAGGCGCAGGGCGAGCGCAGCATGAACCTCTTCCGTTCGTTGTCGCTGCCGGGCGATTCGGTCTGGTATCTGGTTGCCGGGGCGGTCGGTGTGCCGCTCTCCTACCTCCTGTCGCGTCGACTGGTTGATCGGATGCGCGAGCGATGCCTGCTGCTCAGCAGCCGGCTCGCCCTCCCCTTCCTCGCGGTCGCGGCGACCGGGATCGCCGTCGACCTCCTGAAGATCCTGATCGGCCGCGCCCGGCCGAAGCATCTCTTCCAGGACGGTTTGATGGCACTGGCGCCGGTCAGTTTCTCCTCGTCCTGGTGGTCCTTCCCCTCGGGTCATGCGACCACGGTTGGCGCGGTCGCCATGACCCTGACCCTGCTGGTCCCCAGGCTCGTCTGGCTCTGGGTCCTGCTCGCGCTCACGGTCGCGCTCGGCCGCGTCGGCGCCACCACGCATTTCGTCAGCGACACCATCGCCGGACTCTGGCTTGGCGCGGTCGGATCGACGCTCGTGAGCTGGGCGCTGGCACGCCGGGCGGAGGCGATCGAACGACGCTGGGGTCTGCCTCGATGCGTTGGATGACACGCTATCCGCTGCGCCAGATGATCGCGGCTTTGCTGTTCGTGCTGGGCTCGGTCACGCTCGCGATCTGGCTGACCCAGGCGCTCCGCTTCGTCGACCTGATCGTCAACCGCGGGCTGCCGATCGAGACCTTCCTCCATCTCGCCCTTCTCTTGCTGCCTCAGTTCTTCCAGCTCGTCCTGCCGATCGCCACATTCTCCGCGGTCGTCTTCGCCTACAACAAGATGCAGGCGGATTCCGAGCTCGTGGTCATGCGGGCGACCGGTCTCTCCGCCTTCGGCCTGGCCAAGCCTGCATTCCTGCTTGCGCTAATGTCGACTCTGGCTGCCTACGGCCTGAGCCTCTACCTCGCGCCGCTTGCGCACGGTGCCTTCAAGACGCTGCAGTTCGAGATCCGCAACCAATTCACCAACGTGCTGCTGCGCGAAGGCGTGTTCACCAACATCGGCGACAAGATGACCGTCTACATCCGCCAGCGTGAAAGCTCGGGCGAGCTTCTCGGCGTGCTCGTCCAGGACGAAACCGATCCGAAGAAGCAGGTGACGATGGTGGCGGAGCGCGGCGCTCTGGTGCGCGGCGAGGACGGCCCCAAGGTCCTGATGGTCAACGGCAACCGGCAGGAGCGCGACGTCGCCAGCGGACGCCTGTCGGTGCTCTACTTCGAGAGCTACGCCTTCGATCTCGGCCGGATTCAGCAAGGAGCGGCGCTGCGCTGGCGCGAGCCGCGCGAGCGCTTCCTCTCCGAGCTGTTCTCGCACGAGAACACGCCGATCGACATCGAGCATCGAACCGAGCTCATCGCTGAAGGACATCAGCGGATCGTGGCGCCGCTCTTCTGCTTCAGCTTCACGCTGATCGCACTGGCCGCGATTCTCACCGGCGACTTCTCCCGGCGCGGCCATCTCGGGCGCATCATGGCCGGCATCCTCGCCGTGATCCTTTGCCAAGCTGCCAACCTCGGCGCTACGCACGCCGCCGCGCGCTCTCTTACGGCAATACCGGCGATCTACGCGGTCGTCGTGCTCCCTTCCCTGGCGGCGCTGTGGCTGCTCCTGTTTCTGCAGCGGCGCGCTATCCCGCGCCTTGCTCCGGCCGAATAGCATGCGCCTTTCCCGTACACTTTCCGTCTATGTCGGGCGTCGGTTCCTTTACTGGTTTGCCTGCGTGTTCCTGTCGCTGCTGGCGCTTGCCTTCGTTTTCGATCTGGTCGAGCTGCTCCGGCGTGTCGCCTCGCGTCAACAGGCGGGTATCGGCATCGTCATCCAGCTGGCGCTACTCAAGCTGCCGACCATGGCGCAGCTGCTGCTGCCTTTCGCGGTGCTGTTCGCCACGATGATGACCTTCTGGCAGCTGACGCGAAGCCAGGAGCTGGTGGTGGCGCGGGCCGCCGGGGTCTCGGTCTGGCAATTCCTGCTCCCGGCGCTGGTCGCGGCGGCGCTGATCGGCGTCTTTCGCACGACACTGTTCAATCCCGTTGCCTCGGTGCTGACTCAGCGCTACGAGCAGATCGAGGCGCAGATCTTCCGCGGCCGCACCAGCCTGCTTGCCGTCTCGGAGTCCGGTCTCTGGCTCCGCCAGATGAGCGAGCGCGGCCAGGCGATCATCCATGCCCAAGGCGTGTCTCAGCAGCACATGGAGCTGATCGACGCGACGGTCTTCCTGTACGAAGGCCTCGACCGCTACACCGGGCGCATCGACGCCGCCTCCGCCCGGCTCGAGCAAGGATACTGGCTGCTGCGCGACGCGCTCGTCTCGATGGGCGACCGCGCACCGGTGCGCGAGCCGACGATGCGGATCGCGACCGACCTCACGCTCGAGACGATCCAGGACAGCTTCGCCGCGCCCGAGACCATGAGCTTCTGGGAGCTCCCGGCCTTCATCGAGGTGCTCGAGCGCGCCGGCTTTTCGGCAGCTAGGCACCGGCTCCACCTGCATGGCCTGCTCGCCGCGCCGTTGATGCTGGCCGCGATGGTGCTGATCGCTGCCACCTTCTCGCTCCGCTTGGTACGCCGCGGCGGCACCATGGCGGTGGCCGGCGCCGGCATCTTCGTCGGCTTCCTCGTCTACTTCGCTTCCGACCTGATCTTCGCGCTCGGGCTCTCGGGCCGGCTTCCGGTCGAGCTCGCCGCCTGGACACCGGCCTCGATCTCGATCTTGCTCGGTCTCGCGATGCTGCTGCACCTCGAGGACGGCTGATGCGCCGACTGCTGCTCGCTGTCCTCCTGCTCGTCGCCTTCAGCTGCGCCGCGTCAGCTCAGCGCGGCGGCCTCCGGACCAGCAACGAGCCCGTGCTGATCAAGGCCGACCAGCTGACCCACCACCAGGACCTCGGGACGACGGTGGCGAGCGGCAGTGTCGAGATCGTGCAAGGCGACCGCATCCTGCTCGCCGACACGGTCACCTACAGCGAGCGCGAGGACAAGGTCACCGCCTCGGGCAATGTCAGCCTGACGGAAGCGACCGGGGAGGTAATGTTTGCCGACTTCGTCGAGCTGACCGGCGGCATGCGCGACGGCTATGTCGAGAACCTGCGGTCGCTGCTCGCCGACAACAGCCGACTTGCCGCCAACGCCGCCCGTCGTGTCGGCGGGAACCGCAAGGAGATGACACGCGCAGTCTACTCGCCTTGCGAGCTCTGCAAGGAGAACCCATCGCGCGCGCCGCTCTGGCAGATCCGGGCCATCAAGGTCGTCCATGACGAGGTCTCCCGCGACATCGAATACACCGACGCCACGCTCGAGATGTGGGGCGTGCCGGTTGCCTACTTCCCGATCCTGAGCCATCCCGATCCGAGCGTGCGCCAACGTTCCGGGTTGCTGGCCCCGAAGCTCGGCCAGTCGGGCGAGGTCGGCGCCATCGTCGGCATCCCCTATTACTGGGCCATTGGGCCGAGCCAGGACCTCACGGTCGAGCCCATCTTCTATTCATCGGAAGGCGCCCTCGTCACGAGCGAGTACCGCCAGCGCGTGGCCAAGGGCCTGATCGATGTCAAAGGAAGCTTCGGCTACCTCGATCAGCGGGAAGGCAGAGCCAAGACCGGAGAGCAGAACCTCAAAGGCCACGTCGATGCCAGCGCTCGCTTCGACCTGACCGATGTCTGGCGCGCTGGCGGCGATCTTCGTCGCTCCTCCGAACGACTCTATCTCAAGCGCTACAAGCTCGGCGATCCCGAGGTTCTGACCAGCCGCGCCTTCGCCGAAGGCTTCCATGGCCGAGACTATCTCGCGCTCAACGCCTACTCCTTCCAGGGCCTGCGCGCGACCGACATCCGCGATCAGTCGCCGCTGCTCGCGCCCCTCACCTACTACTCGTTCCTCAGCGAGCCCGGCCGCTACGGCGGACGTTACTCGATCGACGCCAGCGCCATGTCGCTGACGCGCGATGTCGGCGCCGACTCGAGCCGCCTGGCGATGACCAGCGGCTGGACGCTGCCCTACACCTCGCGCTCGGGCGAGATCTACACGCTGTCGACGCTGCTCTACACCGACGGCTACTGGACGGCCGACGTCCCCGATCCCAGCCGCCCCGCCAGCGGCTTCGAGGATGGCTTCGCCGGGCGCGTCGTGCCGCAGATGAAGTTCGAGTGGCGCTATCCCTGGGTCCGACGCGACGGTTCATTGCGGACCGTCATCGAGCCGATCGCCGACATCGTCCTCAGCCCGAACGGCGGCAATCCCGCTCGCATTCCCAACGAAGATTCGCAGGTCTTCGAGCTGGACGAGACCAACCTGTTCGAGGCCAACCGCTTCGCCGGCTTCGATCGTGTCTCGACCGGCCAGCGCATCGATTATGGGCTCAAGCTCGCCTTCTATAGCGGCTCAGGCCGAAGCGCGACCATGCTGCTCGCCCAGAGCTACGCCTTTCAGCGAAACACCACCTACGTGCTGGGGTCCGGTGTCAACGAGGACTGGTCGGACTATGTCGGGCGTCTGACGGTGACTCCGGGCCCGCACCTCGACCTGATCTATCGCTTCCGCCTGGACGAGGACAATTTCGCCCTCAGGCGCAACGAGATAGGCATCTCGACCGGGCCATCCTGGCTGCGCTTCGATGCCTCCTATCTACAGGTCGCCGCGCGCCCCGACGTGCCGCAGATCGGCCAGCGGCGCGAGCTGGCGACCGTTGTCACCGCACGCCTTAACGAGCACTGGAGCAGTCAGGCCCGCCTGGTCCGCGACCTCGGCGCAGCCCATGACAAGAACCGCCTGGCCGGCGTAACCTTCAACTATGGCGACGAGTGTTTCGCAGTCGCCTTCGACATCACACGGCGTTACACGGCCGATGGCTCGCTGAAGCCCGATACGACGGCGTTCATCCGGCTCGTATTCAAGAATCTGGGGCAGGTCGATCTGCGTGGCCTCGGTTTCTGAGCGCCTTGCGTCGATGGGCGTCAAACGCTAGGTCTGACTCGATGATGCTGGTCCGCCTTACTCTCCTTGCCGCTCTCGCGCTGATGCCCGCGGCATCGGCGCAGGAATCTATGCGTATTGCCGCAGTCGTCAACGATGAGGCGATCTCGTTTCGCGACCTCGAGGCCCGCCTGCGCGTGGTCCTGGTCTCGAGCAATGTCGGCGACACCCCGGAGAACCGCCGCCGTGCCGCGCCGCAGGTCCTTCGTCAGCTCATCGACGAGCGCTTGCAGCTCCAGGAAGGCAAGCGGCTGAACATCGACGCGAACGAGGACGAGATCAAGGACGCCTTCCGCCGCGTCGAGGAGCAGAGCAACATGCCGCCCGGCGGCCTCGAGGAAGAGATCCGTCGGCACGACGTCAGCCGTCCATCGATGGTCGAGCAGATTCGTTCCAGCATCGTCTGGCAGAAGCTGGTGCGCCGTCAGGCCGCCTCGCAGGTTCAGATCGGCGACGACGAGGTCGAGGAGATCTTGGCGGCCATCCAACGCACGCGCGATCTTCCGGAGCTTCGCATCAGCGAGATTCTTCTTGCGGTCGACCGTCCGGATCGCGAAGCCGAGGTCCGGCGCTTCGCCGAGCAGCTGGTCGAGCAGGCGCGCGGCGGCGCCGATTTCGTCTCGCTGGCCCGCCAGTTTTCGGAAGCGGCAAGCGCCGCCACCGGCGGCGAGATCGGCTGGGTGCTGCCGACCCAGCTCGACGAGGCGATCGAACGCGAGGTCTCGAAGGTGCAGCCCGGCACGATCGTCGGGCCGATCCGTACCGTTGCCGGCTTCCACGTCATCCGCCTGACCGACCGGCGCATGCTGCAGGCGGGAGGCGCCGACGACACGGTCATCAATCTTCGCCAGGCACTGTTTCCCATTGCCGGTACCACCGAGGAAGATGTGCGTCAGCGAGCGGCGGCGCTGTCCTCAGCTACGACCTGCCCCGACTTCGAGAAGGCGGCGGAAGAAGCCAAGGCTATGCGCCCCTATAGCCTCGGCCGCCTCAAGATCGGCGAGCTCAGCGCCACGATCAGGCCGCTCGTCGTTTCGATCGATGCCGGAAAGATGAGCGCACCGACGCGGATCACCGATGTCATCGTAGTCTTCATGGTCTGCGACAAGACCGAGGCCGCATCTGGTTTGCCGAGGCGAGAGGAGATCCGCGAACAGCTCTTCCGCGGCAAGCTCTCGATCCTCGCCCGTCGTTATCTCCGCGACCTTCGCCGGGCTGCGCATCTGGACCTGCGTACGTGACGCTGCCCCTCGCGCTGACCATGGGGGAGCCGGCCGGCATCGGCGGCGAGATCTCCCTGATGGCCTGGGCCCGCCGAAGCGAGGGCGTAAAGCCTTTCTTCGTTCTGGACGATCCCGACCGCCTCGCCTCGCTTGCACGACGTATCGCTCTCGACGTCCCGCTGGTTGCAATTGAGGCGCCTGAAGCGGCGCCTGGAGCGTTCGCCAGGGCCCTGCCGGTCCTCCCCATCCGTCTTGCGTACCCCGCGACGCCGGGGAAGCTCGACCCGGCAAATGCCTCAGCGGTGCTGAACGCGATCCGACGTGCCGTCGCGCTCGTCCGTGCCGGCAAGGCGGCCGCCGTGGTCACCAATCCGATCCACAAGCATGCGCTCTATGAGGCTGGCTTCCATCATCCTGGCCACACTGAGTTCCTCGCCGAGCTTGCTGCCGAGAACGGGCACACACCGACGCCGGTGATGATGCTCGCCTGTCCGCAGCTCCGGGTCGTGCCGGTCACCATCCATCTGCCGATCCGCCGCGCCGTCGCCGATCTGACCAGCGAGATGATCGTCAAGACCGGAGAGATCCTGGCCCGCGATCTGGCGCAACGCTTCGGCAAGGCGAAACCAAGGATCGCTGTCGCCGGCCTCAATCCCCATGCCGGCGAAGGCGGCGCGCTCGGCAAGGAGGATGACGAGATCGTCCGGCCGGCGATCGAGGCCTTGAAGAAGCTCGGCATCGACGCCACCGGGCCGTGGGCTCCGGACTCGATGTTCCACGCCGATGCACGCGCCGGCTACGACGCGGCGCTCTGCATGTATCACGACCAGGCGCTGATTCCGATCAAGACGCTCGACTTCCACGGCGGCGTCAACGTCACACTCGGGCTTCCTTTCATCCGCACCTCGCCCGACCACGGCACGGCGCTCGACATCGCCGGGTCCGGACGCGCCAACCCGGCGAGCCTGATCGCTGCGCTCAAGCTCGCCGGCGCGATGGCGGAGACGAGCGCTGACGCGGCTTGAAGCGCTGCCGCCGCTGGGCGAGGTCATCCGCCGGCACGGACTCCAAGCGGTCAAAGCGCTCGGCCAGAACTTCCTCCTCGACCTCAACCTGACCGGCAAGATCGCTAGATCCGCCGGCGATCTCGCGCAGGGCACGACGATCGAGATCGGTCCGGGGCCTGGCGGGCTCACCCGAGCGCTTCTGCTCGCCGGCGCGCGCCGCGTGATCGCCATCGAGCGCGATCGGCGTGCGCTGCCGGCGCTTGCCGAGATTGCCGAAGCGGCCGAGGGACGGCTCGCGGTCGTCGAGGGAGATGCCCTCGAAATCGACGCGACGACCCTCGGCGAAGCGCCGCGCCGCATCGTCGCCAATCTGCCCTATAACATCGCGACACCGCTCCTCTTCGCTTGGCTTGCCCGGCTTCGCGACTTCGAGAGCCTGACGCTAATGTTCCAGAAAGAGGTGGCCGAGCGCATTACGGCTCAGCCGGGCTCAAAATCCTATGGTCGCCTCGCGGTGATGACCCAGTGGGTCGGCGAGGCAGAACGCCTCTTCGACATCCCGGCCCGCGCCTTCGTGCCGCCGCCGAAGGTGACCTCTTCGGTGGTCCACATCACGCCGCGGCCGGCGCCGCAGGGAGAGGCCGACCCCAAGGTCATGGAGCGCGTGGTCGCCACCGCCTTCAACCAGCGCCGCAAGATGTTGCGCCAGGCCTTGAAGCCGCTCGGCGACGCCGAGGCGCTGCTGGCGAGCGCCGGGATCAATCCGACGCGGCGGGCCGAGACGCTCGAGGTGACCGAATTCGCCGCGTTGGCGCGCGCTTCAATAGCCCTGCTGCAGGCCTCGGACATAGTCGGTAAGTCCTAGCTGACGCCAGCGACGTAAACGTTCAGCGGTCAGTATTGCTCGAATCTGGGCAATCGAGAGATCGAAATCCTCATTGATGATTATGTAGTCGTACTCTGGCCAGTGACTCATCTCATCAGCGGCCTTGCTCATGCGTTTGGCGATTGCCGCCGGGGTGTCTTGAGCGCGCATTTTGAGTCGTCGCTCTAGCTCTGGCATCGATGGTGGCAAAACGAAGATGCTTGCTAGATCGCTCCGCGCGGAAGCACTGAGCTGCTGTGTTCCTTGCCAATCGATATCAAAAATAACATCTCGTCCGATAGACAGCGCCGCTTCGACGGGCACTTTGGGCGTTCCGTAGTAGTGGTCAAAGACCTTGGCGTGCTCGAGTAGCTCTCCCCGGTTGATCATCAGACCGAATTCTGATCGATCCACAAAATGGTAGTGAACGCCTTGTACCTCTCCAGGACGTCTCGGTCGCGTCGTGACAGATATTGACAGGGTAAGGTTTCCGTCGACCTGGAGCAGTTGGCGAGACAGCGACGTCTTGCCGGCGCCGGAGGGCGATGAGAGCACCAGCATCAATCCGCGCCGTGAGACGCCGCTTTGGCTCATCGCATCACTCGACATTCTGGATCTGCTCGCGGAACTGGTCGATCACCGATTTGAGCGCGATGCCGATCCGGGTGAGCGCCACGTCCTGCGACTTCGAGCAAAGAGTGTTGGACTCGCGATTGAACTCTTGCGAGAGGAAGTCCAAACGCCGGCCGATGGCGCCGCCTTCCTTCAGCATGTCGCGCGCCTGGCCGACATGCGCTCCGAGTCGATCCAGCTCCTCGCGGACATCGCCTTTGGCGGCAAGCAGCGCCAGCTCCTGCGCCAGGCGCTCCTCGGGCAGCGCCGGGACCGCATCCAGCAGGGTCTGGATCTGCTGGCGCAGCCGCTCCTTGACCGCATCCGGCCGGAGCGCCGCCGAAGCCGCAGCTTCGCCGCTCAGGCGCTCGATCTCGTCGATCTGTCCCAGCAATACGGTCTGCAAGCGCGCGCCCTCGTCAGCTCTTGCCGCGATCAGCCGCTTGAGCGCCTGGGAGAAACCCTTGAGCAACACCTTCTCGGCCTTCTCGTCGACCGCTTCGGCGAGGCCGCCGCGATCGAGAACGCCTGGAATCTGCAGCAGGGCTTCGATCCGGGGAGGCGCCTGGTCGACGCGGCCGAGGAGATCGGCCTGGAGCGCCAGCACCCGATCGAGAACGGGACGGTCGACCGTGAACGGCGCAGCGCCGGCCGCGCGGGCGAGAGCGAGCGTCACGGACACGTTGCCGCGCCTCAGGTGCTTCGCCGCCTCGGCACGCAGCACCGGGTCGAGCCGATCGAGGCCGGAAGGCAACCGGCAACGGATGTCGAGGCCACGGCCGTTGACGCTTCGGGCTTCCCATACCCAGGAGAGCCCGCTGGTCTCACCCTCGGCACGGGCAAAGCCGGTCATGCTGGCAATAGTCACGTCGCTAGCGATCCCCCGGACCGTCCCGTACTCCGACGGCGGCGCGACTATAACCGCGCACCGCTTTCCCGCCTATACTCGGCGGCGTGAAACATCCGACCTCGATCCTGATCACCGGCGCCTCCAGCGGGCTCGGCGCCGCGTTGGCGGAAGCCTATGCGACGCCGGACGTCCGCCTCGCGCTCGGCGGTCGCGACCGCGCCCGGCTGGAGGCAATCGCGGATAGGTGCCGCGCCGCCGGCGCCGAGGTCGATGTGGCCGTTGCGGACGTGGTCGATGCTGCCGCGACCGCGCGCTGGGTAGAGGGTGCCGATGATCGCCGTGCGCTCGACCTCGTTGTCGCTAATGCCGGGATCTCCGCCGGAAGCCGAAGCACCGGTGAATCCGCAGAGCAGGTGAGACGCATCCTCGCGGTTAATATCGATGGCGTCATCAACACCATTCTGCCCGCGCTCCCGCGTTTGACGAGGCGAGGGCGGGGCCAGATCGCACTGATGGCCTCGCTCGCCGGCTATCGCGGGCTTCCCGGTGCGCCGGCCTATTGCGCCAGCAAAGCGGCGGTGAAGGTCTTCGGCGAAGCGTTGCGCGGCGAGCTCGCAAGCAAGGGCGTCGGCGTCAGCGTCATCTGTCCTGGATATGTCGACACGCCGATGACGCAACGGAACCGCTTTCCGATGCCGTTCCTGATGGATGCACCCCGTGCCGCGAACCTGATCAAGCGGCGCCTTGCGAAGAACAAGGCGCGTATCGCCTTTCCCTGGCCGATGGCCGCGCTGGTCTGGCTGCTTCAGGCACTGCCGCCGGGGGCGATCGACCTCGCGCTGGCGCGGCTGCCGAGGAAAAGTTAGCGCCGCTAGCGACTATCGCGTTCGCGCATCCGCTCCGCCCAGCGCCGCTCGCGTTCGGCCATACGCTCGCGGAACGCCTTCCGCTCCTCGGGCGAGAGCCGGGCGCTCGCCTCGATCATCGTCGACTGCATCAGCTCGGACATGGCGTTGGCGCGGCGCCGCGCCTCGACGAAGGCGGCGTCGGCCCTGGCCCTATCGAAGGGTTCGGCGGCGAGCGTCTGCATCGCCTCCGAGCGTGCGCGGCGGAACTCGCGGCTCTGCTCGCGGATCTGCGCCTGGCGCCCTTCCATCACGGCCCTGACCTTCTCGCGCCCGGACTCGGGCAGCCCGGCGGCGATACGCCCGATCGGCCCCATCGTCGAGCGCTCGGAGACGCGCTGATGCTCGCGCCAGTAGCGCATGCCGACGACCGCGCCGAGGAAGAGATTGAGCGCAAGCGAAAGGATCAGCGCCCAGCCGATCCAGCGACTGCCGAGAAAGGCCATCACAGAATATCCCCTTCGATCGGATCGCCCTCGAAGTAGAGGGCATCGAAACCCGGCTCGAGGGAGCTGGCGTAGCTCTCCATGCCGTCCATCCACCAGCCGACCACGAGGCCGAGGCAAGCGGCGGCCGCCAGCGTCGCAAGGCGTGGCCAGGTCAATCCGAAGGCCGATGACTTCGGCCGCGCCTTGGAGAGGATCGCCTGTGCCAAGCCAGGGCTCGTCGGACGCATCCGCCATGTATCGAGCACACGCGCAAGCTGGCGGTCTTCCGCCGGGGTCAGGTCCGTTTCAGGCTTCATGTCCGTCCTCCACCAGATCCGACATCAGCGGCTTGAGCCTGTCGCGCAGGTGCCGCTTGGCGCGGATTAGTAACGATTCCAAAGCACCGACCGTGATGCCCATCACTTCGGCCGCCTCGATGTTTCCCAGCCCTTCGTAGTGGCATAGCGTGAGCGCTGTGCGCTGGCGCTCCGGCAGCTCTCCGACCGCCGCTTTGACCGACCGCGCCACCTCAGTCTGATGCAGGGTGCGAAATGCGTTCGGCTGCTCGTCCTCGGGCTCGGGCACGTCGTCGATCGGCAGCGAGCGCGGGCGCCTGAGCCGGTCGATCGATGCGTTCACCACGACACGGTAGAACCAGGTGGTGAACCGACCGCCCTCAGGACGCCAGCGTTCGGCGTGCTGCCACAGTCTCAAGAAGGAGTCCTGAGCCACGTCCTCTGCCTCACCACGATCGCCCAGCAGGCGCTGGGCGGTCCTAACGGCACGGTCGAGATGACGAGTGACCAAGGCGGCGAACGCCGTCCGGTCGCCCTCGGCGATCCGCGCCATTAATGCCTCGTCGGCCAGTCCGTCCATCAGGCGATCCAACGCCGGCCGACCTCCTGGAATTGGAACGGCCTAGCGCGATACTTCCTGCGCCCGACTATTCCGCATGGCCGTATAGGGTTTCGGGAGAAATTAGAACTCTTTGAATTTCGACCCATTTCCCATCCCGCCAGGCCCGGAACAGGCAGGAGCGCCGACCGGTGTGACAGCACACCCCGCTCTGGTCGACCTTGAGCAGCAGCATGTCGCCGTCGCAGTCGACGCGAAGCTCGACTAGGCGCTGGACCTGGCCCGAGCTCTCGCCCTTGCGCCAAAGCTTCGCCCGCGAGCGCGACCAGTAGCAAACCAGCCCGGTCGCCAGGGTCTCGGCCAACGAGTCCCTGTTCATCCAGGCGAGCATCAGAACCTCGCCGGTGTCGAACTGCTGCGCCACCGCCGGCATCAGCCCGCGTTCGTCGAAGCTGAGGACAGCCTCGACCTCGGGCGAGAGCAGAGGTGCCGTCGCGCTCACGCCGCCTTCGCCACCTGAGTCAGCCTCGAGAGTCCGGCCTCGAGGTCGGCGATCAGGTCATCGGCATCCTCGAGCCCGATATGGAGACGGACCAGCGTCCCCTTCTCCGTCCACGGCACCGCGCTCCGGTGCAGCACATTCGAGACCGGCAGTGCCAGGCTCTCATAGCCGCCCCACGAGGCGCCCATGCGGAAGATCCTGAGCGTATCCAGGAACGCATCCATCGCCGGCTTCGGCTGCTCCTTGATCAGAACGGAGAAGAGGCCGGAGCAGCCGGTGAAGTCGCGCTTCCACAGCCTGTAGCCGGGGAAGCTCGGCAGCGCTGGGCAGAGCACGCGCGCGACCTCGGCTCGGGTCTCGAGCCAGCTCGCGACCTTGAGTGCGTTCTCCTGATGGCCGCGCAGGCGCACATGCATCGTGCGGAGACCGCGAAGACCGAGATAGATGTCGTCGGGGCCTACAGAGTAGCCCAGGGCCTTGAAGCTCGCCTCGACCGCCGGCAGCGTCGCCTCGGTGCAGGTCGTGGTGCCGAGCATCGCGTCCGAATGGCCGACGATGTACTTGGTCGCCGCCTGGATCGAGACGTCGACGCCGTGCTTGAAGGCGTTGAAGAAGAGGCCGCCCGACCAGGTGTTGTCCATGAGGACGACGCACCCCTTCTTGTGCGCCTCATCGGCGATCGCGGGGATGTCCTGGATCTCGAAGGTGCCGGTGCCCGGCGACTCCGTGTAGACGATCTTGGTGTTGGGCCGGATCAGATCACGGATGCCGCCGCCGATCAGCGGGTCGTAGTAGGTGGTCTCGATCCCCATGTTCTTGAGGAAGTTGTCGCAGAACCGCCGGTTCGGAAAATAGGCGGAGTCGACCATCAGGATGTGGTCGCCCGACTTGACGAAGGCGAGGATCGCGCCGACCACCGCGGCGAAACCCGACGGCCAGGCGATACAGCCATGTCCACCTTCGGTCGCCGCCACCGCCTCGCCGAAGGCGCGGTGGGTCGGCGTGCCGTATCGGCCGTAGATGTAGCCCTTGTAGCCCGGCTTGTGCGCCTCGTCCCAGGCGGCGACGCTGGAGAAGGTGATCGTCGAGGCATGATAGACGGGCGGGTTGACGATGCCGTGGTTCGACTCAGGGTCGAGCCCGGCATGGGTGATAATCGTGTCGCGCCTGAAATTGCCTTTGAGTGCCATTCGTCGCTCCGCCCCCCAGGTCCTCGCCCGCATGCCGCGCCATGGTGATGGCACCCCGCTGCAGGCGCAAGCAGAAGGAAGCGGTTGCGGCTCTTTCGCACGAATTGTAAGCATTGATACCATCAGAGGACGGAAGGCCCAGGGAGGCGGATCAGCACATGCAAGCTCAGGCGCAGCGCAAGCTTTCGACCGACATCGTCATCCAGATGGCGGGCGTCCACAAGTGGTACGGCGACTTCCACGTCCTAAAGGACATCAATCTCTCTGTCCATCGTGGCGAGCGCATCGTCGTCTGTGGACCCTCGGGCTCCGGCAAGTCGACGATGATCCGCTGCATCAACCGCCTCGAAGAGCATCAGAAGGGCCAGATCGTCGTCGACGGCATCGAGCTCTCCCAGGACGTCAAGAACATCGACATGGTCCGCCGCGAAGTCGGCATGGTGTTCCAGCAGTTCAATCTGTTCCCGCACCTGACCGTGCTCGAGAACCTGACCCTGGCGCCGATCTGGGTCCGCAAGATGCCGAAGGCAGAGGCCGAGGCTTCGGCGATGAAGTACCTGACGCGCGTGCGAATCCCCGAGCAGGCGCAGAAATATCCGGGCCAGCTCTCCGGCGGCCAACAGCAGCGTGTCGCCATCGCGCGCTCGCTCTGCATGCAGCCGAAGATCATGCTGTTCGACGAGCCGACCTCGGCCCTCGATCCCGAGATGATCAAGGAAGTGCTCGACGTCATGGTAGGCCTGGCCGAGGACGGCATGACCATGATCTGCGTCACCCACGAGATGGGCTTCGCGCGCACCGTCGCCGACCGCATGATCTTCATGGACTATGGCGAGATCGTCGAGCAAGCGCCGCCGGAGGAGTTCTTCGAGAACCCGAAATCCGACCGCACCAAGCTCTTCCTGAGCCAGATCCTCAAGCACTAGTAGCCGCTTTCGCGGAGATCTGATTCATGATTCAACATTGGGATGATAGCCGATGCAGTGGTAGTCCGGCTGACGCCGGAGGAGCGCGCGGTGCTTGAGGCTCGGCTCCGTGCGCCGACGACGGAACAGCGGCAAGTGTTTCGGGCGCGGATTGTGCTACTGGCTGCCCAAGGACGCTCGACGCGGTCGA